>LSQX01165805.1_pt1 | contig 34564 bp, 33 predicted proteins | sample 654561 | NCBI WGS metagenome assembly LSQX01 (sample SAMN04489861, study PRJNA283612) | anaerobic digester metagenome | isolation source: 4 biogas reactors fed with cattle manure at either 37C or 55C with and... | place: Denmark: Kongens Lyngby | collected 2014 | reverse complement strand
CTCTTGCCTATGACGATTATATAGGCAGACTCGGCATAGGAAGGATTACCGCCGGAACAATTAAAGAAGGCCAGATTGTTTCGGTTGCAAAGCATGACGGCAGCGTTGAAAAGCAAAAAATATCTAATATTTATGTATATGAAGGTTTAAAACGTACTCAGGTTAAAGAGGCGTTCAGCGGCGATATAGTAATTGTTTCGGGAATTGCCAATATATCTATCGGAGACACCATTTGTAATGAAAACAAAATTATACCGATGGAAACCATAAAAATTGAAGAGCCCACAATGTCAATGAATTTTTTAATCAATACGTCTCCTTTTGCAGGTTTATCCGGCAAATATGTTACAACCAGACATTTAAAAGCAAGACTTGAAAAAGAGTTAGAAGTAAATGTGGGACTTAGGGTTGAAGCTTTGGAAGGAGCTTTAGACGGCTACAAAGTATCGGGAAGAGGAGAACTTCATCTTTCTGTCCTGATCGAAAACATGCGCCGTGAAGGCTATGAATTTACCGTGGGTTCCCCCCAAGTTATCTTTAAAAAAGATGAAAAAGGACGCACTTTAGAACCCATAGAGCTTTTTAAAGTAGAAGTTCCAGAAAGCTATTCAGGTCCTGTAATAGAAGAACTAGGTCGTCGCAAAGGCGAAATGGTGAATATGGCCCAAGATGAAAGTCGGGTTATGATCGAATACAAAATTCCGGCCCGCGGTTTAATGGGCATTCGCTCTATTTTGCTTTCCCTAAGCAAAGGTTATGCTGTTACACAATCGCTTTTCCATGGTTACGAAGTTTTTAAAGGTGAAATTCCAGCGCGTAGCAATGGGGTTTTGATAGCCAAAGATCCTGGAGATGCCACCGCTTATGCCTTATATAAATTGGAAGATCGCGGGCAAATGCTAATTCCCCCTGGCGCCGAAGTTTACGAAGGTATGATCATTGGCGAAAGTAATCGCGAGGGTGATTTGATTGTAAATGTTACTCGAGGCAAGCAATTGACCAATATTCGCGCTGCAGGTTCAGACGATCACATTAGCTTAACTCCCTACCGCCACCTCACTTTAGAAGAATGTATTGCTTTTGTAAACAGTGACGAAGCCGTGGAAGTTACTCCCGAAGTGTTGCGTTTACGCAAACTGGAATTGAACCCCCATCGTCGCAAAAGAGCCGCAAAAGAAGTTGGCGAAGTATGACAAAGTATTTAGGAATTGATTATGGTGACCGACGAGTAGGCTTGGCTTTAGCCGACGCAGAAGTTCCCATAGCTTTTCCTTATGATACCATCGATAGAGAAAAAACCGATTTATGGCATGCCCTACAAGAGATTATTGATAAGGAAAAAATAAAAACCATCATTTTAGGGATGCCTTATCACCCTGACGGTCGCAAAGATGGCAAGAATTTGGATGTAGAAGCCTTTGCTCAAAAGTTAAAGCAAAAAACTAATCTCCCCATCTATTACCAAGACGAATCTTACAGCTCTGTAAGTGCCAAAACGAGAACCCAACACCTTAAAAAGCGTCAAAAAAGAGATAAAGGGCGCATAGATAGAGCCGCCGCTACTATTATTTTACAAAACTGGCTAGACGAAAATCTTTAAGTCTTAACTGCGTAGTTTTTTTAAATCTCTTTTAAAAAACTCTCTAATGCGCATCAAATCTTTTTGGTAAGGGTTTATTTTAAAATCGCTAAAAGTATAGCTAGTGCCAGTAAAGACTCCTTTGCTATAGTTCATCACTAAATCTAACCACACTCCGCTGTGAGCATATATTTTATAAGGCCCTTTTTTAAAAGAAGTTAAAATTACTTTATCACTATCCAAGTAGCCCACATCTACATTAAATTTTCTCCCTGCTGAACTGTTGCGCAAATCATTTTCAATTTGCACCGCTAACAATTTATCATTCACAGCTTCACTGGCATCTATTAAGCCTTCAAAACTCCACACACTGCGTTGTAAACCTCTCCCCATTTCTTTTTCATAATATTTGGTTTGCTCAAAATCAAAAGCCGATCCCATATATTCTACGGTGGCAAAATGCTGCTCCAAAGCGATGATTAAATCGGCGTGGTCTAAATTTTCTCCATGCAAAATAAAGGCTATTCTTTTAACTGGTTCTTTCATTATGGGTACAATCTAAGGTTTTTAAGCATTATTTCCCCTTGCTGGGTACTAAATTGTTCTGCTTCACCCTCATAAGCATAAGGAAACATAAGATTTTTAAAATCTGGACAATAATCGGGAAAATTCGCCACTTTACGCAGAGCAGTGTAAGCAAAACTCATGGAAATATCAACCTGGGACAAATCTTCTAATCCCGGGCACCAAGGGGTGTCACTAAGACCATCTTCGTACAACGAAGCATCTAAATAAGCCAATAAATCCCTAGCAGTAGTAGTAGTATGACGCAAACCAAAAAAATGCCCCATTTCATGCATGGCAGTTTTGCTTATTTCTGCCACAGTCATCTTTTCTATCCCCATCATGCCTGGTCCATGGGTAGCAAGTAAAATCACCCCACCCATACCCTCCCTTATATTAAAACCATAAAGAGGAGATAATCCCAACACTCCATACTTCTGAAAACTATGTACCATTAACAAATCTATAGCGCGATAATATGTAGCATCAAAACCAAAGTTTAAAGAATCAAAACGATTTTCGAAATCTTCTACCACAACTTTTTCTTGGGAAGGGAATAAATGACCGTATTGAGGATGCTCATGGGCTTGTAAAACTCTAATATCGCCTATTTTAAAACCCACAGGTGTATAATACTTCAATAAATCACTTTTTAATTGTTGCGCTAAATCTTGTACGCCCATATTTTGTGCAAAACCATTAAACTCCCCTGCAAACCATAAATTTACATTTAAGCTATCTGAATTAGCTCCATGTCCTTCATAATGCAAACCTTTAACAATTCCTTCCCACCTTTCTCCTTCATCCTCTAAGACAGTCAACCAAAAAACTTGCGCACTCCCTTGGGGGGAAAACTCATAAACATAGCGATTATCTCGAATTTCAGCTTTTAGCAATTGTTCATTTACATAACGCAGACGGTCTTCATGGGGAAAAAGTCTATATAATCGCAACTTTGGCGCAACCACGCTCTTATCCTGAACAAATGAAAGCTCATATTGAGCTCCGGGTTGCCCCACCATAACCACACCATGGGATAAATACTTTTCAATACTATCCCCTGCCCAAAATGTATTGGGCCGTAGTTGATATATCCCAGCTTTAACTCCAGGAGGTACAGGTATTTCTGGCGCATCTGTGGAACAAGAAACCAAGAAAAAAAATAATAGCAGAATTAAAATGGCTTTTTCCTTTAATAATATCGTCATATAATAATGTACCACTTTTTTCAAAATTTATATGAACAATAATTTTAAAATTCAAATATATATACTCCCTGGTCTAGCATCAGCAGCAGGAGCTGTTTTAGGAGCTTTGTTAAACAGCCAAAGTAATATTATCCTTTTAGTTGCTCTACTCAGCTTTTTCGCCATATTTTGGTCTAATAGGGTGCGCATCCCCTTTATGCTGGCCTTTTTAATTTGCATTTTTAATATTCACAGTCCACGCACTTCGGCCTTTTTACCTTTTAAAAAAGTTTTAAAAACAGAAATTTCTGGAAAAATCAATGCCGTAGAGCATAAAAATGCACGCACTAGTCTTAGCATAGCAACTGCCCGCTGGGGAAATCTAAGATTATTATACAACCCCATGGACAGTGTAATTGTATATCCTGGGGACTCCATTACTGCACAAATAGTTATTCATCCATTAAAAAGAGAGTTAAATATCCCTGGAAACTTTAATCTGCGCAGCTGGATGCACAGGCAAAATATTCAAGGCCAAGGAAGAATATTGCAAGCTCAAATATTCCCACAGAAATCTTTTGCAAAGATAATTTACCAAATACGCCAATATGTTTTAAACACCTCTACCAAATACATTTCTAATAAAACCGCGGGCTTAGTGCCTGCACTTTTAACTGGCGACCGCAGCCTTTTGGATCGGGATATTAGCACTAGCTTTAGAAATAGCGGTTTAGTCCATGTTCTAGCAGTTTCAGGGTTTCATGTGGTATTAATAGCCACTATTTTGCAAATTTTAGTGCAAAACTTGCGTTTAAACAAAAATTTCCAACGAATTTTCGCCAGCATTTTACTCTTCGCATATATGTTCATCACTGGAGCCAGCCCATCAGTTATGCGTGCTGTGATTATGTTTATCAGCGAACAGCTTACTGCTATTCTACAAAGACCGGTAAATTCCATGCAAAGACTGGGTATAGCCATTAGTGCTATCATTATTATTAACCCAGCAGCAGTTTGGGACTTGGGAATGCAACTCTCTTGTGGAGCCACCGCAGGGATTTTAATTAGCAATATGGTTTCTCCCCTAGAAAAGCTAAAAGGCTTTAAAAAAATTATCGCCTCTTCTATATGGATAAGCTTTGGCGCCACCTGCGGTACTTTGCCCATATTGATTTACAACTTCCAAAACTTTGCACCTTTGGCTTGGATAGGAAACTTGTGCGTGGTTCCTTTGATTAGCTTAGCCATGCAGAGTGGTATTTTTATGATCTTATTTTCTTTTAGTAGCCAAATTGCTCAAGTTTTTGCCTCCACCACCGAAACCTTACTTTCTTATTCAGTGATTTTTGCCAAATTACTCAGCGAAATTCCTGGAGCAAAAGTTACACTAGGGCCTTGGCCTCAAAGCATTACACTGATTATGATTTTTACCATGCTTTTTTTGCCCCTATTATTGCATAAAAACCATCTAAAAGCCAAGTTGCTTGTTTCCCTGGGCTTGGCTTGTTTTGGTGCCTATCAAGGAGGAAGCGTAATTTATCACCACCTAAATCCTAGTGCAGAAATATTCTTTTTAGATGCTGGTCAAGGGGATTGTACGATTTTAAAATTTTCCCACGGCAAAGCTATAGTCATTGATGTGGGAAACGAAGCCAATAGGGGTAATTATGGTGTCCAGCAATTAGCTCCCTTTTTGCGCAGGAATAATATTCATCAAATTGACGCCTTAATCATAACCCACCCCCATAGCGATCATTTTGGCGGTTTAGAAAGCCTTTTAGATGAAGTTAAGGTTCAGCAAATTTGGATCCCCTGGCAAGCGCGTTTTTGCGACAATCCTTTTTGGCAAAAAGCTTTGCAAAAAGTGCAAAACTTGAATATACCCATTCATGATGTTTATGAAGGACAAAAAGTCATAGGCCTAAAACCCTGGAATATGAAGTTTTTATTCCCTTATATTAATAGCCCCGTAAACCCTGCGGATTGGAATAGCATTTCTATAGTAGCCCTATTGCAATACCAAAACCGCGACCTTAGCATTTTACCTGGAGATTTAGGTTCTAAAGAGGAAGATCAAATTATGACCACACACCAACAAATTCAAAGTCCTATTCTTAAATTAGGTCACCACGGTAGTCATTATTCTAGCAGCACTCGCTGGTTAAAAGCTTTAAAACCACAGATTGCCATAGCTTCGGCAGGATATAGAAATCGCTATAGACATCCCAGTGCCAAAACCTTAGCACGCTTGGATTCTTTGCTAATCCCCACCTTCAATACTGCCACGGACGGAAGCATTTTCTTAAAAATTAATGCTAAAGATTTGCGGGCTAACCCTTATTTACTCAACTTCACCCAAATAACCACTCATCAATGAAGCCACCCGCTTAACCCAAAAATGATATTCAGATTGAGGGGCATATTCCTGGCGATATCCAGTCCAAACTGCTTTAGCTTCTTCCACTTTACCTAATGCTAATAATATACTTATTTGGTAACTTAGCCCCATCATTAATCTTTTGCCAGAATAAAGCTGTCTATTTTCAACTAAACTGTTAGACCAAGCTAAAGCTGTATGCAAATGCTCATTTATTTGCTCCTCATTTTCAGCATATTTACACATATATAAATTAGCCAACACCAAATCATAAGCATTTATCAGTTTTCTATCGGAATGCATTTGCTTTTGGCAAGCCTCATGGAGCAACCAAGATAAATAAGCTACCTGTTTTTCTCGAGGAGGGTTAAAATACTTATCTCCATCAGCATCTCTAAACTGATTCATTATTTGCTTACGCGTGGAAGTTGTCATCTTTAGATTATTTATCTCATCTGTTTTCAAGCGGCTAAGAACTTCACCTTCTGGAAAAACAATGGTAAAAAAATCTGGTCTTAAAGAGGCAAAATAACAAGTGGTACACACTGCTACTTGATATACAGCAAAGTCTAAACTTTCAACTTTTGATGAGGCAGGCTCCCACATAGGGGTTATTTCTGAGTCATTCCACTCTTGTTTATACTTCTGTTCATCTAAAATAAAGCCACTGACTTCTCTATTACCACACAAAGGACATATCAAGCTTAAAGAACTCAATCCAGCATTAACCGGAGCAAGTTTCAAAAGAGATTCAGCAAAAGCGGGAGACATTTCATGAAATTCCAATTCAAAATCAGCAATGTTTTCATATTTTTTTACAAAAGAAGATTCTTCTAAAGCGACTAAAACCTCTTCTTTACCGCCTATATAAACTATTTTTCTCCCCTGTTTCTCTAAGCTCGCGCTTAAATTATTAATAAAACGCCCACCTGCTCCATCAAGTTTTTCTAATCCCCGTAAATCCAAAGCCACATCCAAAGGACTATCCTTGAGATCATCGTTAATGGCTTTTGTCTGCTTCAACAATGCTGAAACTGTAAACTCAGATGGCAGAGTATAAAACAGATACTGACCACGGATTTGCTTCTTCCAATTCATACTACTTCATTTTATTACAAAAAAACAAACAAACAAGCGTTTTAAGAAACTTTTATTAAAACTAAGTTTTATTTAACAGTTTCAAAGCTGTTGGGTGTAATATTCCATTGGATGCTAGGCCCGAATAGGTATCAGCTCGAGAGCGCGGAGCTCCTTGCTGATCAAAAAGTTCTACTTTACCGTTAAGTTCTGTAAAACTCCCCCCTGCTTCAATCAGTAAGATTGGCAAGGGAGCAATATCCCAAATAGAGACAATGGGGTCAAACATGATTTCTGCACGGCCACTAATAACCATGTAATAACCATAACAATCTCCCCAACCACGGTACAATTCCGCTTGTCGGCGCAAATGGGTAAATGATTCCCCATAACCATAATCTTCCACGGTATTGATTGTACCCGATAAAATCGTAGCTTTAGACAAATCATCTATTTTAGACACCTGGGTTTTATTGCCATCTAAAAAAGCACCACAACCTTTAGCTGCATATACCGCAGACTGTTGGGCGGGTAAGTTTATTATTCCTACTAAAGCTTCGTTGCCGCGCCACAAAGCTAACATAGAGCCAAAAAGTGGTACGCTGCGAATAAAAGACTTAGTGCCGTCGATGGGGTCTAAAATCCATTTCAATTCTAGCTCTGAATCGCTAGTTCCAAATTCTTCACCAATAAAACCACACTCTGGGGTTTCTTTTGCTAAAAACTCTCGTACCACTTCTTCTGCTTTTTGATCAGCAATAGTAACCGGAGTAGCATCAGCTTTCCATTGAACATCTATATTTTGATTATAATACTTTAAAATAACTTTTTCAGCTTTTTGCAAAGCTTTAAGCCCTAAGTTCATAAAATCTTTGTTTTCTTTTTGCATATTATTGCTCCAAAACTGCTTTTAGTTGCTCAATAAAAATTTTATTTTCATTTTCCGTGCCCACGGTTACTCGTATCCAGTGGGGCATGGCAAAACTAGCCATGGAACGCACAATAAGGCCACGGCTTTCCAAATCGCTGACCACCGCAGATGCTCGGGGGCCAATTTGTACCGCAATAAAGTTAGCTGCGGTGGGCAAATATTCTAACCCCATATTCGCAAAGCTTTGATAAAGAAATTCTTTACCTCTTTCATTGGCAGTCAAGCTGTTTTTTAAATGTTCGCCATCGTCTAAAGCTGCTTGGGCAGCTCGTTGGGCTAAAATATTTACACTAAAAGGCGCTTTTACTTTCCACAATTTTTGTAAAACATCTGGATTCCCCAAAGCATAACCTACTCGCAAACCAGCCAAGCCCCATATTTTTGAGAAAGTACGCACCAAAAGTAAGTTGGGATATTTGGCTAAATCAGCAATCATCTGAGGATATTCATCTTCTAAAGCGTATTCTCCATAAGCTTGATCCATTACCACCAACACTCTTTCAGGGATACTGTCCATAAATTCTGAAATTTCAGTAAAATTTGACCATGTCCCCGTAGGATTATTGGGATTGCATATAAAAACAACCCTAGTGGACTCTTTTTGCGCTTCGGTGGCAATTGCTTCTAAGTCAAAACTATGATTTTTTAAGGGGAATGTTTTAAAATCTGCCCCCATGCTCAAAGTTACAAACTCATAAACAGAAAATGTTTCACGGGCTGAAACAGCGCTGGTACCCGGTTCTAAATAAGCCAGGGCAATTAGACTTAAGATCTCGTCAGAACCATTACCCACAATCACTTGATCAGAATTTAATTCGTATTTGGCTGCCAAGGCCTTACTTAAATCTGGGGAACTTCCTATAGGATACAAATGCAGTTCTTGAGCGTATTTTGCTAAAACATTTAAAGCTTTAGGCGAAGGCCCTAGAGGATTTTCATTAGAAGCTAATTTTATTATGCTTTTTAAACCTGTGCGCTCCTGGATTTCTTGGATAGATTTACCTGGCACATAATCTTTAAGCTTGAATATTTCTTTTCTTGTTGGAATCATAATGTATATGCATAATTTAGTATTTTATACTATAATTTTTAGAGTTATCGCCTTTATGCGTCTTTCTTTTCAGAGGTTTTCATGGGAAAAAACAGCTTTTCTCTTATTTTAACAATAACAGGAGCTTTATTTTTATTCCTAAGTAGTCCAGCATGGGCACTAATAAAACTTCATGATATCCGTTACACCTTATATCCCGACCCTTTTATCCCTGACCGCGCCTTTATTTCAGCAAGTTTTCAAACAAAATGGCAAGCGGACGGTAGCTTTATAGGCAGTACGCAATTTGGCATCAACGATAGATTTGAAGTGGGCGGCAAAATATTTACGGAAACAGAAAGGCGCTTTGAAAAAAACACCGTACTTTTAAATTTAGGAACAAAAATAGCGCTTTTTGAGGATGATTTCGTACAAATTGATGGCATAGTGGGAATAAACAGCAATCCTGGAACCAGTTTGATTTTTAGCTATGGAAAATTAATTAGACACACTTCTAAAATCCAAAATATTTTTGAAGCACGAATAGCTTTTTTTGGAGATGTGGTGAACAATGAGTGGACAAAGATAGAATTGGGTGCTCACCCTAGCCTACAAATTACCGATGCTGGCATCTTAAGATTAGGTGCAGCCATGGGCACAACCATAAAACATCCTATAAAATCATTTAATCTTTATATTTTCCCTGGCTTTCAATTAAAACTTTTCTCACATTTAAGTCTTATGGGAGAATACGCCATCAACATAACTGGCAACAACCCTAACCGCATCGCCCTGCATTTAACATCTTTATTTTAACTATGAGTACTTCCTCTGCAGTAGTAGCTTTTTCTGGGGGGCAAGACTCCACCACAGCACTATTTTGGGCTCGACAAAAATTCTCCAAAGTGGTGGCTCTTTCTTTTGATTATGGACAAAGACATAAAATAGAACTAGAAAGCGCCAAAAAAATATGTAAACTGTATGAAATCGAACATATAGTTCTCCCCATTAACACTTTTAATGCCATTGGTGGCAACAGTTTAACTGACAACATTGCAGTTAGTAGCGAAAAAGACAAAACACTCCCCAATTCTTTTGTTCCTGGCAGAAACTTGATTTTTTTAACCTATGCTGCCGCTTGGGCATGGAATAGACAAATATTTGATTTAGTCACAGGGGTTGGCCATACTGACTACAGTGGCTATCCCGACTGCCGTCAAGACACCATGGATTCTCTCAGTCAAACTATTTCTTTAGGTATGGATGCGAAATTTAAAATTCATACCCCCTTGATGGATTTAGACAAAGCTCAAACAGTAAAATTAGCCCAAAAACTTGATACATTAAAAGCTTTAGCCTGGTCTCATACATGCTACAACGGTGAATTTCCTCCATGTGGAACTTGCCCTGCTTGTATTTTGCGAGCCCAAGGATTTGCCCAAGCACAAATATCTGACCCTTTACTCCATCGCGACAAATACACCTAGAGGCCTTTTTGCTATTTCCTGCACTAATGTTATTCGGCGGATTTGCTGCCATGGCTTCGAATCAATACCACACTTTGGTTTTAGAGCATCTTCACGGTTTTAGTGCATCTCAAATCGGTGACGCTGTAGCCTTAGGAGCCACTTCGCAGATATTTTTACCTTGGTTGATAATTTTAGCAGGCAAATGGTTGCGCAATTATGACCAAATCTTGCGACGAGCTTACTTTTGCTTAGCTTTTTTTCTTTTATGCTTTCCTTGGGTAAAAGGTTACAGTTTAGCTATGTTAAACTATTACGGTATTGTGTTTTCTCTCAGCGTTTGCGCGGCTTTGCAAGGAATCGCTCTCATAGCTGCCACTAAGCCTCACGGCGACAAATGGACCTTGATTATACGCTCCATGGGAACATTAGGTTACGCAGTATCTTGTCTAATCAGCATCGGCATCGCCAAATATTTTTCTTACACTGGCTTATATATAGTTTTTGCAATATGGGCTTTGTTATCTATACCCGCCTCAAAGATGTCGGGAGCTATTTTACATACCCAAGAAAAAAGTCTAAGTACTAAAGAATCTTTACGCAAAATGTGGAGCCCCGATATTATAGTGCTGTTGATTGTCATTTTTATTGCCAATATGTCTATAAACGGAGCAACTTCTGTGCTTTCCAACTTTATCTTTACGGAATTAAAAGCCACAAATAGCCAAGTGAGCTTAGCTTGGACCATCGCCACTTTTGCAGAAATCCCCATGATTTTTGCCAGCATTTACTTTTTACAAAAATTCGGCATCAAAGGTTTGATTTTAGTAGGGATATTTTTAAGCACATTCCGCATGGGCGCCATCAGTCAAATAAACAACTTACACCAACTCTATGCTGTGCAGACCTTACATGGAATGTTTTTCGGTGCTTCGCTATCTGGGGTGGGAATATATTTTGGCCGCAAATTTGGCACTAAAAACATGCAGAAAATCAACTTAATCTCCCAATCCATATATGGAGGTTTAGCAGGAGTTATAGGCGGTAAAGCCATAGGACTAATTTGGCATCACCAAGGTTTACGCAATGTTTATTTATACGCCTTTATTGCGCTCATATTTGCATCTTTGCTAGGCCTTTTTGCCTTCAAAGAAAGCAAAGAGATTGCAAATTAGCTTTTAAAACACCATCTGTGCGCGCACTTCTGCAGCAACTTCTTCCCCTTTTAGCTTGGTTAACAAAGCAAAACCGAAATCTATGGCCACGCCAGGACCTCTGCCGGTAATTACCTTATCACTTTCTACCACCGCATCGCCTAAAACTTTTGCAGCCATAGTTTCTACTTCGGTGGCCATGGAAGGATAACAAGTTACCTGACGATCTTTAATCACTCCAGCATCGCCTAAAACTGTTGGCGCCGCACAAATAGCCGCCACTAGCCTATCGGCCTCCAATTGTTTTTGCACTGCTTCAATCACCCCCGCGTGGGCTCGCAAATTTTGTGTACCCTCTCCGCCCCCAGGTAACACCAGCATATCACCTACTTTCCACTCGTCGCTCCATAAAACATCGGCTTTAACCGTCAATTCATGGGCAGATTTAACCTCCAAAGTGTCATGGATAGAAACACTAAGCAGATCTACCCCACCACGCTTTAAAATATCCCAAGGTGCGACAAATTCTATATCTTCAAAACCGTTAGCTAAAAGAAAAACGCAAGTTTTTGATGCAGATTTTTGACTTATGGACATAAGAAACCCTTTGTTAAAATTATATTTACGCTTCTATTTATATTTACAATAAATTAAATGATAATTTAATAATACTTGGTAAAGACACAAAATTATTCTTTATTTTGCTTATGAACGATAACATTATTCGCGCCACTGCTGCCCAGCTCCCCTTTCGTTTTGTGTTGGTTAACTTAACTCGCACATCCAATCAGTTAGGAGAAATACACCGCGCTCGCGGACAAGGCTTAAGTTTACTTTCAGAAGTAGCCATGAGCTCTTTGCTTTTAGCCTCTGGATTAAAATTTCCTGGTACAGTTTCTTTGAGTTTCGAAGTTTCAGGTGATTTGAGTTTTATCAATGCAGATAGCACTCCCACAGGATTAGTGCGGGCTATGATTCCCCAAGAAGAACTGCAAAAAGTAAAAAACTTTGAGCTTTTACTTTCCCCACAAAAAATGCGGGTACGCCGCATCAATGAAAAGGGTAAAATTGTGCAAGAAAGCATTGTCAATGCAATATCTTCACAAATGGGTCCCAATTTATCAGCTTATATGATGCAATCTGAGCAAGTGCGCTCTGCAGTGGGGGTTTTTACCAAGCTACATCCCGAAGATGATAGTAAACTACGATATGCTCTCGCCTTTCTTGTGGAAGCTTTTCCCAACGCCTCCGAAGCCGATTTAGAAATTCTCGACAAAAATGTGCGCTCCCTAAAACACATAGATCAATTTTATGAAAAATATGGGCTTTCATTGCGAACACTATTAGATAAAATTGCGGGAGATGTGGAAACTGAAATTTTAAAAGAAATAGCCCCCCAGCATTACTGCCCTTGTAATAAAGTGCGCACCTTAGAGGTTCTGGCTACTATTCCCACTGAAGATTTAAGCGAGTTGGTAAAAGAAGAGGAAGATTTAAACATCAGTTGTGACTATTGTAGGACTAGGTATATAATAACTACCCAAGAAATAATCCACATTATTAACAAAAGAAATATCTAGGAATAGCTATATAAAATTTCCCGAAAAAAATACTAAGTTGACCATAGTTCTAGCTAGATGTAATTTTGCATAAAAAAAGACTACTATAAATTTAGGTGGTAAACAATGTTCACAAAACAAAGCGTAGTAACTCTAGACCTCGAGGGAGTATTAACTCCTGAAATATGGATTGCCGTGGCAGAAAAAACAGGTATCGAAGAATTGCACCTTACCACACGGGACATTCCTGATTACGACACGCTAATGAAAAACCGTTTAGAAATCTTAGAGAGAGAAAAACTAACTCTTTCGGCCATACAAGAAGTCATCGGAACTCTTGAACCCTTAGAAGGAGCCAAAGAGTTTTTAGATGAATTGCAAACGATGACGCAAATCATTATTCTTTCCGATACTTTCCAAGAATTTGCCTACCCGCTTATGGCAAAACTAGACTTTCCCACCATTTTTTGCCATAACTTGATAATCAAAGATGATTTTATCACTGGCTATAATTTGCGTATGAAAAACCAAAAAGGCCGTGCTGTTGAAGCATTGCGCAATCTAAACTTTAATGTTTTAGCCGCAGGAGATTCATACAATGACACGGAAATGCTCAGTAGCGCCCACCAAGGCGTGCTTTTTAGAGCTCCCGACACCATAATCAAAGAATACCCTCAGTTCCCCACTACCCGAGAGTTTAGCGAACTTTTAACAATTATTAAAGATTGGCTAAAAAAGCTTTAAAGTTGGGGTAAAACCACAACTTCTCCTTGCAAGTCATCTAAATCTACCCCTGGATTTAACTTAGCTATTTGAGTTTTTGCCACAAATAGTGGTATATGTTCTGCATGAGGGCCATAAATGCGCTGCAAAAGGGTAGTAAGCGCTTCGCCTTGGCGTGAAGAAATTTCTTGAGTTAGTTTAGGATCAATTAGGCTCGCCTCTAAAGCTTGCTGAAATTTTTGCAAAAAAGTTTCGGGAGAAACCGATTGCACCACAGCTTTTTGTTTGAACTCACCGCCCTTTCCCGCAACGGGCTTGGATAGCAAGTCATCTGCTTTCAGCAAACCAGGCATAGAAACTTCTGCTGTTTTCCGAGGCTGTGGCTTTACAACTTCAGCTTTAAGGATAGAATCTATGGAAGCTATGTACATAGAATCTGGCCACTCTTTTAAGGGATATTTTGTTTTAGCCTTAACTTCAAAGTCTCGCCTTTCGCTTGATGAGCAAGAATAAAGCAGTGCTAAGCCAAGCATTAATGTAATTTTAATTTTTTCCATGTTTATAATTTAATTCTCTGTACAAAATAAAGAAGAATTACTACAAATTATGTATCTTTGTGGTTAAATATTGAAATTAATGAGTAAAATATTAAATTTTTAACTTAGTTTGTAAATTAAAGGTAATATAATGAAGCAAGGTTTACACCCTGAATACTATCCTACAGTTTTTGTAGATGCTAATACTGGCCGTGAATTTATCACACGCTCAACCAAGAAAAGTAATGAGCAAAGAGAAATTAATGGAGTAATGCACAATGTAGTTACATTGGAAATCACTTCTGATACGCATCCTTATTGGACAGGGAAAATGCATCGCATTGATACTGCGGGTCGCATAGATCGATTTAACAAACGCTTTGGCGACCAAATTGTTGGAGCCAAACGCAAAACTCGTAAAGCTGTTAGACAGCAAGATAATCAATAGTTATCAAGTTATTTAATAAGGTAATATAAATGAAAAAATTTTTGTATTCTGTTGCAGTAGTTTTCTTAAGTGTTGGATTATTATCTTGTAAAAAAGGATCCATCGAAGGTCAAGTCTTAGATCCCATAACTAACAAGCCCATCACCAACACCACAGTATGGCTAAAAGGAACCCCCAACATGATTAAAAGTCCTGATGGGTCTTTTAAATTTGAGAACCTTAAGAAAGGTGAATATAGCCTAAATGCTGGTAAAAACAAACATTCAGAATCAGCTCTAAATGTTATTCTTGATGAAGAAAACTTAGATGTAAAACAAAATATTTACATTTTCTCTAAAGAAGTTATAGATCCTGGTTTATATGACTTAAACATTTCAGAAGAAAACAAAAAAATCCCTAACCGCTGGTTAAATTGGGAAGTTTTATGCAAAGAAAGTCTTTTTGCTTATCGCACCAGTTACACAGACCAAAAAAGCAAAAAAACTTTTGACCTACCAGAAGCTGTAAAAATCACAGAAGATGTTAATATGCTTTACTTACAAGCTGGAAATGTAGTAGAAAGTATCAATGTTAGCTCCTTCCCTTTGAAAAGAGCTAACCCAAGTGCTTACAGTGATTGCACCGAATTTGATAAAAAAGATAGAGCTGGTTTTTTCCCAGAAAAAGACAAAGCTGTGGAGCTAACTACAGCCTATAAAAGCACTAATCTGTTTGAATTAAAAGGTAAACTCCCCAAGGGCAGACAAGCTCTTACTATTATGCAAGGCGACAAAGTTGTCAGAGCTTATCTTGTAGATGTTGAATGATTTTTTAACATTATTGTAAAAAAAAAGCCCCATTTGGGGCTTTTTTTGTGAGGATTTATGCAAAATTTTCGAGAACTAATGCGGTGGAATCGAGCTCAATTTCTTGGTTTAGGCATTGGGGCTGTAATCATAGCCATAGCCTTTATAGTTTTTAATAGCTTAACAAACGATGCTGCTAAAGCCTGGGATATAAAGTGGGGATATTGGTGGTTTTTAGCTCTAGGCATTTTTAGCTTCGTTTCTTTACTTATTAATATACCTGATATTTTTAAAAGCTTTAAGCAAAAAATCCCCCCTATTTCTTCTATTATAATTGTTGCGGTAATAACTACTGGTTTAGGCCTATTTATCCATTTAAACATCTCCAAACAACACCGAGTGCTAAGCGATGAAAACTCTTGGGAATCCATGGGACTACAAATGCTTTATCATCAAAGCGGAGGCGTTTGTAACCAAGGTATATGGGAAGCAGGCAAACTTAAATGCACCGACGAAGTTAATAACTTTAAAGGTAAATCTTTATCTTTTGTTTATTCAATAATATTTAGGATTTTCCCTGCTCACAGAGATACTGCTCTTGCCACTAGCTTACCATTTTACTTAGCCTCACTTATACTTCTCTTCTTTGCAATTTATCGTTTTAGCAACTCCCATTGGATCGCACTAAGTGCTATCACATTTTTGGGAACCATGCCTATAATGATGCTGCAATCTAAGTCCGCATCCACCGAAGTCCTTTATATTTTTCTTTTAAGTGCAATACTCTTTATTTATTCATTATTTCCCCCGAACAAAGTAAATTGGAAGCAATTATTGTTAGCCATTGGTATTTTAGGTTTCTTATCGGGGACTAGGCAAGAAAGTATTTTCTGTTTTATACCATTTGTGCTTTATTACCACGACTTTTTACGAAAAAAATCTTGGCACTTCCCCTTAATCGTTCTTTTATTAATTCTGGCGAGTTGGCCTGCCATCAATACCATGGCTGCATATAGAGGATATGACTTTCAGGGCGGAGAATTTGATGCCCACAGCCTAGCCAATTTATGGTTCAACATTAAATCAAACCTTGCTATTATGTTAAATCCAGGCATAGACGGCCAGGGCTTACTAAAGAACCCGTTTTATAGCATTCACACCATCATCCTTATCTTTTCTTCATCTTGGCTAGTTGTGCGTATGATTACCCACAGAAAGTATGTTTGGGAAGCTTTATTATTTATTTTATTCCATATTCAGAGCCTAGTAATTTTAGTCAATGTTTCAGGAACTTTTGAAATAGATATTAACCAGCGCTATGTATTAATTGCACTGCCTTCATTTGCTTGGATTATGGCCATGGGCTTAGGAGACTTCTTTAAAACCTTTCCCACAAAAAATAATCCTATCAAAAAACATGCTTATGCTCTTAGCTTTATCATTGCCATAGCATTAGGAGTTTTTCTTAGCCACAAACACCAAACTGATTTTCAGGCTAACATTCTCTATAAAAGGAACAAACTTTTAACCGAAGAGAATTTTTTGAACGCGGAACTAGCGAAACTTCCTGAAAACTCACTCTTTCTTTATTCAAGACCTTGGCAAATGCTTTGTTCTCGATTTAATTCTTTTAACGAAAACTCTATCTTAAACTGGACCAACCAAGAATTGGCTTATTGGAGGCAGTTCACAGACAATAATATCTACTTAGTAAGGGGACAAGATGGCTATGGTCAAGTGGATAGAAAGTCTAGGGTAGTGGGTTTTAAAACCACTGAACCCGTAGAAAGAATTCTCGAAGAGTTTGACCATGAAAGAATATTAATTAACTCCCAAGATTTTGGTTATCCTCTTACTATTTACAAGATTGGAATACGCAAAGGCAGCTCCCATTACAGCCAAAATTTAGCTTTGACCGCCACTGAATATCAAGTACAGGACATTGAAAACCTAGAAATACACATTACTAAAAGCCTAGAAGACACATTAGATTTTGTTTTTCACATAAACGACAAAATAATAGAGCGGGGCTCCTTGCAAGCTCCTAAAACAACAATTAACTTAAAGGGTGTGAAAATCCCTCCAGGATTGCATCGTATTAGTGCTGTAATTCAAGCTCCTGAAGACACTATAGTAGTTCAAGATTACATTTTCGTAGAGTCTCCTACCATAAGCTTGTTACAAAACTTAGCCATAGAAACTTATACCCAAGCATGGGGCGTCCCACAATTGGGAAAATCTGTGGAAAACAACCAAATATCCCTGCTAGGCGGTTCTAGCTTCCGCTTTGGAATAGGTACTCACGCTAACTCTAGTATAGTATATAAAACGGCTAAAAAGTATCGCTATTTTTCAGCCATAATTGGTTTAGATGATGAAAGTTCCTGTGGGGATGGTGCTTATTGGATTCTAAAAGGTGACAATAAGGAAATCTATCGCTCGCCACGACTAACTGCGCAAATGGTTGATACAATTAATATTAACATTAGCGATGTAAATAAATTAGTGCTTGAAACTTACGAAGGCGAAAACAACTTCTGTGACCATAGCAATTGGGCAAATGCATGGCTGCATTAAACACTCATTTTGATAGAGCAGCTAAGCTTTACTATCTAAGATTTAGGCCTTTATGATAGACTAACTTTTATAAAGAGGTTAAATCGCTTGATTTAACGGCTTTTTAATTCGGCACACTTATTGCTTCTGTATTTACTTGGTACTGAGTCAAAGTTGTCGTATTAAAACTAAACCCCTAGTGTGATTTACCCTCATTTCGCAAAGTGCGTTAGCCTCTCCACACTAGGGGTTTGTTTTTTTTCATTGAAATTTGCTTGAATTTTTAGGAAAATCATATTAGAAGCAATAGGAGCTAATATGAATGCTGTATCTGAACTCAAAAAAACGCGTAAAATGTTACTTAGCATTTCGCAAATTTCACTAATTTTAATAATTATTGTACTAATCAGTCAATGGTTTGTTTTTAATAAAATCAAAGATAAAGAGCAAAGGGTTTTTAAAGCAAAAACAACTCTAAGACAAGCTGAAAATCAGCTAGAGAGTTATAAGTTAGACAGTGAAGCTAGCTTGTTTCAACTCGAACAGTTAAATGCCCTCTCCCCCTTACCTAAAAATAAAAAATTTAAGCAGGCTTTTAAACAGCTAGATAGCGCGCAAATTTATCTCAACGGCTTAATCCAAAGCGAGTCTGCCTGGAAAGAACTAACAGATAAATCAAATCAAGCCTTTATTGAGCTTAATACCCAATGCAATAACCTGGTCGCAACTAGCAAATACAACACAGAATTTAGTTTAAGCATTTTAGAAGCTGCTCAAACAATAAAGCACATCTTAAAATCACCACCAGCTTCACAATCCCAGCGTGAAAATGAAGTCAGCATGCTAGATTTTCAAATCAAAAAAGCCGATAGTTTGGTTCATGCAGACACAAAGAACCCACAAACCATAAAGATTAGACAGAATTGGACCAACTGGATGACTATTACCCAAGAGCAATTACTAGAAGAAAAATCTTTTTACGAACAAAAAAAAGCTGCCACATCCAAACTTACCAGCTATGCTATGGTTTTACAAAATGAAGCTTTAAAACATCAAAAACTGAACAAAAGTTATAGTCTTATGTATTCAATAATGCTCTTAAGTTTAGCATTATTAGCTTTAATAACCCAAAGAGCAATATACAAGAATCCCCACTTAAATACTATGCTTTCACCTAGGGGTAAGGCTACTGTTTTAGCTGAAGCAAATGAACTTAGCGCGTCGTTAAGAGAACTAAATAAATTTATTGCCAATATGGTTGCTACAACTAAAACGGACTTAAATAAAATAAACAATATGCAACAAGACACTGAAGCTATTGATACTCAAACTAGAGCACTAAAAAGTATAACTGGCAGTTTTTTAACTTTTTCTTCTACAAACTTACAAAAACTAGAAACCCAACTTCGTTCAGCCAATTTAAGTGAATATGCTGATAAACTAGGCGATATTTTAGGAAACATTCAAAGTGACAGCGCTAATTTAGCCCAGGCATTAGAAACCTTAGGAGACTCTAATATCAGTTTACAAGGCGAAATCAACAACTTTGAAGCTTTTGTAAATGTTTTTAATGCAAACATGCAAAAACTAGACGAACTAAGTAACTGCATAAAAAATACTGTACACACTTTGAAATCTGCTATAGAATGAAACCACTAAACATACTTATTTGCCCCCTAGATTGGGGGCTTGGCCATGCCACTAGATGTGCTCCCATAATAAAAGAGCTTTTAAAACAAGAACATAAAGTTCTTATAGCAGTAGCTGATAGCAAGCAAAAAAGGTTTTTTCAAGGAGAGTTTCCTAAAGTCCAGCAAATAAAAATACCTGCCTATAGCATAAAATACCCTCAAAAAAGCTGGCAAATGCCTTTTTGGATTTTCAAAGAAATTCCAAGGCTTTTAAGTATCAAAAAACGGGAGAATAAATTTATTGAAAAGATCGTTACTTTGGAAGATATTGATGTCATTATTTCAGACAATAGATTTGGCTGTTTTAATAAAAAGACATTAAATATTTATATAACTCACCAAATACTAATATCCTTTCCAAGAATTTGGCGGTTTTTTGAATCTTGGGGTGCTAAATTTCATGCTTATTTGTACAGAGGTTTTGACCAAGTTTGGATACCTGACTATCCCAAATATCCTGGTTTAGCCGCAAAACTTAGCCATGCCCCTTGCCCTTTACCCACCCAATGGCTAGGCGCTCTAAGCCGCCTAAAACCATACGCAAAAGAAAATAGTTCAGAAGAAAAAATAGAGATTTTAGCTATAATCTCAGGGCCTGAACCCCAACGCACCAATTTTGAAGAATTCGCCCTCAAATACGCAAATAGATGGCGCAATAAAAGCATTATTGTTAGGGGACTGCCTAATTTACCTGCTAAAGTTACAAGGCAGGGTGTAGCTGAAATACACAATCATGCTTCAGCCAAACAATTAAGTAGATGGATTAAGCAAGCTAATAAAATCATCTGCCGTTCAGGCTACTCAACAATCATGGATCTCGCACATTTCAACAAAGAAGTGGAATGGTATCCAACACTGGGGCAGACAGAGCAGGAATATTTAGCAGAAATCCACCAAGAGCCATTAAAAAGCCTATCTTTAAAAGAACATCCAACTAATTTATTAGAAGAATGTATAGCTTCGCTCCCTGACCTTTTTAGCCAACGGAAACCTACTTATGAATAAATTCACCCTATGTTTTACCATGAAACACTCTGCGGAAACTATTTATGAAGAATTGATAAAAGCACAATTTATTGTCCAAGCGCCCACAGAAGCGGAAATATTTTTTAGAGGCGAGACTTTTGGATTCTGGCACCAAATACAAAAAGCTAATAAGCAAATCGTTGAAATTTTCGACGAACATTTAGCTCTAGATGAAAGTGAAAAAAACATACTCAATGAACATAAATCCTTATTATTTCTACAAGGTTTAATAAACACCAAAGAAAAACTTGAAAGTGTACAAAGAGTTACAACTAATTTACTACAAAAAGTAGCAACTGGTGTATATTTTGAACATTGTGGAACAGCCTATACAGCTAAAAACTGGCACAATAACAACTTACATGATGATATAATGCCTTGGATAAATTTTATTTATACTAAAAAAGATTTGTGGACTTTAGGCTTAGCAGCTCTACAAAGCTCAGATATTAAAACCTCTGTGGTTAATCAAGAAGATCTCGAGTCAAAGCAAAACCTCTTACTCACATTAATTGAAGCGCATCTTAATGATGAAATTGAGTTAGAATCTGGATTAAATTTGACTGCTGAAGATGGAAAAAATTATATAACTCAAAAAACTCCTGCCCCACTTTTTAAAAAGGGGGATGATTTGTACAATCCTAAAGGCTGTTTAACTCTAATTGAGCGAAAATAATTATTCTTCTATAAATTCGTCGTGATATTTGAAATTTATTTCTTCAAATCTATCGATGTTATCCAACAATATTTGCGCAATATCTGGATCAAAATGTTCGCCTTTTTCTTCCTCAAACAAAGCAATAACTTTTTCTAAAGGCCACGCTTTTTTATAACATCGATCATTAGAAAGAGCGTCAAAGACATCAGCCACTGCACAGATTCTACCATTAATTGGTATATCAACACCTGATAAACCATTAGGGTATCCAAAACCATTCCATTTCTCATGGTGAGTATAAGCTATAATAGCCGCTTCTTGAAACACGCGAGTTGGTGAGCGCTTCATGACTTCATAACCTATTATAGTGTGGCGTTTCATTTCATCGAATTCTTCGTCGGTTAAACGACCAGGCTTCTTCAAAATAGAGTCTGGAGTAGCAACCTTTCCTACATCTGTCTCTGGGCTCGCTAAAACCATTAATTCTAGTTCGCTTTTGGGCATGCCGTAGTATTTTCCCAAAAGCCTACAGTATTGCGCAACTCTTTTCACATGATTTCCTGTTTCACGGGATCGACTTTCACTAATTTCTCCCATCATAAACAAAGCTTCTCGTTGAGTGCGTTCAATTTCATTCATTAAAATCGCAGATTCCAAGGTTTTACCTGAATAAACAGCAGTTAGTCCTAAAAATTCTCTATCTCTTTCAGAAAAATATGAATGTTTTTCACCCTTTAACGGAGGAGTTAATTTATTTATGGCTTGGTAAGCTCCTATTATTTCCCCTGCGGTATCCTTTATGGGAATAACCAAAACTGACCTAGTTCTATAATTATTTTCTGTATCTGAAGTTGGATTGTGCCTTTTATCATTATAGGCATCTTTTATAGAAATGCTTTCTCCTGTTTGCACAGCATAGCCCACAAAACCTTTGTCCGCTGACATTCGCAATGTTATCCCCTCTAGGCCCTGTGCCACTCGAGTCCACAATTCATTGTTTTCTTTGTCTAGCAACCATAAAGAACATCTATCAGCCACCACTAATTGTTTACCCAAATCAGCCATGGTCTCAAGTAAATTTTCTAAACGATTTTCTCCAGCTATTTTAGGCATAAAAGAAAACAACAAGTTGAGAACTTCTTCAGTCTCTATATCCTTTTTCATACCTAAAAACTCCTAAGTTATATTTTATCTAAAAGTAATTTATTTTTGACAACTGTTCACAACATTTTTATATTTGTTAGTACTTTGAGGAGGATTAGGCTAATTGGTAAGTCAGCGGTCTTGAAAACCGCCGCCCTTTGGGCTTGGGGGTTCGAGTCCCTCATCCTCCGTTATGTTCCTTAGATACACTTAAGGAACTTTTTTATTTTTAAAATAATCCCAGTCTTTTCTCCAGTCTGAAGAACCATCATCTGTTAATTTATAAGCCATTGTCAAAACCTCTACCTTTTCTGCGCCTGCTCGCATTAATGCATATCTACAAGCTTCTGTGGTTGCACCAGTGGTATAAACATCATCTACAAGTAATATCTCCGCAGGCAAAGGTGGTCGTGCCGTAAATGCTCCTGCTGCATTCCATGCCCGTTCTTCAGCCCCTAATCTCGTCTGAGAAACATTGTATTTTTTCCTTTTTAACACACCTAAAAATAATCTGCCTCCCCATTTTTTTTGCATGGCTCGAGCAATGCATTCTGCTTGATTGTAGCCTCTTTCTCGCAAACGAGCAGAATTTACCGGAACCGGCACGATATTAATTTTATTGCCCCACCCCATAAAAGAAGTGTCTTCCCAAGGCAAAACATTGATCATTTCTATAGCAATGTCAGTCATTCCGTGGTATTTTAAGCCGTGCATTAAAGAGCGCACTACATCATTAAGTGGATACAAAGAATGAGTTCCATTTATATTGTAATAGCCATTTCCGCAATTTTTTAACCAATCAAAGCAAGTAGTACATAAAAATTTAGATTTGCTTTGCAATTTTATTGCTGTACCACAATTTACGCACAATTTTGGTGATAGATAATCAGCCACCGCTTCCATACAATAACTTATAATATTCGCCATACCTTATATGACGCTAAAAAGATCTTATTTGTTACGCTTTATTAAATATCATCGCCCTTAACACGCATAAGCATAAAGAAACCCACTAAAATCATGCAGGTTACTACGAAAGAACCGCCATAGGAAAGAAAAGGCAAGGGCAATCCAGTTACTGGCATTATTCCCAAAGTCATGGCAATATTAACAAAAATGTGGAAAAGCAATATTGTTGACCCTCCTACGCATACATTCACAACAAACAAATTACTATGTATTTGTGCTATTCCATAAGTTCTCACCAGTAGCAGAAAAAACAAGCCCAATAAAACAAAGCCACCTAAAAAACCAAATTGTTCCCCCAACACGCTAAAAATAAAATCCGTATGCTCTTCTGGCAAAAATGATAAGTTCGTTTGAGAACCTTCTCCAAAACCCTTACCATGCACGCCTCCAGAGCCTATGGCAAGCTGAGATTGTATTACTTGATAACCTGCACCTCTTGGGTCTTGCATAGGATCTATAAAGGTCATTATTCGGGACCTTTGATGACCTTCAAGAGAATTCCATACCGTGTAACTGGCAAAACCTCCAGCAATGTTTAATGTTAAAATCAAGACACTCAGCCAAATTGGGAGTTTTCTACGCCATAAAGCCACAGTAACTGCAGTCATTAAACCTCCCCATGCTAGTTTACTCAATACTGCGATTACACTCAAACCAGGACTTAATAACAAAAACATTTCAGCAAAGGTTAATCCTGACCAATAAAAAGCCATTAATGTAATACTAAAAAAAACTAAAGCTGTACTTAAGTCTGGCTGTTTTAAGACCAATAAGAAAGGGACTATAAACAGTATAATGGGAACTACAAAGCTTGATAACCGTTCTAAACTCACCTTTTTCACACTAAAATATCGAGAAAGCGCCAACAAATACCCTATTTTAGCGAACTCCGAAGGTTGAATTTTTATAAAACCGAAAGATATCCAACGCACAGCTCCATGACTTTCAGTGGCACCTACAAACAATATTAGAACTAAGCCTATAAGGGAAATAATATAAGCAGGGTAAGCAAACTCATGCCAAAAATGGGGTTTGGTAAGTAATATTCCAAAAGCAATAAGCCAACCAAATGCAAAATAAGTTATTTGTTTAAACCAAAATGTTTGATACCACGGCAATTCAGTATTAGCTGTAGCACTATAAACCATCGCTATACCAATGCCCATTAGCAACAGAACTATACCCAACATCAAAAAATCAAAACGACGGGGTTCCCTGACTTTTTGTAAAATCTTTTTCATGGATTAGTACCTGTTTTATCATTTTTTTCAGAAAAATATGCTTGCAAAATTTTAGCAGCTATGGGTCCTGCAGTAGCAGCCCCTGAACCTGTATTTTCTAATAATACAGCCACAGAAATCGTTGGGGATTCTAATGGAGCAACTGCAGCAAACCAAGCGTGAGTTTTATCCCCTTGGGGGTTCTCTGCTGAACCAGTTTTTGCACCTACCTTGACCCCACGAATTTGTGCTCTGCGTCCAGTTCCTCTCACACCAGAAACAACTTCTTCCATGGAATGTAAAATTATATCTTGGTTTTCGGCCCTTAACTTTGCTTCACTAATTTTTGTAATTGGATACACCTTTATTAACTCTCCATCACTAGAGCGTACTTCTTTAACTAAATGAGGTCTATACAACCCTTTACCGTAAGCCATAGCACCAAAAAAACTGGCAATTTGCAATGGCGTTACTAATTCCCCTTGGCCTATGGCTAAATTTAATATTTGACCACGAGACCACTTCCAGCCGTAGCGTTCAAATCGCTTATTATAAGTAACACTGTCCATCAATAAGCCTTGTTTTTCGCCAGGTAAATCTACTCCTAAGCGCCTTCCTAAGCCATATTTTCGAGCCAAATCATTGATTTTATCCATCCCCAACTCTAAGCCGCATTGGTAAAAGAAAACATTACACGATTCTCGCAATGCAGAAACTACATTAGTGTAACCATGGCCAGCACCCAACCAACATCTTTGATAACGCCGCCCAAAATAAAAGCCTCCTGTACAAGGCTTTGGAAAGCGAGTATATGAGTCAATAACTTCACTTTCTAAACCCGCAGCTGCTGTAATAAACTTAAAAATTGACCCAGGGGGATAAGTGCCTTGAATTGCCCTGTTGTTTAGCGGTCTCGCACTATCTAAGGCCACTTCTGCCCAAGATTTTTTCAAGGCCTTTTTATTCAAAGAAAATATATTGGGATTAATACGAGGAGAAGAAAGCATGGCAAGAATTTCTCCATTCTGAGGGTTCAAAACCACCACAGCACCTTTCACTGTATCAGGAACCGCATCTTCTGCAACTTTTTGCAAATTCCAATCTAGTGTGGTATGTATATTGTGTCCAGCAACAGCATCTTCGTACTGCATTTCCTCGACTAAACCAATTTCCCTACCATAAGCGTTAACTTCTACATATTTTACTCCATCATGCCCACGGAAATAATGCTCATACTCTTTTTCTAAACCTTTTTGCCCTAAACGATCGCCTAAAGCGTAGCCCTGCTCTATGTACACAGAATCTTTTAATTGCTGTTCAGAAATTTCTCCTGTATAACCTAAAGCATGAGAAGCCATAGTTCCATAAGGATAATCACGACGTGACTCAACATAAGATACAACCCCTGGAAAAAGTTCGCTGCGTTCTTCTATAAATGCCACTTGCATATCAGTTGCATCTTCCAAAATTCTTAAAGGTCTAAATCGCTGATATTTTCCCCTCTCAAAAGCCCATTCTAATAGTGCAGGATCAAAAACATTTTGCCCATTAGTATCCAAAACTCTCATTAACCGGTTATAAACACTATCCCGATTATCTACTTGGTAAGGCAATATGGAAATATTATAAGAAGGCCTATTCCGGACTAAAATTTGACCATTTTTATCATATATGTACCCTCTTTCAGCAGTAACGATGGTTTTGCGAATTCGATTTTCTTCAGATCGTCTAAAATAATCTTCATATTTAACAACCTGTAACCAAAATAGCCTGAATATTAGTATCAAAAAAAGGAAAAACACCGCACTTAAAGTATAAAAAACCCTTAAATTTCGTTCTTGTTGCTCCCCAATGTCAGCAGTGCTATGATTTAGGTTTTGAGGCATGAGAATACAAAAAATTAAAGGCTAAGGTACCAAGAACCATAGTGTATAAGCCTGACGGCAAAGTTCTTGTCATAAACATATCTAATACTAAATCTTTATCCATCCCTATAATCAAGGCAAATAAAATGTCATTAGCAATAAAAGCTATAGCTAAAACAATTACTCTAGTTAAAAGACCTAAATTAAAAAACTTCTCCTCTAATTGTCCCACAATAAACCCTATAGAAGATTTAACCATTGCCGCTGCGCCTAGCCAATCAACATCTCTATATATATCTTCAGTAAAACCTGCAAAAAAGCCCCACAAAACCCCCCAAACAGCCCCATAGCGCAATGATAAGAAAACTACTAGAAAAAGTATAAAATCAGGACTTATACCCACTATGCTAATCATGGGGGCTATGATGGTTTGCAACACAAAGGCAAAAGCAAAATAAACTAAAAACCAAACAACTCGCATTAGAAGGCAAACTCCTGGACCACCCAATCACCTGATTTTCTTAAAATAAGCAATTCTTCCATTTCATAATGATTTTGAAAAGGCTTTATTTCTAAGGTTTTGAGCACTCCAATGCTACTATTATAAATATCGCTTACTATCCCTATAGCCACACCCTTAGGAAATATTCCCCCCAATCCTGATGTAATTAATGAGTCACCCAAATTTATTTCTGAATAGATAGGCACATCTACTTTCAACTTAGTTGCATCAGGGGATTCCATAACACCTATTATCCTAGATGGCAAAACCATAACAGAAACTTTAAATTGAGGATCATATAATAATTGGACAACAGAGTGGCGTAAATATACCTTAGATATTTTACCTACAAGACCTTTTGAAGTGAAAACAGGCATAGTAGGTTCAACCTCACTGTTAACGCCTTTGTCCACAAGAACGCTTGTGTGCAAGCGACCAGGATTTTTAGCTATAATCTGGGAAATAACTACAGTATCAGCAAATTCCGTTTCAAACTTTCTTAATAAATCAATGCGTTTTTCTTTGGCTAATTCTTGCTTTAAAATATCGTAGCTCAATCTTAATCGTGCATTTTCTTGTTTTAGCTGCAGATTTTTTTTGTGAATTTGCTCCCAATTTAAAATTGAGTGGGTAATATATTGGGCTGGATATAAAAAAGAACTCACTGCAAAATCAGCAATTATCATTTTTTCTTTGGAAGTGCTTTTAAATACTCCATAAGAAAAAATTAGTACTAATAAATAAACAAGAACTCCTCGACCAAAGGTTAAAAACTTTAGTGCCGCTTGAAGAGTCGACTTCACACAATCACCCCTAGTTCCAAGATGCCATTAAAACTTTACGATATTTATCAATATCTTCTAAAATTTTAGCTGAACCTTTACAAACGCAAATCAGAGGATCATCTATGACATTTACAGGTAAATTTGTTTCATGGCGAAGCCTTTCATCTAAACCGCGAAGTTGTGAACTTCCACCTGTCATAATGATTCCTTTGTCAAGAATATCAGCAGATAATTCAGGAGGTGTTATTTCCAACGCTTGCTTCACTGAATCAACTATTTGTGTTACAGGCTCATTGAGAGCTTCTCGTATTTCCACAGATGATATTTTCATTGTGCGAGGGATACCAGCAGTTAAATCTCTACCCTTAACTTCCATTTCTAACTCATCTTCTAAGGGAAAAGCTGATCCTATTTGAAATTTAATTTGCTCAGCTGTAGATTCACCCACAAGTAAATTATAAGTGCGTCGCAAATAATTAATAATGGCATCATCCATTTCATCGCCACCAACCCTAACCGAAGCATCGCAAACAATACCATAAAGGGCTATAACTGCAATTTCAGAAGTTCCACCACCAATATCAATTATCATATTACCACTGGGGTCTTCCACAGGTATTCCCATCCCCACAGCTGCTGCCATGGGTTCAGCTACTAGATGCACCTCGCGAGCACCAGATTGGCGCACAGCGTCGATTACAGCTCTTTTTTCAACTTCAGTAATTCCTGAAGGAACGCCTACTACCACCCGTGGCTTAACTAAAAATTGAGGATATTTCTGTACTCTTTTAATAAAATTTTGTAAAAGGGCTTCAACCAACCTAAAATCTGCTATAACTCCATCTTTCATGGACCTTATTGCAACCATTTCACCAGGAGTCCGCCCCAACATTTTTTTGGCTTCTGAACCTATATAAGCAACGCGATCGTCATTTTTACGGTCAACTGCCACTACTGTGGGCTCATTGATTAGAATACCTTTGCCTGCTACATGTACTAATGTATTAGCGGTACCCAAATCAATCCCAATATCACAATTCATAAAACGAAACAAGTAGAGCCCCTTTGCTAAAGCTGTTTTTTATAAATATAGTTATTGCTAAGCTATACTTGCAACCGCTTAACAGATTTTTTCGCATTATTTTGTATAATAAAGCTCTTTATGGTACCTATCCCAACTTTTAAAACGGACATCGTATCTATATTTCCTTTTTTGCTTTATTGGTATATCTCTAAAATAATAAAAATCAACCTCTGCATAAGATGAGTAAATCCATGCCGTATCGCCATAAAAAAACAATAAATTTTCTACAATATAATATGGTTCTTCTAAAACATTAGTATCACTACTACCAGCAATAATCTCAGAAACCATAAATTTCAAGTCATTTTGAAGCATATCCTCTAATTTTTCATGAATTAAAAATTTAGGTTCTGAACATGAAAAAACAAGTAAAGGTAAAAGGAGATAGGTAAGTCTCATGATAATTTAAAAAAGGCTTCAAAGTGAAGCCTTAAAATTTAGAATGAATAAGTTGCAGATACCCTAGATAACAGCCTTCCAGTTCCCTGGAATGGATTTCTGAAAATCACATCTTCAGCTATGGTGGCATCAATTTTGAGTTTTTCTTCAACATTTATTCCTATACCAAAGCCTACATGATCTCCCCAAGTTCCGTCACCATTGGGATTAGAGTAAAAATAGTTACCATCTTGGGGACAAAGTGTTGAATAACCTGCTGCGGGCATACCTTTATTTTTAATAACTTGATTTTTATCATTATGTTGGCAATCCACATAAGTCAAGACTTTCATGCCACCCACACGAATAACAAACCAGTCCCACCATATATTTCTTTCTATACCAAAAGAAACTCGGCCACCCCACTGTTCTTTCACATCCCAATTGCCTTTAACATCACTATTGGTAAATATTCTTACACCAGTTTTATTATTATAAGACCAATCGTGTGACCTTTCCACTGTATAAACATAATCAGCTCCTAACCAAAAGAATCCTCTATCTAAAGCTACATTAACGCCCATACCAGTTATAAGATTACGCTCATCAATGCCAGGAGCTTGAATGAAGCTGTAGTTCAAAATTGGAACAATTTCTCCGTTAATTAAACTCCATGTAGAAAAAAGCCTAGCATTTATCATTCCTGACATTAATTCAGAATCAATAAAGCTTCTAGACTCTGGACCGAATTGTAACCTAGCCAAACCTGCCGAAATTTCACCATCTATGTCTGGAGAAAATCGCCAATTTATACCAGCGTCTAACTTAACTATAGAGGAGAAAGCATCTGCATCTATATTGTAATTTTCCCCTTCTTTGGAAGCACCTTGTTGGTGAGCTATATAAATATGGGTACCTATAGAATTACCATTTGGCAAAGTAAAACCTAAAAAACCATCAAAATTTGTTACTGGCTTAGGAACAACGATGCTTTTATAGCCTGAAGCTACACTGCGATCCTCTTGATAGACAGAATCAGGTAAAAACCTATATAAATTTTCATCAATTCTATTTAAAGCACCACCAATGGTAAAACGAGGATCCCTAACCTTTTCTTTACCCAGTGCTATTGAGAAAATTCCACCAAACCAAGGTTGTTGTGGATCGAGATTAACTCCTGGAGTTAAATCATTATGTAAATAACTACCAAATTCACCTATAAGAAAATTAGGGAAAATATTGATGTTTGCTGGGTTGTCAAAAATGCTTATGTCGTCCATTATGTACGCAGCATTTTTTCCCATGGATTCAATTCTTGCATATGAAGCAAAAGAAATACTTATGCTTATAAAGACAAAAAACAAACCCTTAATAAGATTCTTTTTATTTATCATGATATCTCCAAAGGTTAATAGCTTGATTTTTAAAATAATATAAAAAAGTTCCTCATTAAAGAGGAACTTTTTTTAATAATTATTCTGAGAAAGTAAATGGAATCGTTACAGTTGTGTTACCTGATTTAATTTTTCCATAAGTCCATCGACCAACTTGTGCCCTAATGGCCTGGTCAAATTCACCAAAACCTGTGGTTGAATCAGCAATTTTAATACTAATTACATTTCCACCAGGAGCAATAGTAAAAGTTAAGGTAACTTTACCACTAAAACCAGGTTTCTTTTTTAGGTGTTGGTTATAAATATGTCTTAAGCCAGGGGTTCTCGCTCTTACTACGCGCATAATTTCAGCAACAGACCTAGAACCACCTCCTGAACCCATATCAATGTCACGGGCTGAAGGAGCTTTAATATTGCCTTTTGCTTTTGTACCAATGGCTCCACCGCCACCGCCTAACAAGCCTCCGAGCATATCACCGATTCCACCAGAACCACCCTCAGCATAACCTTCATTGAAAGCACCATCAGCAACGCCACGACGACCACCAAGCACTGTTTTTCCTGATTTTTGCAAACCAGCTACATTTTCCAATACTTTGTTAATGTCTTTAGCAAACTTTTGGTCTTTCATTAAATCGTAACCACTAAGGTTAGCTTTGGAAGATCTTGCAGTTAATAGCTTTAAAACACCACGACTTTGAGGAGCCTTTGGGTTCCCTTTTCCGCGTGGTTTTCCACCACCACCTGCTTTTTTTCTAGGTTTTTCAGCTTTTTTCTCTTCCTTTTTCTCTTTCTTTTCTTCTTTCTTATTTTCAATTTTCATTGTTGCAGTTAGATCTTCAGTGTCTGCTTGTTCAAAGAAGACTTCATCAACAACCAACTCAACAGTAGAGAGAAAGAAGGCTAGTCCTAGGCCAATTACGGCCATAACACCAGAAAAGCTAAATATCTTTTTATCAGACTCAACCATTAGGTTGGAGACAAAACGATCTTCAGTTTTTTCTTTTTTTACTTTTTTGTCTTTTGCCATTTTCTACTCCGCATTTATCATGATAACAGCAAATGAAATATTTGTATAGCCTGACCACCCACAAGTAGCCATAACTTTATACATAACATCATAAGCCATGTTTTTATCTAGCTGAACAATAATGCTACCAGCTTCTTCAGCGTCCTCTCCTTTAGCAAGAGCCGCTTTCTTTTCGATTTCTCGTTTTTCTTCAAGAACTGGTACCATTTTTCCTACCAACAGAGAGTCTTGCTTGGTTACCACTTCAGTTTCTTCGATTTTTTCATTATCAATCAAAACATGCTCAGCATCAACCACAACTGATAGGTTTACTTCTTTAGGTGTTTTCAAAGAAGTTGAAAGGGGAAGCACTAAGTTGTCAGCTGAAGTAAGAAGGTTTCCTTCCGAATCCACTTGCTTAATTAAAAACACGAGAACTATAGTAAACATATCCATCATAGATGTAATGTTTAGGCCACCTCCAACACTTGGTAAATCTCTACCTCTTCTAGACATATTAACCTCCCAACTTTGCTAAAGAAATTTTGTAAAAACCTGCGTCTCGCGCACGGTCCATTACACCAATTATTTTATCAAAAGCAGCGTGGTCATCTGCGAGAACAATAATATTGTCTGCGTCGGGTGCGTCGATAAATCTGTTATGAATCTGTGCTAAAGTTTTAGCTAATTCATCATAAGCCGAACGAGGTCTTACAGTCATTTTATTAAAGACATCAGGTTTTATTTCACGACGGGAACCTTCTGCTAAAGTTGATAATCTAGAACCAACTTGTATTCCTTGTTTGTTTGGTACAAACTCTTGATTATCATCTAGATATGCACTATCAGTGTCAGAATACAATGAAGTTAGAATAGTACCAGCATCCTCTTCACTAGTTCTTTCTAGTGTCCAAAGATGTATAACATCGATTTCATACTTGTCAGTTTCTGAACCATCTCTGCATTTTGGTATTTGAGAACCACCTCTATCTACCAAATCATAAGGATCATAAGTTATAGTATCCCCATCTGATTTGCAGCGGAAAGTCCACATTTCTTTGTAGAAAATCTTAGGTAACATTCCACCTCGAGCTACTATCTGTAAATAACTATCAGTTATTGCTACAGTTAAGTTTAATGCTTGCTCATCTGGCTCAGGATTATCTTCCCCCATAACCATATCACTTCGTTCCGGCAAATTAACTTCTACTATCCCTAACTTTTGGAAAGAAGCAATAGTTATCAAAAACGGAATCAAAATAGAAAAAAGGTTCATAATGGGGAGAAGATCCAGCTCTGGTGGCTCTTCACTTTTAAATCTTGATTTTGCCATTACGGTCTCCTATATTAAATGGATACCAAATAATTATTCTTTTACAAGAATATTAACAATTTTGAGGCCTTTTTCTTCCATTTCTTGAATGATGCGCTCACTTTGCATAGCCAAAACACCTTGGATGAACATCAATGGAATAGCAACAACCAATCCCATAAATGTAGTTCCCATAGCTACGGCGATACCATCAGCTAGAGCTGCAGGTCTTTCTGCCGCAGGCTTGTTTGCCACAGCATCAAAAGTATAAATCAAACCATAAATTGTTCCAAGCAATCCTAACAACGTTGCGATGTTAGCTACTACTGAAATCATATTCAAATAACGGTTAATACGAGGAGCCTCTGTCAAATAAGCTTCATCTAAGCCATTTTCCATTGCTGCACGACCTTCATCTTTATTAACCAATACACTATAAATAACTTTTCCCAAAGGCAATTTTGATGCTTGGGAGTAATTTAAAGCTTCATCAGTTTTATCTGCTTGTAAAAGACTGGCTAAATTCTTCATGAACTCACCACGCCCTTTTGAACTTCTTAAAATAATATAAATGAATCTTTCTATAGCAATACCACCGGCGGCCATTCCTACAAAAAGAATAACCCACATAAAACCATATCCTGCTGAATCAGGGCTAAAGCTACTAATAATTTGTTCCATGATAACTCCTTAATTGTTTTAGTTTGTTTTTTAATTCTTGTTTAGATATATCTTTTATTTCGATATATTAGTTAAAATTTGCTGTAAAATTATGTTTACAGCTCTCATTTATAATAGAGAGCTGTAACTTTATTTATTGTTCTGTTGGTGTATTTTCTGCTTCTATATCACGCAACCTTTTTTGTAATTGAGCCAACTCAGCTTTCAACTTCTTGTTATCAGCTTTGGCTTCTTTAATAATATCATTATAAGTTTTAATCTGCTCTTGAGCTGTCATAACTTCAGAAGCTGCAATCTGCTCTAGACGTGCTTTGGTTCTAAAGTAGCGAGTATCTCTAAACAGAGTTGTTGGATCGAACTTGACAATTTTGATTGAGAGCGCTTCGTTTTCAGGATCAGCATCTCTAACTAACTCAAATAATTTTTGGGTCCACTGGTTATCGATTTGATAATGCTGTGAAGCTTTAATTCCTGTGGCGCATTTAGGTACTCCTGCTTCACGAGCAGTGTTTACTTTTAATTCAATCTCTTCATCATAGGCAGCAACTTCATCTTCTGCTAACATTTCAGCATCTTCTTTAGCTAAGCCGTCGTATAAAAACTCTTCGATTAAATCTTTCTTGTCCAATCTAGGAGAGTTTGCAAAAGCATCAGCAACTTCAAAGAAAGCTGCACAGTTTTGATAGGCCATTTCTATATAACCCTCTTCAGCTGCTATAACATCGGCATTGTAAAAACCTTGCTCTCGAGCTAACATAATGTTTTTCTCAAACATTGGTTGCGCTTGTTCATAAAATGAGGGAAGTTGTTGCACAATCATAATACGCTCTGCGAATATTTCTAATTCACCCTTAGCATTTATATCTTGCTCCCTG
>LSQX01291931.1_pt1 | contig 34580 bp, 29 predicted proteins | sample 654561 | NCBI WGS metagenome assembly LSQX01 (sample SAMN04489861, study PRJNA283612) | anaerobic digester metagenome | isolation source: 4 biogas reactors fed with cattle manure at either 37C or 55C with and... | place: Denmark: Kongens Lyngby | collected 2014 | reverse complement strand
CGCGGTGAGACATTATATAATAAGCCCTCTAGATTTATTCATGAGATACCAAGATATCTTATGAAAATCAATATGGCGTCTGACAAGGATTATCAGAACTTATTGTCTACTAATAAAGGGTCACAGGTTTCCGAGTATCATTTGTCTCAAAAAAATTATAAGCCCTATGTTACACCTGAGCCAAAGCAGTTTGCCGGCAGTAATATGGGTAGATTAGATTATGGTGTCGGTGACAAGGTAAAGCATATAAAATTCGGTGTTGGATTAGTTACCGATATAACCATGGGAGGCAAGGATTATGAGGTTACGGTAGATTTCCAAGGCTTTGGCACAAAAAAATTATTATCAACATTTGCAAAATTAACTCGCCTAGATTAATATAATACTGAATAAAAAGTCAGTAGTTAAGAAATTATAATATATAGCAATTCATCCATTAATATGTTATACTATTCACAGAATATATAATGATATGATTAGAACAAGAAAGGAAGTGCTGACATGGGCAATAAATTTGATGACTTTTTGAGTGCTATTAAGATTGGAGAGATTATGCATAAGAAAAACCCTACTGAGAAGAAGAAGCATACCCTTGTATGTATCCTGGCAATAATTGGTGCTGTAGCTGCTGTTGCTGCTATTGCATATGCTGTTTACAGGTATATGAATCCCGATTACCTTGAGGATTTTGACGATGATTTTGATGAATATGAGGAAGATGATGATGTCGTAGAGCCTGTTACGTCTACAGAGGAGTAAATCATTTAATTTACCAGACTGATATGCATTCCTATGAGATTGATTTCATAAGTTTATTAAGAGACTGATGCAAATTTATATAATGAGCTGACCCACATGAGTTAGATTTTTAGATCCAACTTATGAGGTCAGCTCATTTACATCAGTCTCTTTTTATTTACGCGAAAGCAAAGTGAGCATTGGCAAGCTTGCTTGCACATATGCGAACGCGCACGCGAACCGGAGAAGCTCGCATAGCGTGCTTCTTCCGGTTGTCATGTTAACCTTATTTCATGTTCTTACTTATAGTCCTTTTATATTTCTTAGGGGCTTATCAGCTACTATTATTTGACAGCCTTTTCGGCATACTCTGTCGTAACAACCTTCTCATAAGGAACACGCTTTTGCAACTCTCCTGCCTCTTCAAGGATATCCTGTAACAAAGTAAGACTTGCTTCCTCAAATACCAAATTATCCTTCCAGGTATCCTGTTCATAATATCTTGTTACAAGCATTACCAGAGTCTTTTCGTCTGTTTCCTTGAACTGAGGAGTAATTGCCTTTGCAATTTCCTCAGGTGTGTGACTACCCACATAATCCATTCCTCTTTGAATGGCATTAGTGAATTTCTGTATCACATCAGGATTCTTCTCAATATAGCTCTTTTTGGCAGAAAACGCTGTGTATGGTACCTTACCGCTTTCCACACCAAGAGAAGCTACCACTTTTCCCGTGCCTTCCAGCTCCAGAGCTGTAGCTGCCGGTTCAAACTCCATAGTATAGTCACCTTGGCCCGATGCAAATGCTTGTGATGTCAATCCAAAATCAATATTTTGAACAATAGTAAGGTCCTCTTTAGGGTCAATACCCTGCTTCTTCAGAATATATTCAAATACCATCTGGGGCATGCCACCTGACCGTCATATACTAATGTAATAATCGTACACATTCTATAATCTTAGATTTATTCATAATAATCGTATATGGCTGTAATTTATTATCAGTTTCATCAAGTATTCCACATGATATAGCAAGCTTAATATACGGCATTATGGATTTTTTATTTGTATCATATCCTAGTTCGTTCATTTTTTTAGATAGATACTTAGCAGATGTGTAATCCCTTTCTTCTTCAGAGATCAATCTAAATACATCTTCTATTTTCTCATTCTCTTCCTTATTTAAAATGTCCTCCATATTAAATGTAAGATAGTCATTCAGATTATACTTTAACTGAATTTCTGGAATGCCATCCTTATCAACAATAATTCTGGAAACAAGGCTTTCAACATTTCGAATAGATAGATTGTCCGTAATCTTTTTTGCAAAATCCATTCCAACTTTTGTATCCTCTATTCTCTCATCGATTGTGTCTTGTAGTTTTTCAGACAGCCTCCCCTTCTCTGCTTTACATACTGATAATTGCTCAGTAATTTCGTGCTGCATTTCGTTATAAGTCTCTTCAATAATATCAATATTTGTAGCATTTTTTAAATCATTTAATTTCAATTTAATTAAGTCTTTCAATTGAGCAGAAAGTTGTTCTTCCCTTTTTTCTAGTTTCTTTATCTGTTGCCTGGTCTTGTATTTGAAGTTCTCGTAATCGTCCATTCTAAATTCTTTAATTGCTACTTCCCATATCGGCAGACATGCTTGAAGGAAAGCTTTGAAATATTGTTCAATATCATCTGCATTGATTAGATGAGCTTTTGAACAATACTGATTTCCCTTCGTATTATAGGTTGAACATATATAATACCTTCTTGTAGTAGTCGTCAGTTTTCTACGTATCAAAACAAGCTTAGCCCCACAATCTTTGCAGAACATGGTACTACTAAACGGTGGAACAGATCCTTCATTACGTTTGCTCCGAAAGTCATTCTTAGCACGCTCAGACATGATCCTCTTAACAGCCTCAAAATCCTCTTTACTAATAATTGCCTCATGATGATTTTCGAAAACATACTGTTCTTCCTTTGTTACTCTGTGATCTGTACCATGAATAACCCTTCTTTCGCGTTTACGCAGACGATATGTTCCAACATAAAAGTCGTTCTTCAAAATATCTCTTACAGAATAATCGTTCCATCTGCTCGAAACATTTGATGGACACTTCACTCTGCCCTCTTCTACGTTTAAGGATTCACGCATAGCAGCAGACGGGGTAAGAACATGTTGAGAATTTAAAATATCAGCAATTCTCCGATAACCATATCCTTCTAAATAAAGCCTAAAGATTTTTCCGACTACATCTACGTGGTCTTCATCTATAACAAATTGTTTATTAACGACTTTATAAGCATACGGAGCATGCGATATATAAGTCCCCGCTTTTTGTTTCATACGAATTATTGACTTGATCTTTTTGCTTGCATCCTTGACGTATCGTTCATTAAACCACGATTTAATACCTATGATATCATCATCCTTTAATGTATCATAATTATCATCGATAATTATAAGTCTTTTTCCAATTTGGCATATATGATCCAAAAATAATAAAACCTTTGCATTATTTCTCCCAATTCTTGATAAATCCTTTGCAATAACTACATCTATCTCCCCTGAATCTATTTTATCTAAAAGCTCAGAAAACGACGGTCGATCGAAAATATAGCCCGACACACCATCGTCTTCATAGTATTCACTGATCTCCATTCCATTTTCTTTTGCATATCTTTCTATTAGACTTTTTTGGTTTTCGATCGACGAATAATTCTTTTTATCGTCATCCTTTGATAATCTTACGTACCCTACAATATTCTTATCGTCCATAAAAAAAGCCCTCCATAAAAATATACACCTTTATCCTTAAAGGCATTTCACCATTTATTTCCACTCATGTAAATTAGTGTATATTATTTTTTTTAAACAAGATGATATATCTATTTCTTCGCCATCACTAATAATAACTATCTTAAACCCTACATCCTGAAAAAAACCAATCTTCTTTTCTATCTCCTCATTTGATTGATTGAGAGCTTTATGTATGTAATATACAGGTTTTGCCAAACTATAACACTCCTCTCGGGAATACCTGATTAATAAATGCTATGAGCAGATACTAATTAAATATTCTCATTTAGAGTTATTATGCTGGTAAACAACTTGTCCATTATGTATATAAAAGTCGTCTTACTATAATATATTGGTAGCTCTATGCAAATATGCGATAGGGTAAGCTAAAAGAAGCAAGTATATTATTTTTGAACCTGAAAATCTAACAAAAAAATATGGGTTGTTAAATTATGGTATAATACATTATAATATAGATGAAGCACTATCTAAAAGACGGAGGAACTATAAATTATCCCTTTTATAATTGAGTCAGAAATGACGGGTGGCAAGTTACCCTTAATGATATTATTTAGGAAGAGGTAAATGATATGAATCAGGTAGAAGTTTTAAACAATTTAGTCGATTATATTGAAGAACATCTTGACTCTGACATTGAAATTCATAAGATTGAGCAGTTAACGGCATGTCCTTACCGGATATTCCAAAGAATGTTCTCATTTATTGTGGGAGTTCCGCTCATGGAATATATCAGGCGAAGAAGATTAAGTGAATCAGCTTATGAGCTATTGGTTTTAGACAACAAGGTGATTGATATTGCACTAAAATATGGATATGAATCTGCAGATGCATTTACTGTTGCATTTAAGAAACAACACGGTATATCACCATTTTATGCAAAACAACAAAATGTTGAATTGATTTCTTATCCAAGATTATCATTTACTCTAGAAATTAAAGGAGGAGTAGCTATGAATTATCGAATTGTGGAAAAAAACGAAATGAATGCGTTAGGTGTATTTGGTTCAGTTGAAAATGACATCTGGGGCAAGGTCAAGGGGGATGGTACCTTGGCAGAGCTACAGAAAATATCGGGCAATGAGTCTTCGTTGGGCTTATGTTTTGGATATGATGACAAAGGAAATAACACCTACATGGTTGCAGTAGAGACAGATCAATCTGGGTATAAAGATTACAAGACTTATATTGTACCATCCACGTCCTGGATAGTATTTGAATCTAGGGGAGCTGTAATTCCAACCTTAGGTGAAACCTGGAAGCGAATATACAGTGAGTTCATGCCATCAAGTAATTATAAACAGGATCCCGATATCCCTACCATAGAGAAATATTTTAGTAATAATTCTATGGCTAATGATTATCTGGTTGAAATCTGGTTACCTATCCTTAATAAATAATTACTTATTCTGCCATGCTATATTATTTTTCCTTCCTATCGAAGCTGATAGCAGCTATAAATCTGCTATCAGCTTCTTCCGTTTATCTATTGTTCCGGCGTAGCCTGATAAAGCATTGATTTATTGACGTCATTAATATCTAAAATTAAAATAATCCTCTGGAGAAAGACCTTCATTATTCAGTTTTATGTATAAACTTAATCTATTTTGCTCTAGCAAGCCACTCATTCTTTTTATGTATTCTAAATTTAGATATTTCTCTGTAATTGCTTCTGCTTCTTTTTGCTTCCACCTATTTTCAGTCATATCAAGCAATTCTCTAAAGCATGTGGCATTTGATTTATTTACATCACCAAGTATATTCCATGCTGTCTCCTCATTTTTACTAATTACTTCTTTTATGTTCGGGTATTTTGAAATAAAATCTCTCTTCAGATAATTGATCAGCTTAAATTCTTCCCTTATAATACTACCAATCTTTTTAGCATAGAAATATACTTTTGAGTCTTCATTTTCATGATATTTATAATATAGAAAATCTGATAATTTGCCGATATCTTCATTGACATAACGATATGAATAACATCCCTCGTTGCTTTTATCCTCTATAAGCAATCCATCATTCTTAACCTTATAGTATAAGGGTGAAAATTCTGTGATACCGCATCTTTCAACAAGATAATACAGAACAGATGCAAAGCAGGTTTTCTCCAGAAAATCTATATTCGTACGTAGCTTATCAAATGTAGAATAAGGGTTGAAGTTAATAAATCCGATATCTACCGCAATATCATTCTCTCTAAAGTATTCAATGGATTTCAGATTATCCTCAACGGTAGCAATTTTGCGGTACAGTTTTAAATCCTCCTTATTACCTGATTCCGTACCAAAAACAATACCAACCAACCCCGAAGCTTTGATTAACTCCATTTTTTCCTTATCAAATTTCTTATATACTTCAGATCTAAAGTATGTTTCATAAGTAATATTTAAACCCGCGTCTACAATCTTACGTGCTATCTTCCACATTCTGTCTTGATTATGAGCTTCGTGATCTTCGAAGCTATCGTCTATGAACCAGAATCGGTTTATACCATACTCTCGCACAATTTGTTTAATTTCTTCTACTATATTTTCAGGACTTCTGCCCCGCCATCGATTGCTAGAATCCGTTCCCCAGAAATTATGGTGCCAGCAAAAACTGCAATTCCCATTACATCCTCTGCTAGTTGAAATATATGCATATTTTAGTTTATTGTTCATTAAAAGATCTCTTCTTGGAAATGGTAGCTTGTCAAGATCCTTAATCAGCTTTTCTCTAGGATTCTGAATTACCATACTCTTATTACGATAAATTAATCCCTTGATTGAACTGATATCCTCATTATTTTCAAGTGCATTAGCGAGATTTTTAAATACCAATTCACCTTCACCAACTATGGCATAATCAAAAAAAGAATACTTTTCAATCAGCTTTTTTCCATACAGAGTCGGCCAATAACCACCGATAGCAAATATAGCATTTGGTAACCTTTCTTTGATTTTTAAACAAGCCTCACAGACAACTTTTTCTGTAGTAGAATACATTGTGACCCCTATGATGTCTGGTTGATCATGATAAATCTTATCATAATCCAGATAGGAGCGAGTCGAATTGACTAATGATACATCAAATCCATCTTCTTCTAAGACGGCTGCTATCGAACATAGGCCGATTTCTTCGGTAATAATTGCATTTTTTTCAGTTAATATACTTAATAATAGTATTTTCTTTTTCTTTTCCATAAAGTCACCTTATTATCATACCATTATAGGCATGATACTGCCGCTACAAATAGTCTATTCTATCTATAGCGGCATACCTTTCTTAAAATTATACTATTGTTCAGAGCCTATAGGACTGCCAACATCTATAAAAAGATGCTTCACGATTGCCTAGGATCCTGTGCCTTCCTTTATAGCATACTTATCCCTGCTCTATAATCAGCTGATAGTATACCCCTTTCTTTTCCATCAACTCATCATGATTTCCTAATTCCACTAATTTCTTATGATCCATGACCAGAATGAGATCAGAGTCCATCACGTTATGGATTCTGTGCGCTACTACAATAAGTGTCTTTCCCTGTTTTTTTAGTTCATTAAGGCAATCCATAATCTTATCTTCCATGGCTATGTCGAGTGCTGAGGTTGCCTCATCAAGTATTAGAACCTCCGGGTTTCCAACAAGTAATCTGGCCAATGCCAGCCTTTGTCTTTCTCCACCGGATATGTTGGCTCCTCTATCTACAAGCAAAAAATTATATTCTTTATCAAGCCCAATAATATATTCATGTATATTCACTGCGTGGCAAATATTCTCCATGGATTTTTGTGGAACAGCTCTGCCAAACAATATGTTATTTTGAATGGTATCATAAAACATATATGGATCTTGCCTGCAACATGCCATTATAGAATATAGCTTTTGGGGATTGATTCTCTGCACCTTATGCCCATTTATTGTAATCTTCCCTTTGTCAGGATACATTAAGGATAGCAAAAGCTTTGTTATAGTAGACTTTCCGCTACCACTTTTGCCGACAATTCCCACCTTCATTCCCTGCTTAATCCCAAAACTAATGTCCTCAATCGCGTAATCGGAATTGTCCTGATACCGATAATAAACATGGTCAAATACAGCCTCATGAAATTCCATAATATCTTCTGTATGCCGCTTTATCCTAATTGTTCCCGTTATATCATGTAGCCGCTTAATCTTTGAACCGACACTGGATATGCTTACAAGCTCTGAATAGGCCTGCTCCATAGAATTAATCAACATGGAACATAGCTGATATTCTACTACATAGGTTGATATTTCAAGCTTACCCTGCATTGTAAGATATCCTCCGTAAGCCAGTACAGTAAAAGAAATACTCCACTTAAGAATATTTGTCATAAAATAATTCAGATTACCATATCTGTTTATTCTTTTTGCCTCACTGTAATAGTCGCTAAAATACTTTTCGTACCTATCTTTCTCCCATTCTCTCCGATTATAAATAATAATTTCGCGTGTTGCAGATAAACCTTCCTCAATAATAGTATGTAATTTATTAGTTTTTTCCATATATCTGCCAAACTGCCTCCAAAAAATACCTGTAAAATATCTGCCTATGATGACATAAGCTATGCCCAGCATTAAAATTAACAGAAACATCTGTTTATTAATATTAATCAGAATGACTGATATTGCTATAAATTGTATATAGTACTTACAACCTATAAATTTGGCTAATATACCTTCTCCAATTTCATCTGAATAATGGGTAAGCAAATCGATATAGTACTGTTTATTTTCTTTCTTGATATCCCGTAGCGAGAGCTTATGAATATTATACATCACTGTATCAACTACATTTCGCTTAATTGGATTTTGGATTTGAAGAATCCCTTGGTACCTTAGTAATATTGAAAAAATAGCGTTTAAAATAATTATGACTGTGAGGATAAACGCAAGGTGGATACTTAAGCTTAAATCGGTATGCATAAGTGCATCAATAACATATTTCTGCATCCATACTTCTCCTATCCCCAGAAAGGTTGAGATCAATAGAATGATTACCATAATTATAAGTATAGAATAAATCTGTACTCTTTTAATAATCCATATAAATTCATCAATACATTTTTTCATCCTTCACCACGATTCCTTTACAGATTAGTTTTGTCAGGTAACCATTACGACTGATGAGCTCCTCATATCCACCGTCTTCAACAATTCTGCCATTTTCCAGTACAAATATCCGATCAGCGTTTTTGATAACATTCAATCGATGCCCGGCAAATATGATGGTCTGCTCCGTCTGTTTTAGTGCAGATAAGATTTTCTTCTCATTCATAAGGTCAAGATTCGCTGTTACTTCATCCAAAAGTAAAACCTTGGGATGACGTAATAGCAATCGTGCCAGAGAAATCCGCTGTTTTTCTCCATCTGATAATCCATCACCCCTATCCTTCAAATTTGTATCATATCCATTCGGAAGATTTTTTACAAATTCGTCAGCACCTGCAAGCTCTACCACATCCATAATATCCTCATCTGTCGCCTTTATATTGGCAAACCTTAGGTTATCTTTAATTGACATGGAAAACAGATAGGTATCTTGAAATGCGATACCGATATCATTGCGCAGCTCCTCCATGCTATACTCATTGACCGGTCGGTCATCTATTAGAATTTCTCCACTATTACATTTATAACAGCCTACAATCAGCTCAAGTATTGTCGATTTACCTGAACCGCTCATACCAACAAGCGCCACTTTCTCCCCTTGATTTACTACAAATGATACATCCGTAAGTACTGGATGGTCCTGATGATATGCAAAGCTGACATTTCTAAATTCTACCTTTCCTTGTGATACTGAAGAGCTTTTTTTGAGCCCGGTTTGAACTTCATCATCTCTGTTCATGAAATCATACAGTTTGTCAGCCGCAAAGATATGTTTATTCTGTTCAATGATTAAGTGATCCAGATTCTCTAAAGCGCCAAATGCTATCGACAGATACATAAAGTCTGCTATTAGCACCCCTAAAGTATCTTGACCGTTGATAGCTGATATAGTGCATGTAATAATATATGTCGTATATGCGACAACCTTACAAGCTAAAAATACATTTGTCTTTAGATACCCTAAGAGAAATAACCGGTTCCCCTTAACCACAGATTTTTCATAGGCTGTAGTTACCCTGTTCGAATTCCATTCCCCCGCGTCATATACTCTAATTTCATCTATAGCCTCGACAGCATCATAGGCATTTTTATTGTATTCAATAGTTGCTTCAGCTAAAGCATTACCCGTTGATTCTATTCTGTGTTCAAAAATCTTATTCCATATAACTACCATAATATCGCTAATTATTACGACACCTGCCAGAATTAGGCTCCCGTTATTCAATAGCATAATAACCGCCAACAGGTTCGATAAAAGGACCATAATAATCTGCGGGACATATTGCTGAAACAAAAAATAGATTGATATAACATTATTGGACAGTAAAGACATTACTTCTCCTTTTGCAGTCTGTCCAAAATACGGCAATCCCATCTTACGGGTTTTATTATAGACAGACCACTGTATTTCTTTTGTGCCCTTTTCTACATATACAACTTCAAAGCATTTTCCAGCCATATAGGATACTATCATAACCACCACCGTCACAGCAGCATAGAATAACAGCTCTTTGTTCAATATTATTGCATTTTCTGAAACGGTATTATCTATAAATATTTGTATCAGTTTTGGAACAAATACATTACCGATTTCATATATTAGCCTGAAAAAAATAGCCATGATTACATATAGCAGATATTTTTTCAAATAGGATAAGCTCCAAAAATAGAGCTTTAGATAGTTTACTCTTTTTTTATTTTCACCCATACTAAACTGTAGCCTCAATCTCTTCAACTCTATTCTTCAATTCCTTTACCTTGTCTTCTCTTTCCCATGGTAAATCCAGATCGCTCCTACCAAAATGTCCATAAGAGGCTATCCTTCTGTAGATAGGTCTTCTTAAGTCGAATTGACGGATGATTGCGGAAGGACGTAAATCAAACACCTGGTTTATTGCAGCTATAATTACCTCTTCCGTAACCGTATTTGTACCAAAGGTGTCGATACTTACGGAGACCGGATGCGCTACCCCAATGGCATAAGCCAGCTGAATCTCGCATCTATCTGCAATCTTTGCCGCTACAACGTTTTTAGCAACCCAACGAGCAGCATAGGTAGCACTTCTGTCCACCTTTGTAGGATCTTTTCCGGAAAATGCCCCTCCCCCATGCTTGGCATAGCCGCCATAGGTATCAACGATTATCTTTCTGCCCGTTAATCCACTGTCTGCAAGCGGACCTCCAACTACAAATTTTCCAGTCGGATTGATAAATATCTTGGTATCCTTTGCTAATAGAACTACAGGGAGAGTCGGTTTGATAACATATTCAACGATATCATTATGTAATCTGTCCATACTTATATCCTCTGAATGCTGGGAAGATACTATTACTGTGTCAATTCTGACTGGTAGGTTATCTCTGTATTCAACCGTTACCTGAGATTTACCGTCAGGCCCCAAATATGGTAATATCCCTTGCTTCCTGACTTCAGCTAATTTTCGGGTAAGCTTATGGGATAGGACTATAGGAAGTGGCATCAACTCAGGTGTTTCATTACAAGCATATCCAAACATCATTCCCTGATCTCCGGCTCCAATTTCCTTATCATTTACAGCCTTTCCATTTTTGCTTTCCATCGACCGATTTACTCCTATAGCTATATCCTTTGACTGTTTACCGATGGAAGTTATTACCCCGCAGGTGCTCCCTTCAAATCCGAATTTATTATTGTCATAACCGATATCCAGTACTACATCTCTGGCAACCTGCGCTATATCAACATACATTGTACTGCTTATCTCGCCCATTATATTTATAATTCCCCTTGTAATAGTGACTTCACATGCTACTCTGGCTTCCGGGTCATGTTTTAAGTATTCGTCTAGAATTGCATCCGAAATTTGGTCGCAGATTTTGTCCGGATGCCCTTCAGTTACCGATTCTGACGTAAATAAATATTGCTTCATTACAACCTCCAATCCGCTGTCTTACAGCGCCTTTAGTAATTTAATAAAACTACCAGCCTATGTATAGAATTTAGTCTGGCAGATTAAGAATTTTATTCATCCTTTTCTCTGTATAAGCTACTATTGAAGAAATCTTGTTAAATTGATTCATGTCAAGCATTTCATATTCAAATTCTATTTCTAGTTGTAACTCGATATTCGTAACAATTTTGACAAACAAAAGTGATGACAATTTCATATGAGCCAGGATGGAATCTATGTCAAGAGTGTCCACATAGGTTATATCTTGCTGGTTTTCACCATCATCCTTAATTGCTTTCTTCATTATATCCAAAACAATTTTTGCAACCTGTAAATCCATTCCTAACTCCTCTCTATATAATGCTCTATTCGTTTCAATCATTTATTCAATAAACTGTGTTTTTAATAATTGTTAATGCCATGTATTCATCTGATGCCAGTTCATGAATGATTTCTGATATCCTTTCCTGGATTTTACGGGAGCCCTCCATGTATCGAAGTTTCATAAGCAAAGCCCGTAGCATTCCCCATCTTATACCTGCTTTCTCAATGATTTCGGAAGCTTCAAGGATTGCCTTCTTACTCGACCTCTGTGCATATAGGTTAAGATATCCGGCAAAATGTACCCTTCCAATAGATAAAAGTTCGAATTTATGGCATATAGGAGAGAGCCAGACCGCCTGCTCCTGTGCTTCAGGACATTCTTTCATAATATCCATTTTCTTTACTGCCTCAGCAAAGCTTCTCATTGCTTCGAATGAATTATCATAGTCTATACTGCTATATCGTTTACTAACAACGGATAATAGATCCGCTTCATAATCGATATCTCCCTCAGCTACGTCGATTTCATAAAAAAGCACAATCGGACCATGATAAGCCTTTAAAAAAACATCCTTATTTAGTACGATATCACTATCTAGTGTTAGACAGTCACTGCACAGTAAGTCTCCATCAACAGTAATATTATGAACGATTATCGAATGGGTATCTGCTTGACCTTGTAAAACCTTGATCCAATGATGAAAGCGTATATAATCAACAACCACTACCGGTTTGCCCTGCATAATCTGATTGACGATTATGTTGTAGGCTTTGCTGGCTTCATTGATAGATAAATATTGAATATCAATTCCTAAATACTTAAGTGAATTTTCTTCAATACTTCCCCAATCAACCTTAAGTTGCTCACCAATTAACTGTTTGTCTATATTATTTATAAAATCAAACGACCATTTCGTATAGTAAATCCATCGGTAATCTTCTCTCATGCTGGAAAGAATTGATATGAGAGTATCCTCCATACATTCTCTTCCAACCCTTTTCAGCGGGATAATTTTATTCATATAGCTGTACTCCTTTATTTATATGTATATCTTTTCGTATTTATTATTTTATTTCATAGCAATACAGAATATCTTGTCTATTGTTCGATTTGTAAGCAGGCTATTATAATCAATAAGTATGTTATGCTTCTCAAGCTCAATCTGTAATCTCCCTAAGGCAAGCGAATCTCCTCCGGCATCATAAAAGTCCTGTGTATCAGAAAGCTCATCAGTCGCCAGAATATTTGACCATATTTTGCGGATAATTTCCTTGAGATTCAGTTCCTTATAGGGTGATTTTTCGCTATCTGTCCTGACGGTTTTATCCTGTTCCCAACATATCAGTCTGCTTCTGTCAATCTTCCTGTTCACAGTTAATGGAAAGCTATCGATAAATATATATTTTTGAGGTACCATATATTCAGGCAATATTTTACGTAGATATTCTCTTAGCTCATATGTATTAACCGAATCGTCCTCCAAATAACATACCAACATATTTTCATCATAGCTGTTAACGACCGCGACTACTGCCACCTGCTGTATTCCTTTATAGTTCAGAATGCTTTGCTCAACTTCATAGATCTCAACACGATTTCCCCGGATTTTAACTTGGTTATCTTTCCGCCCGGTATACCATATACAGCCATCCTCGTCAACCCAGCCGATATCTCCTGTTCTATATACGACTCCTTTATGCCAGGGTCTTTGTATGAACTTCTCAGTTGTTAAATCCACATCATTCCAATACCCGTCTGAGAGGCTTACCCCACTGATACAGATTTCACCCTTTTCGTATGGATTACAGAATGATTCCTCTGTGTTAAGCAAATATATCTTTGTATTTGCTATCGGTTTTCCGATTGCTACAGAGGTGATTGTGCTATCCGGTTTTTTTTCTACGATATGACAGGTTGCATAAATTGCAGATTCCGTCATACCATATATGTTTGCAATTTTGGCATTTGTAAAAACATGGTTGAATTTTTTGGCTAGATTAATTCCAATTTGCTCGCCACCGTTGAAGACCCACTTCAAATCCGGCAGAGGATCTTTTATGCTCCTGTGTTCGATGTATTCCAGAAATAATTTCATCATGGATGGAACAAATTGTGTATAAGTGACTTTATTATTCCGCATACACTCATAAAGCTTTCTCGGATCCTTTTCATCATTGCTGCTAATGATGAAAATAGTAGCTCCGTTTATCAGCGGCCAGAAAATCTCCCATATGGAATCCGTAAAGCTTATTGAAGTCTTAAAGGCAATTATATCTTCTTCCAAACGGAAACAGTCATTCATCCAATATAGTGTATTGGAAATTGCCTTATGGGAAACCTTGACCCCCTTCGGTTTTCCTGTCGTTCCTGAAGTATAGATGACATAGGCAACAGCATCTATATTACAGTCCCTTATGTCGCATTGCCTATCAATACAATCTAATCTGCTGATTTCATCATATGAAAATATCTTCAACTTTGTATTGGTGGATAATTTTAGTTGATCCTTTGATAGATTTATAATTACTCCTGAACCAATATCATTAATTATAGTAATTATTCTTTTCTCGGGATAGGATGAGTCAATCGGCACATAGCATGCACCGCATTTTAATATTGCAATTACTGTAACAATTAATTCTATGCTCCTATCGGAAATAACAACTATCGGATCTTCTTTTTGAATGCCGATTTTCATAAAAAAACTGGCAATCCTATCTGATATCTTTTCTAAGCTGTCATACGATAATCTCCTGTTATAATCTATAACAGCAACTTTATTTTTTTGCTTTTGGGTCTGTTCACTTATCAATTTATCAATACACTGATAGGCGTAATCTCGTTTTCTCCCGGTAATACCGGGATTATTTTCATTCTCCGTCATATGCAATTCCCTCTCGAAAGAATTCAGCCAATAAATCAACTCCCTCTTTATATCGTTTTGATGAAAACGATAATCGCAATGTTTTGGGCAAACCAAAATCAGAACCCGGAACGGTTGCAACTAATTTCAATTCTAAAATTCTTTTTGCAAGGTCAAGGCTTGTAGTATAGTTATACTTTTCCATATACTCTTCGCAGTCAATGGTAATATAAAATCCTCCCTCTGAGTAAATCGGGCGTATCAGATCAATCCCACTCAGCTTATCCATGGTATAGTCTCTGCGTTCCTTATAAAGAGAAACTAGATACCGAACCTCATCCTGATGATGAAGTGCTTCTATGGCCCCAAATTGTACAACAGGATCTACCGTTAGTAATGTGTGATGCTGAATGACAGTCAGCGGTTCTATCATCTCATCCGGTACAATACAGTAGCCTACCCTTCTGCTATACATCCTAAAGGATTTGGAAAATGCATTCGTAGTTATAAAGATTGATTTTGTATCCTTAAGATTCATGACTGATTTATTCTTCTGATCGAAATAAACATTGGAATATATTTCATCATTTATGATTACTGCCTGCCCGTTAACAATGCGATCAATCTTGTACAACTCTTCATCCGTCAGTACATTTCCTAAAGGATTTCCTGGTGTATTGATTACAACAATTTTTGTCTTAGTGGTGAAACCTCTTTGAAAGGATTCAAAATCTAACCTTCTGCTATTGGTGTCGATTTTATAGTATCTAATATTCGCACCTGCAAGTAGTGCTGAGAACTTATAAAGCGAATAATATGGGTGTGGCAGTAATACCTCATCCTTTTTACAGGATAACAATTCAAATAAATTTCTGAATATACTACTGGTGCCCGGTGATATTATAAAATTTTTATCAGGGATTTCGACACCAAACTGCTCTTTATAATATATCGATAATTCTTTTTTTAGGGCTGGTAAACCAGCCGGATATACTAAGGAGCTTTTTGAGAAATCTGCTAAAGCATCCTGCATAGCATGAATGATATCCTCATGCAAGGCTAATTCCGATTTCCCTAATGTCAGTCGAACAACTTCTTTTTTCTCATCATATTCCATATGATTTGCGATATCATCAATTACGAACATTAAAAACCGATTTTCTGTAAAATCAATATTTAAGCGTGATACCATTATATACTCTCCTTTCAAACTGCCATTTGCAGTAACTCAATCATATTTTTTTCCGGATCCTCATAAAATACAATTTTAGATTTTCCAACTTTGGGAAGCTGTACTTCGAATATTTGACTTACTGGTTTGATACCCTGGGCTGCCATCTTATTCATACTGTCTTCCAGAGATATGACTAAAAGTGTAATGGTAACCTGTGTCGTTGGTATATATCCTTTTTCTTTACCATAATCAAGATATTGAATTAATTCTATCATTGATCCCATTCTGGATAATTTCAACAATACGATTCGATAAGCAGTATACATTCCTTTCGAAACAAAGAAAACCATATCTCCTGAAATAACACTATCCTCTACAATTTCCATACCAAGCTTCCCAACGTAGAATTCAAGCATATGCTTCATGGATTTTACAAATATATCTACATGTATCAGCATATAAATCCTCCATATTTCTGTAAAAGATTGGACAACCTTAGTTTTTCAATATATATGGTATTTCTGTGTTTTTTTACTTACTGTATCAACCATAGCCTGAACTGTCTCAAAATTTATGGGTGACATATCCTTTTCTTCAAACGAAATATCAAATTCATTCTCAAAAAAGATAATCACCTTTACTATACTAATTGAATCAATCAATCCGCTGTCAATCAGCTGCTGATTATCCTCCAAATCCGACATGTCATGTATAACCTCGTTTAGCAGATATTTTTTTATTGTCTCCTTATAATCCATCCTATTCACCTCCAGTGTTAGCTTTTATCCATACTACGGTTTTTATAGCTAAATATTATCTGTCTTTAAAACAGTCGTTTCGGCTGCCGAAACGACTGTATTTCATGTGTTGTTCTATTATTTCATATACATCCTTTGTTCTTTCCAGTATCAAAAGATGGGAAGCTGCCGGAAAACATATGAATATCGAATCAGATGTTTTACTATAAACCCATTTTGATTGCATATGGGGAGCTACCTGATCACATTCAGCGGAGATTAGCAATGTCGGTATTGATACCATGCCCAGTAATTCCGTTATATCATGCGAATAGTATTCGATACATAAATTTAAGAAATTAACCATTGTTTCTTTTAGCTTAAATGGTGCTAGAAGACAATCTCTATGCTTTTCCGGCATAACTTCAAATATGTAATTTTGATTTGCTATGTCGTATTCCTTAATCGGCCTGTTGAACATGCCGCTATGAATAATCTTCATATAGAAATCCAGCATTTTTTTATCATTCCTTATAATCTCGGCAATCAACTGTATATTTTCTCTGAATTTAGAGTGATAGGGCTTGCTTCCTTCAAAGGGTGCGAATTCACCACATACAAAAATCTGTGATAGTACCTTATCAGGATGTTTAGTATAATAAAAAAGTGCCGCTTTTGCACCGGAACACCACGACATAATATGAATTTTATCTAAGCCTTCATTATTTATAATTGCTTCGATATCAGCAACCTGATCATCTACGCCACATATATATTCACGGCTTCCATCCGGTTTTTGAGCATCATAGATACCTCGGGTATTCCAATAAACAACACGGTAATCAGCTGAGAGCATGATAATCAATTTTGTCCAGGCATCCGCATCTACGCCATAAGCATTTACGATTACAATTGTCTCTCCTTCACCAGCTGTATAGTATTCAAGCTCTTTACCATTATCTAAATATACGATCTTTTCAGACGGAGCGAATTCAACCTCTACCCTGTTGAAGCATGTACTAATCTCATCATTTTTGCATACACAGCTTTTACCTTCACCTTCCTTCATCCACAATCTTGGAAAATGATATTGATAAATTTTATAAAAGATTGCATCTATGGAATTTAGCTTCTCCTCCACATTGGCAACCTGAACCTTAATTTTATATTGATTTGTAAATATGTTGTTCATTATATCCAGAACAGATATTTTCTTATCTCCTATGATAGAATATATTTCATATAATGTGTCCTTTGCGGCATGGTACATCTCAATTATTTTGGCGATTACAGTTTCAACACTTAGCGAATAGATATCTCCATCAAGTGTCTTTGGAATGTGAATAGAATTCTCCTTAAAGTAATTTGGAATTCTGCTTTCTACCCACAGGACATATTCCTGTATCCTATGGGATAATATATTTTCAAAACTGAGATACTGTGCTCCGTCCCTTTGACAATAGAGAATAGGCGTCCGATAGATTTTGGTGCTTATATTTTTTTCTTTACCAAGCTGCACTAGATAAGCTTCGTTTATTTCCCTTACATAAAGAAAGATATCACTGTTTTCGTCCCTATATCCATGATGATAGTAGGAATAGTAGGAGCTCATATAATTTATTTCTTTGCATTCATAATTCTCAGCAATATATTCTAGCCGATTCATTTGTTCCGTATTATAATAAAGGATCTCCTGTTCGTAAGTGTCAGTAGAAAAGTATATGTCATCATATATCCATAAGCTGACTTTCTTATTTTTTAATAGCTCTAGGGATTCCATGGAACCGCTTAATCTTATAATATTATGAAGGCTTTCTTTAAGTTTATCTTTTTCATCAATTGGTTGAATCGTATCCAAAAGGGAGAATAAATGCTTCTGATTTTCGTCACTGCCTATATAGTAAATCATCTTCTTACAAGTATCTTTAATGGAGCTCATAAGCTTAATTCCAAATATGTCATGTATTCTGGCAAATAAAATTATCTCTTCCATAACACCTGTTACCTTTCTATGATGTAATCAATATAAATCAGCCCTTTCTCGTAGCTACTTATTGCGCATTTTTAGGTTATCATACAAGGCTTTATTCCCACTAAATACATTCATAAGTTCATTCATAGATTTAAGATAATTCTCGTCTATATCATCCTTCTCAACACTGGTCAATGTTCCAAATATCTCCGAAAACCTAATAAACTCTTTTAGTTTTGCACCCTGAGAGATATAGTAGGCTAGTGACCATAGGTTAAAGGAAAGTGACGGCATAAAGCAGGAAGCCTTGATTGAGCAAATTGCATTCATGACTATTTCTCCTGCCTGTATACTATTCATATCCTTATGCGACCAGCTGTATCCGTAACCTTCAAGCTTATAGTATTCCCTTTCATTGTAAATCGGCACCGCATTTTCATAGAACCAGCATTGCAAATCATAAAAGGTTGGGTTTGCATATTCTATGAATTCAATAGTATCCCTTGCAGTTGTAACCGTTTCCCCCGGAAAACCTATAATGCAGGAAGCATAACTGATAATATTGTGTTTCGTTAATTGCTGTATGCCCCAGTATAGTTTTTCTTTCGTTACCCTTTTATCCATATTTTTTAGAATTGTATTATTTCCTGATTCCACTCCTAGGATTACTCCCAAGCATCCCGATTGCTCCATCAGCTCGTATGCCTCTTCATCCGAATGTGAAATACGGAAAAAAGAGCACCAACAAAAGTTATATTTTTTTCTTATCATAAGTCTTAATATATCCTTAAACCGGTCAAGTGGGATATTGAATGAATCATCAATAAAGGTAATGTATTTAATTCCGATTGAATGTATATAATCTAAATTCTTTTCGATTGACTTGAGATTCATGTACATCAGTTCCCCACCAAGAACCGGATACCGGCAAAATGCACAATGCAAACTACAGCTGATTGCCGTTCTTACATATACAGGCGGTCTGATATGATTTTCATAAAAGGAAAGCTTTTTAACAGGGTCTTCATCGAGTGATATGTTCTCAGGTTCCTTTACCGTCCGAAAAATTTGATCTTTATCTTTATAGAGGATATTAGGAATTTTCGACAGATCCGGTTTTTCTTTACATAGCTCACAATATATTTGATATAAGGTTTTTTCGCCCTGACGTTCATGCACATAGATATCTGCACCAATCCTCTGTAATAAGTACTTCTGCTGCTCATCCCTGTACTCAAAATTAATACTGTTAATAAATGGGCCTCCTACAATTATTGTAACAGATGAGTTGATGCCGCGTATATAATCAACAACCTCCCGTAAGGGTGCAGCTTCTACGATACAAGTTGATGATACTCCTACAAATTTCGGACTACTGTTTTCAAGCAGATACCTTAGACCTAGCCTATCAAAATTGTAATTATTAACCGGTTCTATCTTAATATTTTTTTTGCCCAGATAATTCATTATGTAGTGTACTGCCATATTGGGCATTCTGTAGACGGACAGGTCACATGGCATCCCGGTAGACCTTGAGATACTTTCCTTTACAAGTTCAGAATATTTTAACCTTCTTCCGTCAAGAATTGCAGATCTGGATATCATATGTCCGTAAGCAGTTCCTTTATTTTTATATGGTTCAATCCTCTTTATGGTTGTCTCCATTGCCTCGTCATTGATTCCGATAATGATTCCATCAACTCTCATTTTTAATCAGTTTTCCCCCTCTCTACCTTACTTTTAATAAATCCTGCGGTTGGGTCAGTAAAAAATTCGGTAAAATCAATTTCTATGCCATATACTGATAGAATTTCCGCAAGTAGAGTCATAACTCTAAGGCTGTCTCCACCTAATGTCATAAAGTTTTCATTAATACCGATTTTATCTGTCTTAAGTATTTTGGCCATAATTCTGCAGATGTTTCGTTCAATTACATTATTTGATTCATTAATTTGCTTTTCCTCTTTTTCGCGTATATCTTCCGGTAATGGTAGTTTTCTTTTATCAATCTTACTGTTAGCTGTTAATGGCCATTCTTCAATTTCCAGATAATGATTTGGTATCATATACTCTGGTAAATAATTAGCCAAAAAGGTTGATAATTCATCTGCCTCAGCATGGTATCCTTTTTCAAAAATAACATAAGCAATCAGTTTATCATATCCGGAGCTCTTATCTAATACTACAAGGGAATCCTGAATTATATTGTTTTTACTCAATGTGGTAGTAATCTCAGCCAATTCAATTCTATGACTTCTAATCTTCACCTGCTGATCCATTCTTCCCAGATATTTTACTGTTCCATCCGGTAGAAAGTTTCCAAGATCACCTGATTTATATATACGATCAGCCCTTGGGGTTACATTGCTATCATTTAGAAAGCAGGCCTTGTTTTGTTCATCCCTGTTATAATATCCTCTTGAAACTCCATGTCCGGATATATATATTTCGCCTACACTTCCTATAGGTATGTCTCGCATATTTTTATCAAGAATATATATTCTTGCATTATCAATTGCTTTACCAATTACCGGATAGTCATATATATTTTCATTTATCCTACAAAACGCAGTATCTACCGTGCATTCCGTTGGTCCGTATACATTAAATACCTGTATCCTTCTTTCAGCTCTTAATTTACTCCACATCTTTGGAGGAATTGCTTCTCCACCAACAAGTATTATCTTTAAATTCTCTTTGCACTTGTGTAAAATTCCTTCATTTAGCAATAGTTCCAACTGTGAAGGTGTGCAGTCAAATACATTAATTCTTTTATCATTGATATATGTAATAATCTGATTGATTGAATTACGCGTACGTTCCGGTATAATTGCCACACAGTACCCCTTTAGCAAACCAACCAGCTGCTGCACCGATGCATCAAAACCAAAGGGAGCATTCTGTGAAACGATTACCTGTCCTGTAGCAATCAATTCGGAGTAAAAATACTTATCAATGCTATAAAACAGGTTGACAACAGATGCATGCTCGACTGCCGTTATTTTGGGATATCCGGTTGACCCGGATGTGTATATTCCATAAATGAGATTATTACGTAGCACCGGATAGTTTATATTTTCGGTGGGGTAATTACTTATATCAAATTCATCAACGCTAAGAACCTGAATATCCTGTTTTGGAATAAAATTTATATATTTGGAATTGGATATAATAAGCTGCATCTGCGTATCGTTTAGCATGAACTCCAGTCGTTTTACCGGAAATCGGTCACGACCTGGATTAAGCGTATCCGGATCAATTGGGACATACCCATTACCAGACTTCATGATTCCTAAAATAGCTATTATAAAGCTAATAGACCGTTCCATAAAAACTCCGATTAGGTTTTGATTTCCACTGACATTCTCACAGATATAGTGGGCTATCTGATTCGCTTTCGCATTTAGCTCACAGTAAGTAATCTTATCATCGCCACAGATAACCGCGACTCTGTCCGGATAATTATCCACTTGCCTTTCAAATATTTCATGAAACGTTATATCCGGTATCTCATGCTCGGTTCCTGTAGTAAAGCTCTGAATCAATGTCTGCTCGTTTTTACTCATGATGTTGAAGGAATGAATATCATCCTCGGCATTACTTAGAAATAAGTTGATTATTTTAAGCAAACGCTCTCTCACCAGCATCAGGAATTCATCGCAACTATGATTATGTATTATCTCAAACTCAATGGAAGAATTCTTTTTTATACATGACATTATCCACTGGCTTCCCTGATCGGAACATTTTTCCCCCTGAGTATTCTGTATATTATATTCGAATACAGCGTCATATGATTTATCTTCACTTATCACACCCATAGACAGCTTTTTCTCTACATACTCTATGAAGTCTAAAAAACTAATACATTTTGCAATAGAGAAACTTAGAACCATATTTCTCTTTTCATCCATGATGAGAATATTTTTACATTCAGTAGGATTTGTTCTGGCTAATAGTACCAAAAAACTACTTATTAAAAATCCCTCCCAGGTAAAAGATTGTTTGGAAATTTTATTATCAACTCTATCATAGCTTTCCATTATTATCTTCTCTGCTTTACTCACATCTTTCTCCTTTTTTCTACTTTTTTTCAATTAGCTCAATCAATGAAAATCCAATTTCTTCGCTTTTACTAAATAAAAATGCCATTATTCTGTTTTGAAGTCCTGTTACAGGCTTTACTATCAATTTCATACTTCCCTTCAATCTTTGAATTTCTTCCTCTACATCCTCGACTTCATAACACAGGTGATGTAATCCTCCGCCGTTTCGTGAAAAATTATAAACCGGTGAATTAGTTCCTATCGGTTCAATAAACTCAATGTAAGTTCCCTCAGTCAGTGGTACCAGACATACCTTTACTTTCTGTGACCTAACAAATTCTTGGTAATACTCATGATTATTGCTACCTAAAAAGGAGTTATATCTGTCTATTGCGGCATTAAGGTCCCTTACAATAATGCCGATATGATGGAACCTAAATTCATTGGTTATTTCTTTGTTCATATACTTCCTCTCTTATTGTTCTTAAGCTCTTCCGGAATAATCAGTTCACTGTAAAGCTCTTCCCATTTATCACCCTCTAGACTTTGTGCTACTTTCTTAGCAACCAGTCTGATTGTACTTGCTAAGTCACCACAATTCTTCTGCTTTGTAAGTAGCTCTGTATAATGATGATAATCAGGATCCTTCTTCATTTTCTTTACCATTCCAGGAAGTGAGAAGTACTCTTTATTTATAGCCAATCCATTTACATAATCAATGTATTTTTGGTTACACTGAGTACTATTCAGGTGATTATAGCTAATCTGGTTCGTGATACTATTAAAATTAACATCCAACCTGACCATAACTGTCTTTTTATATAAATTGGGGTCCGTTTTATAGACTTCATATAATCCGCGAATCATGGTAAACAACCAAGGAATACCTGTATGCTCTCCTTGAGCAAGTCCACATTCCATTAGCTCCTCATCATTGACTAATTTCTGATAGAGGTAACCCTGCAGTGTATATTTTTTTCTGTTTAGACCGTGAATCACAATTTTATCAATACCAATTCGATCCATCCATACAACGGTGTTAACAAATTCTTCTATCATCTGCTCCTCTGTCAGACCCGGTAGTCCTAATAATACGTTGCCAACCGCTCTAAAATCATATTCATGTAACAGCTTAACTGCATTAATGATCTGCTGATTTGATACATCTTTATTCAACCACTGATTTCTTAGCCAGTCACTGGATACCTCCACTCCAAAGTCGATTGATACACGTTTCTTGTTTGCAACCGTATTTTTAAATTCCATCAACCTTTTTTCATCAATTGTTGATGCTCTTGCTTCAATATTATAAATAAAGGGTGTGTCCTTAAATAAATCTTTCCTAAACAGCTCATCGCAAAGCTCCTCCGGCACTTCATCATGATTTAGCGAGTCATATCCAGAAACATTTTCTATTACATTACCGGAAGCATCTTCTCCTCTTGAGTTTTGAAATCCCACCCTGACTGCTTTTGCATACAGAACAGGATCCTTTTCTCTTAAGGCTAGCAAACTTCCCTGCCTTGTTGCATGCTCCGACTGATAATCACACATAGAGCAGCCTGAAAGCTTACCTCCTCTCATTCTATACGGACAGCCAAGGGTATCGATATAGTTCATATTTACACCTATATATGGGAAGTATTTCATTTTTGTAGTAGTATGTCTTTCATACAGTTCTTCTGCACTAAGTTTCTTTGCTTCATTATAAGATCTGCGATACTCCTCTGTTATTGGCGCCCATATTCTGGTCATTACTTTGTCTATAAACATTACTTTCCTCCTCTTTCTTTGAATTAAGTTCAACCATATCTGTAACAATGGAAATTAATTGATCTAGATTACCGATATAATTTGAATTAATAAGATCCTCTTCGAACTCAATATCCAATTCTGCTTCCAGATTCACAAGTAACTTGATAAATAGCAGTGAATTTAATCCAATATCAATAAGCCCTTTGTAATACATAGCTTCATCTTTAATCGATATATTAGCTTTTTCAGACAATATATCCTTTACACAATTCTTAATATCCTGCACTAAAATAACTACCACTCCTTTCATAAACGATACGTATAATAAAGCACTATCTTCCGTATGACATAAGCTATATTTCTTCAATGGCATCTCCCCATTCATATATCCTGTAATAAGTATTATTGATAAGTATAAGCGCCTCATTATTCCAATACTCGTGTAATCCATTATTAGCAAATGGCAGTACTATCTTACGTATAAACATGTTTTTACGAAGCATTGACGTATCATTTGTATGAACCAGCAATATACTCTTATCACTACTATTTGGATTAGGTACAATCTGCATAACACAATATTCCCCATAAAAACGCCTTCCTAGGTACTCTATTGAATCATTGAATATACTTATTTTCACCGCAATGCATAATTTTTTTCTTATGCTTTCAACGTCTACGTTTATTAAAACCAAATGCTTATTGAGTTCACTTTCCGTAATAGTATCTGTATAATAGATAGGATAGTGTACTGCCAATTGTGAATAATATCCATTGCTCTGAGGATTTGCAAAGCTCTTCGCTGCAGCCAGTATCATTTTATCATCAGTATCAGGTATAATTATTCTCATCGGTCCCGTATATACGTCAAGTAGCCCATTCCCTTTTGCATAATCAATCGTTATATCTGCTTGGGGATTTACCACTAGCTCGTTTTCTTTGAGAAATAATATATCTATTGTATCCAGTTGATAATTTTTCAATGAAATAATCCTCCCATTGACAAGAAGAATAAAGTCCCTTTTGTCTATCATAGGAGGAATATCTATTCTGAAACCATCCGTATTCTGAATTTTGACGGATATTTTTCTTTCCGAAATAATATGGGCTGAAACGCAGGAATATCTAAAGCCATATTTAATTCCATAAAGCCTGATCCAATATGATTTGAGGTATCGGTTTCTTTCAGTACGGTAGTAAATATGTCTTGGATATTGGCTACGTACCTTATCAATAAATATTTTATACAAGGAATAATTAGAAAAATTAGCAACCACATGGTGAAGTTGGTTTTTTAGCTCTATCTGCTTATAATTTTTTATATCAATCATTGCGTTTTTAATATTATTCTCATTGTTTCTATAGCAGCTGTCCTTATTAGATACATGATTGATAATAGGTATATTAGTTACATTGCTGATATTAGGCTCATAAGCATATCCGGATATCGGGCATGCACCTGCTATCATATCAGGATGATTTTGTATTAGTGACCAGACGGCATAGCCTCCATTACTTTTCCCTGTTAAGTAAATTCGATCTGAATCTATTGAGTAATTGAATTTAATATATTCAATTGCCTCCAAGTAGCAAGCTTCACTTATATAGCTTCCACCTAAGATGCCCCTTCCTGCACAATTTGCTATCAGGTAGCAATCACTATCATCATAGTAGTATTGTGGAGTAATGTAATCAAAATCCAGAATGCCTAAACACACGATAAGGGCATATTGTTTCTTTGCATTATAACCAACCGGCAGATGGATAATAAGCTCCTGATACGACATATCAATATCAGAATAATAGTAAACAATGTCTCTCCTGCTACTCTTACTAATATTCTCCTTCTTTAGTAAATGCCTAAGTTCTTTTAGTAAAGTGTACCTATCATCTGTAAAAGTCAGCTTATTTCTATATTTTTCAATTCTCCCAAGAATTTCACCTTTTCCATAGGTAATATTCTGTGAATAGATGATAGCCTGATTTATTATATCTTCAGCTTCTTTCTCAGGAATCTGATTATACAGATTTAAGATTCCGGGGCTGATATCAATATGTAACTTAACCTGCTGAAGCGAAGTATTATTTTCTTTTATTTGATAGGTGTATTTTTTTCTTGTCTGTAATACAAGCTTCTGACGTATACTTTCCTTTTCTAGTATTGTACTACAACTTTTTAAGATTGCATTATTAGTCAGTAACATAAAATCCACTATATTTTGCTGTTTATCATATCTGGTAACCAGCTTAACTTTATCTTCGAGATATTCTTTTTTACGTATTGGCATTTGGATGTTTTTAGCAATCTCTATATAAGGGAAAAGCTGAATATACATATAGGGAGGAAAGATATTTTTCTGCATAAGCTTATAACCCACAATAAACTCATTCTTTCCCGGCATCAGGTTAATTGTAAAATGCTCCACCTCTTGCCTCTTACTGCATATTGAGATACATCTGCTGTTAACCCAGAGCTTGCTGTATCCTGGCAGGTCTGTTTCAATAACAATTTTTAAGTCCCTGTCACTTATCACCTGAGCATAAAGATATACTTCATTGTTTGCACCAAAGTCCGATAATTCATTTGCATAATAATTATTTGCTTTATCAAACAGCTCGTAATCTTTGAATCCATATTGTTCTATTCTCTGTAAACTCATCAAAACACTATCCGGTATATCGAGGTTAAACAAATCATACATCTCATTAGTGATTTCGCTTGTTGATAGGATCAGGAACTGGCTGATATAATCTGTTACTTCCTTGTAATACAATGGGCTGTACTGCAATTCATCATCTCACTTTATATATAATCTGGTTTTACAGTGGTGGTAGTTAAGCTTCATTATCAAGTTAGGTCTTTATGATTTGCCAATAAAACAAAGACCGAATAATTCAGTCTTTGTTCAAGCATTTGATTTTCCCTGAGCCTTCTAATTGTCTTTTCAAATTTGTCCCGTATATTATTACCCCGAAACTTATAGTTTAGTAAAGCCAACCGTATAGACAGCCAATTACTCAATATTGTATCAGCCAGAGCGGTCATCTCTTCATTTCTTAAAAAGTAATCCACTTTATACTTCTCAACTGTTCTGGCATTCACTATCTCATTAAGTTCCTCAATGACATTGTCAATATCATTTTCCAGCTCTCTATAACCGGATAAATAGTTTATCAGTTCATTCACGATTACTTCGAGGGGATCAGCCTGCTTTAGCATTCTATCCAGACTGCGTAGATAATATAACCGATAATTCATATAAGAGAATTCGTCGGTTGTGCCTTTATTATCAGATAAGCCTGACATAAAGCCAGTAAGCAGAGCTTCCTCTGGGAATTGTGAATGATAGTGTCTGACATAGCAATCGGCTGCATTTTTTAAGCTTTCATATGATATTACTACCGGGGAATAATTCAATATGTTCTTCTGACTTTGCTCAATAATATTGAATTTTTCTTCTATATCATCATATCCATAGATCAGAAGACTGTGGTCTAAATGCTCCTTGTGGTAAAAATCCTTTCTGATATCTTCCTCATAGCAATCCACCTTTACAATGACGGGTGTCTCATTGACAATAGCCTTTCTTATAGTATCAATCAGAAAATCCGTGCTGTAGCTTGTCATATTACTAATATTCATATCTGCCAATACAGCGAATAAAGGAGTTTCAGAATAATAATTTATTTTCCCTCTTAATACCTTATCTTCCGAATAATCATAAAAAACAGCTTCATGCGCCAGAACATTCCATACACTTCCGCTAAATTTATTTATAACCGAGAATAGGGAATTGTAAAAGCAATCCTTATAAAAAAATAAATTAAACGGTTCCATATTACTGATTATCTTTTTCATAAACAGTACTCCAACCTAATTAGATCCACCGGCCATTGAGTAAACATGAACAACATCTATACACTCCCTTCTTTACTTTTGTAACAGATACTATCATGGTTAATCACAACTCCGATTGCCTGCAAATATGCATATGTAGTTACCTCTCCCATAAATTTAAATCCTTTTTTCTTAAGATCCCTTGCTACCGTGGCAGCAAGCTTCTGATGTTCCTCTGGTAAATTGTAATCGTGGATAGTAATCACTTTATTATTGGTAAATTTCCATAAATAATTTGAAAAGGATCCATATTCATTTTGAATCCGTAAAAATAATTTTGCATTATTTACGGTGGCTGCAATCTTTGCCTTGCTTTTTATAATACGGTCATCGTTTTGCAGCTCAGCTATCTTATTATCATCGTAGTTTGCTATAATCTTAGGATTAAAATTATCAAATGCTTTTCGAAAGCCTTCCCGTTTCTTCAAAACAATTACCCAGGACAATCCTGCCTGAAACGATTCTAAAAGCAGCATCTCAAACAGGAGCTTATCGTCATAAACAGGTATCCCCCATTCCTCATCATGATATTTTTGTGTGTAATCATCTACCCACATACATCTGCGCAAATTATCTTTACTCATATCCACTCTCCTTTTTATAATTTAATTTTTAGTGTTTCCGATTAATCATTAAGAATATGCCATAAATCCAGTAGGACGTTGCTTTTCCATATGCTCATCAATACATCTCATAACATCCTCCGTACGCTCCAGCATAAGCAAATGAGTTGAGGAGGGAATGCAGTGATATATTGAATGCTCTATAATATCATGTGCCCATAAGGACTGATTTGCTGATGCTACTTGATCATATTCTGCAGATATGATGGTTACGGCTTGGGTTAATGTACTCAATATGTCACTAACATCGTATTTGTAATATTCCATACAAATTCTTAAAAAATTTACAGTCTGGTTTTCTGATTGGAACAAAGCAAGCAGCTTATCCCGATATATTGTAGGAAGAATTTCAAAAAAAACGGATTCAATATCATCACTTAAATCTACAGATGGTGTTCGAAACAGACCGCCAAATATCAACTGCATATAAATCCTCAACAGACGGGGCTTCCCATCGACAATCTCCTTAATAAGCGAAATGTTATCTCTAAATTTTATGTTATTGCTTTCGATTCCATGATATGGTGCATAATCACCTGCCATAAAAATCAGTGATTTTACCTTGTTCTGATGCTTTGACGCATAAATAGCAGCTGATTTTATACCCGAGCACCAGGCAAGTATATGAAATTTATCCAACTTCTCATAAGAGACAATACGTTCAATATCTCTTACCTGCGATGAAATACCAAATTCCCCTCTCTCAAAAAGCTCTTTGCTTCCTTCCATTACTCCGCGGATTTCCCAAATGATAACGTAATAATTATTAGAGAGCTCATAAATAAGCCTATCCCATGCTTCCACATATGCTCCGAAGGCATTGACAATAAGAATTGGCTCGCCAGAACCGGTAGAATAGTACACCATCTTCTGTCCCTTATCCAAGGTAATAGACTTCATCCTTCTGCCCACACTGATTTCATCAATACGTCTCTTTTTCGAAATTATATGTTCCGCAATTAATCTATAGTAATTATCCTTATCTTCCGCCATACAGTAGTCAATCTGAACTCGTTTTCCGTTATTATTATTATATAATGAGGTTTGGTTTCCGAATATCGGTACATAAAATCCAATCAGGCTATTAAACATGATATCTATAAAATTAAGCTTCTCGATATCATCGATAACACGGATAAAGTTGATCTTTTTCCCGCTTACGTTCGATATACTTTTTACCGCACTCTGTATAAAATCATCAACCCGAGTATTTGAATGATTAAGAATACAGTACTCTGCAATCTGCTCTTTATAGTCCTTTTTATAAGGTCTATTATAATGTAATAGGATATTATTGGCAATATTTTCTTTATCCAGCAAATTTATCATTTGATTACTTTTTGCCACAATCAATAAATTATGCGTACTAAAATATTCAGGAATTCTTAACTCAATCCATGATACAAAGTCAAGCAGCCGGTAGGCAAACCTTTCACACGGATCGACTGACCCGTTTTTCACATCATTTGTTAAGAGTGGAATATGATAAATCTTACACGGGATATCAAATGATATTAACATTTTAATTTGGCCTTTATCATCTTCCTCTTCCTCCGAAAAAACCGAACAAATATAATTTAGGTCTGTCAGCTTAAGATATCTTTTAGTTTTCTCAAGAAAAGACCGCAAATTTTCTATTTCCTTGCTTGTGCTATTGTTAATCTTTACATTCTCTGTCAAACCGCATGGTTTATAATGCCTTACTTTTGAAAACATACCATCAGTAAACCAGACACTTATTGGTAACTCTCCTAACTGCTCATATAACTGATTCCTATCTATGAAATGAATTTTATCCAGACAGAGTATATATTGTTTCTTTTTAGGAATATCACTCAACTTATCTATCTGTAAAAAAAGATTGTTTTTTCTATTTTCATCTCCAATAGAGTAGATCTTTTTCCCCTGAATAATTAGTTGCGAAATTATCTGTATATCAAATAGATCCTGTATATCAAGATACAAAACCCCTTCCATTTTTCACCTCCTTTTAAATCGTGCTATTCCATCATAGAATACCGGTGGTTTTAGTTAGCTATGTTTACTTCTATAGATATCCACCTACCCTAAAAAGCTCTCCAAATATTCCTTTTCTTCCTTCCATAGTTTCTTAAGCTGAAGTACAATCTCATTCAGAATTTCATCTTTGTGTATTATATTGTATTTTGCAACCATCATCGTAATTATATAAGCGATAGAAGCCAGATTATCGTAATTACAGGCCAGTTCCAAATACTTATGTTTTTCATTATCACTCCCTGAATTTTCCAGGAACTTCATTCTTTGTATCATAATTTTTTTATGATCATATAGCAGGTAGAATGGACGAATATCAATAAAGCCTTCCCCTTTCGATATTTTTATATAATTAATTAGCACTTCATATATATCCATACCATATACAATCAGTTCACCATTTTTCTGATTATACAGCTTCCAGTATTCCGGCACCACGTTTTGATAATACTGAATAAGCCCGTTAGTAATATTTCGCTCATCAAATTCATAATCACATTCTTCATTGAACTGATATAAAAAAATTAAGCCATTAAGATAAGAACAATATTTTTCATATTTTACCTTAAGAAAAGCCTTCTCCATATCTTCGAAAGATATATCCGCAAATTCATAGTTTGTAGTTTGAAATAAAAAGTCGGCACATTTGAAGGTTTCCTGGCTCCGATCATAACCAAAAATTAAAGTATCATGTACATATTCATTCTTTTTATAGAGTCTGCTTTTCTGTATATAATAGAAGTTTATCATCAAATGAACATATTGATTAGAATCAATTGCATTTATAATAAATTGCGTAATTGAAATTTTATCCTTTATTGTATCCCATGATATCTTCTGGGTAATCAGCCATTTACAGCAATCTGACGGACGTATTTCATATGGCATCGGAAAATAGAAATCGCACCAGGAATTTCTCTTATAGTTACGATTACTGAAAAACAGAATGTAATTACTATAAATCCATGATTCTGCTTTATCGTATGCTTCCAAAATCGAAAGCAAATGTGCGTGCTGCGTATAGGTTGAGATCATTGGATACTTAATCGGCAAACTTTTTTCATATATACTCATATGTTTTTCTGTCATCCCTCCTCTTAATATTTCATAATAAAATAAGCTTCCTTCTGGTGCTTTTCCCTGCAAGGTAAACCTTGCAACTATTTACGGCTCAGTATACATATAACTAATGTACAGTTTACCAAGAAATATATGCAGCTTTTCACCCAATAGCAGCATGATAAAATAATTACTAATCATGTGAACTGTACTAAACAATATACCGGCTAAAAAATACATAATACCTGTCCAAAATCCCGAAATCATACATATAATTATGGAATAAAACAAATCAAAGCAAAATCCAAAAAGCGCAGAAAATACTGCCCTAAACAGATTACTCTCATTCATTTTCTTTTTAAATAATACTGTTAGGCAGACTAAAAGTGGCCACATAAATATATAACCACATACCCAGAAACCAATTCCATAAAAAAGTATTTCAAGCATAACATATATAAACGCAATATATATCGTTCTTATACCTATTATGCAGGTTAATAAAATCAACATGAAAGTCACTAATTCTATATTAGGAAGTGAAGCTAGAGCAATTTTACATGTAAAGACAATCACTGCACACATAGTCAGTATCAACATTTCCTTTACCGTTAATTTTTTACTCATTTATTGATACCCTACATTGAAAACAAATGTATATTTATCTCCATCCTTTATATTGGTAGAATCCACCCCCGTCTGTGCGAACTCATCGTTAATATAAAAGCCCCACCACTCTTTACGTGTTTCATCAGCCTCCATTCCATCAAGTGATGTAATATATCTATTTATCGTGCTGCCGCTGTATTGTACAATGCCAAGTTCATCTATGATTTCCCCTAAGGTAATACTTTTCGTCGTTACCTCATATGTATTCGTATAATGCAAAGCATTGTCATTTACTACTTCAATTGTAATTCTCTTTTCCGTTTGTAGCTGCTCATCCTTTGGATAATTTCTAAATCCAAAAAACATAATAGCTGCCAACACTATAATAAGTAACGAACAAAACGCTCTTGGATAACTCCTTATTAGCTTTCGCATTTCCTTCTCCTTCCTTACCTTCTCCATTAGATAATAAATTCTATTATGTTTTTAAGTATTCTAATATCTGCCTCTAGGTGTGAATATTAATGCCCAAGTCAATCATTCGGATACTTTCATTGATTGTAAACTCTACTTTTACTCTGCCCTTTCGTTTATCAATCTTCTTTATGATATGTTCTCTCCCTACTAAAGGACCATCCGTAATTACTAATCTGTCTTGTATAAGATTAGCATGCGATATATCGATTAACCCATCTCGATCTGCCAGAAGTAAAATCAACTCTATTTCATCAGGCTGAATCTCAAGGAAATCATATCCGTTCTTTAAAAATCGAATAAAATGCGGACCCTCTCTTCCACCATAAGAGAATTGATATATGCTATCAGTCTGTATCAGAACATACCCCGGAAACATTTTAAGGATAACCTCCTTCCAAATACCATGCTTCCTCTCATATACCTTCCTTCTTGGAACAAGTAAATTAAACTGAGTATCTCCGAGAAGATATGTTTTAGCCTTATTAATAAATTGACAGAACTCATACTCATATCCGCTTTCCACAAATATTGCATACCAGCTCATTTATCTCCTCCATAATAATTTATACTCTATTTAAAATAACATAGCTTCGCCATTGCGAAACAAACATATTTCGCGATTTCTTCTTTTTAAGTTGAATTAGTTTTACTAGCCGAAACATAGATAAAACTATACATAATATCTTCAAATACCGTTTATCGGGAAGTATCCGGATGACAAGACTTTTAACTGACTTTTTGCACTTTATTTCCTACCATTTAGGTGATATATATCCTTTTTATAACTGATAATAGACTTATATACTAATCTCTCGTACCTAATTCATATACAAGCTTTAGTAATTGATTTACTTTGAGCAGCTGTGAATTATTAAAGAGGTTAAGTGTGTTTATCACCTCCCCATCACATTTGTTCTGATTTATACCTGTCAAAATATATTCACTCGATACCGCTAATCCCTTTGCTATTTTAAATAAAGTTTCCGCTGAAAAACCCTTTTGACCGGTCTCAATCTCATACAGAAATTTTGCTGATATTTCAGCTATTTCAGCAAACCCCTCTCTTGTGTATCCATTGATCTCCCTTAATTCCCTTATTCTGTTCCCTGCACCATCATATATATTCCCCATTTCTCTCCTCCTATGCATATATTACATCTTATGGTAAAAACAAAAACCCGCGATAGTTATAAAATAGTATACCTAAAGTAGGAATATCTGGTATTATAGAAATATATTCCATTATATACCTATTTCTATCATAATTATACTTATTTTCCCCTTTGCTTCGCAATCGTATTTTCGATCCCTATGGTAATTAATTGAATTTAACAAAGTATCTGGATTGGCATTATAAATATTTATTTGATTTTATATTTATTTACTGGTAAACTATAAAAACTTGAGTTTTGCAGCAAAACAATAT
>LSQX01048509.1_pt1 | contig 34593 bp, 33 predicted proteins | sample 654561 | NCBI WGS metagenome assembly LSQX01 (sample SAMN04489861, study PRJNA283612) | anaerobic digester metagenome | isolation source: 4 biogas reactors fed with cattle manure at either 37C or 55C with and... | place: Denmark: Kongens Lyngby | collected 2014 | reverse complement strand
TGCACAGTAGGGTCCTGGTTCGGTCAGATGGAAGCTTCGCAACTCTCATCTTGTACCGGCCAGGACCCCTATATGTTGTGCCACCCCGAACTCCACCCTGGGCTCACCTACGCACTCCGAAACGCGAAGAGCCGCTTTGACGTGGCGAAGTTCAAGCAGGACACGCTCAACTACTACCAGTATCTGGGTTGGAACCCCTACGACCCGGCGTTGAACAACTACCTGAAGCAGTTCCTCCAGGTTGACCTCTCCGCCCAGAAGTGGACCAAGCGGAGCCGTTGTGGCGACTGCCGATGGGCAGATCTGCCGGCCAAGCCGGGATACTTTGCGGGCATCCACAGGGTCCCGAAGGCCAGCGCCGACATCTTCGTCGACCCCTCGGGCCAGAAGCCGGTCACCGGTAATCCTGGCCTTGGCGTGGAAGTCAAGGAGGAGGGCAACTACCTCTACGTTTTCGTCGCCTGGAAGCAGTGATAGTCCGCCCCGTCTGAACCCCGTCCATCCGCACCCCGTGCCTTCTGGCCCGGGGTGCCTCCTTGTGGCCCGGGTCAGTGCTGCACCGGCAGCAGCCGGCGCGGTGCCGTGAAGGTTCGGCCCTCGCCGCTGAGCGGGTCTACGAAGGAGAGTCCGGTGGACACCAGGTGCAGGGGGCGTCGGAAGTCCTCCTCATCCTCGGTGTGGATCCGTGGGTAGATGTTGTCGCCGAGGATCGGGACGCCGGCCTCCCACATGTGCAGGCGCAGCTGGTGGGTGCGGCCGGTCTCCGGCTGCAGGACGTAGTGCGCCAGGGGTGGGCAGGGGCCGTGGACGGATTCGAGTGTGGCCTGTTCCTCGGGGGTGAGGGGGATGACGTCGACAAGTGTGGTGGTGGCGTTGGGTTCCCCGGGGACGATGTGGCCCTGGATCTCGCCGGGGACCTTGATCATGCGGGAACGCCACACGGTGCCTGGTCGGAGGGCCGGGTCGTGGACGGCGATGGCCTCGTAGGTCTTGGTCACGGCGCGGGAGGCGAAGAGCTGCTGGTAGGCGCCGCGGACGTCGCGACGCAGTGTGCACAGGAGCAGGCCGGAGGTGAGGCGGTCGAGGCGGTGGGCCGGGGTGAGCTCGGGAAGATCCAGCGCCCGGCGCAGGCGGACGGTGAGTGTCTCGGTGATGTGCTTCCCGCGGGGCATGGTTGCCAGGAAGGGTGGCTTGTCGGCCACGAGCAGGTCCCGGTCGCGGTGGAGGATGCCGATCTCGTAGGGGACCTCGGGCTCGGGGGCCGGCAGGCGGTAGAAGAACACGTCCTGCCCGGGGGCGACGGGGTCCTCGAAGCCGAAGGCCACTCCGCGGCGGTCGACGACGAGGCCGTCCTCGAAACGCTGCCGGAGCGCGTGGGCGTCGTCACGCGGGTGACGGTGACGTTGGGTGGCGATGAGGTGGCCGACCCACTCGCCGGCGGTCATCGGCGCGGCGTCCTCGGGGAGGCGGGCGCGGGTGGCGGTGAGTCCGTCGCGGACCGGAAGTGGTGACCGTTGTCCGCGGGGAGGCTGTACTACTCTGTCAGACATGAACTTCGACGCAATCCTTAACCCGGCCATCGCTTTTTCCTCTGAGGGTATCGGAGCGGTCATGCTCGATATCGCAAAGGTCATCTACAGCCTGCTGTACCCGGCGAACTCGGACGCCGCACGACCCATCGACATCCCGGCGTAAACGCAGCTTAGAGCAGCCTATCCTGCCCTGCGGGCGCCAGGTCAACTGGTTGTAACATCTGACTCAAACCTGTCATCAACCGGTACAATAATTTGTGATACTCATAATCTGATCCTCACGAAGGAAAGGGCGCACGAAATGACTCAGGAAGATATCGTCGTTGTAGCAGTTGACGGCTCCCCGGCCTCCCACAACGCGGTCCGTTGGGCAGCCAACACTGCCAACAAGCGGGGCATCCCGCTGCGGCTGGCATCGTCGTACACGATGCCGCAGTTCCTCTACGCGGAAGGCATGGTCCCGCCGCAGGAGCTTTTCGACGACCTGCAGTCCGAGACCATGGAGAAGATCGACGAGGCCCGTGCCATCGCCCACGAGGTCGCGCCGGAGCTGAAGATCGGCCACACCATCGCCGAGGGCTCCCCGATCGACATGCTGCTCGACATGTCCCGTGACGTCACCATGATCGTCATGGGCTCGCGTGGCCTGGGTGGCCTGTCCGGCATGGTGATGGGTTCGGTCTCCGCGGCCGTCGTCTCCCACGCCTCCTGCCCGGTCGTGGTCGTGCGCGAGGACAACACCGTCGACGAGTCCACCAAGTACGGCCCTGTCGTCATCGGTGTCGACGGTTCCGACGTCTCCCAGAAGGCCACCGAGATCGCCTTCGCCGAGGCCCACGCCCGTGGTGCTGAGCTGGTCGCCGTCCACACCTGGATGGACATGCAGGTCCAGGCCTCGCTGGCCGGCCTGTCCGCCGCCCAGCAGCAGTGGGAGGAGGTCGAGCGTGAGCAGATCGACATGCTGGCCGAGCGTCTCGCACCGATGACCGAGAAGTACCCGGACGTCCAGGTGCGCAAGGTGATCACGCGTGACCGTCCGGTGCGGGCCCTGGTGGAGAACTCCGAGGGTGCGCAGCTCCTCGTCGTGGGTTCCCACGGTCGTGGCGGCTTCAAGGGCATGCTGCTCGGTTCGACCTCGCGTGCGCTGCTGCAGTCGGCGCCGTGCCCGATGATGGTGGTGCGACCCGAGTCGCTCTAACCTCTGCCCGTCGACGTTCCCCCGTGCCGGTCCCGGACCGGCACGGGGGATCTGTCATTTCCGGTAGTTGTTTTATGTGGGATTCCCGGCGGTCAACATCTGTGTTCATTTCTGCAACGATCCCGTTACTTTTTGCTTTGCCCCGTGCGGTCGCGCCGGTGTCGTGACAGACTAGACATGTTCACATACGCATGAATGGCAGGTAACTGCACGGACCAAAGGAGAACACAATGCTCGGACTCGGAATTCTCGGTTGGATCATCATCGGCGGCCTGGCCGGTTGGATCGCCTCCAAGATCAAGGGCACGGACGCCCAGCAGGGTCTCCTGCTCAACATCGTCGTCGGTGTGGTCGGCGGTCTACTCGGTGGCTTCCTCCTCAGCCTCCTGGGGGTCGACGTGGCCGGCGGAGGCCTGATCTTCAGCTTCCTCACCTGTCTGCTCGGCGCGGTGATCCTGCTGACCATCGTCAACATGGTGACCGGTCGCAGCCGGAGCTAGCCTGCGGGTCCCCGCATGAACCCGCCCCTCGGGGCGGGTTTTTTCATGCCCGTATGCAGGGCGACTGTCAAAAGACGTACCGGTTTGTCTATATTGTGTGGGAGAGGTAGTCCCGAACGATCCCAGAAAGGAACCGGTACCCACGTGTCCGCAGGAACAGTGAGGAAGAAGACGACGACCGCGCGGCGTCGCAACCGACCGAGCCCGCGTCAGCGACTGCTCGACTCGGCGACCAACCTGTTCACCACGGAGGGCATCCGGGTCATCGGCATCGACCGGATCCTGCGGGAGGCGGACGTCGCCAAGGCGTCCCTGTACTCCCTCTTCGGCTCGAAGGACGCCCTGGTCATCTCCTACCTGGAGAACCTCGACGAGCAGTACCGGACGGCCTGGGAGGAGCGGACGAAGGGGATGACGGACGCTGAGGACAAGATCCTCGCCTTCTTCGACCTCGCCATCGCGGAGGAACCGGGCAAGGAGTTCCGCGGCTCCCACTTCCAGAACGCCGCCAACGAGTACCCGCGCCCGGAGACCGAGTCCGAGCACGGCATCGTCGCCGCCTGCCGGGAGCACCGCCGCTGGATGCACCAGACGATGACGGACCTGCTCACCGCGAAGAACGGCTACCCCTCCGCCACGCAGGCGAACCAGCTGCTCATCTTCCTCGACGGCGGCCTGGCGGGCGCGCGCTTCGCCCGGGAGGTCACTCCGCTGCAGACGGCCCGTGATCTGGCCCGTCAGATGCTGTCGGCTCCTCCGGCGGACTACTCGATCTAGCGTTCTTCCGCGCCTCCAGCTTCGCCCTCCACCGCTCGACGCGGGCGTTCGTCTCCTCCCGCTGCAGGGCGCTGCGGGCCTGCTGACGCTCCTTCTCGAGCGCCTTCCGCTCCGCCTTCTCCGCCGCCAGCCGCTCGCGGCGTTCGGCCTTCTCGGCCTTCAGTTCGCGGCTGATCTCGGGGATCCGCCACGGCTGCACGGCGCCCACTGCTTTCCGACGCCGCGCGTCCCACTTCACCTGCCGCGCCTCACGCGCCGCCGCCCGGGCCTTCTCCCGGCCCTGGCGGTGCAGCTCGTGGAAGGACTCGTCGAGCGGGATCTGACGGTGGAGGATCGGGTACATGATGAGGGTCTGCACCATGGTCCACAGGTTGTTGGCGAACCAGTAGAGGACGATCGCCACCGGCAGGGGGCCGGTGAACGCGATCCAGAACAGCAGGAACGGCACGAGCACCGCGAGGATGATGATGACGCGGTGCATGCCGCGCGCCATCCCCGACTCCCAGTCGAGGGTCTGCTGGTTGCGCCAGATCGACACCGCCATGTTCACGCTGGTGAACACCACCGCAGCCAGCAGGTAGGGGAGCACGAAGGAACGCACGTCGCCGGCGGTGGTGCCCAGGCGGGCGAGGGTCTCCTCGGGCATGGAGATGTAGGCGGGCAGGGGGACGTCGTTGACCGTGGCACGCAGGAACGCCTTGATCTCCTCCGCGTTGAGGAAGCCGACGCGGGTGTCGGCCGCCACCGCCAGCTCGTCGGTGGGGCGGGCGATGCGGATGAGCACCTGGTACAGGCCGAGGAACACAGGCAGCTGGATGAGCGCCGGGACGCAGCCGGCGGACACCTTGTGCCCGTAGCGTTCCTTCAGTTCCTTCTCGCGCCGCATCTGCTCCGCGACCGACTCCCTGTCGGTGCGGGTGGCGTACTCATCCTTGAGGGCCATCTGCTCGGGGCGCATGGCAGTCGAGATGCGGGCCGTCTTCGCCTGCGCCCAGAAGAAGGGCACGAGGAAGAGGCGGACCGTGAGCACCAGTCCGAAGAGGGAGATGATCCAGGCGGTCGAGTCGTTGATCCCGAGCACCGAGTGCAGCAGTATGTGCCAGAGCTTCAGGACCCCTGAGACGGGGTAGATGAACGGTTCGAGCACGGTGGGCGACACCTGACCTTCAGTGGATTCAGCAGAAATGCATTCGGCGCTAGACTGCAGTGAGTCTTTGACGATCGTATCGTTCCCAGGAGTCTATCCCGCATGAGCAACCGCACCGACAATCCCCGGCGACGTGTGAGCGTCTCCCAGGTCCTCGGGGAACTGCTGCTCACCGCGGGCGTGATCGTCATGCTCTTCGCCTTCTACGAGTCCTACTGGACCAACATCGCGGCGGGGAAACTGCAGGACGAGAAGGCCTCCGCCCTGGAGGCGCGCTGGGGCGGCGACGGGGAGCGGGTCAACCCGCGGCAGCGCCTGACCCCGGAACTCGGTGAGGCCTTCGCCCGCATGTACGTGCCGGCGTTCGGCTCGGACTTCCAGTTCGCCATCGTCGAGGGCACCTCCGACGAGGACCTCAACGCGGGGCCGGGCCGGTACGTCGACACGCAGATGCCGGGGGAGCCGGGCAACTTCGCCGTCGCCGGGCACCGCGTGGGCAAGGGCGCCCCGTTCAACGACCTGGGGAACCTGAAGGTGTGTGACGCGGTGGTCGTCGAGACGCAGACCGAGTGGATCACCTACCGTGTCCTGCCCATCGACGCCGTCGGGGACGCCCGCCGCGCGGAGGCCACCGGCTGCCTCACCCCCGAGCAGGTCGAGCGGATCACCACCGGCGAGTACGCCGGGGTGCAGGGCCGGCACATCACCCTGCCGGGCGCCGTCGAGGTGATCAACCCGGTGCCGGGTCTCGCGGCGACCCAGGTCGACGAGTCGATGGAGTCGCTCATCACCCTGACCACGTGCCACCCGCAGTTCTCGAACGCCGAGCGCATGATCGTCCACGCCATCGAGGTCGAGTCGACCCCGAAGATCGCCGGGCAGCGTCCGGCAGTACTGGAGGAGAAGTAGATGTACGGACCACTGTGGCGGGCCCTGCCGGGCCCCTGGCCGGTGAAGCTCCTGCTGGTCGTGGCGCTCGTCGTGGCGGTGTTCCTCCTGCTCATGGAGGTCGTGTTCCCGTGGGTGTCCACGCTCATGCCCTACAACGACGTGGCCGTGTGATCACAGCCCCAGGCGTGAGATGACCTCCGTAGCGACCAGTTCCGCCTTGACCGACTGATCCTGGTTGCTGAACACCACCACGGCCCGGTCGTCCTTCTGCACCGCGTACACGGAGCCCACCCGGTCCGGCACCATGCCCGCGCCCGCCCGGCCCCCGGACCAGCCCGCGGGGTCCTCCGCGGGTTCCGTCGTGTCGATCGGTGCGGCCCAGTCCACGACGGCGATGGCTGCGTCGACGTCGGCCATGTCCCGGACGATGACCGTCAGGTGCGGTTCCTCGGGGTAGGACCAGAAGACGCAGGCCGGGGTGTCGAAACGCGTGTCGACGCCCACCCCCAGGGTCCGCTGCCCGTTCGTGTCCGAGACCCACTCGGTGTCCAGGTACGGGCACTCCTCCCAGCTGTCCCGCCCGCCGGGGACCTCCGGCAGGGCGTCGTGGGGCAGGCCGGAGTCGGTGACCTCGGCGGTCTCGGGGGCCTCAGTGATCCCGGGGGCGTCGGCACGCGGGGTCGACTCGGGGCTCTCCGACGGGGAACAGCCCGCCAGCGCCGCGGTGAGTGCGGTGAGGAGGGCGACGGGCAGGACGCTCGGTAGGCTCAGACGCATGGAGACCAGCCTAGATCCCCTCGACGACGTGGAGGAGCTCCGGCGCACCCGGGCCCCCGACGAGGACGCGCTCATCGACGGTGTGCACATCCTCACGACGGTGCTGCTGATCGCGGCGCTCGTGTCCTCGGTGAACCTGCCCTTCGGCGAGGCGGCCCTCAACCTGCTGCTCGGTTCGGGTTTCGCGGTGCTCTACTTCTACGGCACCGCCCTGCTGCCCGAGTGGCGGGAACCCACCGCCCTGGCGTGGCTGTTCAGCCTGACGCTGCTGTGGGTGCTGGCGATGATGATCTCGCCGGTGGGCATCTACCTCGTGTTCACCCTGTTCTTCCTCTACCTCCGGGTGATGGACGACATCCGCGGCGTGGTCGCCGTCATTGCCGCGACACTCGCGTCGGTGTTCACGCAGGTGCCCAACGGGCTGACCGTCGGCGGCGTCATGGGGCCGGCCGTGTCCGCGGGAGTGGTCCTGGCGATCCACTACGCGTTCCGCACGCTGATCCGCATCAGCCGGGAACGTGAGGAGCTGATCGCCCAGCTCATCAACACCCGCACCCAGCTCGCGGAGACCGAACGCGCCGCGGGCGTCGCCGCGGAACGCCAGCGCCTCGCCCACGAGATCCACGACACCGTCGCGCAGGGGCTGTCGAGCATCCAGATGCTGCTGCACTCCGCCGACCGGGACCTGGAGAAGATCGGTCTCTCCCCGGAGCAGCTGGCCGGCCCCACCCGGTTCATCGACCTGGCGCGCACCACCGCCCGGGACAACCTCAGCGAGGCCCGCGCCATGATCGCCGCCCTCACGCCCGCCTCCCTGCAGGAGACCTCGCTGGAGGCTGCGCTCGAGCGGATGGCCGCCGGCTTCGCCGCCGCCGGCGAGCTGACCATCGACGTCGGCGTGGAGGGGGCCGTGCGGCAGCTGCCCATGCGGACCGAGGCCGCCCTGCTGCGTATCGCGCAGGGGGCGGTGGGCAACGTCGCGAAGCATGCGGCGGCGAGCCGGTGCCGCGTGACCGTGACCTACGAGCCGGACGAGGTACGCCTCGACGTCGTGGACAACGGGCGGGGATTCGACCCCGCGACGGTGCAGGAACGCCCCGCCGGACTGGGGCACGTCGGCCTCGACGCCATGCGGCAGCGCGCCGCCGAACAGGGCGGGGTACTCGAGGTGGAGGCGACGCCCGGGTACGGCACCGCGGTGTCCGTGGCAATCCCCCTGCCGGAGGACGCCGCGGAGACGACTACACTCGAACCAGAAACGTCGAACGAGGAAGGGGCCTGATGCCGTCATGATCCGTGTGCTGCTGGCCGATGATCATGAGATCGTCCGTATGGGACTGCGAGCCGTGCTCGAGGAGGCCGAGGACATCGAGGTCGTCGGCGAGGTGGCGACCGCGGACGCGGCCGTCGCCGCCGCCCAGGCGGGCGGCATCGACGTGCTGCTCATGGACCTGCGCTTCGGACCCGGCGTCGAGGGCACCCGGGTGACCACCGGTGCCGAGGCGACCGCCCGCATCAAGGCGTCCATGTCCAACCCGCCGCACGTGCTCGTGGTGACCAACTACGACACCGACGCCGACATCCTCGGCGCCATCGAGGCCGGGGCCGTCGGCTACATGCTCAAGGACGCCCCGCCGGCGGAGCTGCTCGCCGCGGTGCGTTCCGCCGCGGAGGGTGACTCGGCGCTGTCGCCGGTGGTCGCGGACCGCCTGATGACGCGTGTGCGTACCCCGCGCACCTCGCTCACCCCCCGTGAGCTGGAGGTGCTCACCCTCGTCGCCGCCGGTTCCTCGAACCGGGAGATCGGCCACGAGCTCATGCTCTCGGAGGCGACGGTGAAGTCCCACCTCGTCCACATCTACGACAAGCTGGGTGTGCGCTCGCGGACCTCCGCCGTGGCGGCCGCCCGCGAGCAGGGCGTGCTCTGACCCTTCCCCGGGGCTACCTGCCGTGGGCCTTCTCGTAGGCCTCGAGGACGGACGCGGCGATCTTGCCGCGGTCGGAGACCTCCATGCCGTTCGCCCGGGCCCATTCGCGGATGGCGCGGGACCTCTCCCGCTGGGCTGCGGTGGAGACGCGGGTCGGGGCCTTCTGCGGGGCCTGGGCCACCTGGGCGACGGCGATCCACGGGTCAAGTGCGGCCCGGAAAGCGGCGGCGTTCTCCTCCGAGAGATCGAGGGTGTAGTGGCTGCCGTCCACGCTGAAATGAATGATATTCACCTCCGAGTCCTCGAGGGGGGAATTGTCGAGGTCATCAAAGTACTGGGTGATTTCGCGACGGGCCATGGGAATGTCTCTCCTTTTGTGGGGATAAAGCCACTATCCGTTTAAGCGGTCATTCACATAGTAACGTTTCGGGGCACTTTATGGGTACCCTGAATGCATATTGCCCAATAGTGATTCACATGGGAAATGTAAACCGCCGTCGATACGCTTACAGGGGCGTATTGACGGCGGTATTTTTGCGAGGGAAATGACCCTAGGGGCGGCGCAGACGCTCCTGGATCTCCTGGGTCACGGCGTCGATGTCACGGGAGATGGTGGCGTGGGCGCGGCGCCGCTGCTCCGGGGTCATGAACTCCGCGTTGTCGGTCGCGGTGTGGAGCTCGGCGAGGCGGTCCTCCACGTCACGGACGAAACCGGTGGGCAGGTGGTCCCGGTTGAGGGTGCGGCTGATGCCGTCGATACGTGCCTTCAGGTCGGCGCCGTGGCCGGAGAAACGGGCCAGTTCATCGGCGCTGACGCCGAGCTTGCGGGCGCGGGCGTCCACGACCTGCTCGCGGCCGGCGGTGACCGCCCGGTAGATGAGGGGCAGCATGACCGGCAGGGCGACGCGGGCGAGTCCGGCGTAACGCTTGAAGGTGGCTGCATTGAGGCGGCCGGCGCGCAGCTGCTCGAGGGTGTTCTCCGCCATGCGGCGCTCGTGCTTCCGCTTCGCCTTGAGGCCCTTGCGCTCCTCCTTGAGAAGGTCCTTCTCGAACTTCTGCAGCAGCTGTTCACGCTTCAGCTGCAGCTTCGCCTCCTGCTTGGCCTCGCTCCTGGCACGGACCTTCGCGGCCTGGATCTCTGCCTTCGTCTTAGCGCGGCCCTTACGGATGGCCTCGAAAATGCCCATGTGGATTAGCCTCAGTCTTTCCGGAAGTTCGTGGTCGGGTTCAACATTACCTGTCAGGGTGGGTTATGCTCACGCCATTGTGATTGCCCAGCCTGTGAGCGCCGCTGATCTGGTGGGTTGCCGCTACCGGCAGGTCCAGAAGCTCAGGCATCCGGAGGTGCCGCGGACCCGCGCGGCCCGGATGCGGCAGGAACGCGTCGAGGCCGCCCGCGCCGCCGTCCACGCCCTGCTTCCGGTGCGCCCCGCCCGCGGTGACCGTCAGCGTTTCCTGCGTGTCGACGTCCCCCCGGTCCCCCTCGAGGACGACTCCTTCCACGCGGAGATGGCCACCCTCGAGGCCCTGGCGGCGCAGGCGGACCTCATCACCGGCGCCGTGTTCACGGGCACCTCGTCCGGCGTGGACTGGCGTGTCGACGTCGATCTGCTGGTCCGGCGGCCGGACGACACGTACATGCCGGTGATCATCAGCAACCACCGGGTGGCGCGTGCCGACGACGGCAGCTCCACCCCGGTCATCGCCACCGCCCGCCTCGGCCTCGGGCAGGCGGTGGAGGCCCGCTACCGGCTGCGGCACCACGTCACCGACGGCTACCGCCTCGGTCTCGCGGCCCGCGCGCTGGAGGAGATCGGCGTCGACTCCGGCGTCGGCGCCGCCATTGGTCAAGACCGTTCCCGTGCCTTCCTCACGCCGACCGCCCCGCTGCAGCCGGCCCTCGACGCCGCGCTGACCGCGGAGCTGCCGGACTTCCCGCGCCGCGTGAAGGAGTGCGCGACCTGCCGTTTCTGGCCCCTGTGTGAGGAGCAGCTGGTCGCCGTCGACGACATCTCCCTCTACCTCGCCGGCGACCGGGCGAGGAAGTACCGCGACGAGGGCATCGACACCGTCGGCGGGCTCATCGAGGCCGACCTCGGCGACGCCAGCCGCCTGGCGCAGGCCTGGCGCGACGGCGTCGTGCTGCTGCGGAAGGTCGACGAGGTGACGGCACCGGCGACGGACGTGGAGATCGACGTCGACATGGAGGCCTACCTCGACCAGGGCGCCTACCTGTGGGGTGCCTTCGACGGGGAGAACTACCAGCCCTTCGCCACGTGGGTGCCGCTCGGCGGGGACGGGGAGGCCGAGAACTTCGCCCGCTTCTGGCACTGGCTCATGGAACGCCGGGAGCGGGCCCACGCCGCGGGGCAGAGCTTCGCAGCCTACTGCTGGTCCAACCACGGCGAGAACCACTGGCTGCTCATGAGCGCGCGGCGTTTCGTCGGGCGCACCTTCGGTTCCGTCAGGGTGCCCACCGAGGCCGAGGTGCGGGCCTTCATCTCCTCCCCGGAGTGGGTGGACGTGTTCCGCCTGGTCCGTGCGCAGCTGGCCGGCCCGGGTGGGCTGGGCCTCAAGGTGGTCGCCCCGGAGGCGGGCTACACGTGGGAGGACGGTGACTTCGACGGCGAGGAGTCCGTCAACGCCCGCCGGATCTCCCGGGGCTCGGACACGGCGGCCCTGGAGGCCCGGCGTCAGCTGCTGCGCTACAACGAGGACGACTGCCGCGCGACGGCCGCGGTGCGGCACTGGCTGCGGGCGGGCGCGCCGGGCGTGGAGCAGCTCTAGCCGTACCCGGCCGGGGCAGCTACGCCACGCGCACCTCCGCGCGCCCCAGCACCAGCGCCGTGGCCACGACGAGCAGCAGGAGCGCCGCGAGGACAAGGATGAACCCGGACCAGGAGGTCAGGGCGAAGACCACCCCCGTGGCTGCGCCCACCAGCGAGGAGCCGGCGTAGTAGGAGAACAGGTACATGCTCGACGCCTCCGCGCGGTGGCTGGTGGCGGCCAGGCCGATCCAGCTGGAGGCGGTGGAGTGCATGGCGAAGAACGACGCCGTGAACAGGAACAGGCCGGTGAGCGCGCCGGGCAGCCAGCCGGACATCGTGGCCAGCAGGCCGAGGAACATGAGCGCGGCACCGGCGATGAGCACCCGGCCGCGACCGTACTTGTCGGTCAGCGCGCCGGCGCGGGCGGAGCTCCACGTGCCGGAGAGGTACATGAGGAACACCAGGCCGACCAGCGCGGGGGAGAGCCCGAAGTGGTCGATCATGCGGAAGCCGAAGAAGTTGTACAGCGACACGAACACGCCCATGCCGACGAACGCGATGACGAACAGGCCGACCAGCCGGGGGTTGCGCAGGTGCTCGAGCATGGCGGCGAGTTCGGTCCGCAGACCGATCCGTTTGGGGGTGAAGCGGCGCTGGCGGGGCAGGAGGACGGTCATGAGGACCGCCATGCCCAGCGCCACGAGCGAGCTGACGACGAGGGCCGCCCGCCAGTCGACGATCTCCAGCAGGCCGGCCGGGATGAGGCGGCCGGTGAGTCCGCCGACGGTGGTGCCGGCGACGTAGATGCCCATGGCGCGGCCCAGGTCGGCGGGGTCGAGTTCCTCGGAGAGCCAGGTCATGGCGACGGCGGGCACGCCGGCGATGGCGATGCCCTGCAGGGCGCGCAGCGCGATGAGGGTGGGGGCGTCGGGCGCGAGGGGCAGCAGCAGGCCCAGGGCGGTGGCGGTCAGGGCGGAGATGATGAGCAGACGGCCGCGGCCGAAGCGTTCCGAGAGGATCGACATCGGCACGATGCACACCGCCAGCAGGCCGGTCGTCGCGGAGACGGTGAGGGCGGCCTCGGTGGGGGTGATGCCGAGGTCCTCGACGAGGGTCGGCAGCAGCGCCTGCGTGGCGTAGAGGGCGTTGAAGGTGGCCAGGCCGGCGGCGAGCATGGCGAGGACGGCTCGTCGGTAGTTGCGGTCGGTGCGGGTCAGGCCTGGGCTCATGTGCCCATCGTCGCCCACCGGGCCTCATGTGTAAAATGTGCGGATTGACGCATATTGATACGGTTGGTGCATGAGCCCTCTCACGACCTCCGACCTGCGCGGATTCATCGCCGTCGCCGAGATCGGGCACCTCACGGAGTCGGCCGCCGCCCTGGGCATCCCGCAGCCGACGCTCACCCGCCGCGTCCGCCGGGTGGAGGAGGCCGTCGGGGCCGACCTCTTCGACCGCGTGGGCCGCCGTCTCGTGCTCAACGGCCGGGGCCGCGCCTACCTGCCTCACGCCCGCGCCGGGTTGCGCGAACTCGCGGAGGGCCGCACGAAGGTCGCACGTCTCATGGACCCGGAGCGCGGCACGGTGCGCCTCGACTTCATGCACTCCCTGGGCACGTGGATGGTCCCGGACCTGCTCCGCGACTACCGCGCGCTGCACCCGCACGTCGACGTCCAGCTCCACCAGGGGGCGGCGCGGGTGCTCATCGACCGCGTGCTTGCCGACGCCGCCGACATCGCCCTCGTCGGTCCCCGCCCGGGCGAGTCCGTCGGGGCGGACGCCGTGCTGGCGTGGCACGAACTCGAGTTGCAGCGCCTGGCGCTCGCCGTCCCGGAGGGGCACCGCCTGGCCGGGGAGGGGCCGGTCAGCCTGCGGGAGGCGGTGGAGGAGCCCTTCATCGGGATGCTCCCGGGCTACGGCACCCGCATGCTGCTCGACCGCCTCACGGGGGAGCTCGGGTTCAGCCCGCACCTGGTGTTCGAGTCGATGGAGCTCACCACCGTCGCGGGGCTGGTCTCTGCGGGGCTGGGTGTGGCGCTGCTGCCCCTCGACGACCCCTACCTCGCGCCCCGCAGCATCGTGCTGCGCCCGCTGGACCCGCCCGCCCACCGGGAGCTGGGGATGGTGTGGCGCGCCGGGGCGCAGGAGGCGCCGCCGGTGGACCAGTTCCGGCGTTTCGTCATGGGGAGGTAGCGCAGAAAAGGCGACACCGCCGCAGCCCGGGGTGTCCCGGGGTGCGGCGGCGTCGAGAAGCGGGGGTTACTTCGCGGAGGCGTAGCGCTCTGCGACGTCGTCCCAGTTGAAGACGTTCCAGACNNGCGTGCTCCCACATGTCCAGCATGAGCAGCGGGGTGAAGTTCACGGAGATGTTGCCCTGCTGGTCGGTCATCTGCTGGATGATGAGGCGGTCAGCGACGTGGTCGAAGCCGAGGACGGCCCAGCCGGAGCCCTGCAGGCCCATGGCGGCACCGGTGAAGTGTGCCTTGAACTTGTCGAAGGAACCGAAGTCACGGTCGATGGCCTCAGCCAGCTCGCCGGTCGGCTCGCCGCCGCCGTTCGGGGAGAGGTTCTTCCAGAAGATGGAGTGGTTGGCGTGGCCACCGAGGTTGAAGGCCAGGTTCTTGGACAGGGCGCGGATCTTGTCCGGGTTGGCCTCGCCGTCGCGCTCGGCCTCGAGGGCCTCGAGGGCGGCGTTGGCACCGGCGACGTAGGCGGCGTGGTGCTTGGAGTGGTGCAGCTCCATGATCTCGGCGGCGATGTGCGGCTCGAGGGCGTCGTAGGCGTAGTCGAGCTCCGGAAGGGTGTAAACAGCCATGTTGTTCTCTTTCCTGTCGTTAAACGGGGTGCGCCTTCCGACTGTACCGGCGGATGGCGCGTTGCCACCATGATAGGCGAATCTTTGATTTCGGCAACGTTAGTGTTGCGGAATTGAATGAATGCCGCTTCCGGGAGGGGGAAGTGCGTTTCCGCGGCTTTCGGCGATGAGGCGCGACCGGACCCCGGAGGCCTTTGGTGTGACTTGTGATCACCCCCTGTTGCAAACTTTACAGTTAGCCCGCATTAACTGAATTAAAGGATGAATCCGCAGGTCATCGCACTCAAAGGGGGAAGGTCACAACAATGCCGACGTGGGTAGTTCCCCACGGAAGGTGTTCCGGGTGGGTCGAATCCTTGTTATAAATCCTCCATCAATGTGAGCCAGGCCATAGCGATCTGTGGTGAGGGTCACGCCACACCCCAGATCTCACCCAAGGAGTGACACCATGTCCGTGAAAGCCCCCGCCGCCCTACCGCGCATGACGACCGCCGCCCCCGGCTGGAAGTCCAACCAACACAAGATGTCCGTTCTCGGCGTCGTCGCCGTCATGTTCCTCACGATGGTGTTCGACGGCTACGACATCGTCATCTACGGCGCCGTCCTGCCGACGCTCCTCGCGGAGCCGCACCACATCGGCCACCTCGCCCCGGCCGTCGCCGGCACCCTCGGCTCCTACACCATGATCGGCATCCTCTTCGGTGCCCTCGGTGCCGGCGCGATCGGTGACCGCATCGGACGCCGCAAGATGATGCTCGCGGCACTGGCGTGGTTCTCCGTCGGCATGGCGATGTCCGCCTTCTCCACCAGCATCGCCTTCTTCGGCGCCACCCGCTTCTTCACCGGCCTGGCCCTCGGCGTCATCACCGCCGGCGGTGGCGCGGTCATCGCCGAGTTCGCCCCGGCACACCGCAAGAACATGTTCAACGCGATCGGCTACGCCGGCATCCCCTTCGGCGGCGTCATCGCCTCCTTCTCCGCCCTCTGGTTCGAGGACGCCATCTCCTGGCGTGGCCTCTTCCTCATCGGCGCCTCCCCGATCCTCATCCTCCTGCCGCTCGCCTGGTTCCTGCTGCCGGAGTCCCCGCGCTGGCTCACCGCCATGGGCCGCACCGACCGTGCCCGCGAGATCTGCCGCAAGTACGACTTCCCGGAGGAGCAGTTCACCCGTGACGAGATCGTGAAGCTGGACCACGACGGTGCCGTCGTGAAGAAGCAGAAGATCGGCCTGGCCGCCATCTTCTCCCGCCACTTCCTGCTCGGCACCCTCATGATCGGCCTCATGAGCTTCATGGCCATCATGGCCACCTACGGCCTCAACACCTGGCTCCCGCAGATCATGCAGATCAACGGCATGTCCTCCGACGGCTCGCTCTACTCCCTCGTCGCCCTCAACGCAGGTGCCGCCCTCGGTGCCCTGGCCGCCGCCAAGATCGCCGACGTCATCGGCCCGAAGCCGGTCATCATCACCACCTTCCTCATCGCCTCCACCTGCATGTTCGCCATGCCGTACCTCACCGCCGCCCCGCTGATGTACACCGCCATCGCCCTCACCGGCCTGGGCGTCACCGGTACCCAGATCCTCGTCTACGGCATGACCTCGAACTACTACCCGACCCGCGCCCGTCAGGCCGGCATGTCCTGGGCCGCCGGCTTCGGTCGCCTCGGCGGAATCGCCGGCCCGGCCATGGGTGGCCTCATCATCGCCCTCGGCCTCGGTGCCTCGGACGCCTTCCTGGTGTTCGCCGTCGCCACCGTCATCGGTGCCGTCGCCACCGCGTTTGTCCCGCCGCGCGACAACAAGTAACCCCACCAGGTAGTTCCCACCGCCGACGCCGTCCCCCTCCGGGGACGGCGTTCCGCGTTTCATAATGGGGGCATGACCCCGCTTCTCGACGCCTACGGCGTCCCCCTCATCTTCCTCGCGGTGACCCTCGTGGTGGCCGCGGTCCTGCTGGGGCCGTCTCCCTCGTCCGACGAAGGCGGGGGAATCGGGGGAGCCGGGGCGGGAAGCTGCTCACCGCCCTCATCATCGTTCTGGCGCTGGCCGCGGGCCTGGTCGCCGGCGGCACCCGCCTCATGCAGCAGGCCGGCGGCCTGCAGCGGGGCACCGGTCCGGCCTTCACCCTCACCGAGACGGAGAACCGTTTCGACCGCCAGGTGGACGTGGACTTCGGACCCTTCGGGCAGCTCCTCGCCGCGGTGGGCAAGGAAAGGCTGCAGGAGATGAAGGAGCGTCTCGGGAACCGGGACCTGGTGGACCGCCACCGGGTACGCCTCGAGCACGGCTACACCGCCAGCGACATGCTGGCCTACCACGTGTGGCGGATGCAGGACGGGGACCGGCCGAACTCCTACTACCGGGCCGTCCTGGAACTGGATCCCCGCGCCATCGCCGCCGCCGAGCAGGCCGGGGCGCCGGACCCGGACAACCCGCTCCACGGGGCCGTGGTCATGGTGAAGGGCAACGTGGCGGTGGAGGGGCTGCCCAATGACTCGGGCTCCTGGGCGCTGGCGGATGCGGTGGCGGGGGAGGACGCGGACGTCGTGAAGCAGCTGCGTTCCCGCGGTGCCGTCATCGCGGGGCGGACGAACCTGTCGGAGTTCGCCAACTTCCTCTCCTACAAGGCACCCAACGGATTCTCCGGCCGGGGCGGGCAGGCGCTGAGCCCGCTCGGGCCGCTGACGGTCGACCCGCTCGGCTCCTCGACGGGTTCGGCCACCGCCGTCGCCCTCGACTACGCGGACCTGACGGTGGGCACGGAGACCTCCGGGTCCGTCATCTCCCCGGCGCAGGCGAACAAGGTGGTCGGGCTCAAGGCCGCCCACTCCGACTGCTCCATCCGGGGGATCGTGCCCATCGACGACCGCGTCGACTCGGTGGGCTTTTTCGGGCGCAGCCTGCGGGACGTGCGGCTCGGCCACGACGCCGCCTGCCCGCCCGCAGAGCAGCCCGGGCGTCCGGCCCGGGTGATGGTCATGGGGGAGATCAGCCCGCAGCTCCGGGACCGGGCCCGGGAGGCCGACGTCGAGCTGGTGGAGGTACCGGAGAACATCCGGGACCTGTACGACCGGCTGCAGGGGACCGAGTCCGAGTCCGTGCTCCTCGCCGGGGCCGGTCCCTCCATGGAGCGGCACCTGGCGGATTCCGCCGGTGCGGCCCGCACCCTGGGCGACATCATCGACTACTTCCGCGCCCACCCGGACACCGCGCCCTTCGGGTACCGCGTGTTCCGGGACGCGCAGGAGATGGATGCGAGGGACCGCGCCGACGGTGACGCGCAGCTGGGGAAGATCCGGCAGCTGGCCGCGGAGATCGACACCGCCCTGCGGGCCGCCGGGGTGGACGCGCTGGTCACGGAGGGGGAGAGCCTGGACGCCCTGGCGCTCGCCGGGGTGCCGCGCGTGGTGGTGCCGGGTGCGGAGGTCACGCTCGAGGTCACCGCCGCCCGCGAGGACGCCCTGCCGCAGGTGCTCGCCATCGCCGAGGCCCTCGACCCACGCGGAACGGACGGTACCCTGGGCGACATGTCCTGGATGTTTGTCAGAACCCCCGAACTGGTGCCCACCGAGCAGGCCCTGCCCGGCCGCGACACCCCGATCCTGGCGCACCCGCGCCCCCATGCCGTGCTGGGCACCCCCATCACCGGCCCGTGGCGTGAGGGGCAGCGTTCCCTCATCGTCGGCATCGGCTGCTTCTGGGGCGTGGAGAAGATGTACTGGGAGCTCGACGGCGTGGAGGGCACGTCCGTCGGCTACGCCGGCGGCGTCAGCCCGCACCCCACGTACCGGGAGGTCTGCTCCGGGCGCACCAACCACACCGAGGTGGTGGAGGTGGTCTACGACCCGGAGAAGGTCTCCCTCGACGAGCTCGTCGCCCTGGCCCTGGAGAACCACGACCCGACCCAGGGGATGCGGCAGGGCAACGACGTCGGCACGCAGTACCGTTCCGCCATCTACACCACCGGGCCGGAGGCCCGGGAGGAGGCGGAGAGGGTGCAGGCGATCGTCGACAAGTATGCCGCGGACCTGAGGAAGGAGGGGTTCGGCGAGGTGACCACCGAGGTGAAGCCGCTCGCGGACACGCCCTCCGGCGCCTACTTCCTCGCCGAGGACGAGCACCAGCAGTACCTGCACAAGGTGCCCCACGGCTACTGCCCGCACCACTCCACCGGAGTGGCCTGCCGCCTGCCCGACTAGGGCCAGACGAGCTCGTCGAGGCTGCTTATCGACGCCCCCGCGTTCCCCGTCCGGTCCAGGTACACGGCGTGCAGGCCCGCGCGGCGGGCCCCGGCGACGTCGTTCTCCCAGGAGTCGCCGATCATGACGGTGTGCCCCGCGGACGCGCCGATCCTCTCCAGCGCCGCCCGGTAGGACTCCGGCTGCGGTTTCGGGGCCCCGAGCTCCACCGTGGCGCACATGATCATCCCGTCGAGCCACAGGCCGGTGCGCTCGAGCTTGGCGCGCTGCATCTCCTCCGCGCCGTTGGTGAGGACGCCCACCGTCAGACCACGTTCCAGTGCGGCCCGCAGGGAGGGCAGCGCGTCCGGGTAGGCCACCCAGTTGCTGCGGTACACGGCGAGGTAGTCCTCGTACATGGTGAGGGCCTCCTCGTCGCTGAGCTCCGCCCGGCCGATGAACTCGCGGCAGCGCTCGACGCGCTGGCCGAGGTGGCTGACCTCGCCGTTCTCGAAGGCGGTGAACCACTTCCGCTCGATGGTGAGCCAGCGCTGCCACTGCCCGGCGGGGAGCCCGAGGGCCCGGCTCCAGGACTCGACGCCGGCGCGGGCGGCGTGCTCGTGGTCGACGAGGGTGCCGTCCAGGTCGTAGAGGACGGCGCGGGTGTCAGCGGGAAGTAGCATGGGTCACACCATAAATGACGGTGCCGTGACCTTTATGAAGCCAGCGTGAACACTTCCCCCGTTGTGCTGCGAAACCGCTGGACAACGCCCATAATGGCCACCGTGAGGCAAACAGGCGAACACCGGATCACGCGACGGGGCCTGCTGCAGGGCACCCTCATCGCCGGTGCCGCCGCGGCCGCCCCGAGCTCGCTCGCCCGCGTGCGCGCCTCGGATGTGCAGGCCTGGGCGGACGTGGACCTCGACGCCCTCCACGCCCCGCAGCCCTACGCTGCGCCGGAGCACCACGTGTTCATGCACGGCGTGGCCTCGGGCGACCCGGTGTCCAACTCCGTGATCCTGTGGACCCGCGTGACCCCCACCCCGGAGTGCGTGCCCGGCTCCGGCCTCGGCCCCGACGTGAACGTCCGCTGGGAGGTCGCCGCCGACCCGGAGTTCCGCTGGCTGGCGCGCGCCGGGGCCACCACCGCCCGCGCCGCCCACGACCACACCGTCCACGTCGACCCCTTCGGGCTGCAGCCGGACACCGTCTACTGGTACCGCTTCACCGTCCTCGACGGCGAGCACGCCGGGCGGGTGTCCCGCGCCGGACGGACGCGGACGGCCCCGGCGGACGAGGCGGACGTCGGGAAGCTCTCCCTGGCGGTGTGCTCCTGCGCGAACTTCGAGGCGGGCTACTTCTCCGCCTACTCGGACATCGCGCGGCGGGCGCACGCCGGGGAGGTCGACGTGGTCGTCCACCTGGGCGACTACATCTACGAGTACGCCTCCGGCGACTACGCGGGGAAGTACGGCGTCGTCCGCCCGCACGTGCCCACGTGGGAAATCCGCACCCTCGCCGACTACCGTTCGCGATACGGGCACTACCGGCGCGACGTCGAGCTCCAGGACGCCCACGCCGCCGCCCCGTGGGTGGTCACCTGGGACGACCACGAGATCGCCAACGACTCCTGGGCCGGCGGCGCCGAGGGGCACAGCGACTTCCACGGGGACTGGGAGACGCGCCGCGACGCCGCCATGCAGGCCTACCTCGAGTGGTTGCCCGTCCGCGGCACCTCCCCGTCGCGCGGGGGCCGCATCTACCGGACGCTGCGTTTCGGCCGCCTCGCGGAGCTGCACATGCTCGACCTGCGTTCCCACCGCAGCGCGCCGGGCATGCTCCAGCCCGCGGCCCGCACCTCCGTGGACCGCACCATCATGGGTGGAGAACAGTTCTCGTGGCTCTCCGGGCGCCTGGCCACCGCGAGCACGAGCTGGAACCTCATCGGCACGTCCGTCATGCTGGCCCCCCTCAACCTCATCCACATCGACCACCAGCTGCGCGCCCAGCTGACGGGGATGGTCGGCCTCGACGTCGCCGGCACCCCCGTCAACGTCGACCAGTGGGACGGCTACGTGGCCGACCGGGACCGTCTGCTCGCGCAGCTGGCGGAGCAGCACGCGCACGGCCGGACCGTCTTCCTCGCCGGTGACATCCACTCCGAGTGGGCCAACCACATCTGGCACGGGGACCGCGTGGTGGCCGCGGAGCTGGTGTGCTCCTCGGTCACGGCGGCCAACGTCGACGAGTTCCTCGGCGCGGCGGAGGACAACCCGGTCTCGCAGACCGCGGAGCGTCACGTCCTCGCGCACAACCGCCACATCAGCCACGTGGACCTCGACGCCCACGGCTACGCCATCCTCACCGTCCGACCCACGCACGTGGAGATGTCCTGGCACCGCGTCGCCGACGTCACCGTCGCCGGTTCGCCCGTCACCGAGGCGCTGCGCATGCGTTACGACGGCGCCCTGGTCACCGCCTGATCGAGTCCGTCCGGATGAACGCCGCCATCCTCAGCGCCAGTCGCCGGGTGAGTCGCACGGTGGCGTGGTCGCCGAGGACGGCGTCCCAGTACCAGAGCATCTCGGAGTGGTAGTTGTGCCCGTGCCCGCCGGGCACGGAGACGGAGGTGAGCTGGTCGAGGCCGACCTGCCAGCCGGAGACGAACGGCACCCAGCGCATCCCGGGGACCACGTCGAGGTGCTGCGGGCGGGGTGCGCGGATGCCGCGGGAGCCGGGCTCGGTGAGCCAGTCGGGGCGGCGCCAGTAGAGCCGCCGGTCCCACCACACGATCGGGTCGGAGGCGTGCTGCCCGATGACCACCCGCGGGTGCTCCCAGGCGCGGGGGAAGGGCATGCCGTGGACGTCCTGGCGCAGGTGCAGGGGGCGGGCGGCGAAGCGGACGTGGCGGCCGCCGTCGATGACGGGGACGCGTTCGGGGGAGCCGGGGTCGCGGGAGCGGGTGAGATCGCGGATGAGGCGGGTGAAGCGGGGCGCGCCGGTGAGCAGGGCACCGTCGGTGCGTTCCAGCAGCTCGTCGAGGTCGGCGAAGGAGTCGGCGATGCCGTAGGCGCCGAGGGACTCGCCGGCGACGTAGAGCCGCGGGCGGTCCGCCGGGTCCATCTGCGCGAGGCGGGAGAGCACCGCGGAGATGAGGATGCGGGAGGCGCGGACGGGGGTGTCACGGTCGACGACGTAGGACACCGGCGAGGGCAGGTAGGAGTACTGCATGGCCATGGTGGCGCAGTTGCCGCCGGTGAGGAACTCGACGGCGCCGACGGACCAGTCGGTGATCCAGCCGGTGCCGGCGGAGGTCTGGATGACGAGGGTGTCGCGTCGGAAAGCGCCGGTCCGGTCCATCTCCGCGAGGATGAGCCGGGCCGCGGCCTCGAGGGAACGGCCGGGGACGAGGCCGACGAACAGGCGGATGGGCTCGTGGGTTTCGTCGAGGCCGGTGACCTCGTGGATGTCGCGGGCGCGTGGCCCGAGGGAGAGCACCGCGCGACCCTGGGAACCGACCGCCGACCACGGCTCCAGTGACCAGGGGGAGCCGGAGCGCTCGGGCTCCCAGGGCATCATCGAGCCGGGGAACACGGACTGGTTGACCACGCTGGCCTGGCGTGACATGTCGGCGAGGATGCGGCGGACGAGGACCTTGTCGCTGAGCAGCAGCGCGAGCCACGACAGTCCTGCGGCGGCCAGCGGCCACGCGACCCACAGGGGCATGTGCCGGGCCAGGCGGGCACCGAGGCGGTCGACGGAGGCCTGGGCGGCGTCGCCGAGCAGGAGGAGGACGCCGTACCCGGCGGTGCCCACGAGCCCGCCGATGAGGGCGTGGGAGCGTCCGCGCCGTCTGCCGACGCCCACCATCCGCGCCTGCTGGGTCTGGCGGCGGAGGCTGAGGAGCAGGGCGTTGGCGGTGACCACGGCGACGACGGTGTGTCCGGCGCCCGTCCAGAACCAGTTCGTCGGGGGGAGCCAGCGGCGCAGCACGTAGGCGAGGGCGGTGGCCCCCACGTGGCCGACGCCCTGCACGATGGCGACGTTGGCGGCGGTCACCCACCACGGGCGGGGCAGCAGGGAGGGGGACACGGCCCACCAGGTGGCGACCTCGGCGCCGAGGATCCCGGCGCCGAGGTGCTGAGGGAGGCGTCGGCGGCGGGTCATGCGGATGCCGGGGGTGAGGTCGTTGACCACCTCGAGGCCGAACGCCACGGCACGGAGCGTGGCGACGGCGGCGGGTGCGACGAAGGTCAGTGCACGGCGCAGGTGGTGGCCCCTCATGACCCCTGAGTGTGGCAGAGAATCAGGTGTAGCGCATCACACACTGCCTGCCCGATCGGAAAGGGGCATAATAGGGGGTGATTGTACATCGACAGTCATTCGGACACATTCGGAAGCACGGAGACCCCATGCGCACTGCAGTCGGAAACAAAGTGGTCCTCATCGGCGCCGGCGACGTCGGCGTCGCGTACGCCTACGCACTGGTCAACCAGGGCACCGTCGACCACCTGGCCATCATCGACATCGACGAGAAGAAGCTCCGCGGCAACGTGATGGACCTCAACCACGGCGTGGTGTGGTCCAGCTCCCGCACCCGCGTCACCGAGGGCACCTACGAGGACTGCCGCGACGCGGCGATCGTCGTCATCTGCGCCGGCGCCGCCCAGAAGCCCGGCGAGACGCGGCTGCAGCTCGTCGACAAGAACATGAAGATCATGAAGTCCATCGTCGACGAGGTCATGGGCCACGGCTTCGACGGCATCTTCCTGGTCGCCACCAACCCGGTCGACATCCTCACCTACGGCGTGTGGCGCTACTCGGGCCTCGACCACCACCAGGTGATCGGCTCGGGCACGGTGCTCGACTCCGCCCGCTACCGCTTCATGCTGGGCGAACTGTTCCACACCTCGCCGACCTCCATCCACGCCTACATCGTCGGCGAGCACGGCGACACCGAGCTGCCGGTCGTCTCCACCGCCACCATCGCGGGCGTGCCGCTGTCGGCCAGCGCGGAGAAGGAGGAGGGTTTCTCGGAGCGGATCGAGAAGATCTTCGAGGAGACCCGCGACGCCGCCTACGAGATCATCGACGCCAAGGGCTCCACCTCCTACGGCATCGGCATGGGCCTGGCGCGCATCACGAAGGCGATCATCCAGAACCAGGACGTCGCTCTGCCGGTGTCCGCGTACCTCGACGGCGAGTACGGGCAGAAGGACCTCTACATCGGCACCCCGGCGATCATCAACCGCGCCGGAATCGCCCGCACGGTCGAGCTGAAGCTCAACGAGCACGAGGCGGAGCGCTTCACCCACTCGGCTGACACGCTGCGCGCGATCAAGGAGGAGTTCTTCCCCGCCGACTGACGGCTTCCCCGAGATGCCGAACCTCCCGAACACAGGCACAATATGGGGGTATCACCCATTTTGTCGTGCGCGTACGGGAGGACAGCCGTGGATGCCAGGCTGCAGGAACTGATCACCGAGGTCGACGGCCTCATCGACTGCCTCAAGGAGGTCGAGGAGCAGGTGGCCCCCGCGATCGAGCGGGTCGCCGAGAACCACCGCCACGGCGCGGTGAACCTCGTCCACTACGCCGAGCTGCGGCAGCACGACGTCCGCGCGGTCCAGGGCGGCCTGGCCTCCATCGGCGCCACCCGCCTGTCGACGGCGGAGCCGGCCGTCCTCGCCCGTCTCCACGCGGCGCGGAACGTGCTCTCCGCCTACAACGGTGAGCAGCTCAAGTACACCGGCAGCGAGGTCCGTGACGCCTTCGCCACCGCCGACGACATCCTCGAGGACCACGCCCTGCAGCTCCTCGGCTACTCCTCCGAGGAGACGCACTCCCGCATCATGGTGACCCTGCCGACGGAGGCGGGCGAGGACCTCGACCTGGTCCGCGGCTTCGTCGAGGCCGGCATGGAGCTGGCCCGCATCAACTGCGCCCACGACGGCCCCGAGGTGTGGAGGCGCATGATCGACAACGTCCACACCGCCGCCCGCGAGGCCGACCGGGAGATCAAGGTCGCCATGGACCTGGCGGGCCCGAAGGTCCGCACCGGGGAGATCGAGCCGGGTCCGGAGGTCGGACGCGCCCGCGTCACCCGCGAGGACACCGGCGTGGTGGTCACCCCGTCGAAGATCTGGCTCACCCCCGCCGACCTGGCCGAGGACGAGATCCCGCCCGTCCCCACCGGTCTGCCGGGCCGCCCGACGCTGCCGCTGCGCGTCGAGCGTGACTGGCTGGAGGCCCTGGAGATCGGCTCCGAGATCACCTTCCACGACAACCGCGACGCGAAGCGCCGGTTCACCGTCACCCGCATCGAAGGCCAGGGTGTGCTGCTGGAGGGGCGTCGCAACGCCTACGTCTCCAACTCCACCCTCCTCGAGACCGACTGGACCAAGACCCGCGTCTCCGGCGTCCCGCCGACCGAGCAGCGCCTGCGTCTGAGTATCGGCGACACGCTCATCCTCACCGACGACCAGACCCCCGCCGTCGTCGCCCCGGACGTCACCCCGCGCATCGGCTGCACGCTGCCGGAGGCCGTCGCCGCCATCGAGGTCGGGCAGAAGGTGCTTTTCGACGACGGCTCGATCGCCGCCCGCGCCGTCGACAAGCAGGTCACGGAGCAGGGCCACCACGAGGTGCACCTCGAGGTGACCTACGCCGGGCCGGAGGGCACCAAGCTCGCCGCGTACAAGGGCATCAACCTGCCGGACACCGTCCTGCCGCTGCCGAGCCTCACCGAGGAGGACATCGAGGCGTTCCGTTTCGTGGCCGAGCACGGTGACATCGCGAACGTCTCCTTCATCCGCGACGCCGACGACGTCAACTTCGTGCTCGACACCCTCGAGCAGATCGCGCAGGAGTCCGACGACCCGGAGCGCGTTCGCAACCTCGGCATCGTGCTCAAGATCGAGACGATCCCCGCCTACGAGGGCCTGTGCCGTGTCCTGCTCGCCGGCATGCGCCACCCCAACCTCGGCATCATGATCGCCCGCGGCGACCTGGCCGTCGAGCTGGGCTTCGAGCGTATGGCCGAGGTCCCGCGCCTCATCGCCCAGATGGCGGAGGCCGCCCACGTGCCCGTCATCATGGCCACCCAGGTGCTCGAGAACCTGGCCAAGTCCGGCCTGCCGACCCGCGCCGAGATCACCGACGCCGCGTACGCCCTGCGCTCCGAGGCCGTGATGCTCAACAAGGGCCCGCACATCACCGACGCGATCCGCATCCTCCACACCCTGTCGACCAAGCTCGGCCGTTCCCAGCGCAAGAACCGCCAGATGCTCCGCCAGATCTCGAGCTGGATGCCCGAGAATGAGTAGATGACCGCCGCACCCAAGATCATCGCCCACCGCGGTTACTCCGCGAAGTACCCCGAACTGACGCCCGTCGCCTTCGAGCGGGCGCTGGAACTGCCGGTCCACGGCATCGAGTGCGATGTACGCCTCAGCCTCGACGGGGAGGTGGTGGTGCTGCATGACCCGCTCATCGACCGCGTCGCGGACGGCTCCGGGCGGGTCTCCCGCATGACGTTGGACGCCCTGCGTGACCACAACTACGGCACCGCCGAGCTGCCGCAGGACTTGCTCACCCTCCCGGAGCTGCTGGAGATGGTGGAGCCGACGGACAAGCACCTCTACATCGAGACCAAGCACCCCTCCCGCTACGGCCCGATGGTCGAGGAACAGGTCGTGCGCGTGCTGCGGCACCACGGCATGGAACGGGACGAACGCATCCACGTCATCTCCTTCGCCGCCAGCGCCATCGTGCGCATGCGCCGCCTCGCCCCCCACCTCGACCGCATCCACCTGCGCCGCAAGTACGAGCGCTGGGCCAACCCCCTCGACGTCCACCCCGGAAAGCCCACCGGGCTGGGACTGTCGCTGCTGCGGGCGAAGATGCGGCCCTCCCTCATCGGCAGGATGGGCCTGCCCACCTACATGTGGACGGTCAACGACCCCGCGGACATGCTCTGGGCCCGTGAACAGGGCGTGGACATGATCGCCACGGACGAGCTCTCCCTGGCGTTGCAGGTGTTGGGCGCGTCCGGTTAGTACCCGCCGGGTATCTTTGACGCATGGCCAAGAAGAACAAGAAGAACGAGAACCTGCCCGAGGGCATGAGCCGCCGTCAGGCGAAGCTCGCCGCCCGCGCCGCCGAGCGCGCCGCCCTGGAGAAGGACGCCCGCCCCTACGGCGGCATCGGCGGTGAAGCCGACCTCATCGCCCTGCAGGAGTTCGTCCCCGCCGCGACCGCCAAGGTGGCTGTCGCCGGCACCGACCGTGACGTCTACATCGCGACCGTTCTGCCCGGTGGCGCCGCCGCCCTGGTCCGCGAGGACGGCGACGAGGCCTTCGTGGCCCTGCAGACCCGCATCCCCTCCCAGAACCCGGGCCGCGACCTGGCCTACGCCCTCGCGTGGGTCCGTGACGCCGCGGCCGGCGCCACCCTCGAGCAGGGCGTGGCCGACGGCTCCCAGCCGGCGCTGAGCGAGCTCATCGCCGCCGACGCGCAGCTGGAGATCACCGAGTACCAGGACTTCAACTGGTGGATGCCGGAGGGCACCCAGCTGGACCCGGTCACCGCGCAGGCCCTGCAGCAGGCCAACGACGCCGTCGTGGAGTCCCACCGCGTCGACACCGGGATCCCCGGCGCCGTCTGGTGGGTCAACCCCGGTGGCGGCAAGGCCCACATCCGCTGGGTCCGCCCCGACGACAACGAGGACGGCCTGCTCAACGCCCTGGCCCGCGTCGCCGCCCGCGGCGAGCTCAACCTCGGTGAGGGCACGAAGTTCGCCGGTGTGTTCCGCACCCACGGCATCATCGTCCCGGTTTTCGACCTTGACCCGACCGTCGCCCACGACGCCTACGGTGCCGAGCTGACCCGCGTCTCCCAGGCCGTCGACGCCGAGGTGTCCAACGAGGAGCAGCTCACCGCCGACGAGCGCAAGCAGCTGCAGAACATCAAGTCCCGTCAGGTGACCATCCGCTAGCGCCACCGCAGGTCAGACAAGGAAGGAGTGCGCAGCTGCGCACTCCTTCCTTGCCTTCCGGGGGGGGACTCAGATCTGGTGGTCCAGGTCCGCCCAGCGGACGAGCTTCCACTCGCCGAAGGGCCGGTCGTCGGGCTCCAGCACGATGAAGCGGCAGTTGCCCAGGTAACCGGCGAAGGCGTAGTCGGGGTCGACGCTGGCGGCGTGGGCGGCCATCGTGCGGATCGCCGCGCCGTGGCTGACCACGAGCACGTCTTTCTTCGCGCCGTCGGACAGGTGCTCCAGGGCGAGGTTCTCCATGACGGGGCGGTAGCGGTCCATGAGCTGGAGATACGTCTCGCCGCCGGGGATGAGGGCCCCCGGGTCGGCGTGCAGCCAGCTCCGGAAGGCCATGGCGTAGGAGCGGTGCGAGGCGTCGTCGGAAAGCATCTCGTGCTCACCGGCGTAGATCTCGTGGAGGCCGAGCTCCACGTCGATGTCGATCTCGCGTTCACGCAGGCCAGCGGTCTGCTCGAAGGCGGTCATGGCGAGCAGGGCGGTCTGCTGGGCGCGCAGCGCCACGGAGCTGACCACCGCGCCGAGGCGGCCGGCGGACCCGCCCCCGGCCTCGCAGTACTCGACGAGTTCGACGCCGACGTTCCAGGCCTGGTTGCGGCCGGTGTCGGTGAGCTCGGCGCCCGGGGGACGGGTGTCGAGCTTGCGGGCGACGTTGCTGTGCGTCTGACCGTGGCGCAGAAGAATCAGACGACCGTTCACGGGAGATCCTTTCCGGCGCGGGCGGCCCGCACCCAGTCGGTGGCGCGTTGCAGCCGGGCCTGGTCGGCCTCGAGGGCGTCCTCGCGGCCGTCGCGGCCCGGGGTGGGCCAGGAACCGAGGTAGGTGATGTCCTCGGCGCGCAGCCACAGGGCCCGCAGGGCCTCGGCGAGCGGGATGTCGTCGATGTGGCCGACGAGGTCGACGTAGAAGTGGTAGGTGCCGAAGACCTTGCGCGTCGGGCGGGACTCGATGCGGCTCATGTCCACGCCGCGGAGGGAGAACTCGGTGAGCGCGGCGACGAGGGTGCCGGGTTCGTTGGGCAGGGTGAACACGACGGTGGTCTGGTCGGTGCCGGTGCGTGGTGTGGGCACGCCGCGGGGGCCGACGACGACGAAACGGGTGCGGGCGCCGGCCATGTCGGCGACCTCCTTCGCCACCACGTCGAGCCCGAAGAGGACGGCGGCGCGGTCGGGGGCGGCGGCGGCGTCGGCACGCCCCTCGGCGACGGCCTGGGCGGCCGCGGCGTTGGAGGAGGCAGGGACGAACTGGGCGTCGGGGAGGTGCTGTGCCAGCCACTGACGGACCTGCTGGTGGGCGACGGGGTGCGTCGTGAAGGTCCTGACGTCGGACAGTTCCGTACCGGGGCGCAGCATGATGGAGAAGGCGATCTCGATCTCCAGCTCGTGGTAGATCTGCACGCCGCCGGCCTCGACGAGGGCGTCGAAGGTGGAGGTCACGGCGCCGTCGACGGAGTTCTCGATGGCCACGCACGCGAACTGGGCGCGTCCCCCGCGCACCGCGTCGAGGGCCTCGCGCGGGGAGTTGACGGGGAGCTGTTCGACCTTGCCGTCCCCGAAGGCACCCTGGTCCTGGAAACGGATGAGGGCGGCCTCCGTGAAGGTGCCGGCGGGGCCGAGATACGCGACAGTGGTGGGTGCGGTCATGGATGACAGCCTATCCAGTCGTATTCTGGTCTGCATGACCCTGTCCCTGCCTGCGCTCGCCGTCCAGCTGCGGTCCGGGGAGCGTTCGGCGGCGGAGTCCGTCGAGAGGCTCGCGGACCGCCTGCGTGCCCTGCGCCCCGCTGAGCACGGTTTCTCCTACCTCGCGCTGGAGCAGGCGCATGACGCGGCGCAGCGGCTCGACCGGCTGCGTACCGCCGAGCGGGGGCGTCTCCACGGGCTGCTGCTGCCGGTCAAGGACCTCTCGCAGGTGGCGGGCATGCCGACGACCTTCGGGTCCGCGCACCGCACCCGCCCGGCCGACACCACGGACACCCTGCCGGCGGCGTTGCTGGCGCAGGGGGCGCTCATCCCGGGCAAGTCGCACACCGCGGAGCTGGGGTTGATGATCTACACGGAGCCGCCGGGGTTCACCGCGCCTGACAACCCCCTCTGGCCGGGGCGCACGCCGGCGGGTTCCTCGGGTGGGGCGGCGGCGCTGGTGGCCCGTGGTGTGCTGCCCGCCGCGCACGCCTCCGACGGTGGCGGGTCGATCCGCGTGCCGGCCGCCGCCTGCGGCGTCGTGGGGGTCAAGCCCTCGGCGCCACGGTTGGCGGCGCAGGGTTTCATCACACGCTCACTTATCGACGCCACCTTCCTCCTCTCCCTCACCCCCTCCCCGGGGCATCGCCGGGTCGGCGTGCTCACCCAGCCGCTGTTCACCGGCGCGAACGTCGGGGAGGTGCATCTGCGGGCCGTCGCCGAGGCAGCGGAGCGGTTGGCGGCGGCGGGGCACGAGGTCGTGGAGGTCCACCCGTACCCGGACGCGGAGGTCACCTTCGAGGCCTTCCGCACGATCTTCACCTCGAAGCTGGCGGGGCTGCCGGGGCCGGCGGAGGGACTCGTCGGATGGTTGCGCGCCCACGGCCGGGCGGTCACGCGCACCCGCCTGGACCAGGCCGACCGGCACGCCGACGCCCTGCCGCGGTACCTCGCCGACTACTGGGACGTCGATGCCCTTCTCACCCCGATGACCACGGATGATCCCCCACCGATCGGGCACTTCGCGGCGATGGACCACGAGGAGAACTTCCTCGCACAGACCCGCTGGTCACCGTGGGGATCGCTGTTCAACATGACGGGGCGCGCCGCGGTGTCCGTGCCGTGGCCGGTGCCGGGCAGACCACCCGTGGGCGTGCACCTCGGGGCGGTCCGCCTGTCCGACGCGGAGCTGGTGGCACTCGCGCAGGAGCTCCACGAGTGACCCGCCGGCGCCTGTGGACCGAGATCCTCATCATCCTGGCGGTGAGCTTCGGCGTCTCCGGGATCCGGGGTGTGCTGCGCCTGACCGACGCGCTGCTCGACACCCGCCCGCTCTCCGGGCAGCAGGTCATCCTCCACCAGACGCTGTCGAATGCCTCGTGGATCGACCTCGGCCTGCAGCTGGCGTCGGCCACCACGCTCTTCGCGTACGGCGCGCTGGCGTTGTTCCTCCTCGCCGGGCAGGTGCGGCTGCCGCGTCCCCGTTGGTCGGACCTGGGGTGGGGTGCCGGGCTCGCCGCGGTCATCGGCATCCCCGGGCTGGCCTTCTACCTGGGCGCCCTGCACCTGGGGCTGACCCGGGAGGTCGTCCCCACCACGTTGACGCACCCGTGGAGCGAGGCCCCCGTACTGCTTGCCTGGTCCTTCGCCAACGCCTGGGGCGAGGAGATCGTCGTGGTGATGTACCTGCTCACCCGCCTGCGGCAGCTCGGGTGGGGGCTGCCCGCCGCGCTGGCCTTCTCCAGTGTGCTCCGCGGCAGCTACCACCTGTACCAGGGGATCTCGGCGGGCTTCGGCAACATCTTCATGGGTGTGCTCTACGGCTGGTTCTTCTGGCGTACCGGCCGGGTGTGGCCGCTCATCATCGCGCACTTCCTCATCGACGCCGTCGCGTTCGTCGGTTACGCGATCCTGCTAAACCGGAACTGATTCTTTTAACCCTGAACTTTCCCACTGCAAAGGGCAAGGCTGCGCTATGTTCCTCATGATTTTTGCTGAGAATTGTGTGCAGCGGGTTGCAAACTGTCTTTTTCGTGAACAAAGTCACAAAAAGCGCCCTCACCTGCATGAGTGATAGGGGCTTCCACTGTCTGTGATCTGAAAGTTGCTGAGATGTGACCGCTGGCCCCCTGTTTCCACCCCCGAATCCAGGTAAAAGACAGCATTTCCGCAGCTCAATTCAACGCCATCCGCTTATGTGGGCGCAGGCTGTAAGTTCCCTTTTGATTCCCGGAATGACTTCTCTATATTCAAAATTGTTCTGATATAGCCGGAACACCGCTCGATTGGTCCGCACGCGTTGCCTTTGACGAGCACTCAGGCACACCGCGTGGCCCAAGCCCCCTTTCATACCCTGAGGATTGTTATGCACAAGAGCAATAAGCGTATTGCCGCCGCCGTCGTGGCCCTGGCACTCGGCTTCTCCACCGCAGGTGCCGGCGTGTTCGCCCCGGTCGCTGGCGCGCAGGACACCACCCCGGCCCCGATCGCCTCCACCGTCAACGCCGATGCGCCGGCTTCCCTGACCATCCAGAAGTACATCGGTATGCCGGTGGGTGGCTCGGGCGAGTACAACACTGAGATCCAGGACGAGCTGGACAAGCTCGCCCCGGGTGCAGGTTTCGTCTTCGACATCTACGCACTCGACGACTACGACCTGACCACCCAGGCTGGTTGGGCTGCGCTCGCGGGCATCACCGCCGCCGACATTGGCACCGATGCCCTGGGCAACCCCACCGTGGCCACCACCGGCAGTGACGGCACCATCACCACCGAACTGGCTGTTGGCGCGTACCTCGTCAAGGAGCGTGACCGCGCAGGTTACGAGCCGGCTCCGGCCTTCATCGTGACCCTGCCGTTCGTCAACTCTGATGGCGTCTGGGACTACAACCAGACCGTTCGCCCGAAGAACCAGGCAGGCGCGATCTCCATCGAAAAGGATGTTGAGGACACCGGGGTCACCCTCAACGAGACCCTCACCTACACCATCAAGGCGAAGGTCCCGGAGGGCACCCTGGAGAAGCTCCAGTTCGTCGATGAGCTGCCGACCGAGCTTGAGTTCGTTGAGGGATCCGCCACGGTGACCGCTGGCGCCACCGTCGTGCCCGCTACCGCGACTGTCGATACCGACAACAAGCTCGTCATCAACGTCACTGACCTTGCGGCAGTGCAGGCTGCCCGCACCGAGGGCGAGGATCTCTACATCACGGCAGAGTTCCAGGCCAAGGTCGCTAAACTCCCGACCGACAACGTGATCGAGAACCACGCCCTCATCGACTTCGGCGGCGAGCTCAAGTACAGCACCGACCCGGATCACCCCGACTACCCGGGCGATGAGGACACCGGCGCCGAAACCCATCTCGGCAGCCTGACCATCAACAAGTACAACAACGCGACTCCCCAGGAACTCATCACCTCAGATGAGGCCAAGTTCCAGCTCTACCGCTGCACCGGGGACGACACGAACGGCTACACCACCTCCGGCAGCCCCCTCAAGGCCGTCACCGGTGCCACCGGCACCACTGCAGACGTCTTCTCCACCGGCAACGCTGGCACCGTCACCCTCCAGGGTGTTCAGATGGCGGACTGGGTCAACGGTGCAGAAGCCACTGACACCCTGTGCATCGTGGAGATCGAGGCGCCCGAAGGCTTCGTCATCAACCCGGAGCCGCAGCCCGTCACCGTCGACGGCTACACCATGGCCGCTAACGTCACCAACCTCCCCGACGACGTCACCGGCCAGCTGCCGGCCACCGGTGGCCAGGGCACCATGGCTCTGATCGCCGCTGGTGTGCTCGTCGCCGCCGCTGGTGGTGCCGCGTCTGTGCGTGCCAACCGCGCACGTCGCTAAGCATGTGTTTTCCCCCGGCGACCGGTTGTGACCGGTGACCGGGGGAATCCCGGCTAAAGACAACAAACACAAGGAATGGGTGTTCACACAGTGCCGACTCTCGGGACCGCAACTCCGCCTCGGAGGGGACTCGGGTATGTCGTGCGCTATGTCGTGACACCCATTCTTCTTGTTTGCCTCGGTATCGGCATCATGCTGGCTCCCGTGGTGAACACCCAGCTCCACAACCTGGAGCAGACGCGCCTCGCCCGCGACTACGCCGCGGAGATGACGCGCCTCAACACCGAACTTCTCGACGCCGAACGGGACCGCGCGCGGGACTGGAACGCCTCGACAAGCATCCCCATCGCGGGGGATCCCTGGACCAGCGAGGCCGACCATGACGACCCCGACTACCAGGCCTACCTGCAGCAGCTCGACATCACCCCGGTGATGGCCCGCATCCGAGTCCCCGCCGCGCAGATCGACCTGCCGGTGTACCACGGAACGGACGAGCACACCCTGGCGCACGGCGCCGGTCACCTCTTCGGCACGTCGCTGCCCGTCGGCGGGCAGGGCACCCACTCCGTGATCACCGGACACACCGGCATCACCACCGCGACCCTCTTCGACAACCTCATCAACGTCACCACCGGTGACCTCATGGCCGTCGACGTCCTCGGCGACACCCTGGTCTACCGCGTCACCGACATTCAGACGGTGCTGCCGCACGAAACCGACTCCCTGCGGCCCAACGCCGACCTCGACCAGCTGACGTTGATCACCTGCACCCCCTACGGCGTGAACACGCACCGTCTGCTGGTCACCGGGGAACGAGTCACCGACCTGACCCTCCCCGAACAGAACACCGGCTTCCTGTGGCAGCCCTGGATGCTCCAGGCCCTGGCCATCAGCGCCGCACTTGTACTCCTCATGATCTTCGTCTGGATCTACCGGCACAGAAAGGAGCAGAGATGACCGTAGCGATGCGGATTCTGTCGCTGCTGCTCGCAGCCCTGGTCCTGGCACTGCCCGTCACCGCCTCCGCACAGGGGCAGGTCGGGTCAGTGACCATCACCAAACTGCCGACCACGCTCGAGACCCCGGGAGCCCGTCCCGTCGCGTTCGAGCTCACGGGTGGCGACCTCACCGAACCCGTCACCCTCTACAGCGACACCGACACGGTGCGCTTCACCGATCTCACCCCGGGCACGTACCACGTCCGTGAGATCGCCACCCGCACGGGCGACGTCGCGCGCGGCACCACCGCACCGTTCACCGTCACCATTCCCCAGGGTGAGCTTTTCGACGTCACCGTCTACCCCAAGATCCAGCCGCTGATGCTGACGAAGTCGTCGGACGTCACCGCCGTGGCCCCGGGGTCCCGGTTCACCTACCTCCTCGACGGTTCCGTGCCGCTGCCCGACACCAACGGCCAGCTGCACCGCTACGTCCTCCGCGACGCCCTTCCCGAGGGGGTCACCCCGACCGGCCCCTACACCGCGAAGCTGCGCA
>LSQX01293280.1_pt1 | contig 34608 bp, 26 predicted proteins | sample 654561 | NCBI WGS metagenome assembly LSQX01 (sample SAMN04489861, study PRJNA283612) | anaerobic digester metagenome | isolation source: 4 biogas reactors fed with cattle manure at either 37C or 55C with and... | place: Denmark: Kongens Lyngby | collected 2014 | reverse complement strand
GATTACAAATCAGCTGCTCTACCAGTTGAGCTAGCTCGGCTCAGCAAGTAATATTGTATACGCTGAGTCTAACAAAGTCAATAGTTAAGTCCTGATTCTATTTCAATTATCTGCCCGGGTTAATGGGGCCAAAAAAGCAGACATAGGAGCGAAATGTCATAATTTAGCAAAGGGAAATGAGGATGGCATATATAATCTAGACTGAGCTGTTTTAGAGCTCATGCCTGTCTTCCAGATACTTTTCCAGTTTCCTTTTTACCCTCTGTAGGGCATTGTCGATGGATTTCACATGTCTTTTCAACTCAACTGCTATCTCCTGGTAGGACTTGCCTTCCAGATAAGCCATCAATACCTTCCATTCCAGAGAGCTCAGAATTTCTCCCATCTTCTTCTCAATAAAGATAAACTCTTCTCGGCTGATTATTATTTCTTCAGGATTGGTTATTTTGGTAGTGGAAAGTATATCAATTAGAGTCCTATCTGATTCCTCATCATATACCGGTTTATTTAAGGATACATAAGAGTTTAAGGGTATATGCTTTTGACGGGTAGCAGTCTTAATAGCAGTAATTATCTGCCTGGTTATACATAATTCAGCAAAGGCTCTAAAGGAAGTTAACTTGTCCATTTTATAATCTCGTATGGCTTTGAATAAGCCTATCATGCCTTCTTGAATAATGTCTTCTTTATCTGCACCAATAAGGAAATAAGATCTGGCCTTGGCTCGAACAAAATTCTTATACTTGTCCACCAAGTACTCAACGGCAAACTGTTCTCCTTGTTGAGCCAACTCCACTATTTCCTCGTCGGCCATATCCGAATATGTAAGATAATATTGTTGTGCAGCGAGAGAACTAAGCAATTCAGTCGCCTCCATTAGCTATTTAGTCCAATATACGATAAATAGTCATTCTACTTGGTACACTATAAATCATTATAGTCGCTACCCCCCGAATCGTCAAGGCATGCAGAGTTTGAGCCCCGGGCCAAAGCCATGAAATCTCCCATATTTTTCCCCTTTATCTCTTCAAGTATTTGGCCCTCCAGCTATCAGCATACGGTGTTAGGGTTTTACCTCCCTCTGTCTAAGCACCTCATAAATAAGCAGGGCGGCAGCTACAGATGCATTTAAGGAAGCCATCTGACCCTTCATGGGGATTTTTAGCAGGAGGTCACAGTTTTCCTTTACCAAACGCTTTAAGCCTTTTCCTTCCCCACCGATAACCAGAACCGTAGGAGTAGGTATAGAAAGGTTATAATAATGATCTTTAGCTTCCATATCTGCTCCTATTACCCACATTCCCTGCTCCTTAAGCCCCTTAATGGTGTTAACCAAATTAGCTACCTGTATAATAGGCATGTATTCAATGGCTCCGGCTGAAGCTCGGGCTACTGTTTCATTTACCGTTACCGAATGGTGCCGCGGGACAATTATCCCATGTACTCCCGCACTCTCCGCGGTTCTTACTATGGCCCCAAAATTTCTGGGATCTTCAATGCCATCCAGGATGACTAAAAAAGGTGCTTGCTTGCTCAAGGCAGCATATTCAAGAACTTCCTCCAGGGAGCTGTAGCTGTAAGCATCCACCAAAGCAATAATTCCCTGGTGGTTGCCGATGGTATATAGTTTATCCAGACGAGATTTTTCTACCACCTGCACAAAAACCCCCTTTTTACTGGCCAGCTGTAATAATTCTGCCATCCGTTTACTCTCTTGCCGATTCTCCTGTACCAGTATCTTGTCGATTCTTCTTCGTCCCTTTAATGCTTCTACTATACTGTTTATGCCTGCCAGTTTTTCTTTCATCAACTGCCTCCTATTAGCCCCGGCCAGTCTGCCTCAGACACCCGGTGCTTTAGCATTTAAAATGCGTTGTTCTATATTTTATCTTTTATATATTGAACAGGTCATCACTTACATATACCTTTGCGTAATGTCGCCGGTCAAAAGAGCTATCATATTCTATTCTGTCAAACAGCGCTCCAAATTTGTCCTTAAATAATAAGAGCAAGGGAATAGCCACCTGCCTCATCTGGGGGTGAGCAGCGGAAGAGCACCTGAGTTGGAAGAAGTGCCTCCACTCTCTGATATTATAGGTTACTGCAATTTCGGTTTTCAAACAGTTGGGGAGCAGGGAACGAGCTTCCTGAGGGCTGGAACCTAACTGCAGCAGCTCCAGGTAGTTTTTTTCGGCCATTAGGCAGCTTTCTTCCCAAAGCTTATAAGCGCGGCTTCCCTCTTCATAAAAAAAGGGGTTTATAACACTTATTTCGCTGCCAAACTTGTCCCGGCTGTAATTACAATAACGGGTTGATTCCTGACTGTAGCTGCCAATTCTATGCCTCACCAGTTCATGGGATATCCCCCGATCGATAATAAATAACGCGGTTACTTTCTCATGTTCTATCACTGACTCATGTCCGCTGGCCACAATCCTCTGCAAAAAATTTCTGTTATATTCATCATCCATCTTATCTTCCGATTTATAACAAATCCTGGCGCAACGCTCTAGACGACGCATCATACTCTCATCCAGCTGTGAGGCCGGCACTCTAACTTCTGGTGCTACGATGAGCATTCTTCTTCTCCCCTTCCTTTATCCAGTTTCTCCTTGAAGCACTTTGCGGCTCAGATATAATAATCGTTCCTTATCGCCCTTTAAATAAAGATAGCCGATTAGTGCTTCAAAGCCAGTGCTCATACGGTATTCAATTACATCTGCATGCTTGGGAGGTGAACTTTTGGCGTTTCTTCCCCTTCTTGCTATATCCTTTTCTTCCGGACTCAGTTCTTCATAGATGCTGCGAATTGCCCTGGCCTGGTTTTTAGCCTGTACCCTATCTACGGTCTCATGATGGATATCTTTGATCTTTCTGAGCCCGGATGCAACCATATGTTCTCGAACTATTAGTTCAAATACCGCATCCCCGATATAGGCCAGGATTACTGCCGAATACTGGTTAATATGATTTATATCCGAATTCTCATGCATTAACAAATTTCCATCTTGCTCCTTCCCTGCTGTCTTCCACTACTATACCCGCCTCCAGCAGGGCATCTCTGATATAATCAGCCAGGCTGTATTTCTTCCCTTGACGGAAGGATGATCTAAGTTCCAAAATTTTATCCATCAAAGTCTTCAGATCAGGCTGGTTTTCATATCTAGTCCTGCTGCTGTTGCCGGTATCTTCCACACTGACTGAAATACTGCTCAAAAAATTCCTTATGTTGTCGGCAGTAGCATAATCCTTCTCCTGTCGCGCCCTTTGCCTTAAGTTGATCAGAATCTCCAGCACACTATCTGCTATGCCTGTCTCTGCATAATCATTCTCTATAAAAATGCCCAGAACGTCACCCAATTCTCTTATAATACCCTGGGCCTGCTCTACTGCACTCCGATCACTAAGATTGCTCACATCGGCTCCGGCTATATAAGAGTTGAGACCGTGAGCCATTTCGAAAAGAAAGCCTATGGCTTTGGCTGTATTGAAATCATCATCCATAGCCATAATGAATGATTCCTTCCACGCTTGCAAGGAGTCCAAAAATTCCTGGGCTCTTTCATCAAGTTGGATGGGAGTTGCCTTTTCCCGGAGGAATTCATCGGCCAGTATCAGTGAGGTCTTAAGCCTTCCCAAGGCTTTGCGAGCTTCCTCCAGTTTTCCATCATCAAAATCCAAAGGACTTCTATAATGAGTAGATATTAAATAAAACCTCACTACATCAGCGGGGTAGCGCGCCAATACATCCCTCAGAATAAAGAAGTTGCCCAAGGACTTGGACATTTTCTCGTTATTCACAGTAATAAAGCCATTGTGCATCCAATATTTCACAAATTGCTGGCCGGTTAGAGCTTCCGCCTGGGCTATTTCGTTTTCGTGGTGGGGAAATATTAGGTCACTGCCGCCACCATGAATATCAAAAGTAGCTCCCAAATATTTATTAGACATAACTGAGCACTCTATATGCCAGCCCGGCCTTCCCTGGCCCCAGGGACTATCCCAGGCCGGCTCACCTTCTTTGGCCGCCTTCCAGAGCGCAAAATCCACCGCTTCTTCCTTGCGCTGGTCTACTTCCACTCGGGCTCCGGCCATCATATCTTCCAGGCTTCTCCCAGACAACTTACCATAGGTGGGAAAAGCCTGGACCCGAAAATACACATCACCATCTACCACGTAGGCATAGCCCCGTTCAATCAAGCCTTCCACTGCTGCTATTATCTCTGGAATATGTTCACTAACCCGAGGATGAACATCGGCCCGGAGTACATTAATCCGGTCTGCGTCCTGGAAATACTCGTTTATATATTTTTGGGCCAGTTCCAGGGCTCCAATCCCTTCATCACGAGCCCGGTTTATAATCTTGTCATCCACATCGGTGAAGTTCTGTATATAAGTTACATCATAACCTCGATACTTAAGGTAACGTCTGACCGTATCAAAAATCACCAAAGGCCTGGCATTGCCCAAATGAATATAATTATAGGTAGTGGGTCCGCACACATAAATACTGGCCTGTTGGGGATTAAGCGTTACTAATTCTTCTTTGTTCCCACTGAGAGTATTGTATATTTTCATGGCTATTAGCCTCCTTTGCATATCCCTCTATCTTATCTTCCAGCTCTTGTATTTTATCCTGCATGCTCTTTAGCATGTCTGCTATGGGGTCCGGCAAAATATGATGCTCCAGGTCTACCCCGTCTGAGTTTATGCGGTTTCCTTCCCGAATCACTATGCGGCCTGGCACTCCTACCACTGTACAATCGGGAGGAACGCTGCTTAATACCACTGAGCCTCCACCTATTTTGACATTATCCCCCACGGCAAAGGAGCCCAGCACTTTAGCTCCGGCACTTATAGTCACATTATTTCCTATTGTAGGGTGTCTCTTTCCTTTTTCTTTCCCGGTGCCGCCCAGAGTTACTCCCTGATATATAGTAACATTATCCCCTATTTCCGCTGTTTCGCCAATCACCACTCCGCCCCCATGATCGATAAAAAATCCCCGGCCAATTTTAGCCCCCGGATGGATTTCAATTCCAGTCATAAAACGACTTATATGAGAAATAAAGCGAGCGATAAAAAAGCAACGGTGCCGATAGAAGAAATGAGCCATACGATGATGAATCACCGCATGAAAACCCGGATAACAGAATATTACTTCCCATACACTTCTGGCCGCCGGATCTCTTTCAAACACCACTTGAATTTCATTCTTCAAGGTCTTAAACATAAGCTTCCTCCTTTTAAAAATAAAAAGCCTTTCGTCTCCATTAGAGACGAAAGGCCTGGCTTCCGTGGTTCCACTCTATTTGAGCATGTTTAATTTTCTATGCTCCACTTGATTATAATAACGGCATTACCGGATATCCCTACTTCATTTCAGCATACCTGCTCCTGGGCGCAAATTCGGACCATCTCTTACTGTAAAAAGGCTCTCAGCCGGTGACCTTTTCTCTCTGGCAGCGATTATAGCCCTACTTATCCCATTCTCAGCATTTATATATTCTATTGCTCTTATTATATGCAGGTATCCATACAAAGTCAACTCATGTAGGGGCGACCTGTGGTCGTCCGCCATGAACCACGGTTTATATTGCGTATTATTGATAAATATGTAATAACTGGCGGTCAAAGACCGCCCCTACAAGTTTAACGGGAGGTCAATCTCCTATTCCATTGTTCAAACATAAGGCTTCCTGCAGCATAAATTTTAGCTACAGGAAGCCTGAAGAAAGACCTGATTCCTAGTTATAAACATGGTTCAATAAATGAATTATATATGATAGCTGTCAAGCATACTATTATTAAATATCAAATGGCAGTATCAACGAACTATATTTTAATGATGGGCTGGGGGAGGAGCAGATCCTGCACCCATGATTTTTGCCACCAGTACACCACCATAATGAAGCGCTAGAATGATTAAGCCTCCGCCTACCAGACAGATGGCTATCCATTCCCAAACATTGGTTACAGGAACTACGGACTCTAGTGCTTTGGCTGTAGCCCCCTGCATAGCTGCAACAAGCTCCTGGTTTCCAGTGGCCTCTGCAACTCCGACAGCATAGGCAGCAACAGTCTTAGCAGCAACTCCAATACTAGTATGAGCCCCAGCAGCTACGCCAGCTACGATGAAGAACATAAAGGTAAAATCATTAAAGAGAAGGGGTATAGCATCCTTTAACAGGACGATTAAGAAAACGAATATGAGTATATATATAAGCTTGGAAGTAAACAGGGCATGCTGGGTATGGGGATCGGTGTATTTGCTCATATCGCCGCCAAACCAGGGAACGGAAACACCGTACCATAGTTTAATCAAATAGATCTGCAGAATTCCGAAAGCTCCTCCGACTAAGATGTTTGGACCTTGCTTAAAATCTCTATGCACACAAAAGAAGAAAACCATACACATAAAAGCCGGCCAAGTGTCCCAGTGATTAGGATGTAAGACCATTTCACCAGCTACGATAGTAAGTAGTATTACGATAGTATACAACGCTTTAGACTTGGGAAAAAATTGGCTCATTCCTCAATTACCTCCTCATATTTTATAAATGCTGCTATATTGAAGTGCTGGTATGCATATCTCAAACCAAAATGCTGGAAATCATGCTTCCTCTGCCTTCTCAGCAACTATACCGCTACCGCAGTAATGGTCTTGCTCCATTTAATGCGGCTTTAGAGCACCTATAGGTAGCTCATCAGTCTTAAGTTAAAAGCTAGCTAGATCAACAGTTTGTCTAATCTCATGCTCTGAGAAGCAAATTATTAATACCTCTAAACAAGCTGTTTGACCCGTGTACAATTCTATACTCCTCCTAACCCTTACTATCCTCCTTCCCTCATAGCCTTATACAAGGCAAATTATACTACACAGGGGACTCCAACTTATTAAGTAGCAAAATCTATGCCAGTTATTCAGGCTAATCCAAGTGTACAATTAATAAGTAAAAAAGTATCAGTTAAGTCCTAAGCACTAGGGGCAGCCCCAGTGCCGGCCTGCATTTATTCCTGATCCTGCTATACTTTCCATTATCCATCGGAGTAAACATATACTGGCATATCCAAGGGTATGCAATTGTGTAGCTAAAGTAGACAGTATTGTTTACTTATTGTTACTACTGTTTACACTTGGCCTATGTATTCTAGCACCCCGTACCCTATCAGTAAATGGAATTGAATGGGTGTATAAGCTTTTCCAATGTATAATGGTATACTTAACCAATTAGGATGCTGCCCCGTGCTTTAGTATATAAATGGCAAACTCTTAAAATACTGATTCGTAATTTCTAAATTACATTAATTATTAAGCTTTTGCTTTGGGCTTTTTCACTTTAATTTAATATGGGTCCAGGCAAGATTGGCATAGGGTGTCACAGTTGATTCATGAATAATCCCGCCACTGATTGGATAGGTTCATTAACATGCGCCGAGGAATATTATACCGTGGCAAATGATAGGGACTATTAGATTTATCATCTCTGTTTAAACTTAAGGTGGGTGAAATATGCAAGGCTCATTAGCATACTATAATTGTCTCTCATTACTTCTATCATAGTCAAAAACGCAAGGGTGATTAATCTGGAGCATGGGAGCGGCGGAACCAATCTATTGATCAAGTTATACGGGTATAGCTTGGTAGCGGTAGACAGGATACTACCCGCCGCCAATGGTTGGCACAAGGTACAACAATTTACTTAATGCCATATTTAGCAAGCTTTTCATAAAAAGCCGAACGGCTTATGTTTAACATCCGGGCTGCAGCACTTTTATTGCCTTCTGTCTTGCGTAAAGTATCGATAATTATTTCTCTATCCATATCATCCAACACGGTTCGATAAGAGGAAGTTATTTTTAGTTCATCTTTAACCTCCAATATATGGTTAGGAAGATGTTCCAATTCAACTTCTCCCTCCCACACATAATTGGCCGCTCTTTCAATAGCGTTCTCCAACTCACGTATATTGCCGGCCCAAGAATAATGCTGCAAAACATCCTGGGCTTCTTTACTAATTCCGCGTACCCTGGTATTTAGAATTGAATTATATTTTTCTATAAACATCTTGGCCAGGAGAATTACGTCCTCTTGGCGCTCCCGCAGTGGGGGGAGATGAAACTCTATAACATTGAGACGATAGTACAAGTCTTCCCTAAATTCTCCTCGACTCATGGCTTCACGCAGGTTTCGATTGGTGGCGGCTATAATCCTTACATCCACGGTATGGGTTTTAGTGCCTCCTACCAGCATAAACTGTTTTTCCTGTAGCACCTGTAATATCTTAACTTGAATTGACAGGGGTGTATCGCCAATTTCATCCAGGAATATGGTTCCCTCATGAGCCTGTTCAAAATAGCCTGGCTTGCCTCTCTTGGCGGCACCAGTAAAAGATCCAGGTGCGTATCCGAATAACTCGGATTCCAGCAAGGTTTCTGGAATAGCCGCACAGTTTACTTTAATAAAAGGCTTACTGGCCCGGGGACTGGCAGTATGAATGGCGCGAGCGAACATGTCCTTGCCTACCCCACTTTCACCTGTTAGAAGAACCGTTGAGCTGCTCTGGGCTATCCGCTGCCCTTCTTTTTTCATGGCCATAAAATGGGCATTTTGAGTTACTATGGAATCAAAGGTGACTTTAGGGGCTCCTCCCTGTTTTTCCAACTCATCTCGATAATATTCAACCTGCTGTTGCAGAGAAAACCATTTTCTAGTTATTTCTTCCGTAAGTTTATTGTCAGCCAGGTATAGGATACTAACAATTCCTGCAGTTTTGCTGGCAGCCTGGTTGCCAGCTTTAATGGGCACATGAGACACCACGCAGTTACGGTCTCCAATTTTACATACATCAACTTCAGCCATGCCGGTTCTGGCTACCGGAATACTGGTACTCAAAATATCCTCAATAGACTGGCCAATCAGCTTTTCTACCCTTGATCCTATCAGCTGAACTGCCATTTCATTAACATATTTAATTCTACCGGATCGGTCGCTAACAAATACCCCATCTGAAGAAGCACTAAGCACACCGCTAAGAGTAGTCTGTAGTTCCTTTACCGACTCTAGTTCCTGGGCTATATTTTCTATATCCGATATATCCAGCAAAACAAAATTAGTGCCTATCTGCTTGTTATTCCTCATAATGGGTACCTGGTTGATTATAACTGGAATTCCTCCCAGAGTATTCCTGACTCCCAGCTTGAACTCAGTGCTGTAGTCTATTTCTGGAAAGACTTGCTCCAGATGCAGGCCTTCAACTTCCTGGGCCAAAATACTGAACATTTTCTCTATGGAATGATTCACTCGGATAATATACCCTTCGTTATCAGTAGCTATTATTCCCTCATGCATAGCTTCAAATATGGATTCCAACAATGCGCTGGTTGTGGTTGCTACGTGAAAACCGGCTTTCATATATTCCAATCTCCCGGCCATGCCTATGACTTTACCCTGCTTTTCCACAACCGGCACCGTTCCTATTGTGCTATTATTCACTCTGACAATCAGGGAAACCTCATCATAGCCAAGATCAGATTGAACACTGATGGCGGGGCTAACCATATAAGGAGTACAGGACTCATCTATACTTACCCCATCCAGCAAGGCTTGGTATAGCCTGCTCCTGGGCATTACTCCCGCCAGGACTCCTTGATTGTCAACTACGGGTACGCTATCCAGTTTAGTCTCTTTGTATATTTCAATTACAGTGCGTAAACTATCTTCAGGACGAATAACACGGTAGTTGCTATTCATCATTTCCTTGACTGACAGCCAAATATTACCTTTGCTGTAGTCTTCCTTCATTTGCTCACCCCTTTTGAACCTAACGATATTAATATTATAACTCAATCCAGCCGGCTGAAAGCTAAAATGTGTCATAAAAGAACAAAATCTGACTGTGCGCGCCCTAGATTATTTTAGAAACCCCTTTTTGGCGTTTATAGCACTGTATACTTTATTCTACCCAGGACCACTTGTAGGGGCGGTCTTTGACCGCCAGTTCGGCTGATTATATACGAAAATAGAGTTTTTCTTCTTCCTTTATCAAGCCATGTTTTTTTAATCTTTGCAGATGCAAATAAACCCCCTGCTGTTCCCAGAACTGTATATAATCATCGTATTGATTCTGGGCTCCATAAAACATTCGCAAAGCACCCAATTCCTTTAGGGATCGGGGTTGGTCAAGGTTGGCCAGGATTTGCTCTTCTTTTCGCAAGATACAGTCCCGGTAGGCTAAAAAGCGAACTTCAAGATTATGCTCCACTATCCCCTTATGACCGGAAATTACCAGACGAGGTTTCAAATCCATACACTTTTCTATGGAGCTGATATAATCATCCAGGTCACTGCAGATATGCAAATACCAGGGCCCCCAGGCAGTCAAATCTATGTCCCCGCTCAAGAGTATACCATTGTACTCATCAAACAATACAGAGTGTCCGGGGGTATGGCCCGGGGTATGTATTACTCTTAGACTTACCTTCCCCAGATCTAATACCTCCCCGTCCTTCAGTTCACGATGAACCGGTCGGTCGCTTATGCCATGATATTTTAAAAACATTTGTCCCATATCTTCAGCGCCAAAGTCCTTAAAGCCATATCTTCCCATGAAGTTGTCTGCTGAGCGAATAGCTGGAGCATCCAGACTGTGGCACCAGACTTGTACCGGACCCAAATTCTCATTTTCCCGGGTATGGTCCCAATGAAAATGGGTGTTTATTACAATATCCAGTCCCTTGCCTCGTAGTTCAGCCGCTATCTCTGGGCTGCACCCACTATCTATTAATACTCGCTCCGGGCCTTCTATCAGCACACAAACACAATAAGGAAATGAGACTTGTTTTGATTGCACCAAATGCAGATAACGATTTACAGGAATTATCATCTGTGCTCCTCTCTATTATCCGAGATTTTTTGGTGGCCTTCTACCGGCCTTAGTTTCAACTGCCTGTTGTACCAGCCTGGTCATTTATGTATATTAAAGATCTCTCCTGATATAGCTTACCGTAGCATGAGAAATCAGGTGACCTGAGATATCCTTTATCTGAACATCACCAAAAATAAGCCGTTTGCCATTCTTGATCACCCTGGCTTCAGCATAGAGATCTACTTGGCTGGTAGGCTTTAAAAAATTAGTTTTTAACTCGGCAGTGGCAAAATTACCGGAAGCTTCTAGGCCATTCACAGTGGCTAGGGCGAAATAAAACCCAACATCGGCCAGAGTCATCAAGGCTCCTCCATGAGTGTTATTCCATGAATTGGCAAAAACTGAATTGTAGGGCATACGGACTTTGCTATACCCTTCCCTTACCTCCAGGATCTGCAGGTTTAGATATTGGTTAACCGGAACCCGGTTCATATGCATCTGACATTCTTCCTGTGTAACTTTCATGTTCAACCCCCTTACCCGGTTCAATTTCTTTCCGGTTAATTATAGTTATTCCACTCTTTCTTGCTTGCCAAGGGCGGATAGTCATTCAACACAATGGCAATGGCAACAATGGCATTTTATCATATTTACACTATATCCCGAAAATTATATAGGCTTGGTCCCCACCTTTACCTTTTAATTATTATAGTAAAGGACTGCCCACCCAAAGCTCCAACATTAATCAACCCGGCAGCGGCATCCCGCTGTTCCAACCGGTAAAGCATATTAACTACCATAGCTCCGCCAGTAGCGGCTCCTGCATGACCATAGGCCAGGCTTCCCCCGTCCACATTAATTTTGCCCACTGCATCTGAGCCCAATTGTTCTGACACGGCCAGAGCGAAGGCAGCGGAGGGCTCGTGAATATCAATAAAATCTATATCTTTAAGAGTAAGCCCGGCGATCTGCAGCGATCGGGCTATGGATTTAATAGAGGTTTTATCAATTAATACCGGATTTCCAGCCTTAATAGCAAACCCCTTAAGGCTGGCCAGGGGTCTGCATTCCCACTCCACAGCCTTCTTACCGGCTGCCATTATAATAGATGCCGCTCCGTCGGCCAGAGCTGCAGTATTGCCCCCAGTGGCGGTACCATTCTCTTTAATGGCCGGCATAGCCAATAGCTCTTCCATGCTTCTGGTCACCGGACCCTGATCCTGATCCACTATTACTTCTCTTTTATTAATTTTGGTGGTTATGGGAGTAATACAGGAGCTCATAGCACCATTCTTTATTGATTCCAGGGCCAGAGATTTACTGCCCCATGCATATTTATCCAAGATTACCCGGCTCAATCCGTAATGACGGGCTATGATATCAGCTATATCATATCGGCTGAGGCTTCCGTATTTTTCCCGGGGCTGGGCATTGCTTTCTATTTCCTCACGTTGATCATGGAAATACAGGTTATGAGCTCCCAATTCATATCTGGGGTTTTCAATATAATAAGGGGCTTGACTGTTGGTCTCCACTCCTCCGGTTAAGATAGCCTCATATTCTCCGGCCATAATTTTGCTGCAAGCACTGATCATAGTTTGCAGCGCCCCCCCACACAGGACATTCAAGGTATAACCGGCTGGGTTTTCGTCCAATCCGGCCAGAAGCCAAGCATGCCTACCTACGTTGGCTGGTAAGCTGCTCTGAATAGATTCACTGAAGATACTAGCGTCGAGCTGGGCTGATTCTATCCCGGCACGGCTTACAGCTTCCCTCATGGAACTAGCGGCCAGGTCCTGAGATCTTAACTGGGCTAATGAACCCCGGTACAGTCCAAATGGTGTCCTGGCTGCACTTATGATTACCACTTCCCGCATAGCAAAACCTCACTTTCCTAATCCAGCCGTTCGATAATGCCAGCTACTCCAATACCACCGCCGCAGCACATGGTAGAAAGGCCGTAGCGACCTCCCATCCGTTCCAGGCCATACAATAGTTTAGTTATAATTATGGCGCCACTAGCCCCCAGGGGATGTCCCATGGCAATAGCTCCCCCCCAGAGATTAAGGTGCTTATCCCACCACTCCTGGTCAATTCCATATTCATCTTCCCATTCCCTCAATACAGCTATACTCTGACCAGCAAAGGCCTCGTTCAGCTCTATCAGGTCCATATCCTTAAGGTCCAGGCCGGCTTTGGACAGGGCTATCCTGGCAGCCGGGACCGGTCCCCGACCCATAACAGCAGGATCAACCCCAGCTAGCCCGGCAGCCATAAATCTAGCCCGGGCTTTAACTCCTAATTCATCTGCTTTTTCCCGTGACATAATCAAGGCCGCAGCTGCTCCATCATTTCGGCCCGAAGAGTTACCCGCAGTCACAGTGCCGTCCTTCTTAAAGGCTGGTTTCAAGCGGGCTAGGGCTTCCAGGGAGGTCTCCCGGGGATACTCATCAACCTGGAAAACCCCTCGGCTCCCATCGGCTTTTCGGTAAGTTATGGGTACTATCTCAGCCTTAAAATCTCCCCTGCCCATGGCATGGAGGGCCAGTTCCTGACTCCGGAATGCAAATCGGTCCTGCTGGGCCCGGGAAATTTGATGAATACTCACCAGGTTTTCTGCAGTATCACCCATAGGAAGATTCCCATATCTCTCCACTGGTGCTGCTCCTGGTCCCCCGGCGGTAATGGAATCCTTAAGTATCACATCTCCATTACCAAAAGCATGGTTGTCGCCATAGCTAAGAAAATACTCTCCCCTACTCATTGATTCCACTCCACCGGCCAGTACCAGATCGGCAAAACCATTCTTAACTAACTCGTATCCTTCTATCATTGATTGCAGTCCCGATCCACAAGCAATAGTGACACTAATGCCCGGAACTGTTTCCGGCATTCCTATTTTGAGGGCCAGATTCCTGGCTATGTTGGCACAGCTGGCATTTTGTTTTACCTGACCCAGAAACACAAAGTCATAGTCCCCAGGCCTAATCTTATCCTTATTGCGATCTACCAAAGCCCCGGCTACCTGAGCTATTAGTTCTATAGGGGGGACATCCTTAATGGTCCCGCCATGTTTACCCACCGGGCTTCTAGCCATATCAATTATGACCACTTCTCGCATACATCACCCCTCCTATCCAAGCTGCTGGAAATGGCTGGTCTATATAAATAATATTATACCTTACTTGCCATAGCCACGACTTTGCCAAGCCAGTTCGGGCTATTGACTCCTAGTGAGCCCAAAACAACCACCATTATGTGCTGTTTAGTCAATAATATGGCAAAAGCTGCTCACATATAATGCCAGCAGCTTTTCTATAATTAAGGAAGTGTTTATCTATCTAAATATGAACTCAGCCTCAATATTAGCCTTTCAGATATTCATCAATAGCATCAGCTGCTGCTTTACCAGCTCCCATGGCCAGTATTACCGTAGCTGCCCCAGTTACCACGTCGCCTCCGGCATATACCCCTTCCATAGAGGTAGCTCCCGTCTGGGCATCTGCTATAATGTTTCCCCATTTATTGGTTTCCAAATCAGGAGTGGTTTGAGGTACCAACGGGTTGGGACCCTGTCCTATAGCCATAATAACTGTATCTACCGGTATTTCAAATGTCTCTCCTGGTATGGGAATTGGTTTCCTGCGTCCGGATTCATCGGCTTCTCCTAGTTCATATTTCTGGCAGATGATGGAGGTAACCCTTCCTTCCTCATTGCCCTTGATTTCAATGGGGCTGGCCAGATACTCGAAATTCACCCCTTCTTCCATGGCATGTTCGATTTCTTCATGGCGAGCAGGCATTTCCTTTAAAGTACGACGATAAATAATATGGGATTCAGCACCCAGCCTGAGAGCAGTTCTGGCACTATCCATGGCCACATTGCCTCCTCCGATAACAGCTACTCGATCACCTACTCTAATAGGAGTAAGATAATCGGGGAATTTATAGGCTTTCATAAGGTTATTCCGAGTTAGGAATTCATTAGCGGAATAAACCCCATTCAGGTTCTCGCCGGGAATATTCATGAAATAAGGCAGTCCGGCTCCTGTTCCAATGTATACTGCATCGTAACCCTGTTCCAGCAGTTCATCGATGCTGTTGAGTTTGCCTACTACTGCATTGACCCGTATGTCCACTCCCAGCTTGGAGATATTCTCGATTTCCCGGGCTACGATTTGTTTAGGCAGACGAAATTCGGGAATACCATAAATCAACACTCCGCCTGCTACATGTAGTGCTTCAAATACTGTAACCTGATATCCCTTAAGCCCCAGGCAGGCAGCAGTGGTTAGTCCTGAGGGGCCTGAACCTACAATGGCTACCTTTTTACCGTTGGGTTTAATATCTGGAGTAGAATCAATACCCTGAGCCATCTCCCAATCGGCTACAAAGCGTTCTAAACGCCCAATGGCAACTGGCTCGTTCTTCTTGCCAATGGTGCATTTGGATTCACACTGGCTTTCCTGTGGGCAAACCCGGCCGCAGATAGCGGGCAGATAATTCTTCTCTTTAATCTTGTTAATAGCACCAGCAAAATCCCGTTCAGATATCATCTTTATAAAAGCGGGAATATCAATTCCCACCGGGCATCCCTCTACACAGGGACTATTCTTGCAATGGATACAGCGGCTGGCTTCGAGAACTGCAGTGTCCTCGGAGTATCCCAGGGCCACTTCATCAAAATTATGGTTGCGTATCTCAGGATCTTGGAACGGCATGGGATGCTTATTAGGTATTATTTTTCGTTTTGGTTTGTCCTGTGACATTGACATTCTCCTTCCCCGCATCTGTGATAGCTCAGTGCTTCTTTTTCCTCTTTAGCAAACATTTTGGCTCTCATCTTAACCAGTTCCCAATTGACCTTGTGCCCATCAAACTCGGGACCATCAACACAGGCAAATCTGGTCTTCTTATCTACTTCCACCCGGCAGGCTCCGCACATGCCAGTGCCATCCACCATTATGGGATTCAAGCTCACCATGGTAGTAATATCCTCTGGAGTTACCTTGCATACTGCTTCCATCATTGGCACCGGGCCAATGGCAATTATCCTGTCAACCCTGGTCTTACCTAATATTTCAAGCAGAACATCACTGACAAAACCTTTTTGTCCTAAGCTGCCATCATCGGTAGCTACGTGCAACCGGCTGCTGATGTGGCTCATTTCCTGTTTCCATATTAGCATATCGGCAGTCCTGGCCCCAATTATGGAAATAACCGTGTTACCTGCTTCTTTTAATGCCCGGGCAATAGGAAATACTGGAGCCACACCTACCCCACCGCCTATACATACCACGGTGCCATAGTTTTCGATCTCTGATTCCATACCCAGGGGCCCTACAAAGTCCTGCAGGAAATCACCCGCTTCCAGGGTCCCTAATATATCAGTAGTTTTGCCAACCTCCTGGAAGATAATAGTTATAGTACCAGCATCACGATCAAAATCGGCAATGGTCAAGGGAATCCGTTCGCCTTCCTCGTCAATGCGTAATATTATGAACTGACCCGGTTCGGCTTTTCGTGCCAGTTCAGGCGCTAATACTTTGAAAAGCTTAATTTTCGGGGCCAGTTCCTCCTTTAAGAGAATCTCAAACATTGTTTTTCCTCCCATCCTATTTGTGTTTGCTTGGTTTTAGCAATTTCTTGCCTAGCCATCAAACTGATTAGTGTCAATTACATGTATTATTCTAATTCTGTGCGCCGATTTTCCAAGAAAGGTACTACCGCCTTCCAAACGAGGTCATGATTCAGGTTCTTTAATATTGCCTAGCTCAAATCATCCACTCCAAGTATCTCCGGCCAAACTTATGCGAATCATGCGGGAGTCTAATATTCTCCGGTTTCCTACTTATAATAATACTCTTGCCCCTTTTTTTCCATGGTATTAAATAGTATAGCCAAGAACCAATCCCGCTTTTACCGTTATTTAAGCCTGATGCCAAGCCTTATTTCATGCACCATAAAAAGTATCCGGGTCATGCAAGACCCGGATACTACTATAGCCATGCACATATCCATACTTACTTTGGCTATGGTGATAGGACTTTGAAGTATAGTTAATCACAATGCTTATTTAAATGCTCGATTTTATCACTACACTGCCTAGTTCGATCTTTGGATCTGTACATGTATTGTTAATCGGTATTTTCCGTAAATAAGTCAGAATATATCCGTTTTGGAATTCTTATAAAGGCTTCCGATTAACCTTTTTCCAAATTCCCATTTTGCCAGCTTCTTTAATCAGTTCGTCTCTGAACTTGGGATGAGCCAGGCGCACCATTTCTTCTACGCGTTCCCAAGTGGATAAGCCCTTCAGGTTAGCCATACCATATTCGGTTACCACCCAGTGAATGGTATGACGCGGTACTGTAACAGTCGTACCCAGATCCAGACTAGGCACAATCCTGGATTTCAGTGTGCCATCTTTATCAACATAAGTAGATTCAAAGGCCAAGAAACTCTTACCACCCTTGGAGTCAAAGGCGCCGTTAACCCAGTCCAGCTGTCCGCCGGCTCCAGATATGGTTTTGGGTCCAATACTTTCTGAGTTAGCCTGAGTCAAGAGGTCAACTTGCAGAGTATTGTTAACCGAGATTACATTTTCATTTTGGGCAATTCTCCAAGGCATATTGACATATTCAATGTAATAGGTGGCCAATAAAGGATTGTTGTCTATAAATTCATAGAGTTCAGCAGAACCTAAAGCAAAGCTGAATACGGATTTGAATTTATCAGTTTCCTTCTTAATATTGTTTACCATCCCTAATTCATGCATATTCATCATGGAAGTACAGAACATCTCGGCATGAAGTCCCAGATCCTTCAGGTCCGATTGACAAATCAGGTCACCAATGGAATTAGGCAGAGGTCCAATACCCAACTGTAAACAACAGCCATCATGGATATGGGTCATTATCTGCTCTGCAATCTTTCTCTCATTTTCGTTGGGGGGTGTTGGATCCACGCAAAACAGAGGTGGATTTTCCCCTTCGATAATATAGTCAATTTCACTGATATGGAGAGTATTTTGCAGCCCGCCCAGAACATTGGGTATATTTTCATTAACTTCCACTACGACAAGCCTGTTGGCATATGCTTTCGCTTTAACGTCCGAACTCATTATTCCAAAGTTAAAGTTGCCGTGCTTATCCATAGGGCCAACCTGTACCGCCAGGAGATCTCCTTTTCTGCCGGCCACGGTCTTGTCCGGCCAATAGGACATTAAATTGGTATCATGGTAGTTCAAGGGCAGGAAATCCAACAGCATTTGGTCATACCAATAACGGTCCAAAGCACTGAGGAACCAGCATCCAACCTGGAAGGTTTTCTGTTCTGGGTCATTAGCAATAACAGCCGGAGTAGGAGGTAGGTTATTACTGGTTTTTACATATACCCTTTCCAATCCCGGTTCGCCAGCGCGAGCACCCAAAGCCTTATCGAAGGCAGGGGACTTAATGTTGAAAGCCCCATAGTTGACTACCCATTCGCTCTGTACCAATGCAGCAGCTTCCTCAGCTGTGCGTAGTTTACTTTTGTATTCGCTCAAATAATCTCTCGCCATTCCAATATCCTCCTTCTAATTAATAATTTAGTAGTATTTGCATTGATATTGCACCTACTATTAAAGGAATAAACCTAATTATAAATATAAAGCAAATATTGTGCCAAACCATTAAATGTATGCCTTAATATAGACAAATGGCTTAATATTGGGTTTTGTATGGGTCGGCTAACTTACTTGCCCCGGTAGCCCAGAACTGATTCAGACCGGACAAGTGTACGAATAATCGTACACTTGTCCGGTAAAAACTACAGGAATGGTGTTATGATATCCCATTTCACTTATGCTTGGTTTTTTAAGAACTTACTTAATAACTAGAACATAAAGCGTCCGCCATCCACATGGATGACCTGACCGTTAATAAATCCTGCTTCATCCGAAGCCAGGAACACACAAGTGCTGGCAATCTCCTCAACAGTTCCCTGGCGTAGCATGGGAATATTTTTAATCATGGCTTTCAATAAATCTTCGGGAACCTTCTTGCTCATCTCGGTTTCAATGAAGCCGGGAGCCACTGCATTAACATTGATCTGTTTGGGAGCCAATTCTTTGGCTAAAGCCCGAGTCAAGCCAACCACTCCGGCCTTAGATGCTGAGTAATTAGTCTGCCCAACATTGCCCATTCTAGCTGCAGAGGAAATATTGACTATTTTGCCATATCCTTTTTCGCTCATTACGGGGGCCACTGCCTGACAGAGGTTAAAGGTGCCCTTTAAATTAACATTGATTACCATATCCCATTTTTCTTCTGTCATCTTGTGCAGCCGAGCGTCCCGGGTTATACCGGCGTTGTTGATTACAATGTCAACAGTACCGAACTCCTGAACCACCTTGGCGACCAGATCCCTCATAGCTGCTTGGCTGGTTACATCTCCAGCTACGGCCATAGCAGTACCATTCTTACCTTTAATATCCTGCTCTACTGCTTTGATCTGGCTTTCATTAACATCAACCAGGACCACCTTGGCTCCTTCCCGTGCGAAGCGCTGGGCTATGCCTTCTCCTATGCCCTGTCCAGATCCAGTAATTATGGCTACTTTATCTTTGAGCCTCATGCTATATTATCACTCCTAATATTACTGTAATTCCCCGGGGTGGATAACACCCCTGGGCATTACAAGTAATTACTTTAATAATCGAATATTTCATCAGTAGCTTCAAGAACTGAAGTATCAGCCATCTTAATAATTTCTTCCAGATGCCATACATTGGGCACCATGTTGTTCAGGTAGTAGCGGATAGACAGCATTTTACCTTTATAGTAGCTATACTCATGATGATCTTCAGCTAATTCAGCCAGACGTTTGGTAACTACTAAAGCCTGGTCCATCAAGAGCCATCCACACCATAATTGGGCGGTAGCGGTCAAAACCCGGCGGGCATATACACCCATGAATCCTAAAGTTTCAGGGTTCTTCATGTAGCCCCAGATGGTCTTCTGAATTTCTTTATAAGAAGCCAGTGCTTTCTCCAGGTGAGCCAGTTCCCGATCCATGCCGGGAATATTACCTTTGTTGGCAGCTATCCATTCCTCTATTTCTTTCAGGGAAGCAGCAAAAGCTTTACCTTTTTTCTGGCTCCATTTACGGCCGGTTAAATCCAAAGCTTGAATGTAGTTGGTGCCTTCCCAGATGGACCAGATCTTGCAGTCCCGGGCAGCATTGGCAACGGGATAATCTTCACAGAATCCATATCCACCATAGGATTGGATAGACTCAGCAATCATAGGCCAGGCTTCATCACTGGGATATGCTTTGCAGAGCGGGGTGATAACGTCGATGCGGTCATGAGCCCATTCTCTGCGTTCCGGATCCGGATCCCAGTTGGCTACATCCTGGTAGTAATAGCATTTGGTCAACAGTGCACGGCAAGCCTCGGTGGTAGCCTTGTTAACCATATACATGCGCTTTACGTCTTCATGTTTGTTGATGGTCTGACGTCCTGCTCTGGGATTGGTCAAAAGATGACCCTGTACTCTTTCTTTACCATAGTCTTTGGCATTCCAATAAGCATTGGACATAACTGCCAAGGAACAACGGCCGGTGTCCAAACGGGCACCATTCATCATATTGAACATCTGCGCCATACCCTGGGCATTACCATCAGCATCAGGCGGGTCCCCTACCAGCCAGCCCCGGCATTGATTGTTTTCCCCTGCTACCAGAGCAGCAGTGGCAGAACCTTTTAGTCCCATTTTATGCTCAATACCTATGCACTGGAAATCATTGTCAGTAAGGCTGCCGTCCTCATTAACCCATTTTTTAGGTACTACGAACATGGACAAGCCTTTGGTTCCAGCCTTGGCTCCCTCAATCCGGGCCAGGTACATGTGAACTATATTTTCCAGGTCGTCCCGGTCTCCGGAGGTGATAAATATTTTCTGTCCCTTGATTTTATAAATACGGGGGTCATCGGTGGGATAAGCCTTGGACAACATGTCACCGGCATCAGAACCAGCAGTAGGTTCGGTTATACACATGGTTCCGCCCCATTCGCCGGTCAAACACTTGTCTAAAAAGATTGCCTTAATGTCATCGGAGCAATATAACTGCATCATCCGGGCTACACCGGAAGCAGTTGATACATAAGGCATAAAAGCAGGGTTGGCAGCAATCATGATTTCATATATTACACCATAGATCAGAGTGGGCAGGGTGCCTTCATCTTCAAAGCTCATGTTGCTGGTACCCCAGCCATTATCCTGGATAAAGCGGTAAGCTTTATGCCATGAAGGAGGTATATAGGCCTGTCCATCTTTCCAGGTGGCGCCGATGGTTTCTCCATCATCGGCAATGGGAGCTAAAACCTCATCTGCGATTTTACGGACCTGGTCAATGATCATGTCCAGATCTTCTACCGCATAGTAATCCTTATAGCGATCGTAGGCCAGGACTTCTGCCGTAGGAAGCCATTCCTTCAAGCAGAATTTAATGTCTCTGGTGTTATAAGCATATTTATAAGACATATTTTTCTTACTTCCTTTCTTCTTTCTTACCAGGCAGTTACTCCGCCATCGATGATTATTAACTGTCCAGTTATATAGTCGGATGCTTTGGATGCCAGTAATACCGCGGTACCCTTAAGATCGTTTTCTCCACCATAACGTAGTAAGGGAATAGCAGCATTGCGGTCACTCATATTCAGATATTTATCAGTCATATGGGTTACAAACCATCCCGGCAGCATAGCATTTACATTAATTTCATACTTGGCCAGCTTAACTGCCAATTCCTTGGTAATGGATACTACTGCTGCTTTGCTGGCACCATATGCTATAGCTTCGAGGGTGGGGGAACCCTGTAGAGCTCCGATAGAAGCAATATTAATGATTTTGCCTGGTTTTTTCTGCTCTATCATAACCTTGGCAGCTTCCTTGGAACAAATATAGGTGCTAATTGAATTGATCTTAAACATATACTCCATCTTGTCAACGGGATAATCTAGGGTGGGATAGCCCCAGCTCAGTCCGGCATTGTTAATCAATATATCTACAGTGCCAAACTCCTTTACGGTTGCGGCAATGAGGTTTTCGCAGTCTTCAGTGACCGATACGTCGCACTTAACCGCCAGGGTCTTTACTCCAAATTCCTTGGTCAGTTGGTCGGCCACTTCCTGACAGCGATCGACTTTACGTGCTGCGATAACCACGTTAGCTCCCTGTTCAGCCAAAGCCTGCGCCATCTGATTTCCCAATCCGATGGATCCTCCAGTAACAATAGCGACTTTGCCTGTAAGATCAAACAGTTCTGCTACTTTCATTTTTACACCTCTCTCTTTACTAGTCCTTATCCACATCCCGCTGTAAATACTCTATTATTATCAAACTGTAAATCTTGCTGTTGATGGGATATTTCCTTCAAGCAAATTCAATAATTACAGGGGAAAGGGTAAACTGTTGGGCAGCTTACCCTTTCCCATTAAGGGGAGGGTGTTGATATTGAACAAATCTAAGATTAAGCTTGCGGAATAGCTACAACACTAACTGTTGGGCCAAAACCTTTACAGTCTTGATGTTTCTATCTTAGTTCACAAGTTTCCAGTTCTTTAGTCCAGAACCGGCTCCAAATTAGATCATACGGATTCCGGCATCTACCCGGATGTTTTCGGCATTAATATAGCTGTTAACCACGATTTGTTCTGCCACCATGGCAAATTCATCGGGATCACCCAGTCTCTTGGGGAAGGGAACCATGTTCTCGAGAGCTTGGCGAGCTTTTTCAGGCATCTTAGCCATCATCGGGGTTCCAAATATACCCGGAACAATGGTGTTAACTCTGATACCGCTTCTGGCCAGTTCCTTGGCTATAGGAAGGGTCATGGCTGTGACTCCACCCTTGGAAGCAGAATAGGAAGCCTGTCCTACTTGACCATCATAGGCAGCAATGGAGGAAACATTAATGATAACGCCCTTTTCTCCATCTTCTCCTTCGTTCTTGGCCATTACCGCAGCTGTCTGGCTTAATACGTTGAAAGTACCTACCAGGTTAACATCAATTACTATCTTAAAGGTATTTATATCCAGAGGACCTTCTTTGCCCAGCACTTTACCCGGCTTGGCAATCCCGGCAATGTTAGCCAGAATATGAACTGCACCAAATTTATCTACGGCCGCTTTGATAAATGCTTGTACTTCATCAACAGAAGTGATATTGCCTTTAACAAAAATAGCTCTGTCGCCTAGTTTGGCTGCTAATGCCTGACCCAGGTCTTCCTGCAGATCAACTATTACTACATTAGCTCCTGCATTATACAGGCGAACGGCAGTTGCTTCACCCAGACCGGAAGCTCCTCCGGTTACTATTGCTGTTTTACCACTAATTTTCATGTTTTTACCTCCTTTTTATGACGCAAATATACTTATTAATAATCTATTTAATCTTTTCAATTATTAGGGCATTGGCATTTCCGAATCCTCCGCAGAGGGTTGCCAAACCATATTTGGAATCAGGCTTTTCACTCTTCATTATGTTCATCAGAGTGATGATAATTCTAGCTCCGGATTCACCCAGGGGATGACCTAGGGCTAAAGCTCCTCCCCACAGATTGACTTTGTCGAAGGGAGGATTCTGAGCGATTCCCAGTTCTCTTAAAACAACCAGAGTCTGACTGGAAAAAGCTTCGTTCAGTTCGATTACATCCATATCATCTACAGTCATTCCAGTTCTTTCCATCACTTTCCTTACTGCCGGAATGGGTCCAATTCCCATCATAGTAGGATCATTACCAGCCATGGCGCCGCGTACATATTTGAAGCTATAGTCAAGACCCAGTTCGTCAGCTTTATCACGAGCCATAACGATCATGGCACAAGCACCGGTAGTCAACGGTGAAGACATGGCAGCGGTAACCTTTCCATTTTCTTTAAATGGTGAGGTCATCTTAGCCATACCTTCCAGGCTTATGTCATCTCTAATCCACTGGTCAGTCTTAACCATAATGGGGTTGCCGTCCTCATCATGTCCTTCAATAGGAATAATTTCGTTATCGAATTTGCCAGCATCTCTAGCTGCAGCTGCTCTCTGGTTACTATAAAGAGCTACTTTACGCATATCTTCAGGTTCAACATTATATACTTCGGCTACCTTTTCTGCAGTGGCACCCATGGATAATGCACCGGGAGCATATCTAACCCCAAGTCTGGGAGCAAAGTCAATGCCCATAGACATGGGAACTGCCAGCATATCTTCGCAGCCGGCAACAATGTAGGTATCTCCATCGCCAACCATAATAGCTCTGGCAGCATGTTCTAACGCTGACATGCCGGAAGGACATTGCTGACAAATAGTATTGGCCGCAACATGTTCCGGATATCCGCCGGCCAACCATGCCAGACGTCCAATATCCAGAGTCGACGCTACCTGCTTGGCAGTACCGCAGAAAACTGCTTCAATATCATCTGGTTTTACTTTGGGGTTACGAGCAAACAACCCATCATAAACTGCAGTTAAGAGTTCATCGGCTCTCTTGTTGCGGAACCAACCTTTACTTTTGTGTGCTCTGGCATTAGCTGAGCGAACGCCGTCAATAATTACTACTTCTCTCATTAAATAGTCATCCACCTTTCCTTTAATGTTTTTAATACTTATTTCACAAACTGCTTTTTGTGATTACCAGGTTTAAATTAGCCATCTTCCACAATTGGATTGCATAATAGCTTTATTATGGAAAATTCTATATATTAACTATCTTTGCAAATTCAATGCCAAATATTTAAGCTAGCTTTTAATAAAATACATAATCTTATTCAAACCTGATTAAATCTAGCTTTTACTTAAGATAATCTCTTTATTCCCTACGCTAAAATTCCATATGCTTCTGTTTTGTATACCCCCTTGTTACCTTCTAGCAACAAGGATGGCTCCCAGGGGGTTACAGTTGTGTTACCCATTGAATTAACATGGTTAAGTAGGCTTCCATATGGTGTTAATAAGACTTGCTTGGGCTAGCATAAGAATGGGCCTCCTGTAATAAAGGCAATGGTGCCGAAGAGAATTTCTCCTGCGAAATATAACTTTTCGCAGGAGAATCAGCTTTAAATAATGCTGATTTTAAAACAGGGAACATGCTGAAGCAACCTGTTCCCTGTTCGTTTAAGCAATCATTTTATTTCTGCCTTCTTATTACCGGTCTTCCCAGGGAGTTATGGCATACTTAATACATCCGTCCAGTTTTTTGGAGAAGACTTCATAGGCCTGCTCAATATCATTCAAAGGAGCTCTATGAGTCAGCATAAATTTGGGGTCAATAATCTTGCCCAATCTGCCGTATTCAAATAAAAGATCCCTTCCAGCACTTTCCTGTATACCCATATATATATTGAGGTTTTTCACTACCGCCATGTTCATCACCGGCACGCTTATCGGTTCTGAGAACAAGGCCACTGAACAGAATCGTCCGTGGAAACCGGCTACCTGTAAGGCCATATTAAAGGTGGCATTTAACCCTACGGTTTCTACTACAGTTGATGCCATAGCACCGCCAGTTAATTCTCTAACTCTTTCCACTACGTTTTCTTTAGCCGAGTTTATGGTATAGTCAGCCACTCCGTTCTTAACCGCTGCTTCCAACAGGTAGTCTACAACATCAACTGCAATGATGGTTTTCGGATTATACAAACGAGCTACCAGGCAGGTGCTCATTCCTACTGGTCCACATCCTATGACTACTAGAGTGTCACCTAATCCCAGGCCAACCTGGTTTACCCCATAGTGCCCTGTGCAAAGCATATCTGGAATTAGTATTACATCTTCCTCAGTCTGGCCTTCAGGGATAGGGTTCATATAGACTTGTCCCTTAGGTAGCTTGACAAATTCAGCCTGGGCTCCATCTGGACCGCCACCGCCAAAAACACCATTACCCGGAGTTAAACAGAAGCGAGCCGGTTTTCCCTTTTTGCAATTAGCACACTCACCACATTTGGAGGCGGAATTTACTACTACCTTATCTCCCACTTTGAAGCCTTTCACTGCCGGACCTATTTCTTCTATTACTCCACAGAACTCATGTCCCTGGATTTTTGGTGGAGTTACAGTTGCCATATGGCCTTGACAGATATGTACGTCACTGGTACATACCAAGTTCAGGGTTGGCCTAAGAATAACATCATCTGGTTCAGTAATCTTGGGCAGGGGAACATCCATTAACCCATAGTCTCCAGCTGCTCGATAAACCATTGCCTTCATTGTGTCTTTTGCCATAAAATATACCTCCCTCAATTCTATAACTCTTATACTGCGGGAATAACACTAGCTCATTTGGTGGTTCTCCGGACAGCCGACCAGGAAGTTCCCCTACTGGAGAATATCTATGTTTGTAATCACTGCTTATAGCTGTCGGAGATTGACCAAGCAGAAATTCCCCTTTCGAATATACCCATTCCAAATTGCAAAATCGATGCCAGTCCATAATCCCGCAGCATGGCCAGGAACCCCTTTGTCGAACTCCCTATTTGTAACCTTGTTGTTTACCCCAGCAACAATAGTGTTACCTTAAGTAACACTATTGTTGCTGGCAGTTTTATCCTAATCCCATTACCCATTTCTTATCCATCCTATCAACGGGCCTGTCCTCGGCCCCGGAAAACCCAGTTGGGGCTTCCTAGGTATATATAGCTTAAATGGATGTCAAAGCTAGCCCGGGGCCAATAAGCAGTCCATCTAGGCTTTGGCATGCTGTTTGCTAGTAAACTAGCTTATTCTAATTATTATTATGGTTCTATTATCACAAGCCCGGCCTGTACAAGGAAGGAAGATTATAATGATAAGATGCCACCAAATAGGTCCGGTTATTCAATTTATCATGGGACGGGTAATTAACGGACAACTAATCCGAGCTATGGCTTGTTATTATATAGATGGTTTATTGATAGATAGCGGTACGATTCATGTATCTGCAGAGCTAGCTGGCGCTTTTTCAGGATTGCCTATCCATACTCTGGTTAACACCCACCATCATGAGGACCATATTGGAAACAATAGCTGGTTCCAAAAACATCGGAAGCTAGGACCTGCATTGGCCCATCCTTTAGCAGTACCCATAATCGAGAAATCCTCTCCGACTATCCTCCCCTTGCCCGAATATCGCTTGAAAACCTGGGGTGATCCCCCTGCTTCCCGAGCCCAGGTTATAGGCTCGGAAATAATCACAGAGAATTATCGATTTAAAGTCCTGGAAACCCCGGGTCACAGTCCAGACCATATAAGTCTACTAGAAGCTGAGCAAGGCTGGTTATTTGCCGGTGATCTTTATTTTGGGGAAAAAGTTATTGAAATACACCAGGATGAAGATCCTAATAATATGTTGAACTCCCTAATGAAACTACTTCAATATGATTTCGAGTATCTTTTCTGTTCCTCTGGCAAGGTTCTGCAGGGAGACACTCGCCAGGCCATATTGGCGAAAATCGCGTTCTGGGAAGAACAAAGGGCCCAAATAAGATTTTTTCATAAACAAGGACTAGAAGCAGAAGAAATCAGAGATCGGCTCTATGGGCCGGAAACTCCACTCTACGAAAAATGCGAAGAGGAACTGGGGAAAATTCATCTGGTGCAGGCATTTCTTAAAGGCATAGACCACCAATAGCGCTCTGCAAAAGCTAGATAGGCCCTTCCTCCCATCTGCTAAGGCCCACTTAAGCTCCAAGACAATCCTTGTTTTCAGCACGAATATACAAATTAAGGCAAATATTGACTATTATTTTATTTACTTGTTTTTAATCCTGGCTTTTTGTGTTAGAATTACGAATGAGGTTACAATTATGTATCCAAAGTCAACAAGGTTGTGTATAGAATTGTATACCATACTGCATATTGGTATTTATTACCTGTATTAAAGGAGGATCATAATTGCATATTTATAACGATAGAGACTACTGGCAATTATTGCATCAAGATTCGTCTGAACATAGTAGTTTAAGATCAGAAATTGCAGCTTCGTGGCAGCGAAGTTATGAATACGGAATTGCTCCTGATATGCTTTCGCCCCCCATGTGTGAAGAAGGAAAATTACAGGCTCAACCTAATTTGGACTACATACTTGATATAGCCCAACCTCTTTGTCAACAAATGCTGGAGTATCTTCCCGATGACCATGCGGTACTTCTTTTTAACCATCAGGCCTGTGTAATAGCAGTGTTAGCTACAGAGCATGTAAGAGAATGCTTTGAGCAATTTGGGATGAAAGTAGGGGCTTGCCTGGCCGAAGATAAAGCTGGCACCAGTGCTGTGGCCCTAGGCATTATATTGGGTAAACCCATACAGGTAGTGGGTTATGAGCACTTTGCCCAATTTGGTATAAGCCATGGAGCCTCTTTCGCTCCTATTCGGGATAGGAGCAAGGTGGTAGGTGGAGTAGCTATTCTGGGACCCCTGGAAGTATATGATAGCAAAATATTAGGGATGGCCCAGTTGGCTTCTCATTCCATATCTTCCCGAATTGGGCAGCAGAGGTGGAGTTATCTGGTAGACAGATACATCAGTGACGGAGTTCTTGCCGTTGACGAAGATAATCGCATTTTTTATATGAGCACACAATGTCATAGGATTTTAAAAGTGCCGGAGCAAAACACCTATAAAATACCTCTTGCTGATATAATTGATCCCGAAAAAGAGGAAAACCAATATTTTTGGACCATAATCAAAGATAATCATACAGTAATCGATGAATCCATATTACTATCAGTGGGAGACAGAAAAGAACTGATAAATTGCAATATCACCGTTTCTCCTTTTGATGCTTCAGTGAGCGAGTGGTCAGTCAAAATAATCGTAATTCAAGAGATGGAACGGATTAACCGCCTGATCCGCAATTACTCTGGCAATAGCGCTCGGGTCTCCTTTGATGATATCGTTGGCTCCAATCCCCAATTTTTGAATACTCTCTATCATGCCAAGCGTTCAGCGGGAACTCGTTCCAACATACTCCTGCTGGGTGAAAGCGGAGTGGGTAAAGATGTTATAGCCCAGTCTATACACAATGAAAGTCCTAGAAGAAACGGACCCTTTATCGCCATAAATTGCGCCGCTTTGCCCCGGGAGTTAATTGCCAGTGAGCTGTTTGGATACGAGGAGGGTGCTTTCACCGGGGCCAGAAGAGGTGGTAATTTAGGAAAGTTCGAGCTAGCTCATCAGGGCACCATTTTCCTGGATGAGATTGGAGACATGCCACTGGACTCACAGGCTATGTTGCTGCGAGTAATTGAAGAAAAAACCATCGTTCGTTTGGGGGGCAACAAGTCTATTCCAGTTAATGTGCGAATTATAGCAGCTACCAACAAAGACCTGATAGCAGAAGTAGAGAATAATTCTTTTCGTCGTGATCTTTTTTATCGGCTAGGGGTCATAAAAATAATGATTCCTCCTTTGCGGGAAAGAAACGAGGACATTGCTGTTCTTAGCCAGCATTTTCTAGCCATGCTCTGCCGTCGTTTTAACCTACCCAAAAAAACTCTATCTCCCGAAGTATTATATGCTTTCCAAAACTACAACTGGCCGGGTAATATAAGGGAACTGCAGAATATACTGGAAAGTGCTGTGCAATGGTCGGTTTCCCCCATTATTTCCAAAAACCAGATTGAGCAGTTGCTGCCGGCCTTAAAACCAAAGAATCCAGTAAATATTCAAAATATTCCTGATCCTGAAGAACCTTCAGAATTAAAGCAAATTAAGACTTGTCTGGCCAAATATGACAATAATAAATCAAAAACCGCTAAAGCTCTGGGCATCTCCCGTAAAACTCTGTACAAACGCCTGGATAAATACGGATTATCTTCTTCCTAACCACCTAGTAAGTATATGAATTGATTGAAGGAATATAAACAGGAGAGGGATGGTTAACCATCCCTCTCCTTAATTAATAGACTTTACACTTAGTGAGCTAATAGATTATTTTCCTTTATATTGGGGTTTTCTCTTTTCTATAAAGGCAGTCATCCCTTCCACCTGATCCTCGGTACCATAGCACATAGCCCAGCCGTGGGTTTCGATCTGCAGGCCTTTTTCTAAACTGCTACTCCAAGCAGCGTTCAGGGATTCCTTGGCCATTCTCAAAGAAAAGGGCGGCTTTTTGCATAATTTCCGGGCCCATTTCATAGTGGTTTCTTCCAGTTCTGCCAAGGGTACTACCTTGTTAACCAAGCCATACTGCAAGGCAGTCTGGGCATCAAAAGGTTCACCAAGGAAAACGAATTCTTTGGCTTTGTTGAGGGGCATAATTTGCGGTAATTTCTGGGTGCCCCCGCCACCGGGGAAGATTCCTACATTTATTTCCGGTACTGCAAACATGGCATTATCAGCACAGATTCTTAAGTCGTGATTGAGTAGACTCTCCATACCACCGCCAAAAGCAACTCCAGCCACCATGCATATAGTTGGCTTAGCCATATCTGCCACGATGGCACCAGTCTTGACTACAGTATCAGCAAACTCACGGGCTTCTTTAACCCCAAAGGATACAAAGGACTTCAGGTCTCCACCTGCACAGTAAGCCCGTTCGTTCCCAGTGGATATCATAACTTTGATTTCAGGGTCATTGGCAATGCCTTCATATATTTCGGCTCTCTCCTGAATCATTTCCGCGTTAACCGCATTTAGCGCTTCAGGCCGATTCATTTGTACGATGGCTATTTCACCATCTACTATTTTGACTATCATAGTATTATACTTCTTATCTTTATATGACATGTTTTTGCCTCCTATTCTATATCGCTACTTACAACTTTGAACTCTGCCTGGCCAGACCTAAGCCTGCCATTTAACCTTTTCCCCCCTTTGCCTTTTTGTGGCCGTACATGAAAAAAGCGCGGCTGTTTATCATTGGGTCCTCAGTGACCTATTATTACTTTCTATTTAATAAGCAATTTCTATGCCAACTTGCTTAAGACAGGTCTGCTCAGAATGTGCAGATTAGCTAAACTCGGTCTCTTTTTGTTGTTTATATTTTGCCAAGTGCTCACAAATAATACACCTGGTGCGCAGGGATAATACATCCATCAAAATCTTCAAGCATTATTAAGCAGCTTGAAAGCAGCCTTGGTTTGGATTTATTAGGCCAGCAGGGGTATCACCTTGATGTATGGGCCAGATGGCATTGTTATTGCATATTAGGCAGATTAAATATAATTTTTAAAAATATTTATACAGCAAGTGCTCGGGAGGTGAAATTTTAGCACTCTGGTTTTTTTTGGCGTCTATTGATTTATTTGTTGGTACAGGAGTAATTGGAGGAGGTTGAATATGGGAATGTATATGAAGGCGTATCAGAACAAATTACGCACTCCAGATCAAGCTGTTCAAATTGTTAAATCAGGTGACAACATTAGCTACAGTCATTTTGGCATGGCTCCTCCCGCTCTGGATGAATCTCTATCCAAGCGAGCAGGAGATCTGCAAGGAGTAACCATTAAAGGAATATGCTCACTGATCCTACCTAAAGTCGCCCTGGCACCCCAGTCTTTTACTTACTACACCGGCTTCTTCAGTCCCATCGAAAGAAAACTGAGAGAAAAGGGATTAGCCCAGTTCATTCCCGCCAACTATGGCAACACACCCATTATGGCCCGAGAGAGATACTCGTCTCCAACCAATGTGCTTATGATAGCCACTACCCCCATGGACAAAAATGGCTATTTTAATTTTGGGCCGGCCTGTTCAGAAGTACGAGCATTATGTGATATATCTGAAAAGATAATAGTGGAAGTAAATGACCAAGCTCCATGGTGCTTGGGGGGAGAACAAGAAACTGTACACATTTCCGAAGTCGATTATATCGTAGAAAGGAGTTCTCCCTTACCCGCTATTCCTGCCAATATCCCAGCCACTGAAGTAGATAAAAAAATAGCTTCTCTCATCGCCGAAGAGATTGAGGATGGTGCCTGCTTGCAGTTGGGAATTGGTGCTTTGCCTGTTATGATCGGAAAAATACTGGCGAATAGCGATTTAAAAGACTTGGGCGTTCAATCAGAAATGATGGCCGATTGTTATATTGATATGTTTGAAAAAGGTATTATTACGGGAAGAAAAAAGGCTATCGACCGAGACAAGATGACCTATACTTTTGCGCTAGGCAGCAAACGGCTTTACGAATTTATCGACCGCAACCCAGCCTGTGCAATTTTGCCGGTAGATATGACCAACCAGCCGGCCAGGATTGCTAGGAATGATAAAACCATAGCAGTAAATAATGCGGTAGAAATTGACTTGTACGGACAGGTAAACTCTGAGTCTTCTGGAATGAAATATATATCCGGTTCCGGGGGACAGCTTGACTTTACCTGTGGAGCCACTCTATCCAAAGGCGGCAAAGCCTTTATCTGCATGTCCTCCACCAAGGAAATCAATGGCCAGACAGTATCTCGTATTGTTCCCTACATGGTCCCAGGTTCAGCCATTACGGTACCAAAAACTTGGGTTTCCCGGGTAGTAACCGAGTACGGTATTGCCAACCTGATGGGCCAGCCCGATTGGATCCGGGCAGAAATGCTGATCAATATCGCCCATCCAGATTTCCGTGATGAATTAGTTAAGGCAGCAGCCCAACAAGGCATATGGAAACCCAGCAATAAAATTGGCTAACACTAAGGGTTTTCTAGTGGCAGGTAAATCCCAACCTATTAAATGTTATGGTTACAGGGTTTAGGGGCGGTCTTTGACCGCCCGCTATTGTTAAATTCAACCCTATTAGCCAGTATGGTACAGGAATAAACTTTTTCTGTACCGTTTATTTTTTATCCTAAAACTTTTTACGAACCGAGCAGTATTCCGGCTATAATCATCTTTTGCATATCGGTAACCCCTTCCACAATGGGGCCAGTAATAGCATCACGATAACTCCTGGCCACTTTGTAGTCTTCCATCAAACCATAAGATCCATGAACGTCCACTGCCAGCCGGGAGGCTATCCAAGCCGCTTCGGTTACAAAAGTCTTGGTTAAGGCTGCCGTCTTAATAAACTCAATTTGATCCTGTATATCATTGGCCATGCATCCCAGTCGGTAGGTAAGCCAGCGAGCCGCTTCCAGGCTAATAGCCAAATCAGCTAATTTAACCTGAATGGTTGGAAACTTGGCGATTACCCCATCGCGATGAGTTTTCTCTTTAGCATACTTCAGGCTCTCTTCCAGAGCTGAAGCCATACCTCCCAAAGCACTAGCTGCCATTCCGATTTTGCCAAAACCTATCCCGTATTGCAGGATAGGATATCCATGTCCCAGCTGGCCCAGCAGATTCTCGGCCGGAACCTGTACCTCCTTCAGATAAACATCTGATAGAGCCTGGCCATGCAATCCTACCTTATTCCACGGCTCTGATACCGAATAACCTGCACAAAACTTATCCACGATAAAAGCAGTAGGTTTGCCGCTCTCCTGGTCTCGAGCAAAAACTACCATAGGACCTTTAAATGTAGCATTGGATATAAACCGCTTGGTTCCATTCAGGATAAAATGATCTCCTTGTTTAACAGCCGTAGTAGTAATTTGTTTAGGATCCGACCCAGTACCTGGCTCGGTGAATGCAAAGGATGCCAACCATTCTCCCTTACAGCAAGGACCAAGGTATTTTTCTTTTTGGAATTCAGTGCCAAACTTGGTAATCGCTCCTAAACCCAGAGTGTTAACTGAAATAATGGAAGCAATCGGCTTGCACACCTTGCTCAACTGTTCCAACACTAGAACATATCCATCATAACCAGCTCCTGCTCCGCCATACTTCTCTTCATAGGGGAGGGCGAAAAAATCATAGTCTGCCAGCTTGCTAATGATATCTTCCGGTATATGGTTTTCTCGATCAATCCTTTCAGCTATGGGCTCCAGATATTTTTCTGCGAACTCCCGGGCGGTACTCTGAATCAATATTTGCTCTTTACTAAGCTTAAAATCCATGGCTATATCTCCTTTGCTATTATATTTCCCTTGATGATTGATGGTTGCATTAACTATAAACTAGATCTGTATCTTTGTATAATATTTCTGCAAATCTGCCCCGTACCTGAGTCTAGAGTTAATTATCAACTGTTCTGGTTCCGAATGGTAACCTGCTGCCAGGTTTAGGCAATTTTCCGATGGGATTTTATTGATACCAAACCGGACTTAGTAAAACATGTGCAAATACTATGCCAGAACAGCAAGATTCGCTAGCCGCTGCTATGTATAAGTATCATCCTAAATCGATTCTAAGTGAAATCCCTTTATTTCTAGCCTAACAAACTGTAATTTTATCCAGACAGGTGTATGCTTATCCGTACATCACTATGTCCTTATCGACCCTTTAGTTGCCTGGTCAAGCACGCTAGTTGATCCTATACAAGCCCCATACTTAGACAATTCATCCACACCCACTCTTGACTGCTATCTTTTGGCACATTATTTGCTTTATAGTATATTACCAACAATTAATCAGTTTTAATCTTTTTTTCCAGATTACTCCTACTCCAGCCTTATAAAAGGGCGGCGGCTGTTTCCTAAGGAAACAGCCGCCGGGTCCGACCTGATTTGTGCTACATAGGTCATAATTATAATGATACGAGAATACTGCATGTGCTGTTGCTTATAGACTTTGTATAGTGCTAAAGTTTTGCTGTAAATATTGCTAAGTCCTGTGCTTGCTATAGTGCTAAAGTTTTGCTGTAAATATTGCTAAGTCCTGTGCTTGCTACAGTGCTAAAGTTTTGCTGTAAGTATTG
>LSQX01166272.1_pt1 | contig 34611 bp, 37 predicted proteins | sample 654561 | NCBI WGS metagenome assembly LSQX01 (sample SAMN04489861, study PRJNA283612) | anaerobic digester metagenome | isolation source: 4 biogas reactors fed with cattle manure at either 37C or 55C with and... | place: Denmark: Kongens Lyngby | collected 2014 | reverse complement strand
GGCCTGGAGCGTTACCGGGGCTGAACGGATGTCGGCCATGCGCTCTACCAGAGCAAACGGGGAATCGATTAGAGAACATTATCTGGCCAGCCAGAAGCCAGCTCCTGTAATCATCGAATTAAAACAAGTTGTTCATGAAGAGATAAAACGCATCCGGCAAAAAAGATTAAGAGGCAAAGAGTATCGGAATAATGTGCCGCTTTTCAGAGGTGGAAGCAGCCATACCCGGTTTGCATTAAAAGAGCTAAATAAACGTAGTGTTGTTTGAGTGGTGTGAGGTTCGTCTTAAAACCTAAAGTGTCTTGACACTATCAAAATTAGCTTGGCAATTGTATTGCAGGAGGTTCTTTGGTATAATATAGTACATCACAGGAGAGATGTACCGGGAGGTGTTTTCTTTGTCATTGCAGGCAGGTGATATCCCAACGGAATTGGGGAATATAAAAATCGCCGAAGAAGTGGTGGCAATTATTGCAGGCTTGGCTGCCGCGGAAATAGAAGGAGTCACAGGAATGAGCGGCGGTATTGCAGGCGGAATAGCTGAAATGCTTGGGAGAAAAAGCTTTTCCAAAGGAGTAAAGGTTGAAGCCGGCGAAAGCCAAGTTGTAATTGATATATCCATAATTGTAAAATATGGAGTCCGCATTCCCGATGTAGCCTGGAAGATACAGGAGAAATGCAAACAGGCCGTTGAATCCATGACCGGCCTGGAAGTAAAAAAAGTAAATGTTAATGTTCAGGGAGTAAGTTTTGACAATGTTAAAACTGAGGCGGCCGAAGAGTAGCATTATGTATGCCGATATCGCTAAAGCCCCTGTCAAGCAGGGGCTTTCCGGTAGCAAAACCCGCGCAGCCTAAAGGCGATAAGGAGTGGTGTTTATGAGAATACAAGAAAGACTGTCCTTAATTTTGTTGGCTTTGATATTTACTGCTTGTGCAGCGGTCCTGGGAGGGGCTGCCCTGTCCCTGCCCTTCCAGGAAGCACTGCGGACAAGCATCGGGACTGTTTACGGAAGGCTGGAATTTACTCTCCTGGCAGTACTGCTTTTGGCTGTGGCAGTTTACTTTCTGCTTTCCGCAATACGTGTTTCTGAGCCTGTGCAAAGTATTACGCAGATTGCCGCCCTCGGAGAGATCCGCATCAGTTTTAAAGCCGTGGAAAGCCTTGTCACAAGAGCGGCCTACAAAGTAAGAGATATCAGGGACATTAAGGTGCGCATCCGGCAAATGGAACACGGACTTGTAATTTTTCTGCAGGCGCTGGCTATGCCGGACAGAAATATCCCGCAGGTTACTGCAGAACTGCAGGAAGTAGTAAAGGAATACGTGGAAAACGCGACCAGCAGCAGAGTGGCCGAGGTCCGGGTCCTGATTGACAACATTGCCGGCGATGTTGTGAAAGTAAATCGCTAATTGCAAAAGGAAGGTGTGGATATGCCTGCCAAGACGCTAAGGCAGCTGCTCGATGAACACTGGGGAAAATGCTTCGGCGCCCTTTGCGGTTTGATAATCGGTCTTGCCGTTTTGTTTTTCGGTTTTTTACGCACCGTTTTTCTTTTGTTTTGCATTGCCCTGGGAATTTACCTGGGACACTATTTTGACCGTTTCGAAGACTTGAAGAACCCCTTCCGGCGCTTGTGGCCGGATGACAAATGACAGAGGTGAAATATGAGCCGACGCCTTGCCAGGGAAATAGCTTTTAAAACACTTTTTCAACTTGACCTGGGAAAAAATGAAATTGAGCCCACCCTTTCCGGGCTGCTGGCAGAAAGCGGTATCAGCAGGGAAAATGCAGTCTTTGCCCGGGAACTGGTAAACGGCACCGCGGAAGCCCTGGCTGAAATAGACAGGGCTATTTCTCAATATTTGCAGAAGTGGCAGCTGGAAAGGCTGGCAGCCGCTGACCGCAATATTTTGCGCCTGGCTGCCTATGAGCTGCTGTACAGGCCGGATATTCCCGCTGTTGTATCAATAAACGAGGCGCTGGAATTAGGGAAACTTTATCACAGTGAGGAAGCGGCCAAATTCCTGAATGGAGTCCTTGATAAACTGGCCCGGGATCATGGCAGGGTGGACAAGGTGGATAAATAATGTATCTCGGTATTGATACGTCGTGCTATACAACTTCTCTGGCTGCCGTTGACAGCGAGGGCCGGTTGCTTGCCGATGAACGCAGGCTGCTCCCCGTACCTGAAGGTAAAAGGGGATTGAGACAGTCTGAAGCGGTTTTTTTGCATCTTGGCAATTTGCCGAAGCTTGCAGCACTGGTTAAAGAGAAACTGGGGACGCTTGAAATAGCAGGCCTTGCCGCTTCTGTCCGGCCCCGGCCGCAGGAGCAGTCGTATATGCCCGTGTTTACTGTCGGCGCTTCCTTTGGCAAGAGCCTGGCCTCCTTTTCAGGGGCGGCTTTCTGGGAGCTTTCGCATCAGGAAGGGCACCTGCTGGCAGGGATCTGGTCCTCCGGCATGGCGGAAAAAGATTTTTATGCCCTGCATGTTTCCGGCGGTACTACGGAACTTTTAGCTGTTGCCTTTGCAGGCGGTATTTGGAAGATTAAAAAAATAGGAGGGACAGAGGATCTGCATGCCGGGCAGTTTATTGACCGTGCCGGTGTAGCTTTGGGGCTGTCTTTCCCTGCAGGGCCGGAACTGGAGAAGCTGGCCCAAAAGGCAGGGAGCGAAACGGTTGACGTGCCGGTTTCTGTCCGCGGCACGACAGTTTCTTTTTCCGGCCCTGAAAGTCATATACAGCGTTTAATTTCCGCTGCCGGCGGCAGCAAGGCGGAGATAGCCCGGGCTGTAGAAAGCTGCATTGCCGCTTCGCTGCTCCGGCTTGTCAGGAATGCCTGGAAAGAATACGGGCAAAAGCCCGTCCTTTTTATTGGCGGTGTAATGGCCAATGATTTTATCCGCCGCCGCCTTGATGGCAGCCTTCCGGGGCACTGCCTGTTTGCGGATGCCCGCTACTCCGGGGACAACGCCGTCGGTGCAGCCCTGTATGCCCGGGAGAAGGCAAAAGCAGACGCTTCGTAATGCCGGCATGCTGTTTCTTGGATGTGACATTATGTGGCGGCAAATATAGAAAGCAGGAGGGGTGTTGCTTGGGTGGATAACGAGTACGGGCACGTCCTTTCAGTGACGGAGCTGACACAATACATAAAAGAAAAATTTAATGCTGACCCGTTGCTAAACCGCCTGCGGGTCAACGGAGAAATTTCCAATTTCAAGCACCACAGCTCAGGCCATATGTATTTTACACTTAAAGACCATAACGCCGCCCTGCGCTGTGTGATGTTTCGCAGTGCCAACCGCAGGCTGAATTTCCTGCCGGCTGACGGTATGAAGGTTATTGCCGCAGGCAGGGTTACAATTTATGAACGGGACGGACAGTACCAGCTTTATGTCGATTCCCTGCTGCCGGAAGGGGTTGGCAGCCTTTACGCTGCTTTTGAGCAGCTTAAGGAAAAACTGGCCACCGAGGGCCTTTTTGACAGTGCAGTCAAGAAAAAATTGCCCCGCCTGCCGCAGCGCATCGGGGTGGTTACTTCTCCTACCGGGGCTGCCGTGCGGGATATAGTGACAACTGTTTCCCGCCGCTATCCCCTAGCCGAAATCCTGATTGTGCCCGTTTTGGTACAGGGGCCCGATGCTCCCGGGCAAATAGCGGCGGCACTGTCATTCATTAACAGCGTGCCGGGCGTGGATGTCATTATTGTCGGGCGCGGGGGCGGTTCCATAGAGGAACTCTGGGCTTTTAACGAAGAAATTGTAGCCAGGGCTATTTTTGCTTCCAAGGTGCCGGTTATTTCGGCGGTTGGCCACGAAACGGATTTTACCATTGCAGATTTTGTTGCCGATGTACGGGCGGCCACCCCGACGGCAGCAGCCGAACTGGCTGTCCCTGACAGCCGTGAAATTCGCAATTTTTTGGATACGGCGCAAAAACGTCTGGTGACAATAACGAGCGGCAGGCTGGAAGAGAATAAGCGGTACCTTGCCAAACTTGCCTCGGCCCGCGTACTGGTCAGACCCTTGGAGCGGGTTGATCAGGCAAGGCAGACACTTGACAATCTGACAACCGGCTTGGAAGTAAGAATGAACTATTATTTAAAGGGCCTTGCCGCCCGGCTGGAGTTAATGAAGGGAAAGCTTGCCGCGTTGAATCCCCAGGCTGTCTTAAACAGGGGGTTTTCCATCTGTTATGACAGCAAGGGAAACATTATCACAGACAGCGGCTGCCTGCAGCCCGGCGACGGTATTTTGCTGCGCCTGCGGAAAGGCAGGGCCGAGGCTGCTGTTACACATACATATACGGAGGAATAATAATGAAAAATGATGCACCGGAGAGCAAGCTGTCTTTTGCGGAAACTCTTGACAGGCTGGAAGAAGTGCTGCAGAAGCTTGAAAGCAGCGAATGCCCCCTGGAAGAGGCAATTGAGCTTTTTGAAGAAGGGATGAACCTGGTTAAATTAGGGCGTCAAAAATTGGATACGGCGGAAAAGAAAATCAGTATTTTGCTTAAAGAAGCCGGCGAATTTGTTCCCTTTGAGGACGGGGGTGGCCGGGAGTGACAGGCAGCAAAGCGGAAATTATAGCCGCTGTTGATGAAGCCCTGGGCAGCCTACTGCCGAAAGAGGACATGTATCCACCGGAAATACACCGGGCGATGCGCTACAGTGTTTTTGCCGGCGGCAAACGCTTGCGGCCCCTGCTTGTTATATCGGCAGCGGATATTTTTGCCGTGCCTTTGAAACATGCCCTGCCTGTGGCCTGTGCCATAGAAATGGTACACACCTATTCCCTGATTCATGACGATCTGCCTTCCATGGATAATGATGATTACCGCCGTGGACGCCCGGCAAACCATAAGGTATTTGGCGAGGCCATAGCTCTGCTTGCCGGAGACGCACTGCTGACTGCGGCTTTTGCAACGCTGGCCGGTGCAGCGTCCTCTTGCTTTCCCGCAGAAACAGTAATTGAGCTGCAGCGTGAACTGGCGCAGGCGGCAGGCACCTCGGGCATGATCGGCGGGCAAGTTGTTGACATTCTTTCGGAGGGCAAGGCGGTTGACGGGCAGACACTTGATTATATTCACTTCCATAAAACGGCTGCATTAATAACCTGTTGCGTCCGCTCCGGCGCCATCATGGGGCAGGCCTCCCCGGAGCAGTTGCAGACACTGACCGGTTTTGGCCGGAAAATAGGGCTTGCTTTTCAGATTGTTGACGATATTCTTGATGTTACCGGTGATGAAAAGCTGCTGGGCAAAAAAACCGGGGCAGATGCCGGTAAACAAAAGGCAACATATCCTGCCCTGTACGGTCTGGAGGCCGCACGTAAAAAGGCCGCGATTTTGTTGAAAGAAGCACTGGAATGCCTTAAACCTTTCGGCCCGGCTGCCGAAAACCTGAAAGAACTTGCCCGTTATGCCGTTATTCGCAATTCCTGATTGGGCACCGCAGGCCGGTATTTTTGCGGCCGCGCATAAGTGAGCCCGGTACGCTGCGGGCACGGGGGCTAACTGTCAAAGAACATTTAAACGGCTAAGGCGGGCTTTTTAACTTCTGCAGCGGTCTACCCGCTGCTTAGGCAGGTTTGAGTATTGCCGGCAATTATGTTAAAATAAACTTGCATTCCGTAGGTGGCGCAGTATTCTAGTTAATACGGCCGCTATCGAAGACGGGCCTAAAAATCCGTTATGGGCACATCGATGAAGTTCTTGGTGCTGGCCGCCGACGCCCAGTCGGGGGCTGGTGCTGGGAGTTAAGGAGTCGGGGCGATCTGCAAAGGCATGCAGGCGTTGACCCTGGCTCCGTGGAGACCCAAGTGCGTGGTGGATTACCGTAGTGGGTAAATGATTACGGCTTGGGATAGAACCTGTATGCGGTTAGCGCTGTGTACAGTGTAGCCTGCCTTGAGTGGGAGCGGTAGAGTCGGAATTTTCTGTATGAAACCGTTCTTGCAAAAGAGGCTAGGTAGCGGAACCGTATTATAGAGGAAAACTCCTAGACTGTTCCCTAACGGGAGACTCGCCCGGGATTAAAGTACGGTCTGAGTGGCAATCCAGTTTCATTGCTGGCGACACAATGAAATTAATCTTAAAGGGAAACTGCCCGGTTCGGCGACGTCCGGGTGATTAATTGGGAAAACCTGCTGGACCTTAAGCCGTAACGTTTACCTGGCGGGTTGCTCACCTACGGTTTTATGATATAATTTTACATTCCGGGAAAAAATAATTGGAGGAAACCCGGCAAAGATGCAGAAAGAGTTTGAGAGCAAACTCTTTTCTTTTATCATTACTTGCCCTTTCGAGGTGACTGCCGGTGGGATCAAAACCGGAGAAAAGAAGGCAGATACGCTGGGCTGTAGTTATTACTGTTTGGACCTTTGCCCTGGCGGTTATTTTGGGTCTGATAACACAATACTTGTATTTATACATAGAATCAATGCCGGTTGCGCTGCTCATAATCCTGGCAATAATTTTTGTCGGTATTTTTTTTGACATGATCGGCACTGCCGCAGCCGCCGCCTCTGAAGCTCCGCTCCTGGCCAAGGCGTCCAAAAAAGTTTTTGGCGCCAGGGAAGCATTGTACCTGGTAAGAAACGCCGACAGACTGGCAAACTTTTCCAATGACGTGGTGGGCGATATTTCCGGCATTATCAGCGGGGGACTGGCGGCACTGCTTGTGCTGCGGCTAATTACAGCCGGTTTGGTCAGGGACAACCCGCTGACAAGTATTATAGTTACAGGTATTGTTTCCGCTTTGACAGTGGGCGGCAAGGCTTTGGGCAAAACGCTGGCCATTAAGAAATCAGAAGATATAATCCTTGCGTTTGCCGCCTTTTTGACAAAAATCAATTCTCTACTGCCCGGTAAAATATTTTTCCGGCATGAACTTCCGCCGCGGCGAAAGTGAGGTGGCAGGATTGTACAAATGGCTGCCGGCGATTAAAGGGCCTGCTGACTTAAAGAAACTGAATACAAAAGAATTAACCGAGCTTGCTGCCGAGATCAGGGCTTTTTTATTGGAAAATGTTTCCCGGACGGGTGGACACTTGGCGCCGAACCTGGGAGTAGTTGAACTTACCATCGCCCTGCACAGTGTTTTTGACAGCCCCAGGGATAAAATCATCTGGGACGTGGGGCACCAGAGCTACGTCCATAAACTGCTGACGGGACGACAGGCTCTTTTCCATACATTGAGACAGTATGGCGGGTTAAGCGGCTTTCCTAAATACAAGGAGAGCGAACATGATGTTTTCGGGACGGGACACAGTTCAACATCGATCTCGGCCGCGCTTGGCCTGGCCAAGGCCCGCGATTTGTCCGGCGAGGATTATTGCGTACTTGCCGTTATCGGCGACGGGGCCATGGGTGGAGGAATGGCCTTTGAGGCCCTGAATCATGCCGGTGACAGCAGGACCGATCTGATAGTTGTTTTAAATGACAATGAAATGTCAATATCCCATAATGTGGGGGGACTTGCCGCCTACCTGGAAAGGATACGGACAGACCCCAAATACACCCGCCTGAAGGCCGATTTGGAGGAGATAATTAAGAGGATACCGGCTATCGGGGACAGGGTGGTAAAATCGCTGGAACGCTTGAAAGATGCGGTTAAAACACTGATTGTGCCCGGGATGCTGTTTGAAGAGCTGGGATTTACCTATCTCGGGCCGGTTAACGGGCACAACCTGGGGAGGCTGCAGGGCATTTTGCGAAGGGCGAAAAAATTAAAGGGGCCGGTTCTGGTGCATGTGCTGACAACAAAGGGCAAAGGATTTGCCTTTGCCGAAAACAACCCCGATTTTTATCACGGGGTGGCGCCCTTTGACCCGCGCAATCCTCCCGTTCCCGCAAGCAGCCACCAAAATGACACCTATACCGGTGTTTTCGCCCGATCACTGGTTAAATTTGCCGAAAAAAATGAAAAAATACTGGCAATAACCGCCGCCATGTCTGCGGGCACGGGACTGGACTTTTTTGCCCGGAAATTCCCGCAGCGTTTTTTTGATGTTGGTATAGCCGAGCAGCACGCCGTTACCTTTGCCGCCGGCCTGGCCCGCGCCGGCTATCGGCCTGTTGTAGCCGTTTATTCTACTTTTCTGCAGCGGGCCTATGACCAGATTGTTCATGATGTCTGCCTGCAGGAGCTGCCGGTCCTTTTTGCCCTGGACAGGGCCGGTGTGGTGGGGGAAGACGGTGAAACACACCACGGTTCATTTGATATCTCCTACCTGCGTCATGTCCCGAACATGGCAATCATGGCTCCCCGGGACGGCAATATGCTGCAGCATTTACTGTTTACTGCCCTTGCCCATGACGGACCGGCCGCCCTGCGCTATCCCCGCGGTGCGTGTCCGGCGGGTGTGCCGGAAGAAGAGCCGAAGCTTTTACCCTGGGGGCGGGGTGAAATGCTGCGCAAGGGGCGCGATGTAACAATCCTGGCTTGCGGCACAATGGTGGCTCCGGCGCTGGAAGCGGCGGAGTACCTGGGGAAAAAGGGGATTTCCGTTGCCGTTGCCGACCTGATTTTTCTAAAGCCCTTGGACAGTGAGCTTGTAATGCAGGCAGCCCTGGCAAGCCGGTTTGGCCTTGTAACCGTTGAGGAAAACGCCCTGGCAGGCGGTCTGGGCTCGGCGGTGCTGGAACTGCTGGAGGAGAACGATATAAACAATATAAAAATAAAGAGGCTTGGAATTCCCGACAGTTTCGTTCCGCACGGCAGCAGGGAACGGCTGCTGAAGCACCTTGGCCTGACAACGGGAAACATTGTCAATGCCTGCCTGGCGCTGGCTGGACACAAGAGGAAGAAGATATCATGGCTGCAGAGCGGAAAAGACTAGATATACTGCTTGCCGAGCGCGGCATTTTTGCCAGTCGTTCAGCGGCCAAGGCGGCTATCAAGGCCGGTCTTGTCAGTATAGACGGGCAAAGGGCGGAAAAACCGGGTATGCAGGTTAGAAGCGATGCCGTGGTGGAGGTCAAGGAACTGCCACGTTATGTGTCCCGGGGCGGTTTGAAGCTGGAAAAGGCTTTATCTTGCTTTGGCATTGACCTGGCAGGAAGGACTGCCATGGATGTGGGTGCCTCCACAGGCGGGTTTACCGACTGCATGCTGCAGCATGGAGCCGCCAAGGTATACAGCATTGATGTGGGATACAATCAATTTGACTGGAGACTGCGCCAAGACAGGCGGGTGGTACTGCTGGAAAGAACAAACATACGCTATCTGCCGCCTGAGGCAATTCCGGAAGCGGTGGATTTTGCGGCAGTTGATGTATCCTTCATTTCCCTGGAACTGGTGCTCCCGGCTCTGAAAAGAATAGGCGTGGGGGAGATTGTCGTCCTCGTTAAGCCGCAGTTTGAAGTCGGCAAAGGGCAGGTCGGGAAAAGAGGAGTGGTACGGGAACCTGAAAAGCACTACTCCGTTCTGCATAAGCTGGCAGCGGTTGCCGGCGGGCTCGGATATGCCGTAATCAATGCCACCTTTTCACCTGTACGCGGGCCTGAGGGGAATATTGAATATCTGCTTCACCTGCGCAAGGAAAAGGATTCCGGCCAGGTTAAGCTGCCCGACTTTAAGGGGATAATTAAAGAAGCCCGGCAAGTTCTTGCCTGAAAAGGAAACCTGCCCCGCATGTCGAAATAAACAACCGGGCGGGTGATGGTATTGGAGACAAGGGACTGGATTATACTGGCCGTAATAGCCATCGCTGCTTTTTTCTGGTGGCTGAAAAACAGGACGGTAAAAATAAGTGGCAAAAAAGTTGCGGCTTCCCGGAGTAAAACAGTGAGATTTCTTGAGGAGGCAGGCTATGAGGTTATAAAAGCAGGGCCTGCCGTTGTTGTACGGATGACTGTTGACGGGCGGCCTTATTCCTTTGAAGTGAAAAGTGATTACCTGGCAAGGAAAAGCGGGCGCCTGTTCCTGGTCAAGGTAAAGCGCGATAAAAGGCAGGTACGATTGCAGTCAAAACAGTGGCGCACAAGCCTGCTGCAGGATGTCCTGGCTTTTCGGGCCGACGGCGTAATAATGGTTTATCCGGAAAAAGAAAAATTGCAGGAAATTATTTTCCGCATCTGACAGGAGGAACATATGAAAGGCTTAGGCATTGTCCTCAACTGGCAAAAAAGGCGGGAAGCCGGCGATATGGTAAAAAGAATCCTTGCTTTCTGCCGCAAGCATCAAATTGCCGTTTATCTGGCAGAATCCACTGAAGCGGAGCCTGTGGAGGGAATGGAGCTGCTGCGGCCGGAGGAATTCGCCGGTCATGCCGATGCGGTTATCGTTTTGGGGGGAGACGGAACAATTCTGCGCGCAGCACATCTTTTTAAAGGCACAAGCCTGCCGCTATTGGGCGTTAATCTTGGTCAAATGGGATTCCTGGCCGAAGTGGAACCGCCGCTTTTGGAAGCTGCTTTGCAGCAGCTTCTGGACGGAGATTACAGAATCAGGTACTGCCTAATGCTTTCCGCACTTGTTTACAGGGATGAGAGGGTTATCGCCGAGTACACGGCGCTGAATGACGTTGTCATCAGCCGGGGTTCTTCCTCGCGCATTGTTTATCTTGATACTTATGTCAACAATAAACATCTGGAGACTTACCCGAGCGACGGTATAATTATTGCCACGCCAACCGGTTCTACCGGCTATTCCCTTTCTGCAGGCGGCCCCATTGTCAATCCCGCACTTGATGTGATGATCATAACGCCAATCTGCCCTCACCTGTTGCACCACCGTTCGGTGATTGTCTCGAGCAGCGAGAGGGTTTCCGTTCACCCCTGGACAAAACAGGCGGACATTCAACTGATAGTTGACGGGCAAATTGTTTTAACACTGCAGGACAACGATATAGTGCAGATTACCCGTTCCCCGCTGACAACACAGCTTATAGAGCTGCAGGGAACCGATTTTTACACGCTGTTGCATCACAAATTATCCAAGGTAATCAGCCGTGAACCGGAAAGGATGTAGTCTTTTATGCTGCGAGTTTTGGAAGTCAGCAATCTGGCCTTAATGGATAATTTGATATTTTATCCTGAAAGCGGATTAAATGTAATTACCGGTGAAACAGGTGCCGGCAAATCAATGCTTCTGACTGCTCTCAGCTTGCTTTTGGGTGAAAGGGCTGCGGGAGAGATAGTTCGCAGCGGAGAAGAAAGCGCAATGATACAGGCGGTTTTTACCTGCCGGTCGGACGACGGCGGGGAAAATGAAATAATTTTCAGCCGTGAAATACGGCGCAATGGTCCTAATATCTGCCGTTTAAACGGCAGGGTGGAGCCGCTGGGGAAGATGGCGGAAGAGGGACAGCGTCTTGTGGATTTGCACGCCCAAAACAGGCAGCAGTCGCTGCTTTCTCCGGCAACGCAGCGGGATTTGCTGGATACCTACGGAGGCAGGGAACTGGCAGCGGCAAGGCAAAAGACAAGTGAACTGTACGGCAAATTGCGGGAACTGGAAGAGTTGCTAGCCGCTTTGGGAGGCGATGAACAAGCAGCGGCGCGCCAGGAAGATTTTCTGCGTTTTCAGCTGGAGGAAATAGAAAAGGCCGCTTTGTCCGCCGCCGAGGAGGAAGAACTGGAAGCAACCCGCAGGCGCCTTTACCATGCCAGGCAACTGCTGGAGAGTACAGGAAAGATTTATGACGGGTTATATGAAGGCGCCTATGGGGGAACGGTGGTGGACAGGCTGGGTATTGTGGAAAAGGAACTGGCGGCGGCCGCTTCGCTGGACGAATCTTTAAATGCTGTACTCCAACAGGTAGAAAGCGCGGCGGAACAGCTGAAAGAAGCCGCACGCGACCTGCTCCGCTACCGGGAAAGTATTACCATAGATGAACAACTGCTTGTGGAAATTGACGAGAGGCTTGAGGTATACAGGCGGCTGAAGAAAAAATACGGTCCCACCGTGGATGATGTACACAAACTGGCGGAAAAGCTGCGGGAGGAGCTGGCGGAACTGGAGGGACGCAGCACCAGAAGGGAAGCCGCGGAAGCGGAAATTGCCCGTACGGCCGCAGAGCTGGAAAAGGCCGCAAAAGTTTTGTCCAAACTGCGGCAGGAAGCGGCGGCACGGCTTACAGAGCGGGTTAATGAAGCCTTGCAGAGCCTTGATCTCAAGGGCGCCCGGTTTTTTGCCGGGGTTGAACCGCGGGAAAAGTGTACTGCCACAGGTTGTGATTTTATTGATTTCAAGCTGACGACAAATGTGGGCGAGCCTTTGCGCCCCTTGGCAAAAGCTGCCTCGGGGGGCGAAATTTCACGGGTAATGCTTGCCATTAAAAGTGTCCTGGCGGAGCAGGATAAAGTGGAAACCCTCATCTTTGATGAAATAGACGCCGGTATAGACGGTATAACGGTTAAGGCGGTGGCGGAAAAACTGAAACAGCTGGCAAGGCACAGGCAGATCATCTGCGTAACCCATCAGCCGATAATTGCCGCCGCTGCGGACTGCCATTTTATGATTTACAAGGAAAACCGGGGCGGCCGGACAGTTACCGGAATACAGCGGTTGCAAGGAAAAAGCAGGGAGGAAGAGATTGCCCGCATGCTCGGGGACAGAGGCGGCATCGCCATCGAGCATGCCCGCAAATTGCTTGCAGAATGGCGGAAAAACTAAATTAAAACAATAATTTTTCTTTGACAGCTTACCCAGAAGATGCATTATTTTTATGTTAACTTAATTGTATAAAAATATTTAAGCGCGGTTATCTTATGAATACGCTTCACTTCATTTTCTTTTGGAGGTGATTGTTCATCAGCTGCGACAAGGAGTGATAACCGCGTGAAAAGACGCACTAGACGGCAAAAACTGGCCTTTTTTACTTTCGGGGTGTTTTTGCTGGTACTGGCAATATTCCCCTGGCAGTTTTGGGTGGCATTGCAGGAAGAATTGCGGCTGTTGGAGGGCGACCATCATTATGTCAGCATCCGCTACCTTCTTCCCGTTTATGTTTCCGCTGACAGGGACGGTATACTCTCCCTGAACGGAAAGCCGGTCTCCGGCAGCGGCAGCAGAATTAGCCTGCGGTCACCTGTCCGTTTCAGTGCTGAAAGGCTCGGCTCGGTTAATCTGGAATTCCGGTTGTTCGGCGTCATTCCCCTTCGCCAGCTTACGGTGAATGTTTTGCCGGAAACAAGGCTTGTCCCGGGAGGACATTCAATCGGCATTAAACTGCACAGTGAAGGTGTCCTGGTGGTCGGGCATCACCAGGTGCAGGGACGGGACAGGACAGCATCTCCGGCAAAGGAAGCGGGCATAGAAGTGGGGGATGTAATTTTAGCCATTGACGGCACATTGTTGCAGGATGCCAATCAAGTGGCTGAAATCATCCGGGAAAGGTCGGTCCGAAAACAAGCCCTTCCCTTTAAAATAAAAAGGAATAAGCAAATATTTACGGTAAATGTCAGGCCGCTGATGTGCCAGGAAACTAAGCAGCCAAGAATAGGGCTTTATGTCAGGGATTCGGCGGCCGGCGTCGGTACACTGACCTTTTACGAGCCAAAAACCGGAATATACGGTGCTCTTGGGCATGTGATAAATGACATTGATACCAACCAGCCCATTGAAACACGTGACGGACAGATAGTTAATGCCGATATTGTCAGTATTAAAGCAGCCAAACGGGGACATCCCGGTGAAAAAACCGGTGTTTTCCAGGAAGGCAGTGATATAGCCGGTACAATTGAAAAGAATTGCGCATTTGGCATATTCGGCAGGCTTCAGAAAATAATGCCTGTCCCGGGGGAATACGGGGAAGCTATCCCCATAGCTTTGATCCCCCAGGTCCGGACGGGACGGGCGGAAATTCTGACGGTACTGGAAGGAACGACAATTGAACGGTTTGAGGTGGAAATTCAAAAAGTTTACAGGCAGTCGCATCCCGGTGACAAAGGCATGATAATCGAAATAACCGATGAAAGGCTGCTGGAAGAAACGGGCGGAATTATCCAGGGCATGAGCGGGAGCCCGATTATCCAGGACGGCCGCCTGGTCGGTGCAGTAACTCATGTTTTTGTCAATGATCCCAAGCGCGGCTACGGAATATTCATAGAGTGGATGATATCCGAGTCGGGCATACTCGAGGAAACATTTATAAAAGCACCCCCTGATGGGTGTTTTTTTTTCGGATAGACAACGCCAAAAGCACAAAAAGGTCGCATCATTGCTAAAAAAGCAAACTGTCCTGCGGGCGGGGGGGTAAAGCGGCAGCATCCGCTTGTTATAGACCGGGCGGCGAAAGATAAAAATGTTGATTTAACGTAAAAAATAATGATAATATTGTATTTAGATGGAAAAACAAAAACACTGTAAAGGAGAATCTGTAATGAATAAAGCATTGGGAGATGTCAGGGTACTGGATTTTACACAGTATTTATCAGGCCCCCACGGAACATCCATACTTTGTGAATTGGGAGCTGAAGTTATAAAAGTGGAACGGCCGGGCACAGGAGAACCGGAAAGAAAGGCTGCACCCATGACTCCCAAGGGTGAGTCCTACCAGTTTATGGCTTACAACCGTGGGAAAAAGAGTGTAACTTTGAATTTGAAGAAGCCGGAGGGCATCGAGATTGCTAAAAAACTGACAGTCAAATGCGATATTCTTGTAGAAAACTTTGCACCCGGTGTCCTGGAGCGCCTGGGGCTTGGCTATGAAGAGGCAAGCAAAATAAACCCGGGAATTATTTATGCTTCAATTACCGGCTTTGGACAGACAGGACCCCGCCGTAACCAGATATCATATGACATTGTCGGCCAGGCAATGGGCGGCCTGATGGGCGTAACGGGTTATGAGGGGGGTGAACCGCTTAAAGCCGGGATATCCCTTGCCGACTATATGGGAGGCTACAATGCGGCCATTGCCATTCTTGCCGCCCTGCATTACAAGAAGGTAACGGGTGAAGGGCAGTATATAGACATTTCCATGCAGGACGGTATCTGGGCAATGGTATTCCCGGACCGGGCCGATTATTTCGATACTCTTGTTCCTCCGAAAAGAATAGGCAACCGCCTCAGCAGCTCGGCGCCTTTCGGTGCCTACAATGCAAAGGACGGTTATGTGGTAATCTGCACCATAACCGATGAGCAGTGGCAAAATGTTCTCAAAGCCATTGGACGCGAGGACTTAAGCAACGATGAACGTTTTGCTACAAGGGTGCTGCGGGCGAAAAATATGGCTGCCGTCGAAGAAATCCTGCACGAATGGTTAAAGGATAAAACCGTTGATGAAGCCATTGAAGTTTTCAATAAATTCAGGGTTCCCTGTTCTCCCGTCCCAACCTTCGAGCAGGTGGCAAATGACCCCCATATCTGGCACAGAGAAATGATTATTGAGGTGGAACAGCCCCTTTCCGGCAAGGTAAAGCTTGGCGGTTCAGTATACAAAATGTCAAAGACACCGGGCAACAGAAAGCAGCGGATACCCCTGGTCGGTGAGCATAATCAGGAAATATACGGCGGTCTTTTGGGCCTAGACAAAGAGGAACTTGCAAGACTGGAAAAAGAGGGTATTATCTAAAGAACCGGGCCGGGATACCGGCGGCTGAAAATTCAAAATCCTGCAAAAAACGGTGTTTAATAACGGGGTTTTCAAGCCTTATGCTTGAAAACCTTTTTTTTGCGCAGTCCGGAATTCTGCTTGTTTTACCTGCTTTTTGCCGGAAATATGGGATTTTTTGTCCGGAGTGCCGGCTGCCCCGGTTTGTTTTAATCCCGGAAAGAAAAATAATGAATCGTTAGAATTATTTTACTGTTGAAAAAGGAATATCTATCCAGATGTCGAATATTTCTTTGCGGTGACAGTTCAAAAATTTAGGAGGGAATTTTGGGATGCTCAAAGTTTTTGTAGCTGATGACAACAGGGAGTTCAGTGATTTACTGGTGGAATATCTGGAGCAGCAGCGGGATATCGAAGTTGTAGGAAAGGCTTATAACGGTAAGGAAGCCTTGGATTTGATAGCGGAAAATCCTCCCGATGTTCTGCTTCTTGATATCATAATGCCACACTTGGACGGCCTTGGTGTACTGGAAAAAATCAATGAGATGGAAAACAAGCCAAAGGTTATTATGCTGACAGCCTTCGGACAGGAGGATATTACACGCAAAGCCGTGGAACTCGGGGCTTCTTACTATATACTGAAACCCTTTAACATGGATGTGCTTGTGGAGAGAATCCGCCTTTTGGGCAACGGCGCCGTTCCGGCTCCTTCCGTGTCCTCCCTGTCCCGGGTAACAAAAAAATCAAGCCTGGAAGCGGATGTTACCGGTATTATCCATGAAATCGGCATCCCCGCCCATATCAAGGGCTATCATTATCTGCGTGAAGCCATTATGATGGTGGTGGAAGATGTGGACTTACTGGGTTCAGTGACTAAAATACTGTACCCGCGCATTGCGGAAAAATTTGATACTACCAGTTCACGGGTGGAAAGGGCGATCCGCCATGCCATTGAAGTCGCCTGGTCACGCAATAATATTGATACTGTCAAGAAGTTCTTTGGCTACACCGTTAATACAGAGCGGGGCAAACCAACCAATTCGGAATTCATTGCCCTGGTAGCCGACCGCCTGCGCCTATACGGGAAGAACACATACAGCAGCTAAAAAATTATCGCAAAATGAGCCTGCAGAAGCCTACGTTGCGGGCTTTTTTTTTGCCTTAATGTTTAAACTGCACTTCCCGTTGCATAATAAACATAAAACAGCGGACTTAAGGATTATAAGCCTGGAAAGGTTAGAAGCATGAAAATCTGCGGAGCGGCAAGAATAGGCAACAGGACGAAACATCTTGTAAGAAAGCTTTTGCCCGGCGATATAGCGGTAATCAGGCACCGTGATATCGACGAGGTCGCTGCCCTGTCCCTGATTGACTGCAGGGTCGGTGCAGTGATTAACATTGATTCCTCTATCACAGGAAATTATCCCAATAACGGTCCGCTAAAACTCTGGGAAGCAAAAATATGGCACCTGGACCAGGTGGGAGAAAAAATCCTGGGTGAGATTAAGGACGGGGACATCCTGGTCATCAGGGATGACAGTATCTGGCGGGGGAAGAAGAAACTTGCCCGGGGAAGGATTGTCAGCAGTTCGCTCATACGGAAGAAGACGGCAGAGGCGGAAAATAACCTTGATAAACTGCTGGATTCCTTTGTACAAAATACTTTGGAGTATGCACTGCGGGAAAAGGAACTGATTCTGGGAGGAGTGGAACTGCCGGTTCTGGAAACGGACTTCAGGGACCGGCATGCCCTGATAGTAGTCAGGGGCAGGTCGTACAGGGAGGATTTGCGGGCCATAAGAAACTATATCAGAGATGTTAAGCCGGTGCTGGTAGCAGTGGACGGGGGAGCGGATGCCCTGCTGGAATACGGCTATCGTCCTGATTTGGTGGTGGGTGATATGGACAGTGTCAGCGACAGGGGGCTTTGCAAAGCCAAAGAACTGGTTGTGCATGCCTATCCCGACGGCAGAGCACCGGGGCTTGAGCGAATAAAAAGCCTGGGTTTGCCTGCCAAGATTATGCGGGCTCCGGGAACAAGTGAAGACATAGCAATGCTTCTGGCTTACGAATACGGAGCCGCTCTGATTGCCGCTGTCGGCACTCACTCCTCTATGATTGACTTTCTGGAAAAGGGCAGAAAGGGCATGGCCAGCACCTTTCTGGTGCGTTTAAAAGTAGGCTGGAAACTGGTTGATGCCAGGGGTGTGAGCCGGCTCTACAGGGGCAAGTTTTCTCCGCTTTACCTGCTGGTTATTACCCTCTCGGCTGCCCTCTGCGCTTTGGTGCTGGCAGTCATCAATCCCACAGTCGGGCATGTTTTCCGGTTGCTTGTCATGCGCTTGCGCCTGTTTATGTAGGGAGGAAGCAATGTATCACTTGCGCGATCATATTATTTCGCTTGTGGCGGTATTCCTGGCTTTGGGTCTTGGCATTCTCATCGGCACCGGTTTAAGCGATGATATGCTTGTTACCCAGCAGCGCCTGCTGATAGAAAGAATGACTGAAGAGTTTACTGAATTACGCGGGGAAATAAACCGCCTGGAAACGTGTATCGAGGAGCAGCAGAAGGATCTTTTGCTGTGGGAAAAATACCAGGAAGCGCTCTACCCGGCCGTTGTCTACGGTGTACTTGCGGAGCGGAAAATTGCCCTTGTCTGCTGCGGTACCGGGATACCTCCTGAGGTAACGCAGCTGCTGCAGGATGCCCGGGCTGCGGTGGGCCCGCTGATACGGATTGAGAGCCTGGAAAACCGGGAGGTAAATCCAGAGTATACGGCAGAGACGCTACTTGATATTTTAGTGAAGGAGCCTTTCCGGCCGGAACGGCTGCAAGCCGACGGAATCCGGGAGGAAAAGGGTTTTTATTTGACAGGGGAGCAGTGGGGGAAGCCGGATACGGTACTGTTTATTCTGGGGGAGCGCGAACATGCGGCTGCCGAAGTACTGGAGCGGCTTCTCAAGGGACTGCAGAGTGAGGGAATCCTCACGGTTGGATTGGAAGAAAGCGAAGTAAAAAATTCTCTTTTGCCTGTCTGCAAAGCGGCCGGCGCTTCTACCATAGACAATATTGACACAGTTTTCGGACGGTATTCCCTGCTTTCCGTACTGCAGGGAAGCCGGGGCAATTACGGCGTCAAAGGAGGCGCCGATGCCTTTATTGCAACTTTTAGTTTGGGCGGTGGAATGAGATGACGGTATCGGCCGTTATACCTGCCTATAATGAAGAAGAGACAATTGGCGAGACAGTGGCAGCCCTGCGGGGAATTGACCTGATAGCGGAGGTCATAGTTGTGGACGACGGTTCAAATGACCTGACGGCAGCAGTTGCCGCGGCGGCAGGAGCCAAAGTCATTAAACTGCCGAGAAACTGCGGAAAGGCGGCTGCCCTGGCGGCCGGGGCTGCCGGGGCAAAGGGGGATATCCTCTGCTTTGCCGATGCTGATTTGGGATTTTCCGCTGCAGAATTTTGCCGCCTGCTCCCGCCTGTGCTTTCTGGCCATGCCGATATGACAGTGGCTCTGTTCCCCAAAGCGCTGAAAAGCGGCGGTTTTGGCCTGGTTAAAGCCCTGGCCGGTTGGGGTATTAAGCGTCTCACCGGCTGCCGCGTTTGCTCCCCTCTCTCCGGACAGCGGGTACTGCGAAAGTTTGTTTGGGAAAGGGCGGCTCCCTATCTGACCGGCTTCGGGGCGGAGGCCGGAATGACAATTGTTTGCCTCCGGGAAGGCTTTTCATTCCTGGAAATTCCCGTAGAAATGCAGCACCGGGAAACGGGACGGGATCTGGCCGGGTTTTGCCACAGGGGAATGCAATTTTTTGACCTGCTTAAGACATTGATGGCACTGTGGCTGCGCGGGAAGGCGAGGGCAACATGACTGTCCTGCTTTATCTTGTTTTGGCTTTTTTAACTGCTGCCGTGCTGATCCCCCTGTGGACCGGTTTAACGGAAAAATACGGCCACCTGCAAAATAATTATTGCGGGCGGCCTGTTCCGCAGAGCGCCGGTATGGTATTTATTCCTGTTTATGCTTGCGCGGCAGCGTGGGGAAGGCTTTGCAGGCTTCTGCAGCCGGCGGAGGCGGCCGGCGTTTTTATCATTGCTGCAGGCTTTGGACTGCTGGGGCTGATTGATGATTTCGAATATGAAGAAAAGGCAAAGGGTTTTTCAGGCCATTTGCGAAGCTTGATTGAAAAAGGCAGGATTACAACGGGGCTTTTAAAAGCGGTGTTTGGGTTTCCGCTAAGCCTCTCGGCGGCATATCTGCTGACGGGCAATATTATCCCCGCCTTCCCACAGGCTTGCATTACTGCTCTTTCAGCCAATTTTCTTAATTTACTTGATTTGAGGCCGGGCCGGGCATTAAAAGGGTTTTTTCTTTTAGCCTGGGCGGCAATTCTCCTGCAGCCCCGGGAAAGCGTGGTACTCCTGCTTGTCCCGTTCCTGCTTTGCGCGATGGCTTTGTTTCCTCGGGACCTGGCCGGCCGTGCCATGCTGGGTGATTGCGGAGTCAATATCTTGGGCGGGGTTGCCGGTTTTCTAATGGCCTGTTATGCACCGCCCGGCCCTCGCCTGGTTTATTTCCTGCTGCTGCTTATCGTTCACGGCCTGGCTGAAAAAATTTCATTTTCCCGGCTGATTGAAAACTCTCCCCCGCTTCTTTTCCTGGACAGGCTGGGAAGGGGAGATTTGCAGGAAAGTAAGGCAAAAGAAAAAAAGGGCCGGCCGGAGAAGGAGGTTGAAATTGTACAGCCGCCGAATAGGTGAAGTAAAAAGGGTAAGCAGGCAGTCGGCAAAATGCGAAATTCTGGAAGTGCTTTGCGAAGGCCGGATCTGCCGGGCTTACAACTTCATACCGCTGACGGGCCCGGCTACAGCAGGCGACAGGATTGTGATCAACACAACTGCCGTGGAGTTGAACCTGGGCAGCGGCGGCTATCATTTTGTCTGCCTGAACCTTAACAATCCGGAAAGAAGCAGCCGGGGGCAAGGCCACATCATGAAACTGCGCTATACCCCGCTGCAGTTGCGTGTCCGGGCTGTGGAAGAAGAAACTTCTCCTTACCACGCGGTTATGAAAGAAGCCGACAATATTTCCGGCATGCCCGTTATTGCCGCCGAATTGCACAGCATGCTGGCCCCTTTTGCGCTGGCGCTGAAAAAAAAGCTCCCAAAAGTCCGCCTGGCCTATGTAATGACGGACGGTGGCGCGCTGCCGGCTTTTTTTAGCCGCACACTTGCCGTTTTAAAGGCCAGGGAGCTGATTTGCGGGACAGTAACTACAGGCCATGCCTTTGGCGGCGATTTGGAAGCGGTAAATGTTTACAGCGGGCTTTTGGCGGCAAGACATGTCCTGAAGGCGGACGCGGCAGTTGCCAGTATGGGCCCGGGAGTTGTCGGTACGGGTACAAGATTTGGCTTTTCAGGCCTGGAAATGGGAGAAAATCTGAACAGGGCGGCAGTATTAGGCGGCAGGCCTGTTGCCCTGCCGCGACTGAGCTTTGCCGACCGCCGGGCGAGACACCGGGGGATTTCCCACCATACGCTGACAGCGCTGCTGAAGGCGGCTCTGGTTTCCGCCGATGTCCCGCTTCCCCTGCTGGGGGAAGCTGAAAACGCAGTAATCTGCGAACAGTTGGCGGCAGGGGGGCTTGTGGAAAAGCATAAGTTTTTCAGGTATTATGTTGCACCGGATTTCTTTTGCGGAGAAGAAAGCCTCTGCAATACGATGGGACGCGGGCTGAAAAGTGATCCGGCCTTTTTTGCCGCCGCCGCAGCCTGCGCACTGCATACGGCGGCTGTATTGGAAAAACAGGGGTGAAGTTGCCCGGGTAATTATAAAAATAGTTTCGGGAGAGGTGAGCCATGACGGAAAAAACGATTTCTTCAGATGTTGTCTACCGCGGCAAGATTATTACTTTGCGCGTAGACAAAGTCGAACTGGAAAACGGCAGCGTCTCAAAAAGGGAGATTGTTGAGCATCCGGGTGCCGCTGCCGTTTTGGCAGTGAACAGCAAAAAAGAAGTTTACTTTGTAAGGCAGTTTCGCAAAGCGTTGGAAAAAGAAATTTTGGAAATACCGGCAGGCAAGCTGGAGGCGGGGGAAGACCCGCGGGAATGTGCCTGCCGGGAACTGGCTGAAGAAGTGGGAATGAAGGCGGAAGACTTGCGTCTCCTGGCGGCTTATTATACATCGCCCGGTTTTGCCAATGAAAAGATTTTTATTTACCTGGCCTTGGATCTTGAGCCTGTAGAGGCTGAAAGACCCCCTGATGAAATATTAAAAGTATGCCGGATGCCAGTTGCGAAAGCAGTGGAAGCCGCCTGCAGCGGTGTAATCGAAGACGGGAAAACACTTGTTGCCCTGCTGCATGCATTAAGGCTCGGCCTTGCGGACTGACAGTCATAACCGCCGCCCTTTCCGCATAGAATAGCCAAGAACGGGAGTGGATCGGATGGCAAAAACGCGGCGGTTAGAGAACAATTTTATATTGCTGCACATCCGGGAAAACATAGCTGTTTACAGCGCGGTAACGATTTTGTTTATTCTGGGTGTAACAGGCGGAGCTTTGGCAGTCCGCAGGCTTGATTCAGGCCAGATTAATGAACTGAACAGTATACTGGGAAATTTCCGTGATTACTTAAGTGTGGACAAACCCTTGAATCAGGCTGCTATTTTAAAACGTTCCCTGCTGCAAAACGGCTTGTTTATACTGCTTTTGTGGCTCTGCGGTAGTTTTGCCCCGGGTTTTATCCCTGCCGCTGCTTTGGTTTTTTACCGCGGTTTTACAATTGGCTTTACCGTCGGTTTTTTAGCCCGGCGGAGCGCTTTGGGAGGAATCATTTTTGCTTTGGCGGCGGTACTGCCGCAAAATCTTCTTTTTGTACCGGCAACTATTGCGGCGGGGGTTTTTTCCTTTTCCGCTTCCTTGCTTTTGCTTGACAGACGCTTGCAGCACAGGCGCCTGCCTTACAGGTCATTTTTCCCGGAATATACGCTGGCCATTTTTCTGGCCGCACTGTTCCTTGTTGCCGGCAGTCTGGCCGAGGCGTTAATTACCCCTGTTTTTATGAGGGCAGCCGTTCCCTTTATCCAGTAAAGCCGGCAAAGCTGTACTGCACGGGAGGGAAATACCTTGCTAAAAAATAAGAGAAGAATACCGGGAGGATAATTATGCTTTTACCTGCAAGGAAAGCAAGGCGGCTGATTGTGGCAATGCTGCTGATGCTGTTATTGCTGCCGCTTATTAACTTTTATATTTTGCAGGCCTTGGATCCTTTTGCCGTTACCTATCATACTCCCCGGGGAGAGGCAGTTAAAGTGGCAGCCGGAGGTCACGGCAGGAGGGATAACGCCCCCTTCTTGACAAGATTGTTATCTTATTTACATGATTTTTATCAAAATGGGTTATGATTTCCCTGAATGAAAAGGATTTGTCAAAATCGTGACGAATATTTCCGAATATAGGAAAAATACAGTACCGAACCGGTTATGTGAAAAGGAGCACATCATGGATAAAGTATTACGGGATTTTATCAGTTATCTGTCTGTGGAAAAGGGCCTTGCCGCCAATACCTTGGAAGCTTATAATCGTGATTTACAGGCATTTGCCGCTTTCCTAAAGTCCCGTGGTATAACTGCTTTTGAAAGCGTAAAAAGAAATGAAATTACAGCCTACCTGCGCAGTTTGCAAAAAAAAGGCAGGGCTGCATCGACCCTTTCCCGTAATCTGGCTTCCATCAGATCTTTTTACAACTTTATCTTTTTGGAAAAGCGCATTGACGAAAACCCGACAGCAGACCTGGAGTCGCCGAGAATAGAAAAAAAGCTGCCGCGCGTGCTAAGTACCAGGGAAGTGGAGTTGCTGCTTGAGCAGCCGGACTGCAGTCAACTGGGCGGCATCCGCGACAAGGCTATGCTGGAGTTAATATATGCTACTGGAATAAGAGTTTCTGAATTAATGTCCCTCGACCTTGCCGATGTTAATCTTGATGCCGGTTTTCTCCGCTGTCTGGGCAAAGGCTCAAAAGAGAGAATAATACCTCTGGGTTCGGTGGCTGTCAGATGGGTGGACGAATACCTGCAGAAGTGCAGGCCCAAATTAATCAGGTATAGCGGGGAAAAAGCACTTTTTCTCAACCAGCACGGCAAAAGGCTTACTCGCCAGGGCTTCTGGAAGATACTGAAAAAGTATGCAACAAAGGCGGGTATTTCCAAGGAAATAACACCGCATACCATCCGCCATTCTTTTGCCACACATCTGCTGGAAAACGGTGCAGACTTGCGTTCTGTACAGGAGATGCTTGGGCATGCCGATATATCAACAACTCAAATTTATACGCAAATTACCAAGCACAAGCTGCGGGATGTTTACGAGAAGGCTCATCCCAGGGCTTGACCGGAGAAGAATTGCCAAAGAATTAGCAGGAGCAGCAAAATGCAGATCAGGCGTGTTGTCATAATTGTTTTAGACGGGCTGGGCGTTGGAGAAATGCCCGATGCTTACATGTATGGAGATGCCGGCAGCAATACGCTTTCCCATGTGGCAAAGGCCGTGGGAGGCATTAGTCTGCCGCTTCTGGCTTCTTTCGGACTTGGCTGCCTGACAGAAGTTGAGGGAGTAGAATGCCCGGCCGAGACAGCGGCCGCCTACGGCAAAATGGCGGAAAGTTCCAAGGGTAAAGATACTATTACCGGCCATTGGGAGATGACCGGTATTATTATGCAAAAACCCTTTCCCACCTTTCCCGCAGGTTTCCCGGACGAGATAATAAAGCCCTTTACCGGGGCAATCGGCCGGCCGGTTCTGGGCAATGTTGCGGCATCGGGGACTGAAATTATCAAGGAACTGGGAGAAGAACATCTCAGGACAGGCTACCCCATAGTTTATACATCGGCCGACAGTGTTTTCCAGATTGCCGCCCATGAGGAGATCGTTCCCCTGCAGCAGCTTTATGACTGGTGCACTGTTGCCAGGGAACTGCTGCGCGGCGATTATGCTGTCGGCCGGGTTATAGCCCGGCCTTTCCGCGGTGAAAAAGGAAGCTTTGTCCGCACTCCCAACCGCCGGGATTTTTCACTGCCGCCGCCTTCGGAAACCCTGCTTGACAAGTTAAAAGCCGCCGGACATGACGTTGTGGCTGTCGGCAAGATTGATGATATTTTTGCCGGACGCGGCATTACCAGGTCAATTCATACAAAAAACAACGAAGACGGGATAAAGAAAATTCTGGCTGCCCTGGAGGAAAGGGCAAGCGGGCTTTTGTATGCCAACCTGGTGGATTTTGATATGCTCTACGGCCACCGCAATGATTATTCCGGTTATGCCCGGGCTTTGGAGCAGGCAGACAGGCAGTTGGAGGATGTCTGCGCTAAAATACGGGAGGATGAAATTCTAATCCTTGTGGCCGACCACGGCTGTGACCCGACATTTCCCCATACCGACCATACCCGGGAATATACTCCCCTTTTAGTCTACGGGCCGCGTGTTTTGCGCAGGCCGTTGGGTATGCGTTCCACCTTCGCCGATGTGGGGCAAACTGTCGCCGAATTGCTTAATGTTCCGCCCCTTGAAAACGGGACATCATTCAGCAGAGAACTGGGGTTAAAAACAAAATGAGAATGCCGGATGTTTTGCAAAAAAAGCGCGACGGGCATGCTTTGTCTGCCCGGGAAATCAAAGACGTTATTGCGGCCTACATGAAGGGCGAAATCCCGGACTACCAAATGTCAGCCCTGTTGATGGCCATTTACTTCCGGGGAATGAACAAAGAGGAAACGGTCGCCCTGACGGAAGCTCTTGTTTGTTCCGGTGAAGTGCTTGATTTTTCTTCACTGGGGCCGGTAGCCGACAAACATTCAACGGGAGGAGTGGGTGACAAGACAACCCTTGTGCTTCTGCCCCTTGTTGCTGCAGCCGGGGTTGTTGTGCCCAAGATGTCGGGCCGCGGCCTTGCGCATACGGGCGGCACCATTGACAAGCTTTCCTGTATTCCAGGCTTTAGAACCGATCTGCGCCCGGAAGAATTCCGCCGCCAGGCAAAAGAAATCGGCCTTGCCATAACGGGCCAGACGCCAAAGCTGGCGCCCGCCGACGGGAAATTGTACGCACTGCGTGATGTTACGGCCACCGTTGACAGCATTCCCCTGATAGCTTCTTCCGTAATGAGCAAAAAGATTGCTTCCGGTGCCGGCTCCATAGTTCTGGATGTCAAGGCAGGCAGCGGGGCTTTTATGCAGGACCTGGACAGCGCCCGCCGGCTGGCCCGAACAATGGTGGAAATCGGCACCGGGCTGGGGAGAAAGGTAACGGCCGTTATTTCTGACATGGAACAGCCCCTGGGGCATGCCGTGGGCAACCATCTGGAAGTCATGGAAGCTATAGAAATCCTGCAGGGGCGGGGTCCAGCCGATGTTACCCGGCTGTGTCTGGCGCTGGGGGCAGAAATGCTCCTGCTGGCCGGAATGGCAGGCGGCAGGCAGGAAGCGGAAGAAAAGTTGGAAAGGCTGCTTGCCTCCGGAAGAGCCCTGGAAAAGTTCAGGCTGTTTGTCGCCGCCCAGGGTGGAGATCCCGGGATTGTGGAACACCCGGAAAAGCTGGGAACACCTCTGCTAAAGGCCGCCCTTTATGCCTGGCAGGAAGGGTATATAAGCCGGGTGGACGCCCGGCAGGTGGGAGTTGCTTCCCTTCTTCTGGGCGCAGGCAGGCAGAAGAAGGAAGATGAAATTGATTTGACAGCCGGCATAAAACTATATAAAAAGACGGGAGATTTTGTGGCAAAGGGCGAACTGCTTGCGGAAATGTATGCGGCAAAGAGGGAGAGGATTGCGGCGGCAGAGAAAACTTTGAAAGCGGCTTATGCCTTTTCTTCCTCTCCGGCGGAGACGCCTGCGCTGCTTAAAGGGTTGATTACCGCAGAAAATTTATGAAACCGGCCTAGGGCCGGTATAATTTTTCTCCGGCGCTTAAAAATAAGGATAAGGGAAATTTAAGCTGGGAGGAAAATTGAATGAAAAAGGCAATTCTAATCTTTTTATTTTTAATTCTGTCAATTAACCCCGCAGTTGCGGCGGCGGCTGACGTTGAGTTTGATTTCCGGTCCGCTGCCCAGTTGTTGATGGATGTCAACAGCAGGCAGATTATTTACGAGAACAACATACATGAAAAGCTCTACCCGGCCAGTGTGACCAAAATCATGACGATGCTTCTTGCCATGGAGGCTCTGGATGCAGGCAAAGCGGCCCTTGACGATATGATTCCCATCAGCGAAGAAGCTGCGGCTCACGGCGGCTCGCAGATTTTTCTTTCTCCGGGAGACCGTGTTTCCTTTGAGGACCTGATGATTGGCATCGGAGTAGGTTCGGCTAATGACGGGGCCTGGGCCATGGCTGAATACCTGTCAGGATCGGTTGCGGCCTTTGTTGAACAGATGAACAATAAAGCCTTGGAACTGGGAATGAAGAATACGCATTTTGTCAACCCTCATGGTTTGCATGATGAAAACCACTATACCACTGCCTACGATATTGCCCTTATGTCGCTGGAGCTTCTTCGCTATCCGCAAATACACGAGTGGCTGACTATCTGGGCTGACGAAGAATTCCTGAAGGGGAAAATTAAAAAGGAGGAAGGGGTTTATTTAAGCAATTCCAATAATCTTGTCCGTTTCTATGAAGGGGCGGACGGTATAAAAACCGGTTACACCACCGAAGCCGGAAATTGCATTTCCGCAACGGCCAAGCGCGGCGATATGCGGCTTTTAGCGGTTATAATGAAAGCCCCCGGACGGCCTGACTTGTTCAGCGAAGCACGGGAACTGTTAAATTGGGGCTTTGCTAATTTCCAGAGCCTGCCAATAGTAAAAAAGGGGGAAATACTGGGCAAAGCCAAGGTTGATAAAGGGGAAATAACGGAGGTAAATATCGTGGCAGCAGAAGATCTCGCCCTTCTTTTGCCCAAAGGCCGGGCAGGCGAGGTAGAAAAGGAACTGCAGCTGGAAAGCCGGCTCAAGGCACCGCTGCAAACGGAAAGCCCTGTAGGAAGTCTGGTGGTAAAGTCATCTGAGGGAGAAGAACTGGGCCGGACGGCGCTGGTCCCTGCAGAAAATGTCAAACGTGCCCGTTTACTTACCTTTTATAAGCGTTATCTGGAAAAATGGCTGCGCTGCGGAAGCTGAACATCTAAAGGCGCAGGACAAACAAAGAAACTAAAACAGCAAGCTCCGTAACGGAGCTTGCTGTTTTAGTGGAGAAAGCAGTTTACCTTGAGCTTTCTTTTTTGGTGTTTTATTAATTCCTATAAAGACAAATTCCCCCGAATTATTAAAAATCCTGCTAATTTTGGAGGCGTGACGGTTAAAAATTTTTCATATTATTAAATTACTTCCGTAAACTGTTGTTTACTGCTGTTTTTTACAGTCAGGCAGGAGTTTCCTCTTAGGCAGTAGAATAGTCTTCCTGTAATTTATCGACAAAGGGGAGAATACTGTGGACGTAAAGTTCTTGCGTGCCGGCAGCACCCTGATTGTCAGAATGGCAGGAGAGCTGGATCACCATGTGGCGGACAAACTGCGGACAAAAATAGATGACAGGATGTCCCGGGAAAAGCTGCGCAACATTCTTTTTGATTTTAAGGAAGTGCAGTTTATGGACAGCTCAGGACTCGGCATGATTCTTGGCCGTTACAAAAATGTTGCGGGCAAAGGGGGAAAAGTACTGGTCTGCAGTCTGAACCCCAGGGTGCGCCGTATTTTTGAAATGGCGGGGCTGCAGAATAAAATTACTATCTGCCGCAGTGAAAAGGAAGCCTTGACAGGCGCATAGGGGGAAATAATAATGGATAATTACATGAAACTGGAGATTCCCAGCAAATCACAGAATGAAGCATTTGCCCGCATAGTGGTAGCATCTTTTGCCGCCCAGGCAGACCCGACCATTGATGAAATTTCCGATATAAAAACGGCTGTTTCTGAAGCCGTTACCAATGCAGTAATTCATGGCTACGAGAATGCCGACGGGACCATTGTCCTGACAGCATCCCTGAGCGGGAGAAGACTGGAGATTACCGTAACGGATTATGGCGTTGGCATCAATGACATTGAACAGGCGAGGATGCCTCTTTATACATCGAAGCCGGAGCTGGAACGTTCCGGTATGGGTTTTACAATTATGGAGAATTTCATGGATGAGCTTTCCGTAACTTCCGAGCCCGGCAAGGGGACGACTGTAGTAATGGTCAAAATACTCGGCCGGGAAAAACCTGTGGAGGCATAAGCAGCCCAATGAATGATGCCCTGCAGAAATACCTGCCCCTGGTTGCCAGTCTTGCCAGGCGCTACCGGGGAGGGTATGCGGAAGAGGATGATCTTTTTCAGGTTGGCTGCATCGGGCTCCTAAAAGCGCTGAAAAAATTTGACCGGACCAGAAATACCGCTTTTACGACATATGCCGTACCGGTAATAACCGGCGAAATCAAAATGTACCTGCGGGGAGAGGGCAGCATAAAATACAGCCGGGCGCTTAAGCAACAGGCCGGCCGGATCAGAAAATTGCACAGTGAGCTGGAACAGCGCCTGGGAAGACAGCCGACAATCACCGAACTGGCAAAGGCGGCGGGAACAGAGCGGGAAGAGATTTTGCCTGCCTTGGAGGTGACTTTTCCCCCGGTTTCCTTGGAGGGTGCTGCAGGTGAAAGGAAGGAGACTGCAGTGCCTGCCGAAACCGATGCTGTAATTGACAGGGTGGCTGTGCAGGAAGCTTTGTCTGCTCTCCCGGACAGGGAAAAGAAAATTATGTTTTACAGGTATTTCAGGCAGAAAACACAGCAGGAAGTTGCCGACCTCCTTGGTTTGTCGCAGATGCAGATTTCCAGGCTTGAACGGAAAGTGCTGCAAAAATTAAGAAAACAGTTCTCCGATCCCCCGGGCGGGGATTGAGCGCCTGCAGGCAGCAGGCTTGGAAGTGACAGCTATAGTACACACACGGTGTGTATTTTTTTTTTGCCGGGGAAAACTAAAAGGGAGGAGGTGATAATGTGACAGTAGTAAAAGTGGTGGAACTGGTTGGCGAGTCAAAAAGCGGCTGGGAAGATGCTGTAAAAAATGCGGTGGCGGATGCCGCCAAGACGATTGACAACATTACCGGTGTGGAAATTAACAATTTAACAGCGAATGTCGCCAACGGCAGTATAGTGGAATATAAAGCCAACGTAAAAATTGCCTTCGGAGTAAAGGGAAGATAGACAGTCCGCCGGCCTGGGGTTTATTGCGGCAAGGGAGGTGCGCCGATGTCCGGAAGGCTGCCGGGACCGCCGGAGCATATCAGTTCCCGTCTTGGTGACAATCTCAAATATTTGGAAGAAAAACTGGCGATAGGCAAAAGCATTGATGTTCTGAAAAAAGATATGAATATTGGGGGAAAAAAAGGTGCGCTGATTTTTGTTGACGGGCTGACAAACGGGGATGTGGCCGCCATAATACTGCAGACTATGGCAGAATTTAAACGCAGTGATCTGTTGCCAGCATCTCTCCCTAAGTTGATGACGCAGAAGATTCCCTATATAGAAATAGAAACAAGCAATTCCCTGCCGTATGTCATTGACGAGATCCTGTCAGGACAGATGGCTTTTCTTTTGGACAATGAAAAGGAAGCCATTTTAATCGATACCAGAACATATCCGGTCCGCAGCCCCGAGGAGCCCGATACGGAAAGAATTACCCGCGGATCCCGGGATGGTTTTGTGGAAACGATGATTTTCAATATCGCACTGGTCAGGCGCCGTATCCGGGATCCCGGACTGCGGGTGGAAGGTTTTCGCTTGGGGCGCCGTTCCAAGACAGACGTGGCAATTATGTATATCAGGGATATCGCAAGCGATAAACTTGTTGACGAAGTAAGGGACCGGCTGCAGGGGGTTGACATTGACGGGCTGCCCATGGCGGAAAAATCGGTGGAAGAATTCATCACTGAGAGCAACTGGAACATTTTCCCCCTTGTCCGTTATACGGAAAGGCCCGATGTGGCGGCGGTGCACCTGTATGAAGGCCATGTCCTGGTGCTGGTTGATACGTCCCCTGCGGTGATGATATTGCCGGCTACTTTTTTCCATCATTTGCAGCATGCCGAAGAATACAGGCAAAATGTTTTTACCGGCATTTATATTCGCTGGGTCCGTTTTCTGGCCGTTTTTATTTCCGTGTTCCTGGCGCCGCTGTATCTTTTGGTTTCGCAGCAGCCGGAACTGCTCCCGGAAGCGCTGAGTTTTATAGGCCCCAAAAAAGTAGGTGCCGTTCCCTTGTTTGTTCAGTTTATTATTGTCCACTTCGGCATTGATTTAATTCGGATAGCCGGTATTCACACCTCTGCTCCCCTGGCAACGTCCCTGGGGTTGATAGCCGCTATTTTAATAGGTCAGATTGCCATAGACGTGGGTATTTTTACCCCTGAAGTACTTCTCTACGGCGGGATGGTAGCCGTAGGTATGTTTGCCACCCCCAGCTGGGAGTTAAGCCAGGCCAACAGAATAGTTCATTTATTCTTGCTTTTGCTTACAGGCCTGTTTAAGCTGCCCGGTTTTATCATTAGCATCGCTGTAGTAATACTGCGTTTGGTTACCGGCAAATCATTCGGCGTACCTTACCTTTGGCCCCTTCTCCCCTTCAACGGCAGGGGATTTGTCAATGTACTGCTGCGCCGGCCATTGCCGCACCGGGGGCGGCGGCCTGAAATACTAAAGACGAAAGACAGTGACCGGACAGAAGAAGGAGGTTAATGATGGGTATCAGAGTGGGCATCCCCCGGGCTCTGCTTTATTATCGCTATTATCCGGCATGGAAAACTTTTTTTAATGCCTTGCAAGCTGAAGTAGTCTTATCTCCGGAAACAAACAAAGAGATTCTTGATGCAGGCGTGCGTCTGGCTGTGGAAGAAGCATGCCTGCCTGTAAAAATATATCTGGGGCATCTTGCCTGTCTCAGGGACAGGGGGGCCGATCTGATTTTTGTTCCCCGGGTTGTGGCGGTGGAAGAAAAAAAATATTTTTGCCCCAAAATCCTGGGATTGCCGGAAATCGCCCGCTGCTCCGTTCCCGGACTGCCAGAATTGCTGACCGTTGAAGTAAACATGCGGAAAAAAGCGCGGAAAGTCATTTCCTGCCTGAAAAAAGCCGCGGCAGTGTTTGATTGCCGCCCAGGGACGGCGGAAAAAGCCATCAGGGCGGCAAGCAAAGCACAAAAAAGATACGGTCTTGCCATGAGCCGCGGCGGCCTTACACCGGCTGACTATCTAAACGGTGTGCAGAGTGCGGCAAATAATCACCGCAGGCTGAAGGTCGGAGTACTGGGACATGCCTACAATATTTACGATCTTTTTCTTAGCATGAATATTATCGGCAAACTAAAGGATCTGGGTGCGGAAGTAATTACAACGGAGATGCTTTCTTTTGAAGCTGTGAGAGCAGGACAGGAGTGCTTCTCCAAAGAGAGTTTCTGGACTTTTGGACACGAACTTTTGGGTGCAGCCGGTTATTTTCACAAAAAGGGGATCATAGAAGGACTTGTGTTGGTTGCGTCTTTTGGCTGCGGGCCCGATTCGCTTATCTGCGAGCTTGTGGAAAGGTACTACAGGCGCAGGCAAGAGATACCTGTTTTACTGATAACCCTTGATGAACATACAGGTGAGGCGGGAGTTGTAACCCGGCTGGAAGCTTTTGTGGATATGCTGCAGTGGAGGAGGCAGACACTGTGAAAATTACTTACCCGCACATGGGCCTGTTGACTATAGCTTTGGCCGGCTTTTTCCAAGATATCGGCCTGGAAGTCGTTCCTCCCCCTCCCATAACGAAAAAAACTGTAAACTTGGGAGCTTTGCACTCGCCGGAGTTTGCCTGCCTGCCCTTGAAAATCAATGTAGGCAATTTTATAGAGGCACTGGAGACGGGTGCGGACACAATCATAATGGCCGGCGGCACCGGGCCGTGCCGTTTCGGCTGTTACGCCCAGGTACAGCGGGAGATTTTGCGTGATTTGGGTTGCCGTTTTGAAATGATAATATTGGAGCCGCCCCAAGGCAACTGGCAGGGCCTTTTCCGGCAGTTAAAAAGGCTGCGCGGCAACTGCAGCCCTAAAATGCTTGCCCTTGCAGGTCTTAACCTTTGGAGGAAATTGAAAGCCATGGAAAGGCTGCATAAAAAATCACTAAAGGTAAGGGCCCGGGAAATCAATAAGGGTGATACTACAAAAGCCTATAATAAGGGGCTGGGAATGCTGGCAGAAATTAAAGACCCGCAAGCAATTCCCCAGGTACTGCGGGATGGACTTGGGCTTTTGGAGGAAGTTCCAAAGGACAGTAATAGTCAGCCGCTGCGCATCGGCCTGGTAGGAGAGATTTATACGCTGCTCGAGCCCTTTGCCAATTTAAGAATAGAAGAACTGCTGGGGGACAGGGGGGTGGAGGTGGAGTGTTCCGCCTATATTTCCGATTGGATAATTGAGCATCTGGTTTTAAATACTCTGCGGCTTCCTGCCGGACTGGCCGTAAAGAAAGCGGCAGCGCCTTATCTTAACTGTTTTGTCGGCGGACACGGGCGGGAAACCGTAGGTGACACCGTCCGTTATGCCCGCCGTGGTTTTGACGGCGTTATCCATGTTCTGCCTTTTACCTGCACCCCTGAAATTGTAGCTCAAAGCATTCTGCCCGTTGTAAGCCGCAGGGAAGGGATACCCTTTCTCTCTGTTTCCCTGGATGAACAGTCAGGAGAAGCCGGGCTTATAACACGTCTGGAGGCCTTTCTTGACCTGCTTGCAGAAAAGAGTAAGAAAAATTTCCAGTTAAGCCGGAAAAAAAGTTTGTTTGGTAAAATTGGTTCAAATGCAGGAAAATGGCGATGAATGATGAAAATAAACAATAATTAGTTTTACGGAGGGCTGCGGGGTGGAAAATCAAGAAAGGACAGTGCTGAACAGTGTTTTGGAGGTAGCGCCTTTTTTAAATGAGCTTTATACGGATGACATTGGCGTAATGGTTACAGACAGGGGAAAAATCCTGGCCTGTTACCCGGGAAAAACAATTGGCAGGTATGAAAAACCCGGTACGAAGCTGGTCCCCGGTTCTATTGCTGAGGAGGTAATTGCTGCCGGAAGAAAAGTTGTCCGGCATGTAGGACCGGAAGTATTCGGCTTCCCCTATATCGGCATCGGAGTACCCATTTACAGCGAAGACAAAGAACTGCTGGGAGCCATAACCATAATATACAGCAAGGAGCGGCAGGACAAGCTGCTGTCTGTAGTTAATGAATTAACGGCGGCTGCCGCGCAGATGAGTACAACAACGGAGGAATTGGCAGCGCAGTCGGACAACCTTTCCGTCATTGGAAGGAACCTAGGTAGTCTGGGAGAAAAAATGGAAGCCAGTGTCAAAGAAACAACCGGGCTTTTGGACACAATCAGGGATATAACAACACAAACCAAGCTTTTGGGCTTTAATGCTTCAATTGAAGCCGCAAGGGCGGGAGAAAAAGGGAAAGGTTTTAATGTAGTTGCCGGCGAGGTTAAACGCCTGGCAGAAGGCAATGCGGCTTTCCTTGGAGAAATTGAAGGGATTCTAAAGGGACTGAATGATGCGAGAGAAAAACTGGGCAGTGAAATTAATGTTATCGGCAGCATTTCCGCGAGCCAAACCCAGTCGGCAAGGCAATTGCGGAATGCGGCAAAGGAATTATATGTCATGGCCCAGAAACTGCTGGAGTATGCGGAAGAATTATTGGAATAAAAGCGCAAATAATGTTAAAGCAAGCAAAGGGCTGCGCTTATGCTGCAGTCCTTTTACGCTTTTTAGATGAGCGGGCGGTTGCCGGGCGGCCTGGTTTCAGGAAGCATGCTGCCCGCCGTATTATATAGGGCGGGTGCTTGTTGTTATGTTGCAGTTCGCCTGGTTAGTGTAAAATTACTTTAGGTTTTTGGAAGGATAATCTTTTAATAAAGCGAAGAGGAACCTACGAGAAAATGGGTGTTAGGCCTCATAGAAGGGTAGATTCAAATCTTAAAGCGGAGCTTTTAGAGGCCAGTAGCGAGATGTCCTACGAAGGAGCCACCCTGCAGGTAAGCCGCCATAATG
>LSQX01224905.1_pt2 | contig 34627 bp, 21 predicted proteins | sample 654561 | NCBI WGS metagenome assembly LSQX01 (sample SAMN04489861, study PRJNA283612) | anaerobic digester metagenome | isolation source: 4 biogas reactors fed with cattle manure at either 37C or 55C with and... | place: Denmark: Kongens Lyngby | collected 2014 | reverse complement strand
AGATGTGTATAAGAGACAGGACACGGTGATTGTGCGAAATCCTGAATCTGAAAAGGATATCGACTGGCAAGCAGCCAACAACATACCAATCACCCCAGACACCTTTGAGATGCTGTTGGAAGATGCCCTCAAACTGTTGCAAGAAGCCGACACCGTCTTTTTAACCAAACGAGCCTTGGGGGCAGCTCCAAAATGGGCGCTTCCAATCAATGTTTACACTGACAAGGCACTTGCTTCACTGTTCACCACAACGATGTTTCGGCCTATTCCAGACGGCGGATTTGGGGATGTTTTTAAGGATCATCCTTATACTTTGTTGGCTCTGCCGGATCACAAGTTGGATCTCAATCGATATACAGGCCGCCTGAGGATCGACCCAAAAACGAAACAGACTTCAACCATGTGTGTGGCAATGGATTTTGACCGGCGGTTGGGCGTAGTGATTGGCTCCGCATACCTGGGAACCATCAAAAAGCTTGGTTTTACCGTCATGAACTACTACCTGCCTGCCAAAGGAATTTTGCCAATCCACTGTGCTGCTAATGAAGGCGAGAATGGGGATGTGGCCTTAATGCTTGGCCTTTCTGGTACTGGTAAGACCACACTTTCAGCTGACCCAAGACGAAAGCTTTTAGGCGACGATGAACATGGTTGGTCCGATGAAGGGGTGGCCAACTTTGAGTACGGCTGTTATGCAAAACTGATTAATCTAAGCAAGGAAAAGGAGCCTGACATCTATGAAGCGGTTTTCCATGAAGAGGATTGGCGCACCCACGGCGCCATAGTTGAAAACGCATTCATGCTGCCTAACGGCAAGTTTAACTTGGATGATGAGCGCCTGACGCCAAATTCAAGGGGCGCTTACTTGTTGTCAGTGCTTTCAAACGTAAAACCCATTCCAGTTGCAGGACATCCAACCACAATCGTCTTTTTGACAGCCGACGCAAACGGAGTTCTACCACCTATAGCAAGACTGACTAAAGCCCAGGCAATGTTTTGGTTTTTAATGGGTTACACCAGCAAGCTCGCAGGCACGGAACGTGGTGTTGTTGACCCGAAATCCACCTTCAGTCGATTCTTTGGTGCACCATTTATGCCCAGGAACCCAAGCGATTACGCTGACATGCTTGGTGAAAAGATGACCACATTCAATTCGGAAGTGTACTTGGTGAACACCGGCTGGAGTGGCGGGCCATTTGGTGAAGGCAAAAGGATGGACATCACCCTGACCCGCCATCTGCTGGACGCGGCCCTGTCTGGCAAACTGAAAGATGTTCAGTTTACTCCAGACCCAATTTTCAAGGTCTTGGTCCCAGATTCATGTCCTGGTCTTGAAGACAACTCCATTTTGAAGCCCAAAAACACCTGGGCAGATCCTCAAAAATTCGACGAACGAGCATCCAAGCTGGCAGCCGAATTTAGCGACTACTTCCACAAGACATTTTCCGGTTTGGCAGATGAAATAAGGCAGGCCTGCCCAACGCCCAGATAGGGCCAGCCAAACTCGCAGTTACATGCGTAATGGATTAAAGTCTTGGTAGCCTGGATTTGGCTATGGTCTTGCGTAAGTTACGTTCATTCAAGCAGGCGAGTTTGCGAAACACATCAACCATCCATAAAACCTTTTTGTTACTGCTTTTGGGCTTAACCATTAGTACAAATACTTTCGCAGATGAACCTCAAAATCTAATACTTACAGCATCATCTGCTGCAACCATCCATAAAATCATCGCAAGTGGAGACCTCGGGGGATGGACATTTGTAGGTTTGCAAACCTCAAATGATCAGGTGACAGCATCTTTTGAACGTGGCCGTCATAAAGCCAGTGTTTTGATTAGTCCTCCAACCCAAGAGGCATCCTTATTCACATTAGACATAGAATCCAAGGACATATCTCATACTGAATCTACAGCTTTGGTAAACCAGATCTTCGATTTGCTGACATCTAATCAACCCAAGAGCGGATTTTGGACTAAACCACAAACAGTAAAAGAGGATCTGTGGACTGTGGCCCAAAAAGATGGGTTACTAAAGACTTGGGAAGGTATCCCCAAAGCCTCGCAGATGACAGATCGATTTGAACCAGCCGTTTTACCAATAAGCGCTACATCATATTCCAGCTTGGTGATGCTTTTGGCGTTGATTTTGTCTGTAGCCGCTTCTTTGAAACTTTGGCGTAGAAATAAGCAGTTACTATCAATTAGCAAAACAGACCTGATCTGGATTTTAATCGCAACTGTTACTGCCTTTATCTTACGAACCGTTGGAGAATCAATAGTTCCAGGTTGGATTAACGGTCATGGCCATCGTTACATCAATAGCATCCTATTTGCGCCACCTAGCGGTGCAGACCTTCACGGAAATGGTCCATGGGCCTTTTACATTCCTCTACTTCAGATTTTTCCTAGGACGCTTACTACAGTTTTGACCATCCAAGCGGTTGTGTCGACTTTGACCGTCCCGGCAATCTTTTTCATGACCAAAGCCTTTGTGCCAAGCTCCTCAACCGCCAGATGGACGATGATTCTAGCTGCTTTGCTACCCGGCTTTGTGTACTTTGGTCACAGCGAAGAGCGAATGGTAATTGGGATTTTTTTCTTGATACTGGCACCATTGTTTGCTGCACTAGCTAGTAAATATAAAAGCCATCTAGCCATTTTTGCTAGTGCTGCCTTGGCTGCTACCTCGGCCCATTTCCAACCCTTCATGCTCTTTTCCCCTTTGACCATTTTCGCGGTCTTAATCAGCCGTTCAGATGGACGAAGCTACTTAAAAACGCCGTGGCCATGGGTGGGGCTTTGGTTTTATTTACTGCTGGTCCTTGAACCAACTTTACAGGCTGTCAACAACATTGTTTATGGGATTGGACCTGCAAACAACTGGTTTTCACAAATCTTCGCACTTAAACCCGATATGCTTTTTCATATGACCCCAAACCTGGACACAGTTTCCAATGCATATTTCGCCACTGAACTGACCCCTTACGTTTTTCGATTTCTGTTAATGCTTGGTTTTGTATCGCTACACTTTAAAAAACGCACCATTCCAGCGGCTTGGGCCCTTTTACTGTCGGCTTTGATTTATGTATTGTTATCTGGTGGTGCTGGCAGAATGGACGCAATTCGCTTGCAGTTGCCTGCTCAACCTTGGTTTTTAGCACTCTCAGGTGCCGGGCTAACAGCGATTTCATCCCTAGCCCGCAAATATATCCCAAAAGTACCAAAGCCTTTACGAAACGGGATAATCCTAGCTTTGCTGATTGGAATAATAGCCCTAGATCCAGGCCCTATGTTTAAAACCTTTGGCCCCCAAAAAGAAACCAAGGTACTTGTACAGGGAATTGAACAGGTCCCAGAAGGCTGCGTCTTGATTTGGCCTGCAATGTCCAAAAAATCAGGAGTAGGGGTTCCAACATGGGCCACTATGGAACGCCATAAGTTGGTCCATTGGTACGCCCTGAAGGATTTTGAGGAACTAAGACGTCCATTTCCGCCGTGTCTTTATTATCTACGCCCCTTGGCGTGCCATGATCGCAACAATCCTGTTGAGTCAGATAACGGCGATGGCATGAGGTCTGAATGCGTCTTCATTGAACGACAGCTAGGCCGAATGAGCCCAGTTCACGTTAAAACTATTGTTGCTGAACCAGACTGTATGCAGAACTATCGTCCAGGGCCGGTGGAAGTAGGAATTTGGAAGGTCAACACAGATCCCCAGCCTTAACCCATTGAAAACATTTAATCATAGGCTTAGCAGCCTACTAGCTATAAGAAAACCTCTGCAAACCAAATCGAAAGGCTTCAACCCGTTGTGCGGCTTTGATGGCTAGTGCCCTGGATTCTTCAGAAGTTTCAATTAATCGCTGTAAGTTTTCGATGACAGCGATGCCTTCCAAGGCCGCACCACAGTGTAAAAACAAGTCAATTCCAGCGTCCAACCCATAGGCCGTGATTTGCTGCATCGTGTATCCCTTGGAAATTCCCGCCATTCCAAGGTCATCAGTTATGATGCAGCCTTCAAATCCAAGCCTATTTCTGAGAATGTCTGTCAATAAAATCTTGGACAAAGTTGCGATGTATGTGGGGTCAATCGCTTTAAGCATGCAATGAGCCGTCATTATCATCTCGATTCCAGCATCGATGGCCGCCTTAAAGGGGACCAATTCTCGTTGAAATAACACGTCTTGCGTCAATTCAAGGACAGGAAGCTCAAGGTGGCTGTCTTTGTTGGCATCACCGTGGCCAGGAAAATGTTTGCCACAGCCTTTTACCCCAGTGGATTTTAGTCCTGCCAAAAACTCCAGTGCTAAAACTGCAACCTTTTGGGGGTCTTGAGAAAAGGCTCTATCACCAATTATGGGATTTGCAGGATTAGTGTGAACATCCAAAACTGGCGCAAAATCAAGGTTGAACCCTAATTCAGCAAGCCCTTGGCCAATGGTTTTGCCCCAGTAGTACTGGTCATCACCCATTTTTGCACTTGGAGGCACTTCTGTTAGAAGCCCTCTTAATCTTTGGACCCGCCCACCCTCCTGATCAACTGAAATGATTGGAACTATTGGGTAAGCTGCCTCATAGATTTGGTCACAGAGGCTGCGAACTTGATTGCGATCAACAATGTTGCGTTTAAAAAGGGCAACCCCAGCTAGGCCTTTTTTTAGCCAATATCCAACCTCTATTGGAAGTTTTGGGCCGTCAAAACCCAGGATAACTAGGTGCGCCGCCAGTTCATCAGAAGCTAGGTTATCAATTTGTTGGGACTTCATTTTGTGGTTCCGGTTGGACGACTGGGACAGCATGTTGCTCTGGCTTGGTTGGCAAGTCCCATTCAGGATCCGCGACGAAGCCTTTATAAAAGAAAATCCCAAGACCAACCGCTACAACCAGCAGCACAACCGCGACCACCAAACGAATTATGTTGTCCCGCACGATCTTCTTTTCATCTTCTTCGTAGAAGTCACTAACGCGGCCTTCCCTGATGGCAGTCTCCAAGTCAAACACTGGCTCATTTTTGACAGTCGGCTTCCTGGACTCGACAACCTGCTCGTCCACCTCCATGAAGGTCACAACATAGTCACCAACCTTTAAACTCTCACCAATTGCGAACTCTAGGTCGTGTTTGACCAATTTCCCTTCGAACTCAACGCCATATCTAGCCTTGACGGGTGAAACAACAAAGTGCTTGTTTTCCTTGCGCACAGACAGGTGATGACGAGAAATGTTTCGATCTGGCAGCACCACATCATTATCGGTGGCCCGCCCAACCGTGATTTCAGCCTTGTCGAAGGGAACAAGGTGGGAATTTCCCAAGTCATCCTCAAATAAGATCTTCGCCATATTAACTTCCCCCGCTGGGCTGTATGCCGTCCCTGAGTATTATCTGAACCACCTTTTATTCCCCTCAGAAACTCCGGTCGATTCCTGCCAGATGCGAATCATATCAGATTCTGTCTCAGTGTCGGGATTCATTCCAGTTAAAATTCGCAATCTATCGTCAATTGCCGCCACATCGACCCCTGGCATACTTAAAGCTCCAGCAAGGGTAATCGCGGCCTTTCTTTTGGTGACTTTACACAAACGATCCAAGGCCACATCTCTGACTGGAGAGGTAAACTTAAAGACCTCCATGTCAAACTCAAGCTGACGCCCGCTTGCCAGAAGCTTCAAAAGCGCCTTGGTTTGTGTACGCCTCTTGAATGCTGTCAGTGCCTTAAACAGATGGCCTGCAACAGTGTCGCTTTCATGCCGTAGCAACACTTTAATAATCCGATCTGGATCCGTAGGAGCACTGTATTCTTTGATTGCAATGGCTGCCTGGTGAACTACTGCTTCGTCTTTATCCGACAACATCTGAAATATGCGGTTTTGAGCCGCTTCATCTTCCATACGGCCCAACACAATGGCAGTATCACGCCTGACTTTGGGATCATTCGAACGACTCAAGCGAATCAATTCCTTGATCCTGGCAGACACTTTTGGGTTTGGGCCTGCATACCACGAACGGTTTGAGCCAAAATCCACACAACCTTCAAGCTGGTCGTCTGCAGAACAATAAATGCGCAGGTGAAAGTGATCGTTGTGAGGAGACGATCTGGCAGGTTGAGCAAGCACTTCCCCTGCTTTGGCAATCAGATCCGCAGGTTCACCGATAGCCTCGGCATGTTTTAGCAGCAATTTACGCAAGCCCTTAGAAACAAAGAGCCATTGCACTGAAACCAAGCTATCTGACAAAAGCGTCTTAACAAGTGCCCAGTTCTTTTTAGTGTCAAACCGAACTGGAACTCCGTTATCAATGGCTGTTCCCCGGGAATCAAGCTTAACAAGACCTTTGGGAATATACTGTTTGCCGTCTGGACCCAACAGGTAGAATCCGATGTCGGCATCACGACCGCTATTGTGGGAAACGCTGTATGGGATTGGCCCTCCACCACATCTGCCAATATTCCCGACAGTTAGAACGGCGCCAGGGTAAGCCTTTGCCACTTTCTTTGCGCTTTTTTCAATGACAGCAACCAGTTCATCTGTCCCACAAACAAGTTGTCGCTGAGCTTGGGTCTCCAAAACCTGGTGATGCTCGCCTTTCAGATCCAGCATGGCACCGTTGACCAAAATTCCGCGAGTTATCCTGCCAATGGATAGCGAACCGTGCCCTTTAAGGCGGCCAATTGTTGGGTGCTCTCTGGCAACAGATGAAAAAGGCAAGGTATTTAAGCTGTCTTCTGGCAAAAGCCGGCCGGCACTTAGCACACCCTCCGCTTCCCTTAAATCCACTCTGCCACAGCCATCCGGCCCAGGACAATGGGAGCGCAGACTGTGGCCTGCACAAGAGGCCAAAAACAGCGTGAAAAGAGCTAATACAAAATGGCCAATCCACTTTTTGCTTCGCGAAAGCCTAGCTGCTGGAATTTCGGCGAACATCGGCGTCCCCTTTTCAACGCAACATTCTAACGTCTATGGTGAAAATCCCCAAATTCGTTGCTGGGGGCGGGGTCAGGAGGGCGGGGACAGGGGCAGGGGCAGGGACAGGGACAGGGGCGGGGACGGGTTTTGTGTGGGAATTTGCTGTTGTTTGAGAATGAGAAATCCTTTGACACAAGGTGTTACCTGACATAATGTGCGGGCTTGTGATCTGGCCGACATTTGACTGAATCGGCTATTCAAAATGGAGGAATCTGTTATGAAGATCTCGAAATTATTGGTGATTGGGCTGTTCTCGATTGCTATTGTTGGATGTAAAACTAAAGCTGAGACTCCTGAGCAAAGCTTTAATAGATGGCTCAAGTCCATTGAATCTTGTGATGTTGAGGGAATTAAGGGTGGTTTAACCAAGGCTACCAGGGAAGTTTTGGATCAGATGGTTGAGCAGTTTTCAAAGGCTGTTATTGATCAATCTGGTAAAAAACTGGATATCTACGCCGACATGTGCAAAGTGTATCAGCCTGGCTCAGCTGTGTTTGTGTCGGAAAAGATTTCAGAAAACGGCCAAGAGGCTGAAATTGTCTACACCAAGGATGGAAGTAAACTTGAGGCTCCCATGCTGATGGAAGAGGGGCGTTGGCGCTTGGATATCGTGGGAATGATGGCTAGGATTTCTGGCGCGAGTAGTCCGGTGCCTGAGGCTGCAGCTGGTGAAGCCGCTCCAGCCGCCGAAGCCCCAGCCGCCGCCGGTGAAGCTGCCGCAGCCGGTGAAGCCGCTCCAGCCGCTGAAGGGCCTGGTCCAGCTGCCGAAGCCCCAGCTCCTGCCGCTGAAGGTGAAGCCGCCCCTGCCGCTGAAGGTCCAGGTCCAGCCGCCGAAGCCCCAGCCGCCGCTGGTGAAGCCGCCCCTGCCGTTGAAGGGCCTGGTCCAGCAGCTGGCGATGAAAATCAGGAATAAGCCGCCACTGCAATCAATCACCGCTTGTGTGATCAGCTAATTCGCGAAAATATAACGATAAAAAATTATTATATTTTTAAAGCCTCCAAGATTCTTGTAGGATGGTAGGCAGGCTTGAAGTCTTTTGGAGTTCTGCATGATTCCCAGGGAAAAACGGCTGCCTCGGATAAAGACACCTGCTCAGATCTATTTTGAGCTTGATGCCAATATTGTTGGTCAGGAAAAGGCCAAGAGGGCTATCGCTGTTGCCGCCTATCACCACATGTTGCGCACCAATGCAAGGATGGGCGGGGCCACTCTGAAGGCCAGAAAATCCAACATATTACTGATAGGTCCCACCGGTTGCGGAAAAACGCATATAGCCAGAACGCTGGCAAACCTCCTTGAAGTACCGTTCGTTATTGCCGATGCAACTGAATATACCGAAGCCGGTTACTATGGGAAAGATGTTGAGGTAATGATAGGAGAGCTGTTGCTGGCAGCTGAAGCAGACGTTGAGCTTGCCCAGCGAGGCATAGTTTTCGTTGATGAAGTCGACAAGATTGCACGCAAATCCCACGGGGCAGTAACTGGAGCAGGTAATCGAGATATTGGGGGTGAAGGCGTTCAACAGGCTTTGCTAAAGCTGCTTGAAGGGCGTAGAGTTTTTTGTCCCACCGATGTTACACAGCACTGGTCCAAGCATGATTTTGTGCCTGTGGATACAACTGATATTTTGTTTATCTGTGCAGGCACTTTTACCGACCTTCATATGTATGGAACAAGCGGTAAACGACTTGGATTTACAGGGGAAGTTGGTGAATCTTGTGATCGCAAAATAACTGATAAAGAGCTTTTAAAATTCGGGATGTTGGCTGAATTCCTTGGGCGCCTTCCTGTAACTGTGCAGATGCAGGCTTTGACTGAAGAAGACCTCATTGGGGTGCTTAAGCTACCAGAGAACTCAATATTGGAAGAATATAGCGAACTTCTGGATATTGATAATGTCAGGATAGAGTGGAAGGAGTCCGGACTGCGGGAAATTGTCCGCAGGTCGCTTAGTCTACAGACAGGTGCCAGAGGAATGAAGTCCGTGCTCGGGAGTGTTATGAGTGACACTCTGTTCAGGGGGCCAGAACTATGGGGCAAAACCATTGTGGTTGACAAAAGCTTCGTAGAATCTGAACTTTCCAAGAGTCTTTAAGCTGGCCATAAAAAGCCCCAAAACCACCGCCGTCAAGACGGTGCTTTGGGTGTTCTTGGGGTGGAAACTACTGCTCTTCGTACTCAGCATCAATGATGTCGCCTTCAGCAGTTGAGCCTGCATCGTGCGGTTGTTGCTGGGTGGCCTCTGGGCCGGGTCCTGCCTGCTGCTGGTACATGGCCTCAGCCATTTTATGTGAGGCATGGGTCAAGCTTTCAATCGCCTTTTTGATGGTCTCGCTGTCGCCACTTTCCAAGGCCTTCTTGCTGTTTTCCAGCTCAGTTTCCACAGCGTTTAAGTCAGAAACCGGGATGCGTTCGCGGTTTTCCTTGACCAGTTTCTCGGTCTGATAAATTAACGAGTCAAGCTGGTTACGGTTATCCGCTTCTTCGCGTCGCTTCCTGTCTTCGACCTCGTGGTCACGCGCCTCGTTGACCATGCGGTTAATCGCCTCTTTATCCAAGCCAGAAGACGCGGTGATAGTAATCTTTTGTTCCTTGTTGGTAGCCTTGTCCTTTGCTGAAACAGCCAGGATTCCATTGGCATCAATGTCAAAGGTAACCTCAATCTGAGGCACACCTCTGGGAGCCGGCGGAATTCCGTCCAAGTTAAACTTGCCAAGGGTCCTGTTACCAGAAGCCATTTCACGTTCGCCTTGCAGGACGTGGATTTCCACGCCAGTCTGACCATCGGCCGCTGTCGAGAAAACCTCCTGCTTACGAGTCGGGATAGTGGTGTTGCGCTCGATTAGCTTGGTCATCACCCCACCCAGAGTCTCGATACCTAGCGACAATGGGGTCACATCAAGCAACAGCATATCCTTGACGTCGCCAGAAAGAACGGCCCCTTGAATCGCTGCACCAAGGGCAACCACCTCATCGGGATTGACGCCCTTGTTAGGCTCCTTGCCAAAGAATTTGCGCACAGTTTCAATAACCAGCGGAATTCTGGTAGAACCCCCAACCATGACGACTTCATCAATGTCGGATGGCTCCAGTTTTGCGTCTTTGAGCGCCAGTTTACATGGAACAATAGTCCTCTCAATCAGGTCTCCCATCATTTGTTCCAGCTTGGCCCTTGTGATCTTAACTGCGAGGTGCTTTGGCCCGTTTGCGTCGGCAGTAAGGAAGGGTAGGTTAACCTCGGTCTCAGCCATGGACGACAATTCGATTTTTGCCTTTTCAGCGGCGTCCTTCAAACGCTGCAAGACCATCTTGTCCTTGCTGACGTCTATACCGCTGTCGGCTTTGAATGTCTCAATCAGATGGGTAATCAGCAGTTGGTCGATGTTGTCTCCACCAAGGTGGGTGTCACCGTTTGTGGCCTTAACTTCCACAACGTTGTCGCCGACTTCCAAGATGGAAATATCAAAGGTCCCACCACCAAAGTCATAGACGGCAATGGTTTGGTCCTTTTTCTTTTCCATGCCATAGGTCAAAGCGGCGGCGGTAGGCTCGTTGATGATGCGCTTGACATCAAGGCCAGCGATAAGACCAGCGTCTTTCGTGGCCTGGCGCTGCGAGTCATTAAAGTACGCAGGCACTGTGATTACCGCTGCTGTAACTGGTCCACCAAGATAGTCTTCAGCCGCTTTCTTCAGCTTCCCAAGAATCTTGGCCGAAATCTCAGGTGGGGTAACCGGCTTGCCTCTAACCATAATGGCCGCAGCGTTGTTTTCCACCGAAGTCAAGGTGTAAGGCACGTGGGTTGCTTCGTCTTTGATCTCGTCAAATCGTCGTCCCATAAAGCGCTTGATACTGAAAATTGTGTTTTCAGGATTGGTGATAGCCTGACGTTTTGCTATCTGACCCACCAAAATTGCACCCTTATCATCGTACGCCACTACTGACGGGGTCGTCCGCCCGCCTTCTTCGTTTTGAATAACTTTTGCTTCTCCGCCTTCCATAACAGCCACGACGGAGTTGGTCGTTCCTAAGTCGATTCCAATGATTCTTTCCATATGTAACGCCTCCAACTTATTTTATTGTCACGCCGTTTAGCGTCCTATGGACCAAAAGGTAATCACCAGATGAGTTAAGTCAACGGGTTGGGGTAGGCGACAATTGACGGTTTTTGCCTGAATTGTTCAAGGGGCGCGATAAATCGGCTGCAAAACTTAGAACATGAAAGCAAAAGAAGGTTTAAAACAATGCTTTGTTCAGGGGAATCTGATTGACTTTTAATGTGTATTTTGCGAGTCTTTTGTTGGTTTTGATTGGGGAAAACGATGACTTCTGATGCATTGAGATTTCCGTTTGTGGCGGCATTGTTCGCGACTTTTTTAATGATATCAACGGTAGGCTGTGGCGACTCATCTGAGCCAACACACGATCCAGGCACGGATTCGACAGCCGATCAGGACCCCATCGGCTCTGATGAGGTCCTTGATGAGACGGCCGATGAACCGGACCAGTCTGGGGAAGAGGACTTGGTGACCGATGATACAAGCGAGGTCGATGATTCTGATGCGGATCCAGAGGATGCCGAGATTGAGGAAGACGAAACTCCCCCCTACGTTGTCTCGTCGATTCCTGCAAACGAGGCAATCGGAGTAAAAATTCCCTTTGAGGTCCATGTGACTTTTTCCGAGGCTTTGCGAGCCGACACCGTGGATGACAACGGCTTTAGGGTGTACGACTACATTGGGAAAAATACCTTGCAGCCAATGCAGGGCACTGTGAGCTATGACCCAGAGACCTTCACGGTTTCTTTCATTCCATCAACTGGAGCTATCTTTCGTAAGGCTACTCCTTATCTGATTGAGATTGGAGGCAGGATTCAAGATCGCGCTGGTAACATGGTTGAAAGGACAACCATTAGATTTGCTACTGAGGCTTTCCCTGACTTGGAACCTTATTTTGAGCTTGCAAAGGAGTACGCTCCAGTGCTGAAGCAAGCTGTTGACAAGATGAATCCGGCACTTGACTATCCGACCAAAGTGAACTTTGACGGTGACTGGGACATTACTAACAACTTGGCCAACTTACAGACTGCTACGTCGATTACGCCTGCGGTTTATTGGGGTGTCATCGAAAGTAAAACCCACTATTTCATCAGGTACGCATTTTACTATCTGAAAAAGAACGGGCAATCCCAGTACGCAAACGACTTGTCCGGCGCCATGGTGGTTGTTGAAAAAACAACAAAGACGCCAATCGCTGTTGAAACATATTTTTCTGATAAGGATTTTGAGGATTTTAGGTCCTATGTGACTCAGGAATCTGGCTTGGTGGTAGATGGTGGCAAATCAGGAACTCCTAACGGCGACTATAATGATGACGATAGGATTAAATATGGCGCAAACTGGGTGTTTTTGAAAAACGAACTGTTCCCGCATAATCGGTACGTGGCTTATCTTTCCGCCAAAGGGCATGAATCCTGCGTGTGGGCTCAGGAAAACAAGGAAAATCCCCAGGATGACTGGTGTGACCTGTCCGGTGGAAAGAAGGCGACTCTGTCAATCGTAGAAATGGCCTATACTGGTGCCGCGACTGACATTGAAAAGGCGCCTAACTGGCCTTTTAGTACTGGTGTTGGCCAGGCATACGGTTATGAGCTGCTCTCAATGATGGATGAATGGTGGGTAAGGAGGGACCGCAGCGAAAATCTGTTCAGTGGAGTTTTCACTTACGAGGCCCCAGACAATCGTCCTGGTTCAGAACAATCTGGGGCGCTTAAGGCTCCAGCTGGCTTCCAAGGCGCTGCGCAAGATAGTACTGCAGGCGCTTTAATGCCATGGGCTTGGGAATGGATTAAGCCCAGAAAGTGGTTTGGCGATACTTTCCCTGCGGAAAATGGTATCAAACCTGGATACTTCTTCTTGGATCCAGCCTATTACTTTGCCCTTAAGCATCAATTCAGGCTTAGTAACGACAATACAGGCTTTTCTGGAGCCTACTGCTATAACCCCTATCTAATGCCATTCATGGACCCCAGAAAGACAGACCCTCAGTGTAGGTGAGTAGTGAAGAAGCTAGTAGGGATCATTGTTCTTTTGGCTGTGTTGGGGTGCGCTGAGCAGCGTCAGCAGTCTACAACGACTATCCAGATGCCAAAGCTGACCGTGTCCACTGATGTTACATGGACTGGCGCGGCTGCTAGCGACGACTTTCCCATTGCCAAGGTTGGCGATTCTGAGATACCGGCCTCTAGGCTGCAAAGGGCCATTGCTGGTGGGCTTGATCCTGATGTGGCGCTTGAGCAGTTGATTGACCGCGAGTTGGCTGCTCAAGCCGCAATAAAGGTGGGTGAGGAGGATGGTGAGGCGAGTAGGCTTGTCTGGGAGCGGGCCTTGGTACTAAGCCTGTTGGATGATAAGTTTCAAACTGGTTTTACACAGGCTGACGTTCCCTTTGAAGATTTTGAGTATCTGTACTCGCAGCAACGAGTGCGTTCAAAATTTGTTCATCATCGAACGTTTGAAGTGAAGGATTATCAATGGAACTGTTGTAATGGTAGGCCTGCTGATTGTAACACCCCGGAATCAATTGCTTGTTTTGAGGAGGGGCAAAAGGCGATGGGCAGGGTTTGGCAGGCTTTGACGGCTGAGCAGCCGGATCATGAGGATTTGTTCTTTTTGGCAGAGAAGTATCAAGCAATGGCCCCTCGTTTGGCGTTTCAGGAGTTTTCCTTTTCTTATGATGAGGAAAGGCAGATGCAAAGGGGCACAATCCTCTTTGATGATGCGGTTGTTGATAGTGTCATCAATGGTAAGGTTGGGACGTTTTTAGCGCCGGTGCTAAGTGCGTTTGGGTGGCACGTCATGTACATCGTCAGTGATATGCCAGCCCAGAATTTGCCGCTTAGCGACCCTGCGGTCCAAAAAGAGCTGTATGAGCATCTCCATCCGTGGTTTCAGCAAGTTAGGTTTTTCGAGCATCTGGCCACTCTTGCTGGGACTGAGCGGCTTTTGCTGCTGAGAGGTTATTTTGAGGGTAGCCCCAAGAAGTTTGATCGCCCCAAATATGACGTCGAGGTGTTCATTGACTCGATTGGTGAGGCGGTTGAGCGGGCCGGCGCGGTTGAGGATGACCCGGCTTAGGGACAGGGGTCAGGGACAGGGTCAGGGGACAGGGGTCAGGGACAGGGTCAGGTTAAAAAGGCGTTTGCTGCTTGTCTGATCGATTCATCTAAAGCAGTTAAGGTCACTACTTCTTTCAGAATTCCCTTTGGCAGCATGGGCACCAGTGCGATTGCCAGTCGAATTGGAGTAAATGGATTCATCGAGACTGCGCTTATCAAAGGTTGGCGCAGACCAAATCTCGATGAACTGACCAGCTCGTAGAAGGTTTTTGCCGACTGTGGCCTTTTTGCAGCTATCCTTAATACATCGGTTTCTACAAGGCGTGGATTTTCCAAAAGAATATGAATCACCGAGGGAGCAGGGTCGTTTCTAAGCACATCAAGCTGACAGCGATTTTGGCCTCTGGCCCTGGTCTTCCTGACTCCCAAGGGCACATCTTCATAGTCATAAATTACTGGCTCTGAGCCTGTAATTGCCGAGCAGGCATCATCAGTTCCAATCAAAAAGGACAGAGCCAGCTGTCTGGGATGGTTGGACAGATGTTGATACGAAGCCTGAAATCGATCAGGGGCCTCATCAATGCATGCCAAAGCCGCCAACACAACATCAAGCCATATTGGGGCCAATTCGATATTGGGCATCGAATAACAAAGATAACCCAGCAGATTGCACAGTTCCAATGGCCCAAGCTCCTTAACAGTTCTAAAGACCATGTTTCTGCGGATTTTAGGATCAATCTGAGAAGAAAATCGTCTGACTATGTCTACTGGCGCGGCCGTCTCCACTGAATGAGTCCTATGTTACAGGGTCACCAGGCTTCAACTGTCCGTCAAAGGTGGCGATCAGAACGTTATTATCGTCACCACCTGCTAGTACCATACCTTCACTAAGCCCAAATTTCATCTGGCGAGGCTTTAGATTTGCCACCACTATCACGAAGCGGTCCACTAGCACTGACGGATCTGGATAAAAGGCCCTGATCCCGGCAAAGATAGTGCGGTAGCGCCCCTCTCCCAGGTCCACGGTCAGCTTCAGCAGCTTTTTTGCGCCTTCCACCAGTGAAGCGTCTTTTACAAGCCCAGCACGTAGATCAACCTTTACAAAATCGTCGAAGCTTATCTCAGGCTCTAACGCTTTCAAGTCGTCTCTGGCTGCGGCATTTGGCAACTCAGGCTTTTCTTGAACAGGCTTTTGTGGCGCGGCCTTGGCTTCCTTTTTGGCTGTCGTCCTGGCCTCAATCTTGGCCCAAGTGTCCCGAAGCGAAACGGTACGGTTGAAAACCAGTGCCCCAGGTTTTGAATCCTTATTGTCCAGGCAAAAATATCCAAGCCGCTCAAACTGCAAGGTCTTAGAACCATCAAAATCAGCCAAAGCAGGTTCTAATTTGCAGCCCTTCAGGATTTGAAGGCTGTCAGGATTGATGTAGTCTGTAAATTCCTTGCCTTCCTCGACATCATTTGGATTTTCTTTGGTAAACAATCGATCATACAGTCGAATTTCAGCGTCAACAGCATGTTCTGCTGAAACCCAGTGGATGGTACCCAAAACCTTGCGGCCATCTGGGGCCGTACCCCCCTTCGAGTCAGGGTCCCAGGTCCCATGAAGCTCGACCACATTACCGTTTTCATCCTTAATCACATCTGTGCACTTAAAAAGGCAGGCATAGCGCAGCCTGACCTCGCTGCCTTTGGTCAGCCTGAACCATTTTTTTGGGGGATCCTCTCTAAAGTCATCCTCTTCGATATAAAATACCTTTGAAAACGGGATCTTCCTGCTTCCAAAGCTTGGATCGTCAGGATGATAAGGCGCATCAAACCACTCGACATGATCATCCGGGAAGTTATCGATAACCACCTTCAAGGGCCTCAGCACCCCCATAACTCGTGGGGCAGTGTCGTTTAAATCGTCACGCATCGTGTGTTCCAACAAGGCCACATCAACGATACTGTCTGTTTTAGCCAGCCCGACTCGTTCCACAAATTTACGGATCCCAGTTGGCGAATAGCCCCTGCGACGCATTCCAACAAGGGTTGGCATCCGCGGGTCATCCCATCCATTCACATAACCGCCATTCACCAAGCGCAACAAACGGCGTTTCGACAGCACCGTGTAGGTGATGTTCAGGCGCGCAAATTCAATCTGTCTGGAAGGAAAAACCTCGCACTGCTCAATAAACCACTCATAAAGCGGCCGGTGGGCCTCAAATTCCAAGGTGCATAGGCTGTGAGTAATTTCTTCCAAGGCATCTGAAATTGGGTGCGCAAAGTCATACATCGGATAGATGCACCAATCTTCGCCAGTACGATGGTGATGTGCATGCTTGATTCGGTAAATCAAGGGATCGCGCATGTTCATGTTTTGGCTGTTTAAGTCGATTTTGGCGCGCAGCACGTGGGCACCGTCTGGAAATTCACCTGCCCGCATCCTGCGAAAAAGGTCCAGGTTTTCCTCAATACTTCTGCCACGATAGGGGCTTTCAACGCCTTTTTTATAGAAATTGCCGCGATATTCACGAATTTCGGCCTCTGAAAGGCTGTCCACATAGGCCACGCCTTTTTTGATCATCAATTCGGCCAGTTCATACATCTTCTCAAAGTAGTCCGAGGCGTAGTATTTGGCGTTCCATTCAAAACCAAGCCACTTGATGTCTTCTTCAATAGCGTCAACAAATTCAACGTCTTCGACTACCGGATTGGTATCGTCATAACGCAGATTACAGGTCCCGCCGTACTCCAGGGCGACTCCAAAATCCACGCAGATAGCCTTGGCATGGCCGATGTGAAGATAGCCATTTGGTTCCGGTGGAAATCTGGTGGCAATCCTGCCGTTATGCTTGTTGTTTCGTAAGTCCTCTTCGACGATAGTCCTAATGAAATCCAAACCTTCGCTATCTGTCGACGTGGGTGCGACGTCTTGCTGGGAGTCTGGTCTAATGTTTTCTAGGTCTGGAGCGTTCGTGTTTTCCATGTCCATATAGCCGCCTTTTTCAAAGGAAACCCAGGCCAACCTGAGGGTTGCAAATGTACCGATAAATCCACGCTTCGGCAACCTAAAATCACGGCTGGTACGCGAATCATTGGGTGATTTTGGGCAAGCGTTCACTGTCAGAATTTTGTATAATACCGGCTGGGGATTTTGGACTTGACATTACCCTTAGATATGCCAGTCTTAATGATGGCGCTAGCAATTTGGAAAAATGGTTGTGTGCTGTTACTTTTTAGACCATTTTAGAAGGCGTTTTCATGCTGAGAGGTGAATCATGACACATAGGCTTCTACCCGTATTTGCAGTGTTATCGATCCTGTCAGCATGCGGAGGTGGGACTGGCCCAACCTTGGAGCCTGGTTCCTCGGATCCAAACCGCAGGGACTACGGTGAAGGATATGATTATGGTCGACCAGAGTTTAATTTTGGAGACCGTGACACCGACGCCGAAACTGACATGGTTGCTGAAGAGGCGGTCTCGCCAGACTCACATGACAACGACATTCTTGACATCGACGAGATAACGCAGGGACGTGATGATGGGATATGCGAGCCAAATTGCCAGGGTCGCAATTGTGGTGGAGACGGTTGTGGAGGCACGTGTGGCGAATGTGATGGGGGTAAAATCTGTATAGAGGGCGTTTGTACTTGCGAGCCCAAGCATCATAAGGACTGCTGTGGTGACAACGTCTGCTGGTTTGACTCTTGCGGCCAGGCTGGTGAAGTCGTTGCAGAGTGTCGCGCTGGATGCGCCAATGCGCGGTGCAAGAATTGTGTCCCCCAGTGTGATGGCAAGGAGTGCGGCCCCGACCAATGCGGTGGAGAATGTGGGGATTGCCCTGGAAGTAGGTGCGACGGGTTGACGTTTTTATTAGCTGAGAAGTGCGCTGAAGGCTCTTGTGTGCCTAGCGGCCCCGACGAGAATTGCGAAGGCTGGCTTGTCTGTACTGACAACTACTGTGACCCCGTCCGAGGCTGCCTTGAAAGAATCAAAAAGAACTACTGCCTGATTGACCTTGTTTGTCATAGGGCTCAAACAACACAGGGGAAATGCCTTGTATGTGACCCAGCGCATCCAACTGAATGGTCGTTCAATGAGGGACACCCCTGTGATGATGGCAATCCTTGTTCTGTAAACGATCAGTGCCGATCCGATGTGGCGGGAGGCCCTCAATGCATTGGGACTCGCTATTCTTGCGATGCGCCTGGACCTTGTGAAACTGCCGAAGGGGCAACCTGCAATGGTGATGGCACTTGCACCTATAGGGCGGCTGTTGGAGTTAGATGCGACGATGGTGACCCCTGTACAATAAACGATGTTTGTCAGGCCGATAAAAGTTGTAGGGGCTCAACCTATCAATGCGATTCCCCAGGTTTTTGTCAGACCAAAGTTGGCGCTATATGCAATGGAGATGGTACTTGTACCTATCAGGTAGACGTTGGTGCTGCCTGTAACGACAAGGATTTATGCACTTTTAACGATGTGTGCATGGATGATGGCTTCGGAAACGGCATTTGTGCTGGAACCGCATATGCATGTGAAACTCCAGGGTTTTGTGAGAAGGCCGAGGGGGCAACTTGTAAGGGTGATGGTACGTGTAATTACCCAGCTGATGCCGGCGCCCCGTGCGACGATGAACTGGCGTGCACCTATGATGATAAATGTCTGGATAACAAGTCTTGTGTTGGCACTTTCTACATGTGTGATGACCCTCCCGAGTGTGCCACAGCTGAGGGTGCAACCTGTAACGGTGATGGCACCTGTAACTATCCTGTAGAACAGGGAAAAGCCTGTAATGATGCCAATCCGTGTACCATTGATGACCACTGTCAGGAGGGCCAAGATGGCTTGCCTGTCTGTCTTGGAACACTCTACGAATGCGATTCTCCAGGGTTTTGCGAAACGTCCGAGGGAGCGATCTGTAACGGCGATGGTACCTGTAACTATCCGGCGGACATAAATAGGGCGTGCGATGATGGAGATCCTTGTACCTATGACGATAACTGCAGACCCAACAAAATCTGCTTGGGGACTTCCTATTCATGCGACGAACCAGGTTTATGTGAGACTGCTGATGGTGCCATTTGTAATGGGGACGGTACTTGTACATACGAGATCGCGGTTTGGGAATCGTGTGACGATGGCGATGCTTGTACCTTTGACGACGTGTGTCAGCTAGATGGTTCGTGTGTGGGAGTTGACTATTCTTGCGACAACCCTCCATATTGCGGCACTGTAGTTGGTGCAACCTGCAACGGTGACGGCACCTGTAAATACCCCCCAGATTCGGAAGCAGAGTGTGATGATCATGACCCTTGTACCTGGAATGACAAGTGCAAGGCAGGACCAGGTGGGGTGCCCGTCTGCCAAGGATTCTTCTATACGTGTAGTTTACCTGGGGCGTGTGAGACTGCGGTTGGTGCCATGTGTAACGGCGACGGTACCTGCTACTATCCGCCTAACACAGATGCTCCCTGTGATGATGGCGATTTATGTACGTATAACGATACATGTAAGCAAGACAAAACATGCTCTGGCGTTGCTTATACTTGCGAAGATCCTGGTTTTTGCGAGACCGCAGCGGGTGCGGCTTGTTTGGGTAATGGCGACTGTTTATATTATCCAGACCCTGATGCAGCGGACTGTGATGCGCCAGGGTATTGCGAAACTATGGTTGGGGCGAAGTGTCTGGAGGACCGCAGCTGCTCGTATCCGCCTGCAGTTGGAAGGCCCTGCAACGACGCCAACATGTGTACCCACAGTGATGCCTGCGATGCAAACAAGCAGTGTACAGGGACCGTATATCAATGCAAAAATCGCCTAAATCCTGACTGCAATGGAATTGGTGGTTGTTATTGCCTGCATGAATCGGGGTCTTCCGTTTGTGATGACAGGTCAGATGTGTGCGATCAAGAAATAGGATGCATTTGCTCAACTAAGTGGGGTGCTGCTGGACCGTGCCCTGAGGGGAGGAAATGCAGGCGAACTGGGTGCTTGTGACCATACCTTGTCTAATAAGTAGCTGAAAAGTTTTGGGTGGTGGCTGGCTAGCGATGGTGGCGGCTTGGAGTTTTGAATCCTGTTTTGGATTTTGGGATTGGTCCGTGCGAGTGTTGGCAACGGTGCTAGCGATGGTGGCGGCTTGAAGTTTTGAATCCTGTTTTGGATTTTGGGACTAGGCTCTTTCCAGGCGCTCGATGCGTTTTTCCAGGGGAGGGTGGGAGGCAAACAGTGCCGCCCATTTTGGGGCGCCGGTAATACCAAAGGCCTTCATTGACTGGGGCAAGGCGCCAGGCTCCAAGGAACCCAGTCGTTGCAACGCGGCAATCATATCCCTTGGCGAGCCCAACAATTTAGCCGCGGTGGCGTCAGCAGCAAACTCACGGCGTCGCGAAAAGCCCATAACGACGATGGATGCCAGAATCCCCAGCACTAACTGCATAACGATATACGTGATGAAATAGCCAATTCCGCGCCCATTTCTGGTCCCGAACACGGCTTTATCAACGGTCACACCGATGATTCTGGCCAGCAAAAGCACCAGAGTGTTCATCACGCCTTGAAGCAGGGTCATGGTAACCATATCCCCACTAGCGATGTGTCCAACTTCATGGGCGAGCACAGCGCGGACTTCGGCCCTAGTCATGTTTTGCATCAACTGGTCTGACACAGCCACAAGCGAGTTATTACGGGTCGCACCAGTTGCAAAGGCATTAGGCGCACCCCTATAAACCGCAACCTCAGGCATGCCAATATTTGCGGTACTGGCCAGCTCACGGACCGTATTGATAAGCCAGTGCTCCGTATCAGACCTGGGATTGGTAATGACCTGTGCCCCAGTACTTCTTTTGGCAATGAACTTAGACATCGCCAAAGAAATCAGGGCTCCACCCATACCAAACACCAAGGCAAACAGGACCACCGCCCCAATACCGGTCGGATCAAGCCCAAGCTGGGTAGACAGCAAACCCAGCACAATAGAAAGCACAAACATAATCGCCAAGTTAGTCAACAAAAACAGAATGATACGTTTCATCACACCCTCAAGTGTTAGCAACAAGCAAAAAACAGGGCACAGCCCGGCCCAAAAACCGAGCGCCCGATTATACAATGGTGGGCAGCATGATTGAAGCAGTCAAGGGGTCGGGGAGGTTGGTTGTTCTTTTGTCCAGATGGACTTGTTTTCCGATGACGGTGGATGCCTTTTCCCAGTTCTTAAGGCGTATTTTTCCAAGGCCGTATCTGGTGTTACCTCACATAAAGAGGGCAGGGATGTTACGCAGCGGTTGTAGGCGTGGAAAAAGTCATCCCAATGTCAGGAGTAACGTCAAGTTGACTCAATGAATCCTACTCGTTAGCTACCACTAAGTTTATTGGACAGCCACGGAAAACCCAGGTTTTAAGCTTGATAAGTTGCTCAAACCTATTTTTGTCATCCTTGAAAAGCAGAAAAAGGTTGTTTTTTTTTTTTTCTATAGTGTTAGCCAAAACAGTCAGGGCTGGTAGGTCCGTAAGTTAAAGTTTGACTGTCCTAAGTAACAAGTTTTTAAACCATGTGTGGAGGGAGATCGAATGTTAAAGCCGCGGACTTTAATGGTGCCAATACTTTTGGTTCCTAGTCTCGGAGTCTTTTCGTTTTTGATTGGACTACCAAGTGAGGCCTTCGCAGATGCTGGTGGTTGGTTCCATCCGCCGGTTGAATATACAAGTACGGTCGAGGCAGACAATGAGTTGGGAAATTGCAGCGCTATATGTATCGAGGGAGCATCCGATCATATGGACCAAAACATGGCATGTTGCAGTGCCTGTGCATTTGTGACTGGTCGGATAGTTAAGAAGGCGAACAACTACATTGATAGATTGCATTGGTACAGAATCGTAGCAGCAATCGTTTCATTTGTTCTTGGTACCTGCCTTATGTTGCGGGCTGGTGTGTTTCTCAGCCAAAGGCTAATGCTCAATATGTCCTGGTATGTGGGAGCGGTACTGGTAGTAACGATTTTGGTATCTGGTGTGGCTTTGGGTGTTGAATGTCTTGTAACTCAAGGCGTTGTGCCTGAAATTGTCCAGGCGGATCGCGATTATAGGGCACTTAGGAGGGGTGGCTATCTGAGCGGAGGCTCATGCAAACGCCTATGCAGTGACATGATCGAAGAGTATGGTCCTAAATATGTAAATAACCCTAGTGCATGTTCTCGCGAAATAGAAACCTACCAAGGAGCGTACAGGCGTTTTGGTGAAGTAAACAGGGGTATCAATATGGAGGGGCAAATCCAAGAGCGGGTTAACGACATTACGAAGTTTTTGCAGACACCACTGTCGTATGATGCCAAGGACACTCCTAAAACTCCTGACGAGGTGTGGAAGTACAACGATGTGCTTAACTCAATCCGGGTAAAGCGTATGTCGCTGCTTCGGTTTGATCTAGCTATTCCTCTTATTGTTTTGTGTGGTTCTACGTTTTCCGCCTGGGTTGTAGCTATTGGTGCGTCTTGGCGTAGGCGTGATAAGCGGCGGAAGGGGCTTGAGTAGGGTAGCAATTCCTTCTCATGGTAGATAAGAGTCTTGATTCCGTGGAATTGGAGGCGTGCGATGAGTTATTCTCTGGTGGTTGTTGGTGGCACTGGACAATGGTTTTTGCTTGAGCTGTGCATGAGGCAAGCAGTAGAGTTTCCAACCAACGTTTGGATCATTGATAGGGATTTCAACCCACATGAGGAACGTGGCCAACTGGCCTACGTTTTGGCACAGAAGTATAGAGAGGCTACTGGAAATGAGGTCGGAACCAGGGTTTTTAAGCCGTGTGTACCTGACGAGAATAGCAATTACCTGTACAAACTGATTGATGACCTAGGCGGGGAGAACGGACGTGTTTTTAATACAGCTCTTTCCTCATTTGAACGTTACACCACGGTGGACGAGGGTTTCTATGGACTTCCTCGCCTGGGTGTGAGCTGGGTTTCATTGCAAGGATTCTCTAGTAGGCTGGACTTTTTAAGAGAACAGCATACCGATCCGATTGTTGTTGTTGGCTCTGTGGCTGGAGGGACGGGCGCTGGATTATTGCCCTATTTTCTAGGTAAACTCAGGGATCGCAATCCTAGCGATTGGAATTCAGAATTAATCGTGTGCGCATTAACCCCTTGGTTTAATCCTCAACGCAATGATGGGACGACAATACGTGTTGGTTGGAGGGATACGTGCCGTAGTGCGCGCCATGGGATCAATGCTTTGTTTTCTAATATGACGCGGATTAAGGATCAAATTGAGGTGCAAGGTAGAGAAGATCCCAACATTAAACGCACAATGTTGGTAACAGTTGGCCCGAGAATCGAAGAAGCTATGAACACACCCCCATATTCGCCGAGAGAACGTGCTGAAGGAAGATCTCCTGCACCGGTCATAAGATATCTGGCTGATTGGTTACCGAGTTTCTTGAGGCCAGCTGATGCTTATTCTAGGGAGCAGAAGTGTTTAACAGTAACCATTCCTGTGATTCGCGTCCAAGATGGCTCTGATGTTGCGTCTCGTGGAGAATACGTGGCATCTTCGAAGGCAAAGGCACTGGCTGATTTGCCATTTGAGCAGGCTCTTCGGATGCCAATAAGAATCAACCGACTAAGCGGCTTTGGAAAGGTGCTTGGGGGGATGTTCTGTTGTCTGCAGCAACGGCTCCTTTCGAACTACAGACCAAATTTATCAAACAATTAAAGGATGCCTTTAAGGAAAAAGGACAGTCTGCCCAAACTCCGTACCATGGGGCGGCTCGTATGATCATACGAAATATTGATGAACAGGTTGAGAAAGAAGAGGGAGAAAAGAGAAAGTATTTGAGGGACCTGTCCAGACTGGAGCCTAGGGATGAGAATGCGGATGATGACAGGGGTAGACAGGTTGCTAACACGATATACGAAATTTTAAAACGACATGCCGAAGCTGAGTTAGGAGGTCAAGTTGCTGCTGGAACAAACGCTCAGGCGGCAGGTGGTATAAGGGTTGGAGCTGGACATGTTCCCTTCTTACCGGTTGATGGTGGGTTAGTATGTACCAGCGGTGAAACCCCCGTAGTGATTTCTAATTTAGACGACTTTAGAGGAAGACTGAAAAAGACCCTTTCTGGCAGGAGATATGGGGATGATGCTAACAAGGTAATCAGTCGTTCAAGAGGTAGTGCCCTTAGTCTGGCTCACGTTTTACAGGAAAAGGCGGAAGAGTGGGGAAACGAGGATGCCGCTACCAGTGAAACAATGAAACAGGTTGTTTATCTGTGGCGAGCGGCTGTGCTCGGAATGCTCTATTATCAACCAGCACCAGAGCACGTGCGAGATATACTGCTAATCAGTGAGAGAAATTTTGAGAAGGATTTCAAAGATCTGCGTGTAGTTTATTGGAGAAATGATAAGGCCAATCCGGTTGGCTTCACGTCTTCGTCCGTTGGTTTTGTACCGGCTTGTGATTTTGTTGAGAGTGACCTTGAAGGCAATTTGGATGGTAATGAGCCCGGCGCACCTGCTTACCAGTCAGCAATGGAGCTTAGAGACCAGTTTAATGAGGCTGTTGAGATGGAAAGCAGCAAAAAGCAGGGAGTAGACAAGTTTCTGTTAAGGGCATTTGCAAGTTCAGTTAGTGTGACTACCCATGAAGAGCCTGCGTGGCATAAGTTACTGACCACAATCGGGCTGCCGAATGAACGTCCCGGAGGCATACCAAACGGTGATACCGAGCTACTTGACTCTTATGCTAAGGGAGTTGTTTTGCCCCTAAGGCTAGGAAGTGCCCCACAAGAAGAGCCAAGTACGCGGCCCCTACCTTTTGCTGTTTCTCAAGCAAGTCTTGATCGCATTTGGAGTGCGCTGCAGCGGAATGTGGAAAGGGTGCTATTTGTCCAGAAACAGAATCAAGATGGTACGGTAAAGCAAGTTTTCTTTGCCCCCCTTAGTCAATGGGTGACGGGGGCTGAGCAAAAGTTGGCCCTCGGGTATTCTGAGGTTGGTGGCACTAGGTATATACATGAAATCAGCGACGGGCTGCAGGATGCCTTGGATACATTGGGTTCAGAACCCGTTTAGAATTCTTTTAAATGAAGGGGTGCTTTGATGGCTAGATTTTATAGCGATGGTGATTTTGCAGTTGATGATTGTTTGGGCTTCGGAAGTGTTATTGAGGCCAGGGGAATCAGGGCAGCATATGCAAAAATCGAGATCGTTGGTGACAAGTTGTTTTTCAGTTTTAGTGGGCATCCAGGAAAATTCCAGCCGTTTCTTGTCGATGGTGTTGGACTAGCTAACGTGATGAGCGGTGAACGTTCCTCCTTCCGGCTCATTATTTGGGATGACTCCAGGGATGTTGTTCTAACAGAAAACAGAGGGGCGAGACAAGCTAGCCTTGTAATGAAAGGAAGCTATACGTGGCAGACTGACATTGGAGGTAGTAGTAGTACGGATTTTACGTTAACGCTTCTTTTCCCCTCTGATTCCATTTCAATTCAGCGTGTCAAAGATAATCGCGATAATGCGGGGATGGTTGAAAGGTTTTCTGCAGCTCATGCGATAGATGGAATGGTAGCTGCGTGGCCCGACAAGGTTTTACGGATTCAGAAACCCCCACAAGATGGTGGGGGAGGACCGAACGAGTACCTCTATCCAGTGTGCCCAGTGCGAGAAGAGATCTGGCCATATGTAAGAAAATTCCAGCACAAGTTCGCACATAACAAACATGAGTGGACGTTGTGGTTTTACGGGAGAGAAGCGGAAATAACAATAAGAGAAAACCATTTTGCATGGTCAGATATCGCTGTCGTGCAGCGTAACATCTGTGCAGCATTGGCTATATGGCCACCAAAAAGAATCGAGAAGTGGAGAATCTACTCCGTTGTCGTGGGTCACGATGGGCACCAGGATACACAGCTACTTAGGAACGACGATGAATGTTCTGTTTGGGAAGGTCCTGTTGGTAAGGATGTTGTTGGTAGGGATGTTGTTGGAGTCATAACTCAGTACACCCCTAGGGAGTGTAAAAGGTCAAAGGCCGAAAAGAGGCGTTCAAATGTTCTTAATGTAACTGTTACAAATCCCGATACAAATGCCCCTGTGTTTATAAGTATAACGCGAGATAGAAGTGAGATTGGTGAAGGAGAAACGGTGCGTCAGGGAGGCTTCTTCGGCCTATTAGACAAACAAGTGGATCAAGCCACTACAACACAGCTCGCAATGGAATTTGGTCTTGATCTTGGTACCACCACCACTGTTATTTCAGCGAGCTTGGATAACAATAATATACAAACTCCCAGTTCTATTAACGTTATGGACGGCAATAATGAAATGTTTATACCCAAAGACCTTGTTGGATTCCAACGCAATCACTGGAAGCAGGCTTTAGCATTTCCTTGGGTTCCGACAGTTGTTAGTGGAATAGATAATGTTACGAATCAACCAATGGTGGAAATAAGAACGGGAGTTTTTGATGGTCGGTCTGCAGGAGGTGGTGACGTTAGGTGTAGGGAATGGTATCCCTTTAGCGATGGTTCCTTTGTTTCCAGCGATGTAGATGTTGTGAAACTTAACGGAGCCAAGTCACGCTGGCACAGTGAGCTCAAGTGGGATGATCGTGACAACGCGACAGAATGGTTGAAAATTTTTGTCGTTACAGTTTTTACATGGGTCATTGCATCCAAACGCGACCGGGCAAGTAGCTTCACCATAAAAGCCTCTTATCCCCTGGCCTTTTCCAGGCAAAAGCGACAGGCATATTTCAGTTCTTTAAGACAAGCTGGGGAGAGACTGCAACAGATTACCGGTATCGACGTTAGCGTTAGTAGCAGCTGGGACGGTACCCAGGATGAACCCTTTTGTGATGAATCATTTGTATTACTTGGGAACATCGTGAACAGCATAAGAAACATCATTATGGAGCGTGCCCAACCTGGTGCAGCTGGAAATCTAAATCCATCGTTTTCGTATCTTCATGCTGACCTTGGTGGAGGCACCCTCGACTTGGTGTTTGCCGCATGTGACCCGAGTGTGACTACGTACAGAGTACTTGCGGCTGAAAGTATAAAGTTCGGGGGAGATACGATTAATGGGGAAATCCTTAAGAAGATAAGGTTAAGGGTCGGGGATGATCAGCCTGATCCTCGAGATGGTGCGCCTGAGGAACATCCCCTTAGACCTTTTATCGGATTCTTAATTAGACGTGGGGAGATTCGGAAACTGATGGAGCTGGCCGATGGGCAGCACAACGGCGATCCCGACTACATTACCTGGAGTGGCGCAGGAGGTCGAGAAGCTGCTGGATTGATTCGGGCATGGGCTGATATCTACATTTCTTTGATTGTGGAGTACTGTGCACGATTTGTCGCAGGCACGTTACTTGACTCGTCCTCTTTAGAGTATCGGCTTAACGGGGCACCTGGTCAGGGGGTATGGAATAACCCGTGGTCTACCGAGAATGGTGTTGAAGTGTTAGTACGACTGAGCGGTAATGGCTGGAAGGTTATGCAGACTCCTCATTGTGGATGGGATCAAGACATATCAGTAAGTGTCAATACATTCGTCAACGCCTTTAAAGCGAGGCTTAATGCACACATGGATAGGGAAGGTAGAAATGGGGTCATTGTGCACCAAGGCCAATGGCTTGAAAAGGACATAACTGCGAAAAACCTCCTTTATGTTGTTAGCACATTGGGTTTGGACGGTAATCATATTGGTTTAATGGCGGCACCAAATGGATTCAATGATTCCAACAGAGTGTCCAACAGTAATGGTGATTGGTATACACTTTGTGGAGAAGGATCCTTGATAAATCCTCAGTCTACAGACCCACTTGAACCATCACACGCATTCTACAGAGCGCATAGGCAACAGATTCGGGATTTGAGCATGGGTGATCTGAATATCGATCGGGTCTTTAAATTGGATGATAGTTGGAGGCAGTGGCATTCACTTTGGTCTGGTGAGCGTAAGACAATCATTAACGAAAAACTGAGAAGCTTTCAGGACCTTGGGGCGTGGCAGTACCGCCGTCATCCGACTATATCAGCTTTGTATTCATACTTGGGGGCCAAGATCAACGGGGTTGAGTAGTTTTAGACCAATCTGAATCGGGTGATAATATGATTGCTAATGGTTATAAAAAAGGTCAGTTGGAGCACGTTGAAATCCTTTTCAAATGGTATAGGGCACATCCGAATTCGTCTGGGCAAGATGATGGTTCGCGGACTTCCGAAACTGCTTACAGACTGTCTAATTTGACTTATGATATAGGACAGCCGGGACATCAGGAACCTGAGGATGTCGAGTCTGATCCAGTTGTTAGTGGTCCAGCGAAAGGGATTTCCGAGGAAGATCTGGTCGACAAATACAATGAATGGCTTTTTGATAAAAGTCCAGATCGGCCCGCGTTCGAGGAGTTTTTAGGGCTTTCTCCGGATTCAATTAAATATGATAGCGAAAATTTGTTCCTGGGGGTTGCGGCTTTGGATGGAAAACAGTCTGATTCTTCCCCAAGCTATTACTTAGTACCTAGCCCTAATTCGGACCCGAAGCTCAACTTAAGCAACCTAACTGATTATTTTGAGGGTGGTGCCTCAGAACAACCAATAGTAAATCACGAGTTGATCAAGCCTGCGAAAGTTCGGGAGGGTTTTTTTGCGAGTGATGTGAAGTCAAGCGAGTCAGAAGGAATGGATTTTCTGCTGCTTATCCAAGAAAAAGGAAAAGTCTGGTTACGTTGATTCTTGAACCCACAGGAGTTTATATGAATGATAAAGCCATTGTGGCGTGTTTTGCGGCATTTTGGATTGCTTTGCTCCTTCAGGGGTGTAGTCGTAGTGATTCAGAGATAGAACGTGTGGACCCACCGGTGGAGTCTGTTGCACCAGTTCCAGACCCAGTTGTGATCGAAGAACCCGCACCTCAAAAGGCCTCAGTTGAAGAACCTGCAGGAGTTGAGGCCTCATCACAAGAACCCTCGGAGCCTACCAGCGTGGATACTGAGAGTGCTACTAAAGAGCCAACCCAGGGGGACTCTCTTTGTAGGGAGCTGGAGGAGATGAAGCCTTGTAGTGAGGCAGAAGCAATGCCTACTATCGTAGCCAAGTGTCCCGACCGGAAAAAGATAGCGATAGTGGTGGACGACGATTCTGAGACAAGGGCCGAGGGAAAGTGGGAGTGGCTACAGACTAATGCTGTTGGAGTTTCGTCCGAGGTGTGTGATTCGGCTTCCGTCGAACAACCCTTGGCTCGTGATTTGCCAGGCATTTGCGAAACCATACAACGTATGGGCGGCCGCACAGCGTATCAGTACCTTGTTAGTTGTACTCCCGTTCAATCGCGTGCTGCAGCTCAGTCTGTTGGCTCAAATAGGGCTATAACCCCGGCAACTAAGGCGCTTGAGCGAGTTCGTGAAAAACTGCTGTCAGATACGTGGTCCGTTGTGATGTTTGCCTTTGACAATGTCATAGATGCGGTCGGTGCCGATTCTTCGCCTATGACAGCGTTTATTAATGAGGTCGGTCAATGTGTTATTGATGGCCTTCATGTGCAAGTTGTTGCACATCCCCAGACCTACAAATATGTGTACGTGTTGTCGCGAGTGGAGTACTCTGCGTACGCCAATGATCTAGCTGAGGCTATCGCCAGAAAGATGCCTACTTACCTCACCAGAAAGCCAGGTGCTCGAAAAAGCGGTCATCTCGATGGTTCCGAGCAAATTCCGACCGAAGGGCCAGAACCAATGGTGTTTGCTCTCACTCCTACCAAGTTGCTGGAACCGGGAGCTAGGCTAAGCGTAGCAAATCTTGAAGTTCAAAGACTATCTGCAAGCGTCATACGTAAGGACTCAAATAATATTTACGGGGAGTGGAGTTGGGATTTTCGACAGGGTAGAAGTGGTATCTCTAGTGAACGTGTTGCTAACCTAGACATAAGTTCTTGGTTGGATTCAAGGCAACCCAGTCGCGCAACTTGGGGTGCTCTTTGGAACGCAAACGTTCATGACTGGGCAGAACTCAGTGGGGTAGGAGCCTCGCTATCTCCCCCTGTGGTTGTAGCCAATACGGATCTTTCGGCCAAGCTGAAGGAGATTGTGGGCAGCCGTAACACGGAATGTGATGACAGGTGCCAGCTTAAGCTTAAAGCTGAGGCAGTTATAGCTAGGCCAGGGGTTGCCACCAGGAAGTGGACTGATTGTAATAGTGTTAAGAGCTCAGATTTGGTGCGGATTTACAATTCTCAAGGGGCCAAGACTGATGTGCCTGGGGGTTGCACTAACCCTCAATCCCATTTATTTCAAAGTCTTATAGCGGATCAGGATGAAAGTACGGGCGGGATGCTACTTTCTTTGTTCAGAAGTCCCGATCCGGGCCTAAATTGGGTGTATCACATAGGAGAGCCGTTTGAGTCAACCAAACTATGTTCTCAGGATGACCGAGGTATGTTTGTGTACTCACTCAAAAACCAGTCCGTAAAAGACTTGTTGTCTGTGGCTCTGGTTTCTCCGGGCCTAGAGGTCAGTCGATGCGCTTATAGGTTGCTAGCGACCGTGACCGGTTCGCATTCCTGGGATTTGCAGGATTCGTTAACTCATATGCGGATGGTTGAGCCTGACATTGAAACTATCTGCTCGAAAGATCCTTTAAAAGGCCTGGTGGATGCGTTCGCGAAAACTAAAGACAAAAGATTTCCCCAGAGAAAGAAGGGGCATCCCGGTGGCACAAACTACCGGTGTGGCATTGAGACCATGGCTGCGGTGATTGTCGAGGTAGGTAAGATTATTTCAGGTCCTGAGGATATCCAGGTAGGAACTACAACCAAGAAAAATCCATGGCATGAGGTTTCCCAAGAGTGCCTTCTTAAAGGGTTCCAGGTTCTCTATAAGTGCCCTTAGATCATGTTGAGGTTCCATGGTGACAGTTCTAAGGACAGTGTTTAGTAGCATTGGGGGTGCCAAAATCCAGAGTCTATGTTGCCAGAACGTACGCCATTCATATACAACGCGGCAGTATCTTACCGACATTAAGGAATACCCCATTAGTATTAGGCTTAACAATTGGTTTGAACATCAGGAACGAAAGAAAGCGGTCGGTTTGAAACCGATCTACGGTGATAGGGCTTCCGCCGTGTTCGCGAGCCAGAGAGGGGATTGTGACAGCCTGAGCTTGGCAGCGGCAACTTTACTGAGTTACTTGGGTTATAACGTTTCTCTTGTAGTATCTTTCTCAGCTAGACATTCTGTGCTTGGTGTTCACTTGCCTATGCGTGTGAATCAAGGGGAGACGATAACTAGCAATGGTGTCCCTTATACATTGGTTGAAATGACCAGCCCGGATCTTGCTTTAGGCAGTATGTGGTCTGGTTTCAAGAATCATGATTGGTTTGTAGTACCAATACGGTAAAAGAGATGGAGTGAATGGCCAAATGAGCAGCAAGTTTTATTCCCCAATTACGGGCCAAATTTTTGAGCGCAAGGAGGGGTGTCCCTTACATCCTGAGGACGCAGAATTAAGGGAGTTTACTGATGAGGTTAAAAACAGTGAAAATGTTAAGAGGGTATTGAAAAAAGCCTTCCCCGGCGACCCAACGACGTACTGGGAGCGAGAACATGATGGAGCCACTGATGCATGCATGGCATGCTACAAGGTCCGTTCAGAAGATGTTCCGAATTCACTGAACTATCTGATGGTTTCCAGGAAGCCCTTCGACGAAAAATCAATTCCGGCGATTTGGTTAGATGTGGCCTCTGCACTTACCTGCGATGAGATGTCAGGAATGTCAGGGGCTGGTTTTGAGGATGGACATTTGTGGGTAACATTGAATTACGAGCCCAGGCCATCAAACGACACAAGCACTAGGTGGCCGATTGGGGGAAAAAAAATTGACGAGGCCATTGCTGTTTTGGAAGGATGGCATCAAAGGAGCCTAGTTCATGGAGGGATCAACGAAAGGTGGCTGAATTTCTGGACCGTTCCGAAATACAGGATAATGGGCGTTGGACTCGCAGCGGCATATGCTGCCTGGCGAAGAATGAATGGCGTCAACACAGGACTAATGATAGCGGATCCTCGTTATGCGTGCCCTCGCGAACTGATGGGAGAACTATCCTCGCCATCTTTTGACTACCACGCACTAGCAGCCACAGTGTTTGCTTATGATTCTAATTTTGCTAATAAAGTTAAGGGTCCTGGTATTAATGCCTGTAAAAAGCCCGTCAAAACCCCGGGCGATCTTCTTCACAAGGTTTATCTTGCAACGGAGTGGAAGACATACATTGATGGTAATACAACCCTTTCTTACCGGACAGTTCTGAAAGATGCATTACTGAGACCCTACAAAGAATCCTACGAGGAGCCTCGGGGTTCCGCTAAGCCGACCGTCCCAGCTGGCACGACGGGTTCGTCGCCGGATGTTAAAACTTCTGCTTCAGGGCAAACCGAAACGAATGGTGCTGGTTCTGACATAGGTCAGACAAACGGCAGCTCTAAAACCAATATGGATGGTGTAGAAACGCATTTGAATAAGGGTGAGGGAAACTGGCTGCAAAGTTTGTTGGACTTGTCAAAAGAGGCTATCTGCGCGATGAAGTCCCACAGGAAAACCTGGGTGTCATTGTCGATAGCCTTGCTGCTCGTTTATGTAGCGTCTGTGGCTATCGCCTATGGTGTTGGTAAGCATGCCTCATCTTCGAATAGTGTTGACGCAGTAGCGCCAGAAGCTCCTCCCGCAAACGTATCTGATGCAGGGCAGCATTTTGCATCCGCGTCAACGCGAGGCCCAAACGAGGATAAAAAGTTGAAAGAACTGCAGGCGGTTGCAGGAGACGTAGTTAAGTGGATAGTTTCCAATGAGGATTTCTTCGGGGTCCTGTATTTAATGCCGTACTGGGCTAACTTCAATCAGGGGGATTTCAGATTGTCTTCCGAGGGATGGAGCAAAGAGAAAGCGGTAGAACTACAATTGCCCGCTCAATGGCAAGATAAACCTCTGAAGGATAATGTTGAAGAATTGCTGAGAGCTCGCAAAACTGAATTGGATAAGTTAAAGTTCAAGTTAGATGGTCTATTGGTTAGTCAAGGCGAAAGCCCACGTAAAGACCCGAAGCTGCAGGAGTTGGTCAAGTATTTGAAGGAGCAAGTCTCCAGGCCAGAGTATAAAGGGATGAACTTAACGGAAGAAACACGTAAACACTTTGGTTTGTCAGCAGGTAATAGCCTCGGGGAACATTAGTTAAATTCAGGTTTTTCATTCATGCGATCTAGTTGCGATTGGTAAGCCATGGCTCCCAATAAACCCCGAAGGCTAACCTGCTCGCATTCCGAGAGGTCGAATCCCTCCTCATGATCGCCTCTGCGGCCTTGGAGGCCGAGGTCCGCAAAGACTGCTTGAATTTCGCTCACAGGCGCCTGTTCCTCTGCCGGGAGCATGCTATTTGTGCGAGAGTTTGAGACGATTTTCGTGCGGATACCGATGCTTGCGCACTCAGAATTGACGCTCCAGGGAGATTTGACAATACTTGCCAGAATGGTGGATTTGCGGGATGAAAGTTCCTATAGCTAAACCAAAGGAGAGATCATGATGAAGAGAGCTTTCGGTATCGCAGCATTCTTTATGCTTTCCATTTTTTTGACCGGCGGCTGCGGTTCGGCGGAGCCGTGTCCCATCGATGGGCTTGATGAGGAGACAGCGGCCAAATTGAAATGTGAAGACAGCGGCGGCACGTTTGCTAATAGTTTATGCGTCTGCGGACAGGCGTTCTGTCCTGCAGGCGTGGTATGCAAAGACGGCGCATGCGCAAAAACCGCATTTGAACTGTCGTGCGAAGCCAGCGGGGGGACATACAAGGACGAACGCTGTGAATGCAAAAACGTAAAGTGCGATGCAGGGCTTGTATGCAATTATTTGACCAAAGAATGTCCCGAATCGAAACCGACCGGCTTCTGCAATGTAGCGGATGTCTTTTGCGCAAACAGCCGGATGTACACATGTGGCGAAGATAATACCTGGAAAGAAGGAGAAACGTGCGACAAAGGCTGCCATTCCGATCAAAAGAAATGTGTGAACTGCACATCTGATGGCTGTGAGGATGGCAGACTGTTCACATGCAATGACGGAGAAATCATCGCCGGGGACGCATGCAAATCTGGGAAATGTACGGATGACGGCTTGAAATGCGAACTTTCTTGTACCGAAGGCGATGTTTCGTGCTTTGATGGCAAATTGCAGACATGCACGAGCGAAACATGGACTACCACCGAAGTCTGCGATGCCGGATGCGCTGAAGACAAGGAATCATGTGCCACACGGTGCGATGACGGGGACACCCAGTGTGTCGATGGCAAGCTAAAAACATGCAGTGGCGGCGTTTACGGCGGCGAAGAAAATTGCGACAACGGCGCATCGTGCAAATCCGAAACGGAGTGCGGCGAGTGTGCAAACGACAGCAAGCAGTGTATCGACGATGAGAATAAAATAGGGAAACCTAGGACATGCATTGCCGGCGTCTGGAAGGATGATGTAAGCCAATGTGATGAGGTTTCGTGCGACATTGTGACAAACGAATGCGGCGAGTG
>LSQX01023498.1_pt2 | contig 34627 bp, 30 predicted proteins | sample 654561 | NCBI WGS metagenome assembly LSQX01 (sample SAMN04489861, study PRJNA283612) | anaerobic digester metagenome | isolation source: 4 biogas reactors fed with cattle manure at either 37C or 55C with and... | place: Denmark: Kongens Lyngby | collected 2014 | reverse complement strand
CTATGCGAAATAAGGTGCAAAAAAAGTTGTTTTTTTCTAAACACTAGTTTTTAATCTCTTGGGAATTTTGCGTTAGGGGGTGTCGTGGAAATCCTTTTTTTAGTTTTTAATGATTGGGTGCTAAAAAAGATTGCAACAGAACACCCGCCCCGACTCCGTGTTATAGCGGCGTCTCTATTATTTGAGAGGAGGCGGGGAACGCCCCGATTAAAATGATTGTAATATTTTAAATATATTGTCGTTTATTATAGGTAAAAGGCCTGCGACTAGTGTAAATACGGATAATAAGGCTATCCATGCTTTTTCTGTTTTTAAGATTTGGAGTTTGGGTGATTTTGAGTCTTGAGGGTCTACCCATGCACTTTTTAAGACTTGTATGTAATAGTATAAGGCGATGACATTGTTTAATACGGCAAAGACCAAGAAGCCATAATATTTGGCATGGGCTACATTTAAAAAGAGTTGGAATTTTCCTAAGAAGCCGGCTAAAGGGGGGATGCCTGCAAGGCTGAAAAGGGCGATGGCTAAGCTTATGGCTAAGAATGGGTTTTCTGCAGATAGTCCACGAAGGGAGTTAAATGAGGCACTGCGAGTGCGTTCGACGACACTGATGATAAAGAATACTGTGAAATTGGCTGCTGTGTAAACTAATAGATAATAGACGATGGCTGGTTTGGCTAGCGAGGCGGGTCCAAGTAAGGCTAAAAGGAGATAGCCTGCTTGAGCTATGGAGCTGTATGCCATAAAACGACGAAGTCGATGTTGTTTTAGTGCTCCTAAATTTCCTACAACTAAGGTGGTGCCTGCGAGTAAGGCTATGATGGGCATTATTTGTAAATGGACTTGTTTTAATGGTCCATATATTAATATAGCCATGAATGCGATAGCCACTCCCTTTGAAGTGACAGATAAAACTGCTGTGACTGGGGTAGGGGAGCCTTCGTAAACATCGGGTGCCCATGTGTGGAAGGGGAATAAGGTGAGTTTGAAGCCTATGCCTGCAAATAAAAATAGGACTGCTATCCAAAGTAATGGAGAATTGGTGTGTGAGAGACTTTGGGCGATGATGTCAGTGAAAAAGATAGAGCCAGAAAATCCGTAAAGGTAACTGAAGCCAAAGAGTTCAAAGGCGGTGGCAACGGAACCCATTAAAATAAATTTAGTGGCCGCTTCACTGCCAAGGATGTCTTTTTTGTTCCAAGCACTTAGAGCATAAAGTGGGATGGTTGCAAGTTCTAATCCCAAGAATAAAGTGAGTAAATCCGAGGCAGAGACGACTACAAAGCCCCCCAGTGTAGCGAATAATATTAAGGCTATGAATTCTGGATGCTGGAGCATGGATTTTGAGGTTTTGTGATTGGAATTGAAATAGTTTTTGGAAAGACTGATGCCCAAAAAGGCTGCAAATATTAAAAACTCTCTAATGAACAAGCCAAAGGCATCGATTTTCCATGTGGAAAATAGAAAGGGGATCTGATGATTAATGGGTATTAAATTTAGTAATGTAAAAATGACGATTAAGCCAGAGCTGGCTGCCCATCTTGGTAAACTAGAGTTTTTAGAAGTGATGAGACTTAAGAATAACACCAGAAACGCTAAGGCTAATAATAATAAATCGGGTAAAAAAGGATAAATCATGGGACTACCGCATTAAATGAGTGTAAATAGGTAATAGGCTTGAATCGATCCATTCGGATATGCCACTAGGAAAAAGACCTAAGAAAAATAAAGGGATCACAAGCAGGATGATGCTTAGTTTTTCTTTAAAATTGGCATCGATAATAGAAGGGTGACTCAAAGGTCCACTTAAAAAACGATTGGCTGATCGAAGGACATAAATAGCGGTGATGGTGATAGACAATATCGCAAAAATGCTCACTATTCGAATCCAAGAAGAGTCATTTTGAAAGGCTCCAATAAATATAGAGGCCTCGGCAATAAATCCAGATAAGCCAGGCAAGCCTAGACAAGCAAAGCCTGCAATGACAAAAGCCACTCCAATAAAAGGGATTTGTTTCATAAGGCCACTCATTTGAGTGATGTCTCTGGTGTGTGTGCGAGAATAAACCATGCCTATGGTAGCAAAAAACAGTGCTGTTAAAAGTCCGTGACTCAACATTTGAAGCACAGCTCCTCTAAAGCCCAGAAAAGTCATTGCCGCAATCCCTAAAAAGATTAAACCAAGATGTGAAATAGAACTATAAGCTGTGATGTATTTGAGATCTTTGTGTCGAATGGCAATAAAGCCAGAAAGAATCACATTGAAGATCAAGAGAAATACAATATAAGGCAAATACATTTTAGCGGCTTCGGGCATCAAATAAATAGCAACCCTTAAACAGGCGTAAGGGCCCATTTTCATCATCACTCCTGCAGCCAACATAGATACAGCGGTGGGGGCAGCTGAATGTCCGTCTGGAGACCAAAAGTGAAAAGGAAATAGAGATCCAGAAACAGCAAAACCCATAAAAAGTAAAGGGAATGCCCATATTTGTAAGCTCATGGGGAATGTGACTTGACCCAGTTCTAATAAATTCCAAGTGTTTAAGCCGGATTCTAGGTAAATCCCGATTAGAGCGGCAAGCACCATAGAAGAACCCAAAGCCAATGTGAGGCTTAGCTTTTTGCCTCCGTAGTCTTTTCTTCCTGATCCAAAACCACCTATCATGAGGTACATGCAAAGGGCTTCCATTTCATAAAACACAAATAATAAAAAGAGATCAAAACTGATAAAAACACCATAGACACTCGCCCCTAAAATTTGAATCAATGCAAAAAATATTTTAGTGTTCCCCTGCATGGACCAGCTGACTAAAATCCCCGTGAAAACCACGATAGCTGTGAGCAAAACCATCACTAAACTCAGGGCGTCGGCTCCAATAAAAAAGGAAGCCCCTATGGATTTCCACCAAAGGTGTTGAGTGACAAAATGCAAAGAAAATGTAGAAGCATCTGGTGTAGTTAATGTTGCGGTTAAATAGACTTTGATAGTTAAATACAAAGAAATAGCTAGGACAAAGGCAGCAGAAACCAGGTGGATACCTTTGATGGTAGAAGTTTTGGAACTGTGAATGGGTAAAGTGAAAAGAACAGTGAGGAATGGTAAAACCCATATAGAATTAAATAGTATAAGATCTAACATAATTACCCTTAAATTGGCAGTTTAGCGATAAGAGACCACATTAAAACACCAAAAATCATGAGGCCTAGATAAAATGGAGTCCAACCACTTTGGAGCTCTCGAACAAGGGATCCCAATTTTTGAATCACAAAAAGAAAGAGTTTAAGCAATCCCCCGATAATATAATCTTCAAAAAAGCGAATTGTTTGTGCTATGCCTTTAAATAAGAATTGTTGCACCAAAGCATCATAAATTTCGTCAAAATAAAATTGATGGTAGATCCATTTGTAGAAGCGAGGACGATTAGAAGAGTCTAAAGATTTTTGAATTTTAGCATAAGGCCTAGCATAAAAATACCATGCTAAAAAAATAGAAACTAGAACAATAAAAGAGCTTGCAAAGGGTATCCAGTCTCCTTGCATAGACTTTTCAAAAACATTTAGATTGTTGCTTCCTGGTCCATAGTACTGAAATAAGAGTTTTTTAAAAGCATATCCTCCTAAAAAAGAGGGAATAGCTAAGAGTAAGATAGGGAAACTTAGACCAAAAGATTCTTTAACATTGGCCGTTGAATTGGAACGAGGTTTTCCATGAAAGGCTAAAAAGAAAAACCTGAACATATAAAAAGCAGTGAGAGCACTTGTGACTAAAGCGAGAGCAAAAACTATAAAGTGCTCACTTTGGAATGCCGCGATTAATATTTCATCTTTGGAGAAAAAACCAGAAAAAGGAGGTAATCCAGAAATAGCTAAAACACCAATAATTGCAGCTGCATATGTCCAGGGCATTTTGTTTTTGAGCCCTCCCATTGCCTCTAAACTATTGCTATGAACAGCGTGAATCAAAGAACCTGCAATCAAAAACAGCATGCATTTAAAGAAAGCGTGTGTGAAAATATGGAAAATAGAGGCACTATAACCTAATGGGTGTATAAAAGATTCATTTTGAAGTACCACTGAAGTGACACCAAGTGCAAAAAGCATGTAACCTAGTTGACTTAAAGTAGAGAAAGCCAAAATGCGTTTGATGTCTTTTTGTGTGATGGCTATGACTGCTGCAAAAACGGCTGTGATAATGCCAAGCACCATAATAAGGTGTAAAGTACTTGGAAATAAAGCGAAAAATGGAAATAAACGAGCGACCAGATAAACACCTGCGACTACCATGGTGGCACTATGGATTATAGAAGAAACAGGGGTTGGCCCTTCCATGGCGTTGGGGAGCCATATGTGCATAGGAAACATAGCACTTTTGCCCCAACCACCTATGAAAATTAAAATAGAGGATAAGAAAAGACCTTGAAGTTTTGAAATGCTAATAAAACCTAAGTTTATAGAACCTGAAAAATGACTGAGAGAGAGAGAATTAAGAGTTTCGAAGCTAAAGGTAGATGCGATATAACTAATGAGGACTATTCCTAATAAAAAGAAACTATCGGCAAAACGAGTCAATACAAATGCTTGCTTAGAAGCTTTGACAGCACTAGGCTTTTGATACCAAAAACCAATGAGTAAATAACTACTGATCCCCACTAATTCCCAGAAGAAAAACATTTGGAATAAATTGGAGGCCACTACTAAACCTAGCATCGAAAAACTAAATAAAGATAAAAAAGTGAAAAACCTTGAAAAAGAAGGGTCGTCTTTCATGTAGGTGAGACTGTACAAGTTCACAACAAAGGATATAAAACTCACCACTACCACCATCATTATAGAAAGAGGGTCTAATAAAAAGGCGAAATGGGCATGTAAAGAGTCTGTGAATTTTAAAAACAAATGCTCCCAAAGGATGAGCTTACCCGGAGCTATTCCACTTTGAAAATAAAAAACTGCAATATAAAGAGCACTTAAAAAACCAAATCCACTGAGAACAATAGAGACATAAGCAGCGTGTTTTTTTCGACTAGAATGGAATAACAAAGCATTGATTAAAAACGCAAGAAAAGGCAAAAAGAGACTGAGATAACTCATCAAAATAATGTTATTCATGCAAACCTCTTAAAGAATCGATATCTAAACTATGGGTTCTTCTGTACATAGCAATAACAATGGCCAGAGCAATAGCCATCTCACAAGCTGTAATGGCAATTACAAATAGACTAAAAATGGCCCCTGCACTAGCGTCTCCTTTTGAGAAATATGCAAAGCTGATAAAGTTCATATTGGCAGCATTCAACATTAATTCAATAGAGATGAGCATGGCCACAATATGGCGTCTTCGTAACAAACCAAAGACTCCAATACCAAAGAGGATAAAAGAAAGTAATAAACAATTGAGTAAGGTCATTTTTCTTCCTTTTGTTTACGAGCAATGCTCACTGCTGCAATGAGAGATGCAAATAATATAAGCCCAATGAGTTCAAAAGCGATCACAAAACCATTGCTTTGTATAGACAATAAACGAAAGGCTATGGATTTTAAAGAAGCATAATCTAAAGGAGCACTAGGAGTGTAGCTTAATAAAGAATGATTCTGAAATAAAAATCGATAAGCAAGGCCTAAAAAACTCAAACCCAAAAATGCAGCTATAAAATTTCTAGGGACTTTGGTGCTAAAGGCAGTTTCTCCTAAATGACTCGTGAGTAAAATAGTAAAAATCACAAAGATAACCACACCTCCAGCGTAAACCATCACTTGAGAAATAGCGATAAACTCTGCATGCAACATCAAATAAATAATGGCAGTTGCCACAAAAGAAAATATTAAGAAAATAGCACTTTGAAGCACATTTTTTACAAGGACAGTGGCTAGAGCTGTGGTGATAGTTAAAGCAGAAATAAAATAAAAGAATAGATCTTTAAGTTCTGTAGGAAACATTAAAAACGCCCCTCCTTTTGATTGAGGACCATTTCAAAAACATCTTTGTTTTGGTGAGAAAATTCAAATTCAGGATTCATTTGAATAGCTCCAAAAGGGCAAGCTTCTACACAAAGAGCACATTGAGTGCACGATGCCAAATGGTACAAGTAACGCCCGAGCACCATTTTTCCAGCTATGTTTTTGGTGGTTAAAATATTGATAGAAGCATTGGGGCACGCTTTTTCACAGAGTTTACATGCAGTGCATAGGTTTTCACCTTCTTTGTCTTCTATAAGTTCTAATCTCCCTCTGTAACGATCGTGCATTTTTAAAGTTTTTTTGTTTTCTGGATATTGTTCTGTCACCACACTTTTGGGGTTAAAAAAGTAACCCAAAGTCACTGATAAACCTTTTAATAGACTAATGGGGCCAGTGATGCACCGCTTTGCATATTGAGACCAATAGTTTATAAAGGTAGAAGATGATTTATTTTGTTTCATAGACTAAAAACCAATAAAAGAAATATAAAGGGCACCTAAAATCAATACAAGCAAATTGAGTGGGAGTAAAAATTTCCACTCAAAAGCCATGAGTTGATCGACTCGAGGTCGTACAAAAGTCCATCGGACTACCATATAGGCCCAGATCATGAATAAAACTTTGGCTGCAAACCATATAAAACCAGGTATTTTGATCAAAAGAGAATCTACAGACTCTATACCAAGGAGTGGAGGCAAATAACCACCTAAAAAACAAGTCACACCTATAGAAGAAGCTAGAACTATATTAATGTATTCGGCCAAGTAAAACATAGCAAAAGCGGTGCCATTGTATTCGGTGTGATAACCTCCAGTGAGTTCTTGTTCGGCTTCGGCAATATCAAAAGGAGCCCGATTTAGTTCGGCTGTAGAAGAAATGAAAAATAAAATAAAAGCTATAAAACCAAGACCAGGAATTTTAAAAATCCACCACTGGAATAGTCCTCCACTTTGACTTTGTGTGATTTCCATAAGGCTTGCCGATCCAGATACCATCACTATAAACACAAGAATCAGTGCAAAGGAAATCTCATAGCTAATCATTTGAGCCCCGCTCCTTAAAGAGCCCAAAAGAGAGTATTTGTTGTTAGAAGCCCACCCCCCAATGAGCATTCCCAAGATGCCAAAAGCATTCACAGCAATAATAAATGGTATTCCAATGGATAAATTGACCACTTGCAAGTTGTAGTCAAAAGGAATCATAGTTAATGCCAAAAATGGAGCTGTTAAACTCAACATAGGTGCTAAATAAAAAATAAACTTGTCTGCACCAGCAGGAGCATAAACTTCTTTGAATAATAGCTTTAAAACATCGGCAATGGTTTGCAAGGTTCCTCTGTAGCCCAAGCGCATAGGACCCAATCTACATTGAATGGCAGCACACACCTTTCGTTCCATATAAATGAGTATAGGGGCTGTACCAATAGCTACCGCACAAATAGCTATAATAGATAGGAGTAAATTAACACCAAAAGCGAGTTCTGGAAAAGGGGAGATGGAGCGAACAAAATCTCCAATAGGGTGCGTTATAGAAGTATGCATCATCGGTCAATCTCCGGTATCACAGGGTCTATAGTAGCTAAAATAGAAACAAGATCAGATATTTTATGACCTTTTACCATGGTATTTAGGGCAGAAAGATTAGAAAAACTAGGACTACGAGTGTGGATGCGGTAGGGCTTGTCTCCAGAAACAGCGACCACATAAGTGCCATACAAGCCTTTAGCTGTTTCAATGGCACTATAATAGGTGCCTGCTTTTAGGCGAATGGAAGGTTTTTCCTTACTTTGATATGGCCCCTCTGGAAAACGAGCAATACACTGGTGTAAAATTTTCACTGACTCATAAATTTCTGCAATACGGACTGTATAACGGTCATATGTGTCCCCAGTATAAGTGACTGGCACATCGAAGTCTAAATCGGGATAAATACTATAAGGATCATTTTTACGAACATCGTAAGACACTCCCGAAGCTCTAAGCACGGGCCCAGAACAAGCAAAAGCAATGGCATTCTCTTTGGATAAAATCCCAATCCCTTTGGTTCGTTCTAAGACGATAATATTTGTAGAAAGCAATCGTTCGTATTTTGGCATCGTTTTTTCAAAATGCTTTAAAAAGGCTTTGACTCTAGGGATAAACGAATCTGGCACATCGAGCACAGAACCACCCGGTCTAAAAAAGTTTGTAGTGAGTCTGGAGCCTGTGATTTCATCTAAAATGTCGTGGATCATCTCTCGTTCTTTAAAGCCATATAGCAAAGCGGTCTGACCCCCCAAATCGCCTCCAAAACTAGCATAAAAAACTAAATGAGAAGCAATTCGGTTGAGCTCGGCAAGCATCACTCTTATATATTCACCTCGTTCTGGCACCCCAATATCCAATGCTTTTTCAAAAGCCAAACAAACACCCAAGTTGTTTTGAATTGCAGTCAAATAGTCTTGCCTATCCGACATAGAAATATACTGCAAATAGCTCATCGATTCGGCTTGTTTTTCGATCCCTCGATGAATATAACCCAAGTGAGGCACCACTTCTACCACAGTTTCTCCGTCTAAACGAACTGCTAGTCGAAGAGCACCATGGGTGGCGGGGTGTTGGGGGCCCATATTTACAAAAAACTCTTCACTATCCTTTTTTGAATAAGCTTCTTTAAAACCAGGAGGCAAATTTTTAAAACTCATACGGGCCTCTTCATTATATGGGGGTGAGTAAAGTCTTTTCGAAGGGGAAATCCGTGAAAGTCCTCATCCAAAAAGAGTCGTCTTAAGTCGGGATGTCCACTAAAATGAATGCCAAACATATCATAAACTTCTCGTTCTTTCCATTCTGCAGCAGGGAATAGAGGACTAATGCTTTCAAGACTTGCTAAAACAGTATTTTCTTTGGTCTCTTCTGAAATATTAGCATCTTTATCTAAAGAGATACGAACAAAAACTTTGTGTCCTTGTTCCAGATTCATTAACTGAACAATCACATCGAAGTGTGATTCCCAGTCCACAGCGGTAATATCTATTAAATAATCTAAATTTAGGGACTCGTCTTTTTTTAGGGCTTCTATAAACTTAAAATATTCGCTTGGAGGGATAGACACATCTAAAGGAAAGTCTGCTGGCCAAGTATCCAATTCAAAAGGGGAGTCTTTGAAAAGTGTAGCATGAGTAGAAATGGATTTTATTTTTGTGAAAACTTCTGAATGACTTAGCCCTAACAAGTTAGGAGTTGCTCTAGGAATTTCTGGAAAATCTGGTTTTTTAATTCGAAGTGCTTTTGGATGCTTGTAGTCTGGATTTTGTTCTTTAAATCGTTTTCTAGCCTCGGCCATCTCTAAATCTTTGATTTTTTCGAGCTCTAACCATGCTTTGTTAGCTTCTGACCAACGATCGGGGTAAGAAGTTTCGGATTTTTGGCCTTCTACCCACGGATTTCTAAAAGATTCCTTAAGAATTTTGTCTCTAAGCGTGAGCAATCCATGAAACAAAGCTTCGGGGCGGGGTGGGCAACCTGGTACAAACACATCTATGGGAATAATAGTATCGGCACCTCGAACCACAGAATAGTTGTCATAAATAAAAGGGCCTCCAGAAATAGTGCAAGCCCCCATGGCAATAGCATATTTGTGACCTGGAATTTGTTCCCAAAGCATTTGTAAAGCTGGTGCCATTCGTTTAGTGATAGTGCCAGCAATAATAAATAAATCCGCTTGTCGTGGAGAAGCTCTAAACACTTCAGAGCCAAACCTAGCGATATCGTAACGAGCCATAGAGCTAGACATCATTTCTATAGCACAGCAACTGGTCCCATAAGTTAAAGGCCAGAGAGAATTAGCCCTAGCCCAGTTCGACACATAATCAATCATATTCACAATGTGTTTTCCACCAGGAATAGGGTCTAAAACACCAGGAATCACATTCATTATTCCCATTTCAATACACCTTTTTTCCATGCATAAGCCAAAATAAAACCAATTAAAAAGATAAAAAATGAAAGTTCAATTAAAACAATATAAGGAACTAAACTAGTTTCTCCACCAGCGATAGATCTAAATTGACTTAGGATAGGAAATAAAAATAAAACTTCGATATCAAATACTAAAAACAATAACGCAAACAAGTAATAAGCCACCTTAAATTGAATACGAGCACTACCTATAGTTTCGATCCCACATTCATAGGGAGCCATTTTGTTTTTTGAGCTTTTGGTATTAAAGCCAAGCAATTTCCCGACAATAATAGCAGATGCAGCAATAAATGCACCCAAAAACAAGAAAGCAAATAAAAAACTATATTCAAAAATTTCCACAAATTACCTCAATAAAAATGTTGCAAGTCTTGCAATATACCAAAAACAGTGTTTCCTATTTGAAAACGATCTTTTAAATGATTAGTCAAATCTAAAAGTTCTTTTACCATCGCTTTATTTAAAGCTAATAAGTTTTTTTGCAAATGGCTAATAAAACCAGAATCTTCTTTTTTTGTTTCCAGTTTTAATTGCATAGAAATATCTAATTCTTGAAGAATATAGTCGGTTTCAATCCTAGAAGAGATATAGCGAATGGTCGATAAAAGTTCTTGTAAAAAATTCACCATAAAAATCTCTTCTTGTAAAACACCCCATCGTTTGTCTTTGTTGTAATAGGTTAATTTGTCGTGTTTTCCATAAAATATAGCGGCTTGTGCGTATTCCAAGCAAGTGCTTAAAATAGATTCATATTTTTGAATATGCAAAGACATTTGAGAGTACCAAAGTTCTCTATTTTCAGAACTAGAAAGGTCTTCTAAGACAGGTTCCAAAGCTCTAAAAGCATAATAAACTTCTTCGTAATATCGATTTCTCATTTTGCAATTAAAAGCTCTGTTTTTGGTAGAGACTTCCGCTTTTTGTTTGAGCTCCATCATGATTTTAAAACCTCTCTCACGCCTGTAATTTTTTGGATATTAGACATAATAGTTCGAACTTGCTCGTTTCGAAAAGCTTTAAAAACAACGCGAACTCGTCCAGAATATTTAACAGAAACAACACTCATTCTCTCTAAAAATATATTAGATTTTTCAAGAGTGTTTAATATTTCTATGGTAATTCCCTTTTTATTGTCTGTTTCGATGACCAAATGGGTACTAAAAGCTTTAGAAGAGCCAGTATTCCACTCTACGGCAAGCAATCTTTTAGAAGAGACCTTTTCTAGGTTCCTACAATTTGTATTGTGTACTTCTATTCCTCGTTTGGGGACAAGTACTCCTACTATCTCTTCTCCTGGAATAGGGAAACAACAAGAAGCAAAGTGTATTAAAAGATTAGCTTCTTCTCCAATTTGAATAGGCATCTGATCATTAAATCCCTTTTTATCTTTAGAGAAAAACAGTTTAAAAGAATAAGGATTTTTAATTTTTGTGGCAGAACTTTGTGATTCTATAAAACGATCCAAATCAGAAAGGGGCATTTCTCCTTGGCCAATGCGGACAAAAAAATCATGAATAGAAGTCACTCCAAAATACTTTGAAATATGATGTTCAGAAGGAATTTCAGAAACTGGTACCTTATACAATCGTAGCTCTCTTTCCCAAATTTCTCGTCCTAAAGATTTAGCTTGTTGGAGGATACTAGAGCGCATCCAGCGTCTTAATTCTTGCTTGGCTTTCACCGTTTTCACAAGATCTAGCCATTCTGGGCTAGGTTGTTGATCGGGATTTTTTAAAATATGGACTGTATCCCCATTTTTAAGGATTTTATCGACATTCACCACTTGATCGTTGATTTTTGCACCAATACAATGCAGACCCAGTTCGGTGTGTACAGCAAAAGCAAAATCCAATACAGAAGCACCTTCAGGGAGTTCAATAGAGTCACCTTTGGGAGTAGAGACGGTGATCCCACCATGCTTTAGGTCTACCCTCAAAAACTCCATAAACTCCACAGAATCCGAAATCTCATTTTGCAGTTTTGCCATTCTCTCGAGCCAACTAAGCTCTTCTCCGCTTCGTTGAGTTTCTAGCTTATAAGCCCAGTGGGCGGCAAAACCTTTTTCGGCAGTCAAGTCCATATCTTTAGTACGGATTTGCACCTCGACCATTTTATTGTCGGGTCCAATCACAGTGGTGTGCACGCTTTGGTACAAATTGGGCTTTGGAGTTGCGATATAGTCTTTGAAACGGCTTTGCAGGGGAGTCCATAGATTATGCACATAGCCCAGAGCCAAATAACATTCAGGAATCGTTTCAACTATAATCCGAATGGCAAAAATATCAAAGATATCATCTATTTGGCAGCCTCGATTGAGCATCTTATTGTAAATACTATAAATGTTTTTAGTGCGGCCTTGAATAGAACAGTCAAAATCTTCGAGAGCCATTTTGATTTGAAGAGGACCCACCACTGATTTTATATAGTTTTCTCGTTCTTCTTTACTATCCAATAAACTGGCTACTATTTTACGATATTCACCCGGGTTAATATATTGAAAAGCCAGATCTTCTAGTTCGGACTTAAAACGATACAAACCAAAACGGTGTGTGAGTGGCACATAAATATCGATAGTTTCTTGAGAAATAGCCTTTCGTTTGTCGGGTTTCATATAACGCAAAGTGCGCATATTATGAAGTCTATCTGCGATTTTGATCATGATCACTCGTGGATCTTTGGCCATAGCCGCAATCAACTTTCGATAAGTTTCTGCTTTTTGTTCAGATTTTGAGCCCTTTTGTACTGCAGAAATTTTGGTCACAGCATCGACCATAAACGCAGTTTCTTTACCAAAACGGTTAGAAATCTCATCTAGAGTGTGAGGAGTATCTTCTACTACATCGTGTAATATTCCTGCCAATACAGAAGAAATATCCAATTTAAGATCGGCTAAAATTTTTGCCACCTCATAAGGGTGTTCTGTATAGGGCATTCCACTTTTTCTAAACTGGCCTTTATGGGCCTCGGCAATAAAAATCACTGCAGATCGAAGCAAAGCCTCGTCTAAATCGGGATTTTTTTTCATCAAAACATCAATAATATGTTCTTGATTCGATTTTAAACTTTTAGATTCCATACACTTTAAATTTACTCAAAAAAAAAGAGTTTTTTATTTCAAAAATAAAAAACCCTGAGAAACTTCAAGCATGCCAAAAAATCAAACTGAATTATTACTCTCTAAAACAGCAAGAAGCACAGCCACATAATGGCAAACAGCGGCAGACAAAACAAACAAATGCCAAACAACATGGTGCCAAACCCATTTCTTATTCAGATAAAAAAGAGTCCCTAAAGTATAAATACCACCACCCACCACCACCATCACAATCACAGGGGTAGAAAGGGTATTAAAAAAAACTTTCCCGCCGACCAACAAAATCCAGCCCATAGCAATATAAATAAGCGTACTAATATACCTTAAACGGCCAGCAGACAAAATTTTAAACACAATACCAAACAAACTAAGCCCCCAAAGCACAGAAAGCAAAGTAATACCAAAACTATTCAACATATAAATCAACAAAAATGGCGTATAAGTGCCAGCGATCAAAAAATAAATCGAAATATGATCTAAAACTTTAAGAACCCGCTTCACCTCTGGCTGCACCGTAGCGTGGTAAAGCGTACTAAAAGTAAAAAGCATAATAAAGCTAAAAGCATAAATAGCAGCAGCCACAATCGCAGACGGCTTATCCACCTTAGTAGAAATAGCGGCCACCACGGGCAAACTAGCTATCCCAAATAGAATACCAAAACCATGTGTAATAGCATTGGCCATCTCCACACTCAAAGGATTTACGGTCTTTATTTTTTTACGCATACTTTTAATTTAGCAAGATTTCACACAATAAACCACAAAATAAATATAAAAGGGTTAAAATAAATTTTGATGTTATTGGGCGTTCCCCGCTTGCATGAATACACACCATTTCGGTTAAGCGGGTCGGGTGTTTCATTACAATCTTTTTATTGCGTTTACAATAGTCATTTAGAGCACAAAAAAGGATTTCCATTGCACCCCCTAACGCAAAACTCATAAAAATGATCTGCCTTTTTGAGACCCTCATTCAATTGCATATTTTAGCATATATTATGGCCTTCATTAACTGATGAATATCTTAAATAGATGCATATCCTTTTTTTTATCACTTCAAAATATGAGGGGATTAAGCACAATCTTGTCAATTTGTGATGCGAATAAATACTAAAGTATTAAATGTTAGATTTAGAAATAAATGGAATCCTCATTATCATATATCATTTATTCTTCTGTTTTAATTTTCACTCATAAAACGAATGGACTCTTTATTTCAGATATTTCATAGCTATTTTGTTTTTCTTAACATCTTGTAGTATGCTTTTATTATCTTTATTTTTATGCTGAGACGATTATTATTTATTATAGTGTTATTCACTCCAATTTGGGCTTCTCCTATAATTTCTACCGATAGAAATTTAAGCTTAAAAACTTTAGAATCTCGTTCTCTGTTGTTTGAATATCATAAAATGACAACCGTAGATTCCAAACGATCTTATTATTTCCCTCGTCGAGATTCCTCATGGAAAAAACAAGAAGAACAATCTTTACTCCATTATGGGGAAAGTCGTGGGGCTTTTTGGGCCAGTATCATCGGGGGGATAGATTATCGTGGCTCTTCTGCTTTGAATGACACCATTTTTCCAGGAGTCGATGGAGGGCTCTATTTAAGGGGTTATTTGGACTCTTTAGAATTTATGATAGACGCTCGTATCTACAATGAAAGGCACTATAGTGATAAAATAAAATCTTTTGATCGTGAGTTTTTAGAACACCAAAAAGCAGAAAACAATTCGGGTTTTGAATACACCAGTTACGCCAGATACCGAGGGCATTTTGCCTTGAACATGGGCTTTGCTCGTTTAGATTTAGCCAGAGATGCTTTGCACTGGGGCCCTGCATACTATAATAATTTAACTTTAAATCAATTTTCTGTACCCTATAACTCTATGTCTCTTGAACTGCAGCTTGGACCTTTAAGCGTGCTTAGTTTTTACGGAGATTTAATGATTTACGCAAGCAGCATGAGCGACAAAAATAAAGACAATCGACATGTTTATGGACATCGATACGAACTCGCTTTAGGGTCTTTTGTGCTAGGGGTCAGTGAATTGCAAGTCTTATACGAACTCAACCATCCATGGCTTTTTGTGCCCATAGTGCCTTTGTTTATGGAGAAGGGGAATCACCCAGAAAACTCTAATAATGGCTCCATTTCTATAGATATAGCCTATCACTTTATGAATTTTGCAAGAGTTTATACTGAATTCTTTTTAGACGACATGGAAAGCCCTGTGAGTCTCATCAAAAATGATAATATCGAAGCAAAATGGGCCTGGCTTGCAGGCTTTCAAATGGGTAAAAACTTTACTTACAAATCATATGGAGTAGAGCTCGGGCTCATTGCCGAATATTCCAGAGTAGAACCTTTCGTATACTCTCACTTCAAAGCAAACACAGCTCAAATAGCCCATCTTGGCCATCCTCTTGGAAACCAAGCTGGTCCCAATAGCCAAAACATAGATTTCAATGTGTACTCTCGCATACAAAAGCGACTCCAGATAGGCTTACACTCTAATTGGCATTGGAAAGGAACAGATTATGGAAGTGCTCTCAACGACACCACTCCAAAATCGAACCACATGAATATCCCTAAAAAATTTTTGGACGGTGCTTCCATGAAATACACCCTCTCTCCATCTATAAGTTATAGCGGTGATTTCTTTTTTTATATGTTAGAGCTTAGCTTTATTGGAGAACGAGCAGTATTCACTCGATTTGGATTTAAATGGTAATGAAAACAAAAATAAAACCCGAACTTTTAGCCCCAGCAGGCGATCTCACTCGCTTATCTTATGCATTAGCTTATGGAGCCGATGCTGTTTATGCAGGGCAGCCCGCCTTTTCTTTAAGGGCAAGAGAAAATGGATTTAAAAGCTTAGATGACTTGGCTCAAGGGATAGAAATTTGCAAAAAACAAGGCAAAAAATTTTACTTGACTAGCAATGTCATCGCTCGAAACACCAAAGTGGAAGCCTTTCAAAAAGCCCTTTTAGCAGCCATCGAGTTAAAACCAGATGCCTTAATAGTCGCAGATCCAGGGATCATAGGCTTTTTAAGAAAAGAAGCCCCACAACAAGAATTGCACCTCTCGGTACAAGCCAACACCACCAACTGGCTCACCGCAAAATACTGGGCAGATCAAGGCATCCAACGGATTATTTTAAGTCGCGAATTGCGTTTGCAAGAAGTCATAGAAATTCACAAACAAGTACCCGAAATAGAACTCGAAGTTTTTGTTCATGGAGCCGTGTGCATGGCAATGTCTGGCCGTTGCATGCTTTCCAATTGGGTCTCTCACCGAGACGCTAATCAAGGGGCTTGCAACAACTCTTGTCGAATGCCTTATCAACTGTACGCCAATCCCGACCCACAAAACGAAAACTATCAAGCACACCAAGGGAATTTCAGTCTCAAACGCACAGACACCGATACACTAGACCCCATAGCATTAGACGAAGATGATTGGGGCACTTACTTTATGAATAGTCGAGATTTGTGTGCATTAGATGCGCTTCCAGATCTAGTCCAAAACAACACAGGCATCACTTCTTTTAAAGTAGAAGGCAGGACTCGCTCCATTTATTACTTAGCACAAGTGGTCCATGCTTACCGAATGGCAATAGACGCACTGTATAACGGTGAAAACATACCAGAAGCCTCTAGGCGTGCATTATCTATGATAGACAGCCGTGGGTGGATGACAGGATTTGGATACAAAGACCCACTACCACAAAACTACCAAAGCACTCGTGAAAAAGCAGAACTAGGCTGTGTTGCAGCACAAGTTGACAAAGCTTTAGAAAATCATCGACTCCAAGTTCAAATCAAAAATCCATTTGGACCAGAAGACTCATTTGAACTCCTCACTCCTCAAGGCAGCTTCGATTGCAAAATCCATTCCTTAGAAAACGCCAAAGGAGAAGCAAAAGACAGACTACACCCTGGAACCAATGGCAGTGTAGCCATAGAAATCGACAAAAACATAGATTTAAAACACATAGAACACGCATTTTTGGTTAAAAAAGAAAAAAAATACTAAATTAAACCATAGATATGGAAAACACAGAATCTATAGAAATCAGTCCAGAATACTGTTCTTACAACATCCAAGAACAAATCATTCCTTTTTTTAAATCTCACATTCAAGAACTAAACCTATTCCTACAAAAAAAGAACAATGATTCATCAAAAACCCTCACCATCGAACTTTTGAAACAGTTTATCGAAGAAATTCGCTTGCCCTTTGACATGCGTCAATACATGAACACCCAGAGTGATTACATCAAAAAAAACATAAAACTAGGGGAGTACAATCGACAAGAAAAAGTAAACCAATGGATTCAAAAATACGCCGAAAAACACAGAAGCCAAGCCATATCGCTCCAGTGTCTCTACCTAGAAAAAACTCACAAACGAATCCTCCCCGAAATCGAAAAATTACTCCAAGACTACCAAAACTCAAAACAATAAAAGCCTACAAAAACACAAAGATAAACACTACAAAAACAGAAGGAGCAAGTTAAAATAAGCTCTCTTTTTTTTGAAGTCTCACACACGCCTGGCAGTTAGTGGGCGACTTTTGTATTGAGGGTAAAGACGTTCGAATTTTTGAACGTGACTTCGTTTTGCCCGTAAAAGCTTGCCTGGTAAAGTGCAAAGCGATTTGGCCTCGTAAAGGTAATTCGCGAGGTCTCGGTTTTTAAAAAAGAAAAGAGTTTCCCCAATAGGAAGCTCTTTTATTTTTTCTACGAAACTAGAAGACATCGATTCTAGACGTAGTGGTTGGTTTGTGTTTTGCGATTCTTTTTGCAAAAGAATTAAAATATTAGAAAGGTCGCCCTCTCCAATGGGCTCTAAGTAAACGTATTTGTCGCTATTGACATGCACAAACCGAATCAGTAAAAAACCATCTCTTTGGGTGCATTCCGTTTGGTATAAATGCTTCCATAAAAAAAGACTTGTAAAAGAGTAATCACAAACGCGACAATTCAAACGCACTAAATAGGGTTCAATCCAACTTTTGTCGGATAGGCTAATCGGGCTAAATTTTAGCATGCGGGTCCTTCTAAAATGATGCTTATATTTAATAATTTTAATGCGCATTTAAAAGAGCTTAAATGGTTTTTTAGGCTCTTTGATGCCTTTTTTAATTGACTTATCATTATTAAGTCGATAAGTAAAAATAAAAAGGTAATTAATCAAGACAGAAAAAGGAGCTCCGCAGTTTTTATTTTTTTATGTTTGCTACTATGAATTATACCGAAGAAATAAAAAACAAAATTATTCAAGAAAATTACCGAATTGGCAAAGAAGAGGCACTGCTTCTTGTACAAGAGCCCTTAAGTAGTTTGACTCAAAACGCCAATGCCCTCCGCGAGCATTTTTGCGGAAGTACTTTTGACCTTTGCACTATAATCAATGCCAAAAGCGGTCGCTGCTCCGAGGATTGTCGCTACTGCGCGCAGTCAGTTCATTACAAAACCAATGCCCCAGAGTATTCGCTTTTAGGTGAAAAGGCGATTCTTGAAGAGGCAAAAAAACAAAACGCTCGCGGTGTGCAGCGCTTTTCTATAGTCACTTCTGGCCGCACGCTTTCTAATGCTGACATTGAACGTATTTGCGGTGACATTTCGAAGATTAAAAGCGAAACTAATCTTTCAGTTTGCATTTCTGCGGGGCTTCTTAACAGCGAGCAATTTTTGAGGCTGAAAGGAGCTGGGCTTTCTAGAGTACACAACAATCTAGAAACCTCGCGCCGTCATTTTACTAGTGTTTGCACCACACACACCTATGACGACAAAATCGATGCCCTTAAAGCAGCACAACGCGCCGGGTTATCTCTTTGTAGCGGTGGCATTATGGGCTTAGGCGAAACATTTGAAGATCGTATAGACATGGTGCTAGACATCCGAGAATTAGGGGTGCGTTCTATACCGATAAATGTGTTAAATTCAATACCCGGCACTCCTTACGAACACTTGCCTCAATTGACCAACGATGAATTATGCCGCATTGTCGCCGTTTATCGCTTTGTGGTTCCCGATGCCTTTATAAGACTTGGTGGAGGCCGCGGGTTACTAGGCGATAAAGGGACAAAGGCCTTTAAGAGCGGTGCTAATGCTGCTATCACAGGAGACATGCTCACCACAGCGGGAGTCTCTGTAGAAACAGATATGCAGTTGCTCACAGAATTGGGATTTAGTTATAAAAAAATTATTCTTTAACTTGAGTCGTTAAGAAAATAGGGGCAGACATTTGCTCAATTTGACTTTGAAGGCCTTCGATAGCATCCATGTGCGCATCTTCTTCATTTAAAATCTGTTGCAAAAAGTCTCGTGTTGCAAAATCTTTAATTTCACCTGCGTAGGCAATCGCCTCGTTATAAGCCTTAATAGCGCCTTCTTCCGCAAAATGATCGTTTATGAGCTGTTTTTCGACTGTAGCTCCGATCATAATTTTATTTAAAACTGAAACCGAAGGAATCCCCTCTAAAAAGAGAATACGACCGATTAGCTTTTCGGCGTGCTTCATTTCATCAATGGCTCTTTTTTCAAAGTGTTTATGTAGCTTTTCGTAGCCCCAGTCGTCGCACATTTCGGAATGAACCATATATTGATTAATGGCTGTGAGTTCATCTGCAAGTAAACCGTTGAGGATGTGAATCATTTTTTCGTTGCCCTTCATTTTGTAGCTCCTTATTAAAGATGAAGTAGATTGTTGTTAAGATATAAATACATCCCTTATATTAGGGTAGTATTGCAAATTTTTAACCCGTTATTTTAGCCAGTTTGAGAGTTGTTGTAAAGACATACAACAGAATTCATCGATTGAACTCATAAAACGTTTGTTTAAGGAGAGGAATAACTTAGATTATTAGTAGTAAATTGCAATTTTTTTAAAGGAATAATATGAGAATGAAGAATCTTTTTTCTGCCGCGCTTGCATGCGTCGCTATCGTGTCTTCCTTCGCATGGGGGCAGACTTATACCTGTTCAGGTGGTAAATCTCAACAAATGGGTAGTGCTGGGGGCTACGACTATGAACTCTGGAGCCAAGACGGTGTAGGGAATGCTACCATGACGCTCAACCCAAGCGATGCCAACGGAGGAACTTTCTCCGTTGAGTGGAGTGGAACGGTCAATATGCTCGCTCGTTCTGGTAAACGCTGGGGAGCACAGTCTACCGTTACCGTACAAAATGTAGGTAATATTACTTCCGAATTTGATGTGGAGTGGAGCTCCAGTGACAATGTGAAGTATGTCAGCGTGTACGGCTGGGGATATTACGATCAGCAAGATATACCGAGCGGGTTTAGCAACGAAATTGAGTACTACATTATTCAAGATCGCGGAAGTTATAACCCAACGCAAGGTGGAAAGAAGTTCGGTTCTGCAACCATTGATGGCATTAACTATGATTTCTTCACTACCGACCGTATTAATCAACCTTCGCTTTCTGGAAATAGCACTTTTAAACAATATTGGTCTATTCCAAGTAACACAAGCCAACATCGTACCAAAGGAACCATTTCTATTTCCAAACACTTTGAGGCATGGGCAAAAGCGGGCATGAAAATGGGCAAATTGTATGAGGTTGCTTCGATGAAAATCGAATCCTATACTGGACAAGGAGGCAATGCAAGAGGTTCTGCTACTGTTAAAAAGAATCTATTGAGAATCGGCGGCAGCGCAAACGAATTTGCTCTCAATACAACCGTATCTCCTGCAGCAGCTGGTACAATTACTAAGAGCCCAAGTGCTGCGTATTATGCTCCTAATTCTACTGTACAACTCACAGCTACAGCTAATGAAGGTTGGAAGTTTATTGGTTGGGAAGGAGCTGCCACAGGTTCTTCCAATACGGCTTCGGTATCCATCACTGATAAAGATCTTTCCGTCACTGCTAAGTTTGAATTAGTTGGTGAAACCACTGTGAACCTTCTCAAAGATGGTGACTTCCCAAGCAGCAGCGTGATTTCAACAGATAATGATGCTTCATGGTTCCTTGGCCAAGGTGAAAATTGGGGTAGTTCTGCAGCCACAACATCTGTTGCTGGTGGCACGGCTACAGTGAACGTTACCACTATCGGAACCGAACCATACCAGCCACAACTTGTTCAATACAATTTGGCTCTTGATAAAGGCATGAATTATAAATTGACCTTTAAAGCTAGTGCCGATGTGGCTCGTAAAATCGCAGTTTCTTTCCAACAATCTGTAGACCCATGGGGTGATTACGCGACAAAAGAATTTGATATTACCACCACGGAACAAGAATACACCTTTATCTTTACCATGGAAGAAGATTCTGATCCAACTTCACAATTTGCCTTCAACTTAGGGCAAGCTACTGGTACAGTCAAAATCAGTGATGTTAAACTTGTTTACACCAATTTGGTTCCAGACTACATCTCTCGTCAAATGATTTCAGCCAATCACTTGTTCTCTGTCAATGGAAGAAACCTAAACGTTTCTCCAGCAAATGGTAGTGTACAAGTCAAGATTGTAGACATTCATGGCAAGGTGAAAGCAAGCTTTAATACAGCAAGTGCAGCTACATTCTCACTAGCTAATATCCCTGCAGGTGTTTATTATGTAAATGCTAAGGGTGCTGGCGTGAACCAACTCAAGTCTATTGTATTAAGATAATTTTCTTAGAACTCCTTAAAAAAAGTCTAACGTTTTTCGCTAGGCTTTTTTTTGTGAAAAACGATGACAAACGATGCCATGCGATGAACTATGTAATGAATAAAGAAAATAGTCAATGTAAAATAAAACTCGCCTCTTGTATTTTATGGGGCACCGAGTATATTTTATGAAAATCAGATAATTTTTTGGAGTTATTTTGGAATGATACAAACAGCAGGTTATGATATTTTTGCTCAAATACATGAGAAAGCCATAAATGAAGCATTGGCAGTGGCGTTTTACAGTGGAAAGGTCTGTATTAATGGAGATTACTCCATTGCAGAAAAAATCCCTTCGCAATTTAGCCCTTTTTCACAATTTAAATATGAAATTCGTTTAACCAATGAGCCCTTTGTCGATTTTAGAAGTAGTGATCGAGTTTTTCTTCAATTTGGCTCGCAATTAAAAATCAATCTCTTTGACTGTGTCGATGTCTTTTTTTTATTGAATTTTAATATACAGACAGATGTTCATTTCGATATTGATCATCAGAAACTTCTATTGAAGTTAAAAAAAGCTAACATCGCGAAATTAAGCATTCAAAATGAATATTATGTAGGCAAATCTTTTTTGAATAAGTTTAATCTTATTATTGACGAAATCTTAAATGCCTATTTCAAGAATGAATTAAAAACCATCGATTTGCCTTTTAATTTGAATGAATCTGGCCTTCCACTATCAATACAGCAATGCCATGTGAGAATATTTGACAATAAGTCTATTGTTCTTGGGCTTAGTTTTTTCCAGGCAGAAGGCTCATTGAAGAATGCTCGAAACTGCTTGAATGGAGAGGATTATTATGTTGCAGTTTCAGAAAAAGCGGCATTAAATATTTTTGATTTCTGGTGGAACCATTCTCAGCCAAAGATCACTACCAATTTTGATGAACAAGCTAATGCCAATTTTCTTTCTGGAACCATTGCAAAAGGCACTGATATTTTAACTCGAGTGGTTACACTCGGTTTTTTACAGACTGAAACAGACTATGATAATATGATTCTTAAGTGTAAAGGATCTGTTTCTGTAAATAAACAGCCTAGTATTAATTTTTGCGAGTCAGGTGGTATTGAAATTTTAGATTTAGAATTTGATGCCAATGTCAATGTGCAAATAGAAGGGGACGAAATCAAGACAAAGTACCTTGATAAGAGTTCATTTATTCCTGATCAATTAACAAGTTTTGAAGATGATGTCCATTTAGGGAAATCAGAGGCACATAAAACCCTTGTTAATGTCAGCAATGTATTCAAAATTAAAGTTGAAAAAGCAGGTGCGATTCTTAAATTTAGCTCTCAAAAAAATAATGGCAGTGTGGTAGTCAAAGTTACCGATGTCGATTTTAAGATTGAGTTTAATAAACAAGGGCTCACTTTTACTGATGCGGTTTGGTCCAAATTAATGGGAATCATCAAAGATTATATTGTTGATAAAATCCCAGAATTTACCGTTTCACCAGCATTTTTACTTTCTGATAAAGATATCCTTGGATTTACTTTAGGGTTAAAAAACTCGAATATAGAAGTGAATGATTCTGGCCTAGCCATTTCCACAGATCTCGTAGTCAACGAATTGGAAGCAAATACAGTGGCTGTCCCTAATTATATTGTAGATACAAGCCTTAATGTGATTCATGAATTGACCTGCGATGAAGTGTCTAAAATAAATCAAGAACATCGAGACGGGTATTTTGTTATGTATGAGGCATTATCCAAAGGATATTTGCCATGCAAAAAATGCCTTAAGGGCTATTCTTTAGTTGGAAAATAATTCGAGAGGGTAATAATAATGAATATGAAAACAGCAGGATACGATGCCGTATTAGTCATCAATAAGAAGTTGATCAATGAAGCCTCTGCAGCCTTATTTTACAGTAATTTTTTGACATTTAATAAAGAAATTGATTTTAGAACAGGAGATAATGCTCTTCCAACGGATTTTTTAGAAAAAGTACCTGTAAAACTAAATGATTTCTTATATGTGAGATATCGTTTCAAGCTTTTACATGAGCCGTTAATTGAATTTACTCCAGATAAAAGAATGATATTAAGTGCTCATTTACGATTGTATGTTTGGATGATGGATGGTTTGGAATTAAAATTTGATGCTGATTTAGCCTTAGAAACCCCCTTAAATATTAGTCTTGAATCCAATAAAAAACTTTTGTTGGATTTAAAGTCAAGCAAGTTTAAGGAATTTAAAATCAAGGTCAAAGATTCTGATTCAAACGTCGTCAATGCAGACTTAAAAAAATTATTCACATCAGCATTAGATCAATATTTTAAGGAAAACGTCACTCCAATAGAAATCACGCTTCCTACTTTTAGCTTATACCTACCTTATACAGAAAAAACACCAGAACATCAATTTAATATTGATCTTGCTGAAGTTGCCATTGTTGGTACACAGCAGATTGTTATTGCGTGTAATTTCTTAAATAGAAAGGGTGGTAATAAAGAATTATTGGGACCCTTTGCACCAAATAGCAATGTGGCTTTTGCTATTTCAGAAGATGCCATGCTTAGAACCTATAACTTTTTCTGGGATCACACCTATTGGAGCAAATCGATTCGTGCTAAAGGGACTTTTGAAATAAATGCGCTCACAAAAATTTTTGATGTCGCTTTTGATATAGGTAGTTTTATACTTAATGCTGCTTCAAATATAGTCTCATTGGGTTTTGTAGATACCGAATTAGATTTTGAAAAATTAGAGTTTTCATATGATGTTTTTGGTGAATTAAAATCTAAGCCTACCTTTGAATTATTACCTGGAAATCAAGTTCGAGTAGAAAATATTGCAACAGGCTTAGTCATTCGGCTTAAAGCAGAGCTTTCTTATCATGTGAAAGCTTATTTAGATACATCTGGGCCAATTCCAGATAAATTAACACCATGGGAAGATGATAAATTAATTTCTGAAAAATATCGTAAAAAAACATTGTTTTGCATTAATATTAGGCTTGAAAAGCTTTCTATCAAACGGTGCACTGGAGAATTGATTTTAGATACAGTAGAAAATGCATTAAAAGTGAAAATTCTCAATATTGTATTGGGTAATATCTTTACTACAGATTGCCCTATATTAAAATTAGGAGATAAGATTATTACTTACGTTAAAAATACACTTGGTGAATATGTTATTGAAAAAATACCTCCAATTTGCGTAAGCCCATCGATTTATAATCTTGAAATCCCGGGAGTACAATGGCCTTTAACTGTTACTGGGAAAAAGCTAGAAGTAAAAGATGATGAAGCTATTGTCGGTGCTTATATGTCTTTTGATAAGATGAAAACAATCACTGAGCCGATGCCAAAATATGTGGGTAACTGGAATAATATGGAAGTACACCGAATTGGCTGTGATTGCATACTAGATACTTATGAAACTCATCAGAGGGGATTTTATGCTTTGCAGACGGCTTTAAATCAAGGATATGATGGGTGTAAAAAATGTTTGCCTGCTTATCATAAAAGGTAAAAAATGATTTTTTTGTTTGCATGTAGATAAAAAAAATAATATATTATATACAATCAAGGTTATTGTGAAAAACGAAATTCGAAGTTTTTGGTCGTAAATGAAGTAAAAACAGTAAAAATCCAAAAGAGTAGTTTAAGCGCATGTTGAGTCAACCTCAATTTTTCACAGTAGAATTGAATCGTCCCGTCCAGAATTTGGGCGGGCGTTTTTTATTTTTGTAAATTAAAGCATTGAATTTTATTTTGGATGAAAAAATGACTGACCCACGAATTACGCAACTTGCCGAAAATTTAATTAACAATGCCGTTTGCCTTAAAGCAGGCGAAAATATCCTTATTGAAACGACCGATACCCCAGATGAACTCTCCACAGAACTCATCAAGGCCGTAGAAAAAGTCCAGGGGAACGCTTTTGTTCGTAATTTTAATAGTCGAGTCCGTCGCCAGTCTATAAAGTCTGCAACAGAAGCCCAAATAAAACTAGAGGCTGAACTCTTTTTAGCCGAGATGAAACAAATGCAAGCCTACATTGCCATTCGTGGGGCAAACAACGCCATGGAAAACGGCGATATTGATGATGAAAAAATGCTCATGTACAGAAAGCTCACCAAAGAAGCACTTGACTACCGGGTGAATAAAACTAAATGGTGTGTCCTTCGTTGGCCTAATCCTTCTATGGCTCAAGGCGCTAAGATGAGTACAGAAGCTTTTGAAGACTTTTATTTTAAGGCCTGCTTAGCCGATTACCCTAAAATGAAATCAGCGGCTCAAAACCTTATTGATTTGATGAATAAAACAGATAAAGTGCGTTTAGTCGCTAAAGACACCGACATCACTTTTAGCATTAAAGGGATTCCAGCAGTACCTTGTTGCGGCAATATGAACATTCCCGATGGTGAAGTTTATACTGCTCCAGTCCAGGGGAGTATTGAAGGTGTAATTCATTATAACACCCCTACATTGTACGAAGGTAAACAGTTTAGCGGCGTTCGCTTAGTATTTAAGAAAGGTAAAATTGTCGAAGCCACCTGCGAATCAGGCGACAATGCTCAACTTCAAGCGATTTTTAATACCGACGAAGGCGCGCGTTATGTAGGCGAATTTGCACTCGGGTTTAATCCTTTTGTAAACGCTCCCATGTGCGATATTTTATTCGACGAAAAAATTGCGGGCAGCATTCACTTTACTCCAGGCATGTGCTACGAAGACGCTTACAACGGCAACCAAAGCGCTATCCATTGGGATTTAGTTTTGATAATGCGCCCAGAATACGGTGGCGGTGAAATCTATTTTGATGATCAGCTTGTTCGTAAAGACGGTCTTTTTGTAGTAGACTCACTCAAGTGCCTAAACCCGGACCAANNCATTTCCTCCTCATTAAGCAAAGGACGGAGCTCTGTTAGCGTTTTTTCATTAATGGTATTTAAATGATAAGGTGATGTATTGAACTTTTTTATTAAAAAAGTTTTATTTTATAACATTTTAATTTAATTTTTTTTCAATCGGGTTTTTGTAAGGGGCTCTTTATGTCAAAAATTGTTGCTATATCAGATCAAATAGTTTCTATTGGTTTGGAATATCTTAGGCTCTTTCATCATTGTAGGGCCTTTCATTGCAATGTATAAAATCATCAACGCCTTGAATTTTGTAAATGATCATTACAACACCTCACACTAAGTTTTGATCAAAATTCTAAAAAAACTAGCGAATCACTGAGCTAGTTTTTTTTGTATTTTCAATTTTTGAGGGGGATTTTTTAAGTGTGGCCTTGGGTGTCCACACTTGTGGATTTTTTTTTGTGCTCAAAAGAGGGGAGAAACTTATTTTAGAGTCGTGTTTGTGCCTAAAAAGGGAGTTTTTATGAAAAAACGGATGGCTTTTGGTGTTGCCTGTGTATTGAGTGTAGCGATTAGTTCTGCTTTTACTATTACTCCTAATCCTATTGTAAGTAGTGGTGCTTTAGCTTATGCAAATGGATCTTCGTCGACTTATTTAACCGACGGCAACTTACTGAATTGGAAATCTGTAAATGCAAAAGATATCGCTATTCAAGTGACCGCAGGGCCATCAAAACTTTTCATCCATTGGGAATCTTTTGGGGATTGCGCGTGGGCGACTGATTTTACCACAGGTTGTGGCCATAGTGGCACTGCTTTTAAGAATTTTAAAATCATGACCTCTGCAAATTCTACCAATGGCCAAGATGGCGATTGGGAAGAAGCTTTAGAAATCAAGGATAACCCAGTCATGGCACGAGGTGTGACTATTGATTTTACAGGAAAATCTTGGTTTCGCATGGTTAGCACAGAAGAATCTGGCCCTTTATTAGAAATCGAAGCTATTGATAGCTTAACCGTTCAAAACAAATTGCCTAAAGGCCCTGATTTATACACTTATTTCCGAGAACACCCAGAATTATTAGCAAGTGATGGCGTTCATCCTAATGGAGAAACAGGTGGCGGTCACATGATACACCAACTCTGGGCCGAAGCGCTTTACCCTCTATACGAAAATGAATCGGGTAGCGGAGAAGTAAAAATAATAACACAAAACACTACTCATTTAAAAGAGCAACAAGTCCGTGTTCAAGGGCGTACCATAAGGATTATCGGGGCACTAGAGCCTGAATTCAAAGTTATGCTACTAAACCCTATTGGTCAAGTTTTAGAAACTCATAAAATAAAAAGCACAGATAACGTAGAATTCAAAACAAATGCTCCAATAGGCAATTACATTCTTGTTATTCAGGGGCAAAGTAATGCTATCACGACACAAGTGACGATTAAGTAAAAAACTTTTATAAAAAATAGGCCTTGCGATATAGTGTTCCTGAAAATTGGGACGTTTGAATCCGCAGGGCTTTTTTTGTGGAAACATTTTTTTCGAAATGAAAATAAAACATTGTGAATGAAAATAAAACCTTGCGGTGAATGCCCCTAAAAAGTGGAGTATTTTAATTGGCTTTTTTCCCAAACAAAAAAAGGAGCTCTTGCTTACGAAAGAGCCCCTTATAAATAGAATGTGATGGATTATGATTAATTAGCGTTGTACCAGATATCGTGTAATTTGCAGTAGCAGATGCATCTGATTTGTAAGTAAAATAATGATTTGCATCTTTGTCTGAGCCAAGAACAACATTTTTTTGTAATCTAATTTTTTTAGAATATATTAAATGCAGTTATTTGAGGTGTCTATGTGTAAAAAGTTCTTATTTGTGCTACTTACCTTGTGGGTGGGCCAGGCGTTCGGTGCCGTTTATTATGTGGCTGTTGACGGAAATGACAGTAATATGGGTTCAAAGGACAAACCCTTTGTAACGCTTAAAAAAGCAAACGTCGTAGTAAATGCGGGCGATACCGTATGGATTCGTGGCGGTGTCTATGAAATGCACGATACCACTTATTGCGAACGTGCCAGGATGTCTGCGGGTGTTTTGCTCACCACAAGCGGCGAAAGTGATGATAAACGCATCCATTACTTTGCATACCCAGGGGAACGCCCCATTTTCGATGGCACTAAACTTTTGATTGGCCAGGCACTCGACAAGACGAATTCATCGACGGACTTGGAATATACCGCTGGTATTTTGATTTACGCCAGTTACCTGCACTTGAAGGGGATTGAAGTTCGCAACGTTCCCATGAAGTACAATTCGAACTCGGGCGTTTACGTGACGCGATGCAGGCACGTTATTTTGGAACAGATGGAAAGCCACCACAATGCGGGTCCTGGATTCTTCGTAAACGAAGGGGGGACAGAACCTGGCGGCGGTCATTATTTTCTCAACTGCGACGCCCACGACAACTACGACCCCGACGGGCGCCAGGGCGACGGTGAAAATGCCGACGGTTTTGGCGTACATTATCAAGAACCCGGTTTTGGTGACACCACCAAGTTCTATGGATGCCGTGCTTGGTGGAATAGCGATGACGGCTTCGACTTTATTAATCAGGAATTCCCCGTGGTTATGGAGAACAGTTATGCCATGGGAAATGGTTACAGCGATTACGGGACCCAAAAGCCGCCAAGTGGCAATGGCTACGGCATTAAGATGGGGGAAAGCAAGACGGGCAAGGGGCACCATCTCATCAAGTATTGCGTTGCCTGGAAAAATAGGGCTTCAGGTTTTTATGCAAATTACACCAGTGCCGGAAGCAAATGGCTTAACAATACTTCCTACCAAAATGAAGACCGTTCCTTTAATATGGCCTCTAAGACATACGACTCCGAAGGTAGAGAAACTGCCGACGTCGCCCCTTTGACGGGCGACAACGCACATGTGCTGAAAAACAACATTGCCTATCCGAACACGCTTTCCCAAATTGGGGAATGCTGGTTTAAAAGCGCCACTGTCGATGAGAAAGTTGAGTGCGCTGCGGGTGAAAACAACACCTGGAACTTGAAATTGGATTTAACGGAATCGGATTTTTTGAGCCTCGATGACCCGAGCATGACCGTGACTGGCCAAGACCTCTCAAAGATTGCGGGAATGCTTGGCCCGCGCAAGGCTGACGGCAGTTTGCCGGACGTTGATTTTTTGAAACTCAAGGAGGGGAGCCGCGCCATTGACAAAGGCGAGGATCTCGGGTTCCCTTATGCAGGTGCTGCTTCCGATTTAGGTGCTTTTGAATACGGTTTACCAGTTTCAAGTAGTTCTATCGCAGGCATGTCGTCTAGTGGCACTACTTCTATCGCAAACAATTTAGGCTATTCTGTAGAAACATCGACTTCTGCAAGTGTGTTTGACATGCAAGGACGCTACTTGGGAAGTTTCCAGGTAGAACTGCTGCATGGTGGAAACATAGTCGATGCTTTGCAAGCAAAGTTCAAAAATCCAGGCGCATACTTGGTCCGATACGAACATAAAACACAAAGAGTAAATGTAAAGTAGAGACTAGTTATGCGTATTAAAAATTTTCGCAGTTCAGATTATTGAACAAATAAACGCTTAAAGAAAAAGATCGGTTTTGTAGCCGGTCTTTTTTTTATTGAGAAAATGTGAATTTGAAAAAAAATCAAAATGTTGGGTTCGATGACCGCTCTTTTTAAAATTGAAAATACATGTTATAATGGAAAAGTGAGCTTAAAAATCAGGATTTTTTAACGAAAAGTAAGGCTTGAAACACCACATTTTTAAGCCCTTGTAATTACGTGTAATAATGGAAAAAAGGGGTTGAAAATAAAGATTTACAATAACATCAGTATTAAAAGTCAAGTTTATTTGCTTTGGTCAAATACGTTGACATATTGTCCATAAGAATACTCTTGTATTGGATAGTTTTGCATGTGCTAAAAAGTAGTTTAAATGTGGTTTTGGTATAAAAAAAGGAGTTAGACTATGAAGTCTAGATATTTTGGTATGGCTGTGGTTGCTTTAAGCACCTTTGTCTTTGTAAACTGCGGTAACGAATCTGGTCCTGTAGACCCTAACGTCACTGGTGATCTTTTATCCAGTTCCAGTGAAGAAGTTCTTGTTCCGCCTCTTTCCAGTGGTAGTGAACTACCGTTTGATGTTTCCAGCTCTTCTGGAGATGCTTTTTATTCCTCTTCCGAAGAATTCCCTTTATCTTCTGGAGAAATTCCTTTATCTTCCGAAGGTGTCGTAGTTTCTTCCTCATCCGAAGTTCCTGTAAGCTCTAGCAGCGAGATTATTCCAGTAAGCTCCAGTAGTGAAGTGGTTGTTCCTACAGGTATTTACCTTGCCAACGACAAGGATGAAAATAAAAACTATATGCAAGTGGAATACAAAATTAATACTGGCTTTGACGGCGGAGGCATTCTTGCCTACCCGAAGAATCTTTCTACTACCCAGAAGCATGGTATTGTGGTTTGGGGCCCAGGTGGTGGAACCGCGCCAAGTGCTTACGAAGGTATTATCCGTCGTTTAGCTTCTCACGGCTTTGTGGTCATCGCCCTCAAAGAATCTCCAGGTAATGCTGACCAGGCAAAGGCTGCTATAGACTGGCTCGAAAATAAGAACAATACTGCTACCGATCCTTTCTACCAGAAACTAGACATGTCTAAAGTCGGTTGCTCTGGTCACTCCATGGGAGGCTTGGAATCGGAACAGGCATTAATTCAAGATAGTCGCGTGATTACCGCCATAATGAATAATAGTGGCGACTTAGGTCACACAGCCATGGCTCAGGTCAGCCCTCAAAAGACTATTGCTATTGTCTATGGTGAAGGTGGCATGGAACGTCCAAACGCAGTCGCTGACTACAATAACGCAGGTGTCACGGCTCCTGCATGCCTCATCAAGATGACTGGTGGCCAAGGTACAGAGTGTGCTGCTGATTATCAGGGAGGTCCACAAGAGTGCGGTTGGGGTCACGGTTCTGGTTCTTGGGGCGGTATGGCTGCCACTGTGGCTTGGATGCGCTGGCATCTTGGCGGCGAAGACTTCCGCAAGGCAGACTTTGTAGGCACAAACGGTGCTTATATCAATGGCCCGATTATTGGTGAACAAGGTTACTGGAAGGGAACCTGCAAAAACTTCTAATTCTCTTTTGTACATTTAATAGAAACGCTTTGGTCACCACCAAGGCGTTTTTTATTTTCCCCTAAACCCAAAAAGTTGGAAAAACGGACAAAAACACACTAAATATGGTTGGAAAAACGGAGTAACATTTTTTACAGTCGTAAAACAGTTGTAATTGTGTAAGCTTCCTCAAAATTAGCTACCTGTTTTCTCGGTGATATGAAACGCTAGGTTTCTCGTTTATTTTCAAGTTCATCAATATTTTGGCCCACCACTTTTGATATCACCTTTATGGGCAACCTGTATTGCTGTTTGAGCATGTTTATATAGCATTCTTCAGTCTCGCCTTCACAAAGCACAAGAATAATTTGTTTCATCTTTCTAGAAGAACGAGTACTTTGTTTTTTCATGTCATTTCTCAAACAGCTTTTTAATAGCTTCTATAGAAGACAATGTGTATGGAACAGCGTCAAAGCGCCCTTGTAAATAGCCCTTTTCAGCATCCATATTCTCACGGAAATCTTTGAAATCAAACAAAGAATAGAACTCTGTAGAGGCATCTTCTTTTTTGTTTGTAAAACAAATCTGGTCTCTTCTAAGTTTTTTTACATCTATTAAATTAGTATTATGGCTCGTAAAAAGTAGTTGAGCATTCTTTGAAGCATAAACCATGTTAAGAATAAACTCAGCTAAATCACTATGCAGACTTTCATCAAATTCATCTACAATAAGACTTTTCCCATTTTTACAAACATCAAGAAGAATAAGTAAAAGAGAAAACAATTGTATTGTACCTTCTGATTCTTCAGAAAAAAGATCAAATAGAATTTCTGGATTTTTTTTATGTTTTGTTATATAGCGAATTATAATTTCTTGTTGCATTGGGGGAATATTAGGTATCGCTTCTCTTCCTCGTTGAATAAATCCTGGTGACATTGGAATATTTACTTTTTGTTGCTTTACTGTAATATCTATGATGTCACTATCGGCCATTTTTAAAGCAGATAAAATCAATTCCTTATTCTCTTTGAATAAAACGACTGCATAATTATTATGAATTAATGGAAGCCCTATATAAGAATTTTTATAAAAAAAGCTATAGATTTTCTTTGCAAGTTCTCTATCCATCTGGCTCGCTCTACTAATAAACAATGTGTTTCGACTAGTACTTTGTGCCACATCCATTGGTTTTACAAAATGGCCTTCACTAAAGCTGTAAATTTCCTCTTTAGGCTTGCCGACTTTTTCTTGTCTAGTGAATATTTTTGCTTTACGCTTGCCAGGATAATAATAAAGACTTTCTGAAATTATCTCTTGACGGGTAAGCGAAAAAGAATACTCGTATTCAACGCCATCTTGAATAAAATTGATGGAAAAAGTACTAGGCTTTTCAAAATAATTATCAAACCTAAAAGGCATAAAATTAAAAATGGAGCCATTATTATTAAGATGAGACTTAACAACGGTTTCGTAACAGAACCCAAGAGCCTTGACTATACTTGATTTTCCAGAAGCATTTGGCCCAAAAACACCAATCGTTTTAAGATATTTTTTGTTATCGTAAGTAAAAACGTTATCCGAAAGGTCCTTTGCTCCCTTTGTAGCAATGTTTTTAGCCCTAAAATCTACGGTAATTTCATCTTTTATTGAAAAGAAATTACTTAAACTGAATTTTAACAGCATAAAGTACCTTATTTTGTAGAATTGCTACAAATATAGGCTTTTCGGATTGAAGAAACAAGAAGAATATTAAAAATTACGTTTTTTATAATTTTTTTGAATAATTTCAAGGGAATTTACGAGCCAAAGCGTAACCACGAACGGTTCTTAGAATTTTTGTTTTTGGTCCTGATAGACTCCCCAAAATCCAGTGTACAGCGTAAGCTCAATTTTCTTACCAAAATATTCCCAGTTCACCGGCACAGAGTTTCGACCGGCGGTAAAGTGATCGTAATCTAGAGTATCATTCCATTCTGTGCGATGATTCAGACTAATGTCATCAGACCCAGCATACAAGGATTTATTCTTTCTGTATTTTTTCTTGTTGATATAAGGGAAGAATCGGGTAACCCAGCCATTGATTCCAGGAACAGCACCACTACCTTTCCCCTTTGGAACATACTTATAGATACCTCTCCAGAATTCCATATCTATCTTTTTATCGTAAACATTAACGAACTCATCAAGGATAGGATTTACCTGTTTAGCCCACCAAGGCATATCAAGTTCTTTGGTAATCATATTAAAGTGTGCCTTTAAATTTTCCCAATCCTTTTTTTCGCCCTTGATCACCATTTTAGGGATTCCACATAAGGTCTTTATAGAATAAGAATAATATGCAGAACTTACGGCCATAACCATAGTTTTACTTACAAATCGATCCACATTCGTAGATGTAGAAAAATCAACGTTAAAGGATTTTCTTGTAGCGTTGGGTAACTTTTTGTACAAAGAATCGTAAATAGAACTGATGTTTTCCATCCATTGTTTACCTGGAGAATTCATAGTCAATGTGTTATCCGTGACCTTGATTGCAGTATCTGCATTTGTGCGCACAAACTTGTCTTTTAATTGATCACGATTATACTTGACATGAAGTCGAACACCATCCAAAATCATAAGCCAGATATCTTCAGGGCTAATTTCCATGGAGTAGTGGTATGCAAAAGAAGTACCTACCATAGCTACAAAAGGATGAGCATAATCTAAGCCTTCTTCATCAGTTATTCTTTTTATAGATTTGTCTTCAGTAAATTCGAATGCAATTACTTGCTTATAGCCTTGATCATATAAAACATGGATAGGCTTTGTCATGGATAAGTTGGCATCATACAAGACATAGGTAATGTTTGTCATGGAATAGTTCGGTGTATTCGCTTTCACCTTTGAGTCAATAATCACCACATCAGCAAAGGCTATAGACGCAAACAAAAATAAAGCAATTGAGATGCCCCCAAGTGATGGAC
>LSQX01266825.1_pt1 | contig 34634 bp, 38 predicted proteins | sample 654561 | NCBI WGS metagenome assembly LSQX01 (sample SAMN04489861, study PRJNA283612) | anaerobic digester metagenome | isolation source: 4 biogas reactors fed with cattle manure at either 37C or 55C with and... | place: Denmark: Kongens Lyngby | collected 2014 | reverse complement strand
TCTAGGAAGAAGAACGAGCGACCGCGAACGGGTTCCAGCCCCCGGTGGACCGTGTGGTCAGTGGGTCGGCTCGAGCGGTGCTTTCGTGGCGGCGTACGCAGCCCAGGCCGCTGCGACCAGGGTGACGGCGACGCCCGCGAGGAGGACAGGGGTGAGGTACGCCCGCGTCACCGGATCGAGCAGGTCGAACAGGAGCGCGCCGGTCATCTGCCCGGCGAGCGTCATCAGCATCAACAACAACACCCCGAGATAGCGCACGACGACGGAGCTGTTGGCGACATAGAGGATGCCCAGGAGCCCGGCGAGATAGGCCCACCACGGCGCCCCACCCCACGTCGGCCAGGTCATCGAACCGGTCAGCACGCGCACGATGCAGATGCCGACGAGCGCGACCGTGCCCCAGGTGAAGTTGATCCAGGTCGTGGCCATGAAGTTGCGGCTCGCGACGTTGAGACGTCCGTTGTACGCGGCCGACATCGCGATCGCCGCACCGCCCGCGATGGCTGCGAGGACGGGCACCACGACCGTCGGTCCGGTCATGCCCAGCCGGCCGCTGACGGCCAGAGACACTCCGGCCAGGGCCAGGAGCACCGCCCCCACGCGAGACAGCGTGACGTGTCTGCGACCCGCGGGCCCGAGCCCGAACTTGTCGATCAGCAGGGCCGCACCGGTCTGGCCGCCCACGGCACCGATCATGAACAGCGCGACCCCTGCCAGCGGCACCGCGAACGCCTGGGCGGTGACCCACGACGCCCCGAAAAACCCGGAGAAGAACACCCACGCCCGCAGGTGTTGGGCGCGGAAGGCCCGATAGGTTTTCACGAGGCCCTCCCGGGAGGTGCGCATCAGCAATCCGAGCGTCAACAGCGCCCACCCGCTGGCGAAAGTGAAGGCTGCGGCCCACAGGGCATCACCGGCGTGTCCTGCCATGCGGCCGTTGACGCGGGATTGGGCAGCCAGCGCCATCCCACCGAGCAGTGCGGTCGCACACGACAGGAGAAAGGCACCACTGAGTGCGGGCCGGGCAGGAGTCACCGGACCAGTGTGCCCAATTCTCCGAGCCACTGGTTCGCCTCCGCATGGGAGCGCAACCGCACCACCCGCAGGTGCGGATGCATGGTACGCAGAGTGGGCACCAGGTCGCGGAGCGCGTTGCGGGTCCGGATCCCCCAGCGGATGATGTGCTCCGGGTCGGTGAACACCGTGTGGAGAGGCGCCTCGACGTTGCCGTTCCACAGCTCCTGCTTGCGCAGTCTGCGACGCACTGTGCGGCGCGTGAGCTGGGACAGCGTGACGAAAGTGGGCAGGTCGAGCCACACCAGAGTGTCCGCGCGAGCGGCGATCCGCTCCCGGACCAGCCGATATTGCCACTCGATCACCCACTCGGGGCCCGCGATGAACGCCTCGACGTCCGCCACGAACGTGGGTCGGGGCTGCCATGCGGGTCCGTGATAGAGCGAGTCGATCTCCACCCGCGGCAGGTCCAGCCGTTGCGCAATCCTGTTGGCCAGCGTGGTCTTGCCCGCTCCCGTGGCACCGGCGACGGTAACCCTTCGGGGGTTCCAGTCGATCGGATCGTTCACACTCAGCACCCCGTTCACGATAGGGCCTCCCCCGGTAACGCCCGCCTGTCCGCCGTCCAAACAGTCGCCGACAACTCGCCGGAAAACGCCAGTTCGTTCGCCGATCTTTGGATAATGGGCCCCATGACTCCACGAGCCGATGTCATCGATGCCATCAACGTCCGTCTCGCCCTGCTCGGACTGCCCCAGACCAACGGTGCCGGGAACCGCACGACGGACGTGGTCGGGCCGTTGCTCGCGCGCAGTCAGGAGTGGAGTCGACGGCTGTCCTATCGCCTCTCCCCCGCCGATGAACGCATCGAGACCTTCCTCGACGACTATCTGTCGGATGCCGACACCCACCCCGAACTTCCCCGCCGCACGCTGATCCTCGACACGGCCGGTCTTGCCCGCGAGCTCTCCCTGCCGGTGGATGCGGATGAGTTCAGCTCGGACCTCGTCCACAGTTATCGGCTCGCGAACGGCGTCCTGCACAACCCCTTCAACGACCGCCGGACGACCGCGGGCGTGTTCCACATCGCCGAGGGCGGTCTGCCGATCCCGGATGACAAGAAGGCCGTGCCCAAGGAGACGTTCGCCCGGCTGCTCGATCTGGCCACGAAACCGCCGACCGAGTCTATGGTGCTGCCGTTCACGGCGAACCAGCCCGATCCGGCCACGTGTTTCGTCTCCCTGCTCCTCCGTCCCCTCGTCATCCCCGAAGTGCCCGGATTCACCCGTGAGCGGACCATGGAGATCCGGTTCATCGCCCCGGGCGGCTTGGTGTCCAACCTCGACTTCGTCGAGGGGATCTTCGGCAACGGCGGGGATCCCCATCTTCCCGAGCACGATGCCTCCCTCGACCCCGCTTCCTGGACGGGACACACGGGCTGCGTGATCCTGGCCCCGCATCTGATCCACGTCCGCAAGGTCGACCTCGGGTTGCCCAACGTCGCGGACGCGACCGACCGCCAGAAGCGGGACGGCATGTGCTGGGAGAACGAGGACGAGCTCTACAACGACGGGCAGGCGTTCAAGGTCTGTGCCCGTGACGAGCGGGGCATCATCGTCACCGTGATCGCCGACAACTATTTCGGGTATTGCAAGAAGGAAGTGAAGACCCAGATCAGTTATGCGGCGAACCTCGCGGGCTTCGCGGAGGAGGAACACTCGGGCGGGGCCGTCGTCTTCCCCTCCTATGACGAGGGCAGCGAGTTCTATGACAAGTACGCCCGGGACACCTGGACGATTGCCGAAGTCCTCGAGCGCGAGCCGGAGCGGTGGGACGTGCAACCCGAGGGGCACGCGATCGACCGCAGCGACGAACGCCTCGTGCTGGTGCCCGAACACGCTCGCTACAGTCTGTCCGGCCGGACCGTCAGCTGGGGCGAGGACGAGGACGCTCGTTCCATTCCCCTGCGGGCCGATCGTCGCTATTTCGGCCCGCACGGTTTCTGCGTCCAGATGCGGCAATTGGACTCCGACCCCACCCAGTGGACGCTGATCGGGACCTCCGCCGGGGCGACGAACTGCCACAAGCCCAGCACCGTCTCCGGCGGCGGCAAGTCCGAGATCTCCAAGGCGCTGACCGACGCGATCCTCCCGAGCCACGCCTACGTCTCGGACTTCGACGCCGACATGGATGCCGTGGCCGATCTCATTGCGCACGACTATTCCCAGCGCTTCGCCGACCCCGCGCGCAACGGCTTGGACGACCGGGAGGTGTTGAGCGAGCGCCGGTCGATGGGCAGTGTCGTCAAGCTCCTGACACCGTCCTCCGATTTCAACGATGCCTACAACGCCTGGCTGGAGTCCATCCCGATCCACGTGAAGGAGCTGCTCTTCGTCGTCAAGCGGTCCTATCGCGTCGAGTGGGGCGATGACTGGCGCTCGCATTTTTCGGTACGCCGGCTCAACGGCCGTCAGGGCAACGTGCTCCGGCTCGACAACCAGCGCGTGGTGGTCAGCATGCTGCGCGTCGGATTCCACGAGGACGGTGCTTGGCGGCTCTTCTCGCTGCGGCCCGACTATGCGCCGGCGAGCAAGATCCAGACCGAGGACGACATCACCGCATCGGTCGTCGTGCCCAGCGAGCCGGACCGGTCCCGCAAATATGCGGAGAACTGCGAGCGACTGCTCTTCCAGCGCCCCGACGATGCGGTGCATCGCGGCTATGACGAGCAGGCGGAGGCGGACATCGCCCAGCCGGGGACGTTCCTGTCGAACTTCGAACCGCTGACCACCGCGCAGGCCGCCGAGCTCCGCGACGATGCGGTCGGGTTCAGCCAATTCACCGAGCCGATGCAGGAGCTGATCGCGCGCGTCGCCAGCGGTCAGGACTCCTGGTTCGTGTGCTCGTCCGAACCCCGGATCGTCAATGGCAAGCGCTCCAAGAACCCCCGCTACCTGCAGGTCCGCCCGGACCTCGCCAATCCGCTGGGGGTCGCGTCCGCGGATCTCATGACCCACCTGCGTCACAAGGTCCCGACCGATCAGCCGTTCCCGAAGCCGGTCGATGTGGTGGCCGCGGGCAGGCGCAACAACCCGCCCGAGCCCGGCGTACCTCCGCTCTGCAGCTTCAACCCCCTCCACTATCTCGAGCTGCCCGAGCTGTTCATGGAGTTCATCTCGTCGATGACCGGCAAGTCACCGTCGACGACCGGAGCGGGGTCCGAGGGGGCGCTCACCAAGAATCCGTTCAATGCGCTGCCGACGGCGCTCGACCTGAATGCGGCGCTGCTGTCGTTCGTGCTGACCGGCTATGACGGCTGGATCTCTGCGGCCGGTTGGGTCGGGCCGAAGGTGCGCGTCGATCACGACATCAGTCTGCTGGTGCCGGAGGTGTTCTCGCGGATGACGACCGCCGAACGCGATGCGCAGACCATGATCGAGAACGGGTTCCTGGAAAAGGTCGAGGACTTCGAGTTCGAGGGGCGCACAGTTCTGGCGAGCCGGCTCGGCTACCGGATGACCCAACGGTTCGCGAGCATCTTCTTCGCGCGGATCTTCATGCATCCGGAGGTGGTGTTCACCCCCGAGATGCTGCGTCCGGAGCTGCAGGATCCGGCGGTCTATGCGGAATCCATGGACACCATGGTCCGGACGCATGAGCGGGTCGCGCAGGCGTACTTCGACGACGGCACCATCGACCTCGCCTGCCCGCCCCTGCGTGCACTGCTCGAGATCATGGCGCACGGGACCACCGCGGACGGCCACACGCTCGACTCGCCCGAGGTGCGTTCGATGTTCACGCGGGAGGCGGTGTTGACGAGTGAGTGGTATGCCGAGCGTCTCGACGCGCAACAGCGCGAGACCGTCCGGGTGGCGGAGCAGGGCGTGGCCGCACTGCGGGACTTCATCGGCAAGGACCACACCGAGGCAGTCGTGGCGCGGCTCGGTCTGACCGACCGTCTTGCGGACGCGGAGGCCGAGGCGGCGAGGGTGGCGTCGGCGGTGTATCGGAAGTCGTTGGTGGGTACGCTGGGTCGCCAGCCCCTCGGGTGAGCTTCGTGGCGGGGCCTTCGCTCAGGACCGCTGGGCGGATGCCGTGGCATAGAGGCACACGGCCGCGGCGGTCGCCAGGTTGAGGCTCTCGGCCGCGCCCCAGATCGGGACGGCGACGCGGCGATCGGCGAGCTCCGCGTGTTCCGGGGGCAGACCCCAGGCTTCGTTGCCCATGACCCACGCGGTGGGCCGGCTCAGCTCGTCCGCGGCGGCCATGCGGTCGAGCTGGTCCTCACCCCCGCCCTCGGCGGCAAGCACCTGCAGACCGCGTCGCCTGAGGTCGGCGATCGCGTCGGCGAGCGGCACGCCGGTGATCACCGGCAGATGGAAGATCGACCCGACGGATGCCCGGACGACCTTCGGGTTCGTGACCTCGACGGAGTCCGCGGACAGGATCACCGCATCCGCGCCGAACGCATCGGCACAGCGGATGACCGTGCCGGCGTTACCGGGGTCGCGGATCTGGGCGCACACGACGACGAGCCGCGCGTCCGCAGGCAGGTCGGGGAGCGTCGCGGTCGGCCATGTGCACACGGCGACGACGCCCTGTGGGTGGACGGTGTCGGTGAGGCGGTTGAGCTCGGCCTCCGTGACCGAGTACGCCGGGACCCCTGCCCGGGCAGCGGCCCCGACCAGATCGTCGGCGCGCGGGGAGGGCACGACATAGAGCTCGCGGGCTCGTGCGTACGCGATCGCTTCCCGAACCGCCTGCGGGCCCTCGGCGAGAAACTCACCCGACTCGACGCGGTGCTTGCGTTGGGTGAGACGACGAACCGACCGGAGCCTGCCCCCACTCGCGGGTGGAAGCGCTCCGGTCGGTTCGTCGTGTGAGCCAGTGGCCACCGATCAGGCGGCGGCGCCGGCGGTCTGGTTCGCCTTCGCGACCTCGACCAGCGCGTTGAAGGCCGGGGCGTCGGTGACGGCCAGATCGGCGAGGATCTTGCGATCGACCTCGACACCGGCGTTCTTCAGACCGTTGATGAAACGGTTGTAGGTCATGCCCTCAGCGCGGCAGGCCGCATTGATGCGCTGGATCCAGAGCGAACGGAAGTCGCCCTTGCGCTTGCGACGGTCGTTGTAGGCATAGACCAACGAATGGGTGACCTGCTCCTTGGCCTTGCGATAGAGGCGGGACCGCTGCCCGCGATAGCCGGAGGCCTGCTCCAGGATTTCGCGCCGCTTCTTCTGCGCGTTGACCGAACGCTTGACGCGTGCCATATCGGTTGTCTCCTATTGAAATGGTGAAAAAAGTCGGTGGGTTGGGGAAGGGGGCTCAGGCCAGCCCGAGCAGCTTCTTGGCCTTCTTGGCGTCGCCCTTCACGAGGACCGCGTCACCGTCGAGGCGACGGGTGCGACGGCTCGACTTGTGCTCGTTGAGGTGCATCTTGCCGGCACGGCGATGCATCACCTTGCCGGTGCCCGTGACCCTGAACCGCTTCTTGGCACCGGAATGCGTCTTCATCTTCGGCATGCTGCCGCTCCTTCTGGGCGCACATCAGTGCGCCATCGATATGCGTCCCGCGAGGAAGTGCAACCTCCCGGGTGACCTGGCCAGGCCAAGTCGGCTCCGATCAAAGATCGGCCTGGTCTTGCGTGATCAGAGATCAGTGATGCTCACACGTGGGGGTGCATCACAATCCAAGATCGATGTCCGGATCCATGTTGTCGGCCGGACCTTTCTTCTTCTTCTTGGGCGGCTCAGCCGCGGCGGCTGCGCGCCGCTCGACCTGGTGCTGGTGCTCCGCCTCCTGGTTGGCCGTGCGCGCTGCGGCGCGCCGGTCCCGTTCCGCTGCCACGTCGACGCGTGCTTCGGTCTTCTTCTTGGTCGGACCCAGCACCATCAGCATGTTGCGCCCGTCCTGCTTCGGTGCGGATTCGACGAACCCGTATTCCTCAACGTCATCAGCCAGCTTCTTCAGCAGGTTGAACCCGAGCTCGGGACGGCTCTGCTCGCGGCCACGGAACATGATGGTGATCTTCACCTTGTCACCGGCCTTGAGGAAGCGAACCACGTGACCCTTCTTGGTCTCATAGTCGTGCCCGTCGATCTTCGGCCGGAGCTTCATCTCCTTGATCACCGTGTTCGACTGGTTGCGGCGAGCGCTGCGGTCCTTCTGGGCAGCTTCATATTTGAACTTGCCATAGTCCATGAGCTTCGCCACCGGCGGGCGAGCCATCGGCGCCACTTCGACCAGATCAAGATCCGCCTCACGGGCCAGCCGCATGGCGTCCTCGATCCGGACAATGCCGACCTGCTCGCCGGCGGGGCCGACGAGACGGACTTCAGAGACGCGGATGCGATCGTTGATACGTGGTTCGGTGCTGATGTGTCCTCCAGTTGAGCAGTCTGAGTTGATACAACGCCAAAAAGGCCCCCGCCGAAGCGAAGGCCTGATGACCGAACCGATCGTTGATCGGCCGGTGCCAACCTGCCAACTGCTCGAGGCGTCGGAAGGTGGGAGATCAGGTCTCCGCTTGTAAGGTGATTCGCACGCGACGAATCAGTCGGCGTCCATTCTAACTCACAATCCCCCGAGCGTCCAATCGCATGGGTGATCGATCTGGCTCAGGCGGCCGGTGTGCCCGGCTGAACCACGCGCAGCTCCTGACGATCAGACTCCGGCGTGACGTCGAGCGCGTTGATGTCCACGACGTTCGCGTGCTCGCGTGGGGCGATCGAGGATCCGTCCCCGCGCACGGTGGTCAGCCCCTCGTCGAGGAATTCGAGCAGCAGCGCGTGCACGTTCTCCGCATCGTCCCGCTGCGCCCAGTGTCCGACGCCCGGGAGCAGCTCGAGCTGCGCGTTGGGGAACAGCTCCGCCGCCGCCACCGCATCGTTGGACGGGAAGATCGTGTCGTGCTCGCCGTGGATCAACAGCACGGGCTGGGTGATCTCCCCCAGCCGGTCGCTGAAGTCGGTGCGGTTGCCCAGCGGCCCGAGTTCGTGGCGCTGGAATTCGTTGAACGTCGCCAACGCGGGGGTTTCGAGGGCGGCGTTGCGTACGCCTGCTGCCAACTCGTCGGACACGACCGACTTCGTCAGCACCGCGGTCATCCCGAAGCCGACCAGGAACGGGTTCCAGGAGGTCCACTGGATCGATTCGATGAGACCCGGCAGCCACGAACCCATCATCATGAACGGCTGCGCGGCGAGGGTGCTCTGATAGCCATAGCTGGCGACGAGCGCGAGCTTGCGTACGCGCTGCGGCCGCGCAAGGACATAGCCGATCGCCATGCCTCCGCCCATCGAGACCCCGGCGAGGTCGTGCTCCTCGAGCTCGAGGGAGTCGATGAACTCGGTGACGTACGCGATCTGGTTCGCCATCGTGGCATAGCCCCGCGGCCGGGGGCTGCGGCCATAGCCCGGATGATCGGGGGCGATCGCGCGGTACCCCTCCGCCGCGAGCAGCTGCATCGTCGGACCCCAGGACAGGAGCGCGTTGTCGGCACCACCGCCATGCAGGAGCACCACGGGATGACCGTTGGCCGGTCCCGCCTCCAACCAAGACACCCGGGTGCCGGACGGCAGCGTGGTCTCGTTGCGGATCATGGTTTCTCCTGTGGGTCGGGGACAGAGTCATCAGCCGAGGCGCCACCGCCGGGCGCGAGCCAGCCGAACGTGTCATCGGGGAGCCGGACCAGGCGTCGGCCCAGCGCCAGGTTCTCCAGCACGCCGCCCTCGATGAGCAGCGGGTGGGGACCGGCGAGGTCAACGATGACGGTGCCGGCACTGGACTGGGCGGCCGCATCGGCAACGACATCCAGCGTCGCCGGCACGGGACGTGCCTGTGCATTCCAGGCGGTCAGCGAGTCGGTGCCGGTGAAGGCCAGCATCGCGCGTCGGCCATCGGCCTGCTCGAGCAGAACCGCAGCCATGTCGGCGTGTCGCTTCGGATCGTGTTCCATGGTTTCGTCCCCCGACGCGAGCAGGGGCACCAGCAGCCGGGACAGGCACAATTCGACAACGGCGTCGAGATAGACCGTGGTGTCGGACGAAGCGACCGCAGCGGCCAGCGCGTCCCGCACCTCAGGAGCGGGGCTCCCGTCGTCGTCGGCAAATCCTTCGGAATAGCCACCGAGACTGCGATTTTCGCCGAAACCGGGCGGCAGGTGTGGATCCATGCCAGTTGACGGTACACCCGAATCAGGGTTCTGCAGGGCAGTTCCCGGAGGGTGCCGGTGCCCTCAGATGAGAGGGTAGAGGCATGAACCTGCTGCTGGCCGCCGCCATTTCTCTCGCCGCCCTGGGCCTCATCGTGGCCGTTGTCCTCTGGCTCCGCGACCGCCGCGGCCGAGCGGTGCAGGCCCTCGGATTCGCCGCGCTGCCCATCGGCCTCCACCTCACCGGACTGCTGGGATTGGTGTTCGACGCCGTGGTGGCTGTTGCCCGCTGGGCGGGGGACCTCGTGTTCAATCCCGTCGTCTGGACCGGGGTGGGCTTGTTGGGACTCGCGGTCGTGTTGTGGGTGGTCGGTGGTTTCGTGGCGCGTCGCACCACCGCCGGCCGGGGTGTCGAACGCACGCCGGTTGATCGGGGTACGCTGGCCCAGCCCGCTCAACCACCTGCCAAGGGGCGCTCAGCCGCCGACGACAGCAACGAGTACGACGAGATCGAAGCGCTCCTGCGCAAACGGGGGATCGAGTGATCAACTGCGGTAGTGGGCATGCAGCGCGCGCAGCTCCGCCACTGCCGCATGGGCCCGATCCTTGTCCGTGGTTTGGATGCCGATCATCTGGCGGCGGACGGGATCGTCCTCGGTCCCGGCGAGCATCGCGTACGCCCACGGGTCCCCATGCCGATATTGGATCTCCCCGATCTCATCCCACGTGAGCCGTCGGATCGAGATCGCATTGCGGATCTTGAGGCCCCGCTCGTCCGCGACGACGATGCTCATGCCGAGCCCCATCATGAATCCGATGAGCACCAGGCCGATGACGATCAGGGTGAGGATCTGGAAGTTGTTGAACCGCTCGCGAATGTGCGGATCCAGCGCGAACCAGCCCAGGATACTGGCCGCGATGAGCGCCACCGAGAACCCGGTCGCCCAGATGAGCAGCGTCCGGGCCCGGTAGGTCTTGGGAAGCCGCGGCAGGTTCGCGGGCCGCTGCCCGGTCACAGCCGGCAGGCGGCGATGTCGGTGACCAGGATCGCGCGGGCGCCGAGCTCCCACAGATCGTCCATCACGCTCTGCGCAGCCGCGCGCTTGACCATCGCGCGTACGGCCACCCAGCCCTCACGAGCCAGTGGCGAGACCGTCGGGGATTCGAAGCCAGGCGTGATCGCGATGGCCTGATCGATGATCGCCTCCGGGCAGTCATAGTCCATCATCACGTAGTTCTCCGCGACGAGCACTGCGGACAGCCTGCGCTGCAGGCGCTCCAGGCCGTTGCGGACCGGCGTGTCCGCACGCTTGATGAGGACGGCCTCCGAATGGAGGATCGTCTCCCCGAAGACCTCCATGCCCGCTTGACGCAGTGTCCGGCCGGTCTCGACCACATCGGCGATCGCGTCGGCAACGCCCAGTCGGATCGAGCTCTCCACGGCACCGTCCAGCTTGATCAGACGGGCTTCGATCCCCCGTCGCGCCAAGTCGGCCTTGACCAGTCCGGGATAGGACGTGGCGATGCGCTTGCCCTCCAGGTCCGGGATCTCCCAGTGCAGGTCGGCGGGTGCGGCGTACCGGAATCGGGTCGCACCGAAGCCGAGCGGCATCACTTCCTGGGCCGTGGCGCCGGAATCCAGCAGCATGTCTCGTCCCGTGATGCCCACATCGAGGGTGCCCTCCCCGACGTAGACCGCGATGTCACGAGGCCGCAGGTAGTAGAACTCCACGTGGTTGCCGGTGTCGGTCAGCACCAGTTCCTTGGCATCGGAGCGTTGCCGATAACCCGCCTCACGCAACATCTGCTGGGCGGCCTCCGAGAGCGAGCCCTTGTTGGGCACGGCGATCTTGAGCATTGGCCGGTCGGTCACGGCGCAAATCCAATCTGCGGTTAAGAGTTCAGAGATGGCGATAGATGTCATCGGGCTCGAGGCCCAACGCGAGCATCATCACCTGGAGGTGATAGATCAACTGACTGATCTCTTCAGCGGCTTCTTCGGTCGTCTGATATTCGGCCGCCATCCAGACTTCGGCGGCCTCCTCGACAATCTTCTTGCCGATCGCGTGCACACCTGCATCGAGTCGTTTGACGGTTGACGAACCCTCGGGTCGCGTCCGGGCGATCTCGGTCAGTTCCTCGAACAGGCCATCGAAAGTCTTCACGATGCCCCACCCTAACGCGTTGCGAACGCCTGTCCGGTCGCATTTCGCGGAGGCGGGAACGGACCGATCAGAGCTTGACGCCCAGCAGTGCGTCCGCGATGTCGGCCACGAGACCGGGAGCGTCGGTGTCATCACCGTCGACATTCAAGGAGGCAGCGGCCCAGGCATCGATCGCGCCGAGCGCACGGGGTGCATCGAGATCATCCGCCATCGCCGCACGAACCTCGGCGAGGAGATCCGTGGCAGGGAGCGCGGCCGCACGACCGGTGGCGCGACGCCAGACGGCCAGGCGTTCCTCGGCCTCGGTCAGCAGCGCATCGGTCCAGGACCAATCGCTTCGATAATGGTTCGCGAGCAGGGCGAGTCGGATCGCCATGGGGTCGGTGCCGCCGGCCCGCAGCCTGGAGACGAGCACCAGGTTGCCCTTCGACTTCGACATCTTCTCCCCGTCCAGACCCACCATCCCGGCGTGGACGAACGCCTTCGCGAACGGCTCCCCCGTGGCCACTGCGGCCTCGGACGCACTCATCTCGTGGTGCGGGAAGGCCAGGTCCGAACCGCCACCCTGGACGTCGAACGTCGTGCCCAGGAAATGCTCGGCGATCGCGGCACACTCGATGTGCCATCCCGGACGGCCACGCCCGAACGGGCTGTCCCAGGCGGGTTCCCCGTCCCGCTCGAGCTGCCAGACCAGGCAATCCAGTGGATGCCGCTTGCCGGCGCGCTCGGGGTCGCCGCCCCGTTCGCCGAAGATTGCAAGAGCCGTGTCGTGATCCAGACCGGCGACCTGACCGAAGTCGGGATCGGAGTGGACGGCGAAATACCAGTCCTGGGGGGCCTCGGGCAGTTGATAGACGGAGTCCGGGCCGAACTTGTGCAGCAGCTCGACCACGAGCGGAATGGATTCGACCGCGCCGATGTAGTCCTTGGGCGGGATCACCCGGAGCGCCCGCATGTCGGTGCGGAACAGCTCGGTCTGGTCCTCCGCCAGCTCCTGCCAGTCAACGCCGGTCGCGTCGGCGCGCTCCAGCAGGGGATCGTCGATGTCGGTGACGTTCTGGACGTAGTGGACGTCGAGTCCCTGGTCCCGCCAGACGCGATGGAGCAGGTCGAAGCTCACGTAGGTGTTGGCGTGTCCCATGTGAGTGGCGTCATAGGGGGTGATTCCGCAGACATAGAGCCGCGCGGTCCCGGACCTTGGCCCGACTGTCTGCAGCTCGCCGCTGGCGGTGTCCTGCACGCGCACGGGATCGAACTCGCCGTTGGGTCGCGGAAGGGTGGGAACCTGGGGGGCCTGCCATGCCTGCATGGGCGCGAGCCTAGCGATCGAGGCCGACTTTCTCACCGCCCGTTCCAGCCCCGGGAGGTCGACGGTGTGCGGCTCAGAGCGGCGGCCACGGGATCGACGGCCAGGTTCCGGGGGGCAGGGGGAACGTGCCATCGGTGAGGAGCCGTTCGCAGCGGGTTTCGAAAGCTGCCCTCTCGGCGGCGGTGACGAGATCGTCAAGCGCATCGGCGGCGGAGCATGCCCCGGCGACGAGCGCCGTCTCCTCCTCGGTCAGCGGTGCGCCGGCCCATCCCCACAACACGGTCCGCAGTTTGTCCTGCACATGGAGGCTCACGCCGTGATCGACGGCCCAGATCCGGCCGTGCTCGTCGAGCAGAATGTGTGCGCCCTTGCGGTCCGCATTGTTGATGAGTGCGTCGAACAGCGCCATCCGGCGCAACTGTGGGTCGTCGCGATGAATCACGGTGACGGGACGCTCATGGACATCGAGCCCGTCCACGACGTCGAACCAGCCCTCGGGCGTGCGACCGGACCGGACCAGATCGACCACGGGATCCGCGTCGTCATCGACGTCGATCCAGGCCTGCAGCGAGCCCGGTCCCATCGGCCCGTCCACCAGGACGGTCGCGGGAACCAGGTCGAATCCCGCCAACGCGGAGATCCGATAGGCCGCCACTTCCCGCTGGGCCAGCGTGCCGTCGGGGAAGTCCCACAGCGGCCGCTCGCCCCGGACGGGTTTGTAGACGCAGGAGACCACACCCGCCGCCGACGTGAGCTCACAGAAGAAGGTCGCGTTGGACGCCTGCACCAGACGCCCGGTCAGCTCCAGATCACCATCGGCGAAGATCGCGGGATCGAGCACATCCACGATGCCCGGCTCCTGGCCACCAACCTCAGAAGAGGGGTCGTCGATAGCCATTGGCGCGGGGGCAGATGTGCCCCTCCGGGTCGATCGGCTGCTGGCAGAAGGGACAGGCGGGCCGGCCGGCCGCCACCAGGGCCATGGACCGGGCGACGAAGTCCCGTGCGACCGTGGGCGCGATGCGCACAACGAGCACTTCGCCCGCCCGATCGGCTTCGGCGCGAGCCAGTGCTTCGGCGGCCTCGGCCTCGCCAACCGACTCGTCGACCTCCACGTCCAGTTCCTCGTCGGACACGGAGAACATCTCGATCACGATGCGGGAATCCGCCGGGTCCCAGGCGATCGTCATCGTGCCGACCCGGAATTCCTCGGTGATCGGTGCATCCAGCGGTTCGTTGTCATAGGCGGTCTCGCGCTGCGGCGGCACTGAAACCAAACCACCGCTGAGTCGTGCGATCTCGGCCAGAACACGATCCACGTGCTCTGCCAGGACCGACACCTGCTGCTTCTCGCAGGCGACGCTGGTCAGGCGGTTTCCCTGGCGGGCCTGGAGAAAGAAGGTCCTGTCCCCCGGCTCACCGACCGTGCCGGAGACGAACCGATCCGGTGCGTCATAGCGGTGCTCGACAATGGCCATGCCTTCACCCTACGCGAGTTCCGAGGTGGTTCCGTTCGACTGACCAACAGCATCCGGCGCATGACCGGCGCCGCCACCGACCGCAGCATCGTTGCTCGCGTCGGCCGGTGGCAGGAGACCCGCCAGGTCGCCGGACAGGGAGTTCATGGTGACGACATACGGCCTGGCGTCGGTATAACGGATCACCGACACCGACGCGGGGTCCACCATGATGCGCTGGAAGGCGTCCAGATGCATGCCGAGCGCGTCCGCCAGAATCGCCTTGATCACGTCGCCATGGGAGACCGCGACCCACGCGGCGTTGTCCCCGTGGCGATCCCGCAACACACGGTCCCAGGCACGCACTGCCGCAACAGCGCGCGCGGACAGATCAGTCATTGCTTCCCCGCCGGGGAACACCGCGGCCGACGGGTGCCGCTGCACGGTTTTCCACAGCTCCTCCCCCGCAAGCTCCTTGAGGGTCCGCCCGGTCCAGTCGCCATAGTCGCACTCGGTCAGCCGATCCTCTGTCTCCTGTGGGACCTCCCGGCCCGACAGCATCACGTCGGCTGTTTGTCGGCACCTCAGAATCGGGGAGATGACCGCAGACACGAGGGGCACGCCCGCCAGGCGTACGCCCACCATCGCCGCCTGATCCAGCCCGGTCTCGTCCAATTCCACGCCATCGGACCGACCCGCGAGCACGCCGGCCGTGTTGGCGGTCGATCGACCGTGGCGAACCAGGAACAATGTCGTCATGTTCGTCAGACTATGCGGGCGCAGCCCCCTGACCAGCGAGCCCCCTGCCCGGGAGCGGCTCGCGGCCCTGGTGCGGCCGGGAACCAAGGCACTCGCCCGCTTGCGGGACTCCGTTCGCCGGCTGCATTGGCACGGAAAATCGGTCCCTCCCTATGGCGGGTCTAGTCTGATCGCGGTTTCATTCCCACCGCGGGGATCTTCCCCCCCACCACGAGGACGGCAGATGGATTGGTTTGACGCGATTGTCCTGGGCATCGTGCAAGGTCTCACCGAGTTTCTCCCGATTTCCTCCAGCGCCCACGTGTCGATCGTCGGACAGTTGCTGGGCGGGGTGGACCCGGGCTCGGCCTTCACCGCGATCACCCAGCTGGGCACCGAGACCGCGGTGGTGCTCTACTTCGCGAAGGACATCGGCCGGATCATCAAGCACTGGTCGCTGTCGCTCGTCGGCAAGATCCCGCGCAACGATCCCGATGCCCGCATGGGCTGGCTCATCATCGTCGGGTCGATCCCGATCGGGGTCCTCGGGTTGCTGTTCGAGGACGCCATCGACACCAACTTCCGCAACCTGTGGATCACCGCGGCCATGCTCGCCGGATTCGGCCTGGTCATCGGGGCGGTGGACTATTTCGCCAAGAACGAGCGAACCCTCGACAAGCTGACGGTGAAGCACGGCATCCTCTACGGGTTCGCCCAGGCGCTGGCTCTCATCCCCGGTGTCTCCCGCTCCGGCGGCACCATCGCGGGTGGCCTGGCGATGGGATACAAGCGCGAGGCCGCCGCACGCTATGCCTTCCTGTTGGCGATCCCTGCGGTGTACCTGTCGGGGATCTACAAGCTCAAGGACATCCCCGGCGACGAGACCGCTGCCTGGGGCCCGATCATCGCGGCCACGGTGCTCGCGTTCTTCGTTGGTCTCGTGGTCATCCATTGGCTGCTGCGCTACGTCAGCACGCACAGCTTCAAGCCGTTCGTCATCTATCGCCTGATCCTCGCAGCCGCGGTCGTCGTCATGCTGCTCACCGGCGTCCTCGACCCGCTGCCCCAGGGCACCCAGGGATAACGGGCACGCCGGCTCAGATGTCGGCGAGCGCTGCCGCGACCGTCTCCAGCGCGGCCAGCTTGTCGTCGGTGTTCCGGCCCACAGGGGTCACCGCACACGTCGTGAGCCCGGACTCGGCGAGCTCCGCAAGCCGATCCGCGAGCCGTGCCCGGTCGCCCAGGAGGGACGTGCGGTCGATGAACTCGGTGGGGACTTTGGCCATGGCTTCGCGTTGGCGTCCTCCGAGATAGAGGTCCTGGATCTCCGCAGCCGCCGCGCCATAGCCCATCCGCACCGCGAGGTTGTTGTAGAAGTTGTTCTTCCGGCTGCCCATGCCACCGACATAGAGTGCGGCGTAGGGTCGCACGGGATCCGCGCACGCCACCGCATCGGAGCCCACGACCAGCGGGAACGATGCCTGAACATCGAAGTCCGTCAGGTCCTTGCCCACCCTTGCCCGGCCCGCCGCGATCGCGGTGAGCTGTTCTGCCGCGAACTGGGGCGCATAGAAGAGCCCCAGCCAGCCGTCGAACAATTCTCCGGCAAGCTCCAGATTCTTGGGACCCACCGCCGCCAGATAGAACGGCACCGGCGCCACCGGGCGCACCATCAGCTTGAGTCCCTTGCCCTCCGATCCGGGCAACGGAAGCGTGAAGTGCTCCCCCTGATGCTCCACGACGTCTCGGTTGAGCGCTTTGCGGACGATCTGGACATAGTCGCGGGTCCGGCCCAGGGGCTTGGCGAACGGCACCCCGTGCCAGCCCTCGGAGACCTGGGGACCGGAGACCCCGAGGCCGAGCCGGAAGCGCCCGCCACTGAGATTCTGGAGACCGGCGGCGGTCATCGCGGTGTTGGCGGGTGTTCGTCCGGGGATCTGCATGACCGCCGAGCCCACGGCGATGGTGTCGGTCTGCGCTGCCAGCCAACTGAGCAGCGTGACGACGTCGGCACCATAGGCTTCTGCGGCCCAGACCGAGTCGAAGCCCAATCGTTCAGCCTGCTGGGTGAGGCGCAGTTGGTCGGCCGGTGTTTCGCCACCGACCATGTAGCCGAGGTTCAGAGCCAATCGCATGTCGGTCAGTGTCGCAGGGTGGGAGAGTTCGCCAGGAAGCGGGCCGCCGTGCCAGCAGCTGCGGACCCGCGCTACTGCGTCCTGCCCATCCCCCGCACTGCGTGCTTCTCCTTGGCCTGGACCGATCTGCCGACGCACGTCACGGATGCCAACGCGGACGAGGTGCAGCTCGTCGATCGCAAACGGGTCTGAAATCCGTGTCCGCCGTCATCCGTTAGGGTTCCGACCATGCACAGAAGGGCGGTCGGCGCGAGCGGTCTGGAGGTATCGGAATTCGGCCTCGGCACCATGACGTGGGGCCGGGACACGCCTCCCGATCAGGCCCGACATCTGCTGCGGACCTTCCACGATGCCGGCGGAACGCTGATCGACACCGCAGCCGCCTATGGCAACGGCGATGCGGAACGCACGATCGGTGCGCTCATGCGCAGTGATGTCCTCCGCGAGGACCTGGTGATTGCCACCAAGGCAGGGTTCGTGCTGCGTGATCGGCAGCGGGTGGTCGACACCTCGGCCCGTGCGCTGCTGCTGGATCTCGAGGATTCGCTCCGCCGGCTCGGCACGGACTGGATCGACCTGTGGCAGATCCATGCCTGGGGCGCGGCGCCGCTCGACGAGTCACTCGCAGCGATGGACTCGGCGGTCTCCGCGGGCAAGGTGCGCTACGTCGGCCTGTCCAACTTCATCGGCTGGCAGAGCGCGCAGGCTGCGACCTGGCAGCAGGCGTTCCCCGGCCGGACCCCGATCACGTCCAATCAGGTCGAATACTCGCTGCTGGCCCGCCGCGCCGAAGTGGAGGTGCTCCCCGCAGCCCGCGCTTTGGGGATGGGTTTCTTCCCCTGGTCGCCCCTGGGCCGTGGCGTGTTGTCCGGCAAATACCGTCACGGCGTACCCCGGGACTCCCGTGCCGCCGGACACTTCGCGTGGTTCGTCGAGGCCTACTTGGAGGCGCGGTCCCGCGGGATCGTGGAGGCCGTGGCCAGGGCTGCAGAAGGCTTGGAGCTGACGCCCCTGCAGGTGTCGCTCGCCTGGGTACGCGACGCCCCGGGCGTCACCGCCCCGTTGCTCGGCGCACGGAACACCGCCCAGCTGGAGCAGTGCCTGGAAACCGTGGGAATCGAGCTGCCGGACGCCATCACCGCCGCTCTCGATGACGTGTCGGGCGGCCCCGCCATGGGCCGACCGATCGACGAAGCCGAAGCCGCCCACGAGGACTGACCGCGACAACGCAAAGTGGCCCGAAGCAATGATTCGGGCCACTCACTTGTGTCCGAGAGAGGACTTGAACCTCCACGCCCTATAACGGGCACTAGCACCTCAAGCTAGCGCGTCTACCAATTCCGCCACCCGGACCCGGGTCGGCCGGTCACCCCGGCACAGCGAAGAACTATAGCAATCCCGAGCCGCTCGCGCGAACCGACTATCTTTGCTGCCCACATGCCGGGCGATTGCCTATGATCGTCGGATCATTCGACTGCGTGAGGAGCGTCGTGGCGAGGTACGAGCGGGATCGTCCCGGAGTGGAATACGAGATCGAGCAGGTCCGCATCCCCCACACGTGGTCGCGCAACGCAGTACGCCGGCTCCTGACGGATCGAGCGGAATACGGCGGCTGGGAGCTGATGCGGTTGCGGCGCTACCGCGATGGCACCCGGGACGTGTGGGTGCGTCGCAAGATCATCCGGGTCCGCGCGACCCTCTAGGCTCAGTCGCCCAATACGTCCGCAATCACCTCAAGCCCGTGGCGGAGCGCCTCGTCCCCCACTCCCCCGAAGCCGAACACCAGGCCGGGCGGTGAGTCGACTGCCGACCAGTACGCCGAGAGTCCCGTCACCAGCACCCCGGCCGACTCAAGGCGAGCCAACAACTCGCTCTCGGTCAGTTCAGTGCCCCCGCAATCCACCACCGCATGGAGCCCACCGTCCATCGGACGAACCGACGCACCGGGCAGGCCTGCCAAGCTGTCCACCACCAGGGCGCGCCTGCGCCGATAGAGGTGTCGCATGCGCTGGGTATGGCGGGTCAGCCCACCGGCATTGAGATAGTGGCCGACCGCCCGCTGGGTGACGAGTGACACCGGCATCCCCCGCGCCGCACGCTCGGCTGCGACCGCGTCGATGAGGGGGCCCGGCAGCACGAGGAAGCCGGTCGCCAGTGCCGGGCTGAGCGTCTTCGCGAAGGTTCCCAGGAGGATGACGCGCTCCCGCTCGTCCATGGCCGTGAGTGCGGGCAGCGGCTGGGAGGTGTACCGCAGTTCCGAGTCATAGTCGTCCTCGACCACCCAGACCCCGTGGCGGTCCGCCCACTCCAACAAGGCCTGTCGCCGGTCGATCGGCAGGGACCCGCCCAGCGGGTACTGGTGGCTCGGCGTCACCAACACCACATCCGGCGGGCTGTCCGGGAGCAGATCCGTGATCAGCCCGTGCCGATCGGTCGGCAGGGTGACGAGCTCTGTGCCGGCCCGCGCAATCACCGCCCGCAGCGATGGATAGCCGGGTTCCTCGACGCCCACGCTGCGTACCCCCAGAGCCCCCAGCAGCAACCCCAACCCTTCTCGTCCACCTGCCGTGACGGCGACCTGCTCGGGCGAACGCACAACGGCGCGCATGGTCCGCAGGTGTTCAGCGATGGCACGCCGGAGTCGCTCCCAGCCGAGGGTCGGGATCGGCACGTCCAACGGCTCGTCGGCGGCTCGGCGCCAAGCCGAACGCCACGTCGCATCCACGAGCGAGGACTCCATCGGCCGACCGGGTCGCAGGTCGATCAACGCGGCAGCCGGGGCAGGGGCGGGAGCAGAGATCGGAGCGGGATCGGCCGAGGGCGGGCGAACCGCGCGTACCTTGGGGTTCACTCTCGTCCCCCGACCCCCGTGTGCGACGAGCCAGCCCTCGGCGAGAAGTTGTTCGTACGCCGCCACGACGCTGCCCCGTGAGACGCCCAGGCGCGCGGCCAGCGCACGGGTGGACGGCAGGGGGTCATCCGCCACGAGAACGCCGTCGGTGAGCAGCCGGCGGATCTCTGCGACAATCTGGTCCGGCAGCGGTCCCTCGCCGCGCCGGACTTGGATCGGCAGGACGATCTCGGGCGCAGTACGCACGCTTCCCTCCCTTACACCGTGTGGCCAGTAAAACCGCGTAGCCAGCGAAGTGGTCTAATGATTGTGGATACATTCTGGCTCTGGATCAGACCATTATCAGGGCGCATCATCAAGCCGTGACGACTGAGACAACAGACAATGCAACAACGCTGATGAAGCGCGAACTCCCCGAGACGCTCAAGGGCGGCGTGATCATGGACGTGGTCACCCCCGAGCAGGCACGGATTGCCGAGGACTCCGGTGCGGTGGCCGTGATGGCGCTCGAGCGCGTACCCGCCGACATCCGCGCCCAGGGCGGCGTGGCACGAATGAGCGACCCCGACCTCATTGAGGCCATCGTCGACACCGTGTCCATTCCGGTGATGGCGAAGGCGCGCATCGGGCACTTCGTCGAGGCCCAGGTCCTCCAACAGCTGAGGGTGGACTGCATCGACGAGTCGGAGGTGCTGTCGCCGGCGGACTACACGCACCACATCGACAAGCACGCGTTCCGCGTGCCGTTCGTGTGTGGGGCCACCAATCTGGGTGAAGCGCTGCGACGCATCAGCGAAGGCGCGGCCATGATCCGCTCCAAGGGTGAGGCCGGCACCGGCGACGTGTCCGAGGCGACCAAGCACCTGCGCACGATCCGAGGCCAGATCGCCCAACTGCAGGCGATCCTCTCCTCGAACCCCGACGAGCTCTTCGTCGCCGCGAAGGAACTGCAGGCCCCCTATGACCTCGTGCACGAAGTCGCCAGCCTCGGACGGCTTCCCGTCGCGCTGTTCACCGCCGGTGGCGTCGCCACCCCGGCCGACGCGGCCATGATGATGCAGCTGGGCGCGGACGGTGTCTTCGTCGGATCGGGCATCTTCAAGTCCGGGGATCCCGCCAAGCGTGCCGCCGCCATCGTGCGCGCGACCGCCCGCTTCGACGACCCGGAAACCGTGGCCGACGCATCGCGTGGCCTCGGCGAGGCGATGGTCGGCATCAACGTCGCCGACCTGCCTGCCCCGCACCGGCTCGCGGAGCGCGGCTGGTGATCCACCGGCTGACTCCGCCGGTGGTCTGCCGGCGGAGTCAGCCGTTGCCGGTCATCTCGGCCGGCACCACCCAGCGATCGAAGTCCTCCTCGCTCAGCTCCCCCGAATCGAGGGCTGCCTCCCGCAGGGTCGTGCCCTCGGCATGGGCCTTCTTCGCAATCCGCGCGGCGGCGTCATAGCCGATGTGCCGGTTGAGTGCGGTGACGACCATCAGGTTCTTGTCGAGGTTCTCGGCGATGCGCGCGAGGTCGGGTTCGATGCCGATGGCGCAGTGTTCGGTGAACGCGGCGCAGGCATCCGACAGGATCCGGATCGACTCCAGCACCGCATGGGCCATGACGGGCTTGAACACGTTGAGTTGGAAGTTCCCCTGTGACCCGCCGAAGGCGACCGTGGCATCGTTGCCGAACACCCGGACCGCGACCATGGTGAGCGCCTCCGACTGGGTCGGATTGACCTTGCCGGGCATGATCGAGCTGCCGGGCTCGTTGGCCGGGATCGTGATCTCCCCGATCCCGTTGCGCGGCCCGGAGGCCAGCCAGCGGACGTCGTTCGCCATTTTCATGGCGGCACCCGCCAGCGTACGCAACGCCGCAGACACCCCGACCAGCCCGTCATGGGCAGAGAGTGCTGTGAAGAGATTCGGTGCTTGCGCGAATCGCAGTCCCGTCTCGACGCTGATCCGGTCCGCGGTCAGCCAGCCAAAGCCGGGGTGGGCGTTGAGGCCCGTTCCGACGGCGGTCCCCCCGATGGCCAGCTCGCGTACCCCCGCCTCCGCCGCCCGCACCATCCCCATCGCCTGGTCCAGTTGCGCGGCCCACGCACCGATCTCCTGACCGAGCGTGATCGGGGTGGCGTCCTGCAGGTGGGTACGACCGACTTTGACCACACCCTCGAACTCGGTGGCCTTGGCCCGCAGGACGTCGCGGAGCCGGACCACCGCGGGATAGAACCGCTCGTTGAGCTCGAGAGCGACGGCGATGTACATGGCTGTCGGAAACGTGTCGTTGCTCGACTGGCCACGGTTGACGTGATCGTTGGGGTGGACGGGCTGCTTGGTGCCGAGCGTGCCGCCCGCGAGCTCGATCGCGCGGTTGCTGATGACCTCGTTCGCATTCATGTTCGACTGGGTTCCGGAACCGGTCTGGAACACCACGAGCGGGAAGTGATCGTCGAGCTCACCGGCAATGACCTCGTCGGCCGCTCGAATGATGAGGTCGGCCACGTCGTGCGGCAGCTCCCCGAGTTCGGCGTTGGCTTCGGCCGCCGCCTTCTTGAGTACGCCGAGCGCGCGGATCATCGGTCTCCCCCACACGAACGTGTCGCGGCCGATGGGGAAATTCGTGATGCTCCGCTGTGTCTGGGCACCCCAATACCGATCCGTCGCCACGGGGACCTCACCCAGTGAGTCCGTCTCGGTCCGAAAGGCAGCGCTGGGCTGGATTTCGCTCATGCCCTGACGGTACCCCTGGGTGCGCCGCTCACACATCACCTGCGCCACCCGAACGAGAGCCCGTGGATCCCGACGCCTATGGTTGAAAGGCGGAAGACCTGAGCGACCGCAGGGATGGAGGTTCACGCGTTGGGGATGTTCGCCTCGCTGGCAGTGCCCAACTATCGGCGCTATTTCTTCGGCATCCTCGCTTCCAACACCGGGAACTGGATGGGGCGGACTGCCCTGGCCTGGCTCGTGCTCATGGTGCTGACGGACCAGGACGCGACTGCTCTCGGCGCTGTCACAGCAATGATGTTCCTGCCGTCGCTGCTGCTCAGTCCGGTGGGCGGCGCGCTGGCCGACCGCTTTGCCAAGCGAAAACTCATGATCACCACCCAGAGTGTGATGGCCGTCAACATCCTCGCCCTCGGCCTGTTGGTCGTCACCGGCCAGGTAGCCCTGTGGCATGTCGCCATAGCCGCCTTGATCGACGGCACTGCGTCAGCGGTGGATGCTCCGGCCCGGCAGGCATTCGTGTCCGAGATGGTGCCGAATGAGCACCTGCCGAATGCGATCGGGCTCAACTCGACGAGTTTCAACACCGCGCGTCTGGTGGGGCCCGGAATTGCCGGCGTCCTCATCCTGCTCATCGGCACGGGCGGGGTCCTGCTCCTGAACGCAGTCGCCTATGCGGGGGTGATTCTGGCCTTGGCGTCCCTTGATCAATCCGCTTTGCGTCCCACCGAGAGAACGCCCGGACAGGGCGGCATCATCGTCGGACTCGGCTATATCCGGGCGCGGCCCTACCTCGTGCTCATCCTTCTCATCGCTGCCGCCATGGGCCTGTTCGGCCTCAATTATCAGATGACGAACGTGATGATGGCGGGGATGGTGTTCGGCAAGGGCGCGGGCGAGTTCGGTCTGCTGGGCACGATCATGGCGGTGGGTACGCTCACCGCCGCTCTGCTCGCCGCCCGGCGGAAGCGACCGCGCCTGCTGGTGATCATGGTGGCCATGGGCGTGTTCGTGCTGAGCACCCTGGCGAGCGCCGTCGCACCCACCTACTGGCTGTTCGCTCTGCTGCTGGTGCCCTGCGGGCTGTCGGCGATCACGGTCATGATCACGTGCAACTCATTGCTCCAGCTCAGCACCGATGCAGCCTTCCGCGGCCGCGTGATGTCCGTCTATATGTTGCTGTTCATGGGGTCGACACCCATCGCAGCCCCTGCCATCGGCTGGATCGGGGATACGATCGGGGCGCGGTGGGCACTTGGAATTGGTGGCTTGGCGCTGGCCCTGGTGTGGCTGGCAGCGGCTTTCTATCTCGCTCGTGCCGAGGACATCAGCGTGCGGTTGGATCTGAGTCGCTGGCCGAGGCCTTTGGTGGTGCTCCGCGGCGAGATCACCGAGGAACAGGGGCAGGAGTTCAGCTGACTGCCTGGTGCTGTTCCGACCGCTCGAGGAGCTCGCTGTAGAGGGCTTCCCGCAGGTCGCCATAGCCATCGAATCCCACCGAGTGGCAGAACCGCACGACCGATGCTTCGTCGGTGTCACAGAGGCGTGCGAGTTCCGCAACGCGCAGGTGCACGACCGTGGCCGGTTCGGTGACAACGATGCGCCCCACCCGCTGTGCGGACCTCGGCAGGAAAGCCAGACGGGCCATGATGTCGGATCGGATGCTCACGTTCAAACCCTTCTCGAGGATGGCTCGACGATAGGCCGCCGAGCACCATCACCCTCTCCCCGTTCCCGTTCCGCGGCACACTCGCTCAGGGGCTCTGATCGGGCCTGTCGTCGCCGGGCGATTCCTCCCGCAGGCCCTCCGGCACGCTCAATCCCATCGTTCGAAGCTCCAGATCCGCCAGCGCCACGATCACCGCCCAGCGGCCCTCCCGCCAGTCCTTGACCGGATCCCCGCTGATGCGCGCGAGGGTGTCCAGCGGCTGCGTGGCCATCGCGCGCAAGGCGATCAGTTCGAGGTCATGCGGCGAGTCGAGCAGTCCTTTCGTCACCGACGCCGCCCTGATGAACTTCAGCCGGGCCGGCAGCCACACCACGATCACCAATCCCGCCGGCACGATGAAGAGCAGAAGCCCACAGAGGAGGGCCAGACGCTCGAGACTGCGGATCTGATCCTGTGCGGCGATCGTGATGCTGTCGAGGGAGCCGGCCGCCATGTCGAAAGGTTTGCGCAGCTCCTCCCCCGCCAGGGGAAGACCGCCTGCCCTGTCCCCCGCCGACCGAAAATCGTCCCTGACGTTGACCGCAGCGGCGGCTGTCCGTCGGGTCGGCTCGACGACCGCCATGAGCGCGGACCACACGCTGCGGGCGATCCACCCCCAGCAGAGGATCCAGCACAGGACGAACAGGTCGATCCCGATCTGGCGCCTCCGCCGGGTGGGGGAGCGTGCGTACAGAACCATGGTCAGCCCTTTCCTCCGGCCGGCTCCCGACGTCGCTCATCCGACGGCGCCGGAGCGAAGCCGCCACCGGCCACGAACATCTTCCTCCGCCAGCCCGATTTGTTCGAGCTCCCCCAACACGGCAAGTGTCGTCCTGAGGTCGCGGCCGCACTTCTCGGCAATCTGTTCGGGGAGGAGGCCACCGCTGCCGGGGACCGCCTCGAACACGTCGACCTGTATCGCCTCGAGCTGATCCACCACTCGACTGGGCCCGTGCGGGAACGGCAGCGTTTCCTGTCCCATGGGCGCAATGATCTCCAGGACCTCGGCGGCGCTGCTCACCAGAGTCGCCCCGTCACGCAGCTCTTGGTGGGGCCCTTCCGACTGGGCCGACGTCACCGGACCGGGAACGGCCATGCGGTGACGACTCAGCTTGTCCGCCCACCTGAGCGTGTTCTGTGCCCCCGAACGGATCTTGGCCTCCACCATCAAGGCTCCGGTCGCCAGGGCCGCGATCACTCGATTGCGGCTCAGGAACCGGGGTCTGCTGGGCCGATCCCCCGGCGGCAGTTCCGACAGGAGAATCCCCTGCGCGCGGATCTCCTCGAAGACCCGCGCGTTGCCCCGGGGATAGGGCGCGTCGAGACCACTCGCCAGCACAGCGATCGTCCTGCCGCGGGCGGAGAGCGCCCCCCGATGCGCGCAGACGTCAATCCCATAGGCGCCACCGGAGACGACCGTCACCCCGCGAGCTGCGACGTCCGCCGCGAGGTCCGCCGCGATGGTCTCCCCATAGGGGGTCGAGATCCGGGTCCCCACGATCGCGAGGCTGCCATCCGCCCATTCCGCCAGGTGTCCCGGCCCGGCTGCCCAGAGCCCCAGCGGGCGGGCTTTGACTCCCACATGCTCGGCATGGGAGAGATCGTCGAGCTGTTCGGGCCACTCGGCGTCGCCCGGCATGATGAAGCGGATCCGCCTCTGGTGCATGACCGACAACACCTCCCGGAGTCGGACGACTCCCAGTCGACGCCCCCAGCGCGACTCCCGCCGCCCTTCCCACAAGGACCGCCAGACCGCCTCGGCGCCGTCTTCTGCCACCAGCTCACCCAGCCCCTTGTCCCCGGGCTCACTCACACACGCGAGGGCCATGCGCGCGGTCCGTTCGTCCCGCACGTCCGCCCAGGCCTGCCGTCCCATGGTGCGCATCGGTTCGGTCATCACGCAGCTCCCTGCAGCCCGGGTTCGCCTCTGCGCAGGGCAAGAGCCAGCCTGATTTCGGTTCTCGTCGGAATGTCCTTGCCGGCCAGATCCGCCGCGGTCCAGGCGAGTCGCAAGCACTTGTCGACCCCGCGCGAGGAGAGACTCCCCCGCCGGACCGCATCGTCCAACAACTCCAAGCCCTCCGGCAGCGGCAGCAGCGAGCGCAGAGCAGGCCCGGGGACCTCGGAATTGGTGAGCCAGCCCAGCCCGCGATATCTCCGGGCCTGCCGGTGCCGAGCCTCCGTCACTCGCTCGGCCACCACCTTGCTCGACTCGACCGACGTGAGGTGGCCCAGCGCCTGAGACCTGCTCAGCGGCATCAGGTGTTGATGAATGTCGATCCGGTCGAGGATGGGACCGGACAGACGGTCCCGATAGTGGCGGATCCTCGCCGGCAGGCAGGTGCAATTGCCGCCCGGGGTTTCCGCGTGGCCGCACGGACAGGGATTGGCTGCCAGAACGAGCTGGAACCGGGCCGGATAGCACGCCTGGTGCAGCGTTCGTCCGATGGTGATGCGCCCCTGCTCCAGCGGTGTGCGGAGAGCATCCAGGACCTTCGGCCGAAATTCGGGAGCCTCGTCCAGGAAAAGTACGCCGCGGTGGGCCAGGCTGATCGCGCCCGGTCTGGCCATCCCGGACCCACCTCCCACCAGGCTCGGAATCGATGCAGAGTGATGGGGGTCCGAATAGGGCGGTCGGAGGTTCAGCTCGGCCTGCTGTGTGATGCCGGCAAGCGACCTGACCGCGGCGACTTCCAGTGCTTCGGCAGGCGTGAGATCGGGCAGGAGCCCAGGCAGTCGCTCCACCAGCATCGTCTTCCCGACTCCCGGAGCTCCATGCAGGAACAGGTGGTGCCGCCCGGCTGCAGCCACTTCGATCGCCCACTTGGCCTCCACCTGACCGACGACGTCCGCCAGGTCCGGCTGGGGGCTGTCCACATCGGGTTGCCGGGGCCGCTCCGCCGTCTCCGGCACCGGGCGTCCGTGCATCAGATCGACGAGCTCGCCCAACGTGGCGATCCCCACCACGTCCATGCCCTCCACCAGTCGGGCTTCATGCACCTGTCCGACCGGCACGACGGCCCGGGTGAATCCGTGAATCTTTGCCGCCAACACGCCTGGCAGCAGACCGCGTACCGAGCGAACCCGGCCGTCGAGACCCAATTCTCCCAACAGCACCGCATCGGCCAGGGACTCCGGCGGCGCAACGCCGCTCGCCCCGAGAATCGCGGTGACGATCCCGATGTCATAGTGGCTGCCTGCCTTCGGCAGGGTCGCCGGCAGCAGGTTGATCGTCAGGGAGCAGTCCGGCCACGGGAATCCGCTGCTGGCCACGGCAGCCCGACACCGATCGCGGGACTCATAGAGGGCCGCGTCGGGAAGCCCGACCAGTACTGTGCGGGGCAGACCTCGTCCGGTGAAGGCTTCGATCTCCACCACGTGACCGTCCAGACCTGCCAGGGCGACCGAGTGTGCGTTCGCGAGTCCCATTATTCGATCCCCCGCACGTGGGTGATGATCGGCTCGCGCCCCGGTAGGTCGAGGATCCCGACAGCGTCCAACCGAATGTGCCTGGCGGATGCCCTGCGCTCAACGAGCCAGGCGGCTGCCAGTTGCCGCAGCCTCCGCACCTTGTCGACGGTGATGCTTTCCAAGGGGGTCCCGAAGTCCACGCCGGTGCGATATTTCACCTCGCAGAAAACGAGGACGGACTCCCCCTCGACTTCATCGACCGCTATGAGGTCGATCTCCCCGGCCCGGCATCGCCAGTTGCGGTCGATCACGAGCATGCCCGCCTGGGTGAGAGTCTCTTCGGCCCAGGCTTCCCCGCGCGCGCCACGGCGCTGTTTCACTCCAGTCATATCCCCACCGTGCGAGGTCCGGGTGGCTGCGGACCGCCCCGGTTCCGGCCCTGTGGACAGCGCTCGAAATCGGTTCGATCTGGGGACAACTTTTCCCCCCGGGGTGCCCCAGCCCGCCCGAACCCGTCATGATGGGGGCAGAACGGACGAAGGAGTTTGCCCCGATGCGCATAGCGAATGTTGCCGACCGTGCCTATCTGGTGGTGAGGGCCGGTGACGGCACCGACCGGCTGTTGGACATCGCCAACGTCTCCGAAGATCGATTCGGCCCATCCCTGGTCGCGCTCTATGACTCGTGGGAGGACTTCCGCCGCTGGGCCGATCAAGCCGACCTGGATCCCGAAAGTGGTGCTCCGGTGGATCGGAGCACCCTCTCCGCCCCCTCGCCCCGCCCCCGCCAGGTGTTCGCCATCGGCCTGAACTATGACGCCCACGCGGCCGAGTCGGGCTTCGAGCCGCCCATTGACCTGCCCCCCGTCTTCACCAAATACGTCTCGGCGTTCACGGGCCCCGATACCGACGTACGCCTGCCCTCCGGCGGCAACGTCGACTGGGAGGTGGAACTCGTCGTCGTGATCGGCACGGAGACCCGCCACGTCCACGAGGACTTGGCCTGGGACCACGTCGCCGGTGTCACGGTCGGCCAGGACCTCTCGGAGCGGATCACCCAGCTCCGTGGCCCGGCGCCCCAGTTCGGTCTCGGCAAGTCCTATCCGGGATTCGCGCCGCAGGGACCGTTCCTCGTCACTCCGGACGAGTTGCCCGACCGGGACAACCTGGAGATCGGCTGCAGGATCGATGACGAGGTTGTCCAGTGCGGCCGGACCAACGAAATGATCTTCAACGTGCCGGCTCTCGTCTCCAAGATCTCGGAGAACGTCACCCTCTATCCCGGAGACATCATCTTCACGGGTACGCCCGCCGGGGTCGGCCTGGGCCGCAAACCGCAACGCTTCCTCAAGGCGGGTGAAACCTTGCACACGTGGATCGAGGGCGTCGGCGAGATGACCCAGCGCTTCCTCTGATCGGTCGCCCCAGGAACCGAACGGCCACCCGGGAACATCCGGGTGGCCGTCGTTCGGCTGTCGCTCTTCGCCTCTAGTCGGGGACCTGCAGGTCGCTGTGGACGATCTCCTCGATGGAGACGTCACGGAACGTCAGGACCTTCGCGCTCTTGACGAAGCGAGCCGGTCGATACATGTCCCACACCCAGGCGTCCCCCATGGAGACCTCGTAGTAGACGTCGCCACCCTCCGAGCGGACCTTGAGATCCACGGCGTTACAGAGATAGAAGCGGCGCTCGGTCTCGACGGCGTACTTGAAAATGCCGACGACCGACTTGTATTCCTTGTAAAGCTGTAGCTCGAGGCCCGCCTCGTACTCTTCCAAGTCTTCCGAACTCATGATCGCCCCACTCTAGCCTTCTGGTCCCGCAGCGCACGGACCACGTTGTCGAACCTCAGCCGGTGCTCCGGACACGGTCCGTGCTCGTCCAGCGCAGCCTGGTGATCGGCAGTGCAATAGCCCTTGTGCACCTCGAAACGGTACGCCGGCCACTCCTCGGCCAGCTCCACCATCAGCCGATCCCGAGTGACCTTGGCGACCACCGAGGCCGCCGCCACGCAGGCAGCCACCCGGTCTCCTTTCCAGACCGCCAGGCCGGGGACGCCGAGGCCGTCCACCCCGAACCCGTCCGTCAGGACATAGCGCGCTGGCGGATCCAGCCTCAGCAATGCCCTTCGCAGCGCCTGGATGTTGGCGACGTGCATGCCGAGCCGGTCGCATTCGGCCGGGCTCAGCGCGACCACCGACCAGGCGACTGCCTTGGTGATGATTTCCTCGTACGCCCGCTCACGCTGGGCGGGCGAGAGCAGCTTGGAGTCCCTCAGGATTGATATGCGTCGTGCCGGGGTGTCCGCCAGAATGACGGCCGCCGCCACGAGTGGGCCGGCACAGGCGCCCCGGCCGGCTTCATCTGCGCCCGCCACCGGTCCAAGACCTGCTCGGCTCAGTGCGCGTTCATAGCCATAGAGGCCGGAATCCCGGCGGATGACGAAACCCGCCATCAGCAACCTTCACCGACACGTACGATCTCCGCCTCGTCCGGGGCCGGATCGACCGGCTCCGGGACGTGTGCGAACGCCTCGGGCGTCTGCAGCCGCTGGATCCGGTCGAGCGGCGCCATGATGAGGGTGACGGTCCCTACGACCGAATCGAGGGGGATGAAGGCGGGCGCGCCCGCGGGCCCGCCCTGGAGCGACACGTCCCGCAGGTGGCAGCGAGAGTCGCCCGATGCGTTCCGATGGTCGCCCAGCACGAACATGTGGCCGGCGGGCACCACGACTTCGAAGGGCACTTCCGCTGGCTTCACCATCCCCGAGTCGTCGGTGAACAAGTACGCCGACTCGTCCAACGCGTACCCATTGACGGTCATCCTGTCCTGATCGTCACAACAGCTGACCCGGTCCCCCGGCATGCCGATCACCCGCTTGACCAGGTGACCCTCCGCGGAATTCGGCAGCACCCCCACGAACTCGAGGCCACGGCGCACCAAACCCGGCTCACGAGGAGGGCCCAACCAACGATTGGCGTCCTGGAACACGACGATGTCACCGCGCTCGAAGTCGATCACGCGGAGGGCAACGATTTTGTCGTGGACCTGCAGGGTGTTCTGCATGGATCCGGAGGGCACCTTGAACGGCTGAAAGACGAACGCCCGCAGCCCAGTCGTCACCAACAAACCGATCACGACGATCGCGACCAGTTCAAGGATGAATGACCTCAGGCTTTGTTGAGGCTTCGCCGACTTGTGCGCCCTGCGCGGTTCCTCCTCCCGCGCAGCGGCATCGGCGTTCTGTGAATCGTTCAGGCCAGCTCCTCATGGGGACCCCGTTCATATCGAACGGGAGCGAGTGATCCAGCGCCACATGAAAAATGAGGCGGTGAAAACACCGCCTCATCTTCTCACATTGCCGCCGCGGGTTGTTGTGCACGAAACCCGCGAACGATCAGTTTTCGCGCTTCTCCTTGATCTTGGCAGCCTTGCCGGAAAGCCCACGCAGGTAGTAGAGCTTGGCCCGACGGACGTCACCACGCCGATCGACCTCGATCTTGTCGATGATCGGGCTGTGGAGCGGGAAGGTCCGCTCGACGCCGATGCCGAAGCTGATCTTCCGGACGGTGAAGGCTTCCTGAATGCCACCGCCGTTGCAGGCGATGACGACACCGGCGAACACCTGGATGCGGGAACGGTTGCCCTCGACGACCTTGACGTGCACCTTGACCGAGTCGCCTGCACGGAACTTCGGATGGTCGGTGCGCAGCGAGGCCTGGTCGAGATCGGTGATCAACTTGCTCATGGTCGAAATCCTTGCCGGTGCCGCAGGTCACCGTCAGAAAACGTCTTGGGAATCGCACCAGCTCGAGCGAATCCCCCCACGGCAGGAGACTCGGCTGGGCAACAGCGAAATATTCTGCCACAGCACTCCGGCGCCGGCCAAATCCCTCTCATACCGCCTCCCCATTGTCGTCGTCCATCCTGGCCAGTGCCCGGCCGAACCGGCCCCAACTCACGAGCAGGCCCACCACGACCAGGAGGGCACCGGCCACCGTGACAACCGGTCGCGGTCCGACCGCGTCCGCCAGAGCCGTCTGGATCAGCGCTCCGATGGGGAAGCTGGCGGAATAGATCATGATGCGCACGGCGATGACGCGACCCCGGAACTTTTCGGTGACGATCATCTGCAGGGCGGTGATGGAACATGAAATGGCCCCGAGGAAGCCCGCCCCCATCACGACGAGAGCGAGAGTTGCGACATAGACGTTCGGCGCCAGGGCGAAGGTCATCAAGGCACCACCCTGCATCCACAGACCCACTTTGGTGATGGCCGCACGCGGCCACGGACTGCCCGCGATGAGCGGCGCAGCCATCACGGAGCCCAACCCGAACGCGGCATTCATGATGCCCAGACTGATCGGCCCCACGTGGAACACGGTCTCGGCGAAAATGACGCTGAACTGCAGGATCGGGTTGGCGAGGACGCCGATCAGGAACGAGATGGCGATGGCCATGATGATGCCCGGTTCCTGCCGCACATAGGCGAGCGCGGGCAGGAAGCGGGAATCCTTGCGCGGCAGCCGGGCCGGTCTGGCCAGGCGCAACCGGATCGCCAGCAGAGCCACAATGACGAAGACGAACGATCCGGCGTTCAGCGCGAAGGCCACCGAAGGCCCGAACGCCGCGAGAATCACTCCGGCAATCGCCGGGCCGATCGAGCGGGACGCATTGAACTGGACCGAGTTCAACGTGATCGCCGACCGCAGATCCGTCCGCGGGACGAGGTCGTTGACGAAGGCCTGCCAGCTCGGAAGGTTCAAACCCTGCAGGACACCACTGACGGCCACGAGCGCGAGCAGTGCGTACGGGTCGGAACGCGGCTTGGCCACGAACTCCCAGGTCGCCCACAGGCCAGCCGCTGACAGCGCCATCAAGGCCTGGGTCACCAGCAGGAAGCGGCGTCGATCGAGCTTGTCCGCGAGTGTTCCCGCCAGCGGGGTGAGGAGCATCTGCGGGGCGAATTGGGCCAAGCTCGCCAGCCCGGTCCAGATCCCTGAACCGGTGAGCTGGAACAGCACAAAGGGGACGGTCAGATTGGACAGCCAGTTGCCGGTATTGGAAACCAGCGCACCGGACCAGAACAACGCAAAGTCTCGATTGCGCAGGGCTCGGACCGAATGCGACAGGAATCCACCGTCGTCACGCCGGGAACTCATAGAAAGCCTTCCAGTCGCCATGATGGGTGGGTCCTTCGGTGTGCGGGCACAGAAAACAGCTCCCCGGTGGGGTCATTGCCTCCACCGGGGAGCCGTCAGCACGGATCAAGCCGGTGTGTTGCTCAGGAAGTTGTCCACCAGCGAGTTGAACTCCTGCGGGTGCTCCACCTGGGCCCAGTGGCCGCACCGGTTGATGAGCACCGCACGCGAATTGGGGATCTGCGCCACGAGATAGAGAGTGTTCTCGTAGTGCACCACGCGGTCGTCACGCCCGTGAATCAGCAGGGCGGGAGCGGTGATGCCGGCCAGTTCGGCGTCGGACACGAACGGGAAGCGCGGCTTGCCGATCCCGTCGATGAAGTTGTCCAGATGGTCCTGGCGCGACCGGGCATTGGCCGAGCGCTGCTGGACGAGCTCATCGCTGGCGTTGGCCTTGTCGAACGTCATGATCTCCACGAGCTCACGCATGGTCTCCGGGGAGGGATCGCGATAGCCCTTCCACAAGATCTTCAGGCCCTCCGAGGGCCCGTCACCGAAACCGAACAGGCGAGCGCCCCCGGCACCGGAACCCATGGTGATCAGGTGGGAGATGCGGTCCTGGTACATCGCGGCGAAGCGGATGGAGACAGCCCCACCCATCGAGTTGCCGATGATGGCGGCCTTCTCGATGCCCAGGAGGTCCATGAACTCCAGCAGGCTCTCGGCGTGCCGGCGCTCCTCCAGGGTGACGGCATAGGACTGACCCCAGCCGGGCAGATCGGGAGCAATGCAGCGATACTTCTCGCCCAGCACCGACATGTTCTTGTTGAAATTGCTCCAGCCGGTCGCGCCGGGGCCGGACCCGTGCAGAAGGATGAGGGGGTAACCCTCGCCCACTTCGTTGTAGTGGATGTCACCGCGCGAGGTGGTGATGAACTTGCTGGTGGACTCCTGGGTGATGTCGAGCATTCGATGCCTTTCCGTGGTCAGTTGGTTCACTCGGCGGGAGGTCCGGCGAGCACTCGCTGAAGTCCCGAGAGATCCTCGAGCGAGAGAGTGGCCGACAACGCGTCGGCCCAGGCCGTGGCCTGCCCGGAAGGCAGTTCCACAGCCTCGACGAATTTCTCCACGATGTCCGCCATGGACATCGGGTTGCGGGCATCCCCGCGGGCATGATCCACGCGCACGAGGCGCTCCTGGCCGCTGCCGGAAACCAGTCGGATGACAGTGGCCTGGTCGTCCCCCAGCGGATCCCCCAACGGCGGCGTGTCCGTTTCGCTGCAGACGATCTTGGCCATCAACGCCATGACGTCGGCGTCGTCGAGGGCGGAATCCGCGAAGTCTGCCAATCGCACCGTTCCCTTGGTCAGCGCCAGGGCGACGGTATAGGCCAAGGAGAACTTGGCCTCCAGCCCACTGGTGGGCGGCTCCAATTGCAGCGGCAGGAGCCCGCCCGGCTCGACATAGACCTCGACCCGCTCGATGTCCCGTGGCAGTGACTTCCGTATCTCCAGCGCCCCGTCGATCGCACGCTGCGTCGCATAGCAGCTCGGATAGCGCTTGATGGCATAGTCCTGGGTCCACTCGCCCCAGCAGGCCTTCAGACGCTCCGTGAGGTCCAACTCGGCGGATCCCGTCCAGTCACGCCCGACTATCGGGTGATCGACACCGATCCCGTCACCGACGGCACCGCGGCCGTCGAAGGCCGCGAAAGCCCGCTCTATCGCCTCCCCCGCAACATGGTGTTCTCCGGCACCATCACTGCCGCGACCCTCGCGCTGGCGAAGTCCGTCGTGGACTCCTATGTGACCTGGACCAAGGAGCGCAGCAACCG
>LSQX01302446.1_pt1 | contig 34637 bp, 22 predicted proteins | sample 654561 | NCBI WGS metagenome assembly LSQX01 (sample SAMN04489861, study PRJNA283612) | anaerobic digester metagenome | isolation source: 4 biogas reactors fed with cattle manure at either 37C or 55C with and... | place: Denmark: Kongens Lyngby | collected 2014 | reverse complement strand
CAGGGGATCCCTGTTTATGTTCAGTCTGCAATGCGGGTTTAAGCTGCATTTCATTAAGTATAATGCACCAAAAGTATGAAATAATTTGAATCAAACAAATAATTCTAAAATAGCCGGCTGACATCTAATTGCTTGTATTGATTTTTGGATCAGGTTCGAAAACAGTCAACTGATCCGGCTCAGTAATAATGACTCAATCCAACATTTGCTTTCCGGATATATTTTTTTCTGTATCTCCCTGTTGTTTGTCCGTAAACTTATTCCTTCCTGTTTTTTTTTAGTTGCAGGAAAATTCCGGAAAACCTGAGATATTTATAGAATTATCTATTGCTGGTTTGAAAAAACAAATAACTTTGTGGCGAAGCCTTAAAGATTTGCTAAATAAAAAGCAAAGAACTGATAACCCGAAAAAGTAAAGAACTGATAACCCGGAAAGAAGTTTTTTAAAGGGATTAACTTAAGCTCCTGTTGCAGTGAGAAAGGATCATGATGACCAAATTTTTCAGTAAGTAAACTTTAATTCAACATTCCATGCAAACGGATAGGACAAAATATTTCCTGTTTGCCATTTGCCTGTTTTTTTTCTCGGTAAGCTCTGTCGTGCGGGCTCAGAACAGCGGTGAGGAAATATTTGAATCAAACTGTTCCGCATGCCATACCATTGGCGGAGGAAGAATGGTGGGACCTGATCTGAGCGGTGTTTACCAGATAAGAAACAATGAATGGCTGATAAGTTTCATCCGGTCCTCCCAGCAGATGATTAAAGCAGGTGACAGTGCCGCAGTAGCGATTTATGAGGAATACAACAGGATTCCGATGCCTGATAACCGGCTTAGTGATGCGCAGATACTCAGTGTGATTGACTATATTATAGTCTCGGATGAGGATGTTACGGCTGCTGATTCCGCACCGGTCATTTCAGATGACAGTCTGGCAGTAATTTACAGTATTGAATATGCCTCCGCGGGCCGGGAACTGTTTTATGGTCACAGTGCCTTTGAGAACGGGGCAGCACCATGCCTGTCATGTCACAGTGTTAGGGACCAGTCTTTTCTGGGAGGAGGGAAGCTGGCCCGTGATCTTACCGGCTCCTATGATAATCTGGGCGCATCCGGCATAACTGCCATTGTCAGAAACTCCCCCTTTCCGGTTATGAAAGCAGCCCTGACCGGTCATGATCTCAGCGAAGATGAAATTCAGGTTCTGATTTCTTTCCTGAAAGCTTCCGGGGAGCAGGAAAATCGTCCGGGGAAACCGGCTTTGGTCTTTTTCAGCCTGGGACTTGTATGTGCACTGATACTGCTTGTACATCTTTATCTTTTTTATGACAGGAGAAGAATTCCCTGAACTTTTTAAAAATCAGTCCGGGCATCCGGTAAAAGCTATGTTGATTAAAAAACAGTATTCATGAGTTGGATAAAAGATTTGATATCACCGGAAACCAGAGAATGGGAAGAGTTTTACCGTAATCGCTGGCAATATGACAAGGTTGTGCGCAGTACCCACGGTGTGAACTGCACCGGCGGATGCGGCTGGAATATCCATGTGAAGGAAGGAATCGTTGTGTGGGAATATCAGGCTCTGGATTATCCCCTGCTTGAAAATTCACTTCCGCCTTATGAACCCAGGGGCTGTCAGAGGGGTATATCATTTTCCTGGTATCTGTACAGTCCTGTCCGGGTTAAATATCCCATGATAAGGGGTGCCCTGCTTGATCTTTTCAATGAAGAAAGGAAAAAGACGGGGGATCCTCTTCTGGCCTGGCAAAATATTCAGAACGATCCTGAGAAAAGGAGAAGATATCAGAAGGCACGTGGCAAGGGAGGATTCAGGAGAGCTTCATGGGCAGAGGCAATGGAGCTGATCGGAGCTGCAAATATTTACACAGCAAAAAAATACGGGGCAGACAGGGTGGTCGGGTTTTCTCCCATTCCTGCCATGTCGATGATAAGTTTTGCCGCCGGATCAAGGTTTCTTCAGTTGTTTGGCGGCGTACATCTTAGTTTTTATGACTGGTACTGTGATCTGCCCAGTTCCTTTCCCGAAGTGTGGGGCGAACAGACCGACGTCGGGGAAAGTGCTGACTGGTATAATGCCAAGTTTATTGCCGTGATGGGAGCAAACCTGGGTATGACGCGTACTCCCGATGTTCATTTCTTTTCCGAAGCCCGTCACAACGGAACCAAAACAGTGGTTTTTTCACCCGATTTCAGCATGGTTTCAAAATATGCCGATCAGTGGATTCCGGTTCATGCAGGACAGGATGGTGCTTTCTGGATGGCCGTGACTCATGTTATACTAAAGGAGGCTCATGTTGAAAAGCAGACCGGCTATTTTATAGAATACACAAAGAAATACACCGATGCACCTTTCCTGGTTGAGATAGTACAGGAGGATGACCGGTATGTGCCGGGCAGATTGCTGAGGGCCAACATGGTTGATAAGTATTCGGATATTGAGAACGGAGACTGGAAGTTTCTGAATCTTGACGAAGGCACAGGTGATTTTGTTTGTCCTTCAGGCAGCTCGGGCCACAGATGGCAGGACAGCAGCGGAGAGTGGAACCTGAAATACAGGGACGGGGAAACAGGATCAGAATATGATCCCGTACTTACACTGCTTGACAGGAGAGATGCAGTACTGGAGATTGAGTTTACCGATTTTGCCCGTGATGTCAGGTCAAGGCGGGGAGTTCCTGTAAAATACCTGCAGACGAAAAAGGGAAAGACAGCCTTCACTACTGTCTATGATCTTATTATGGGTCAGTACGGGGTTGACCGGGGCCTTGGCGGTGATTATCCTTCATCCTACGATGATGCGGATTCAGCCTATACCCCGGCATGGCAGGAGATCTATACCGGAATCAGCTCCGCGACAGTGATACAGTTTGCCGGGGAATGGTGCCGTACTGCCGAGATCACCCGGGGCCGCTGCATGGTTATAATAGGTGCAGGGGTTAATCACTGGTTTCACAGCAACCTGATTTACCGTGCGGCAACAATGGCTTTGCTCCTTACGGGCTGTCCGGGGGTAAATGGCGGAGGACTGAATCACTATGTGGGACAGGAAAAACTTGCACCATTTGATTCATGGGGTTCAATCATGTCGGGCAGGGACTGGAACATACCGGCCAGGTTTCAGCAGTCACCGATATGGCATTATATTCATTCCAGCCAGTGGCGTTATGACGGTAACCAGGCTGATTACAACACTGTTCCGGAAAATGATTTTTCTTCTCACCATTCAGCCGACATGATAGTTAAGGCGGTGAGAAATGGCTGGATGCCATTTTTCCCCCAGTATGACAGGAACAATTTTGAAATTGCTTCCGATGCATGGGAGGCAGGTGCCCGGGATGACAAGGCTATTCAGGATTTTGTGATTGACCGGCTGAAGAAGGGAGAATTAAAATATTCCGTTACAGATCCTGATGCGGAGGAGAATTTTCCGCGTGTTTGGTTTGTCTGGAGAGGCAATGCTTTATTGTCAAGTGCAAAAGGGCATGAGTATTTCCTGAAGCATTACCTTGGAACCCATCACTATGAAATAGCCGACGAGGTGGCAAAAGAGCTGGTAAAAGAGATTGAATGGAAAGAAGATGCTCCTGAAGGCAAGATGGACCTTGTGGTTGACCTGAACTTCAGGATGGACACAACAGCCCTTTATTCCGATATAGTTCTTCCGGCAGCATCCTGGTATGAAAAGGCCGACCTGAACACCACCGACATGCACTCATTCATCAATCCCCTGGCTCCTGCCATTCCCCCGGTATGGGAAGCGAAAAGCGACTGGGCTATATTTCGTGAAATTGCCAGGGTAACGAGTGAAATTGCCAAAAAGCATCTTCCTGAGCCTGTACTCGATATAGTAAACGTTCCCATCAATCATGATACAAGGGGGGAAATCTCGCAGCCGTCAATAAAGGATTGGTATACAGGAGAATGTGAGCCCGTTCCCGGTAAGTCTATGCACAGCATTGTAAGCGTTGAAAGAGATTATACAAAGTTGTATGACAAGTTCATCAGTCTGGGAAGTAACGTGCGTAACGGACTTGAAGCCCATAACATAAGTTTCCCCTGCGAGGATTTCTATGAACTTCTGCTGAAGGATAAAAATCATGTCAACAATCTGGATGGTGAAACATTTCCTTCCATAGGGGAGGATACGGAAGCTATTAATGCAATACTTCTGCTTTCATCTGTTACAAACGGTACTTTAAGCGGAAGAGCTTTTTCTGCCCTGGAAAAAAATACCGGAATTGATCTCAGTGAGGTGAATCCGGTAAACAATGATATTACTATCTGTTTCAACGATCTGCAGGCGCAGCCGCGAAGACTGCTGAATTCTCCCCTGTGGTCGGGACTGATGACAAACGGCAGGGCGTATTCAGCCTTCACCCTGAACATTGAACAACTTATTCCATGGCGTACTCTTACAGGCCGCCAGCATATTTATCTTGACCATGAAGGTTATATTCACTTCGGGGAACATCTTCCCACTTACAAACCTTCCCCAAGACCCGAGTTATACGGAGACCTGCGCAAATCGGTCTCGGAAGGGGATGCTCTCCTTCTAAATGTCCTGACCCCTCATGGTAAATGGCATATTCATTCCACCTATGGTGACACTTTAAGAATGCTTACCCTGTCGCGGGGAATGGAACCCTGCTGGCTGAGTGAAAAGGATGCCGAGGAGCTTGGGATCAATGACAATGACTGGGTGGAAGTTTTTAATGACAACGGAAATTATTGCACACGTGCATGTGTAAGCTCCCGGATACCAGCGGGTACATGTATAATCTATCATGCACCCGACCGTACCTATTCCGTACCGAAATCGAAACGCAGCGGCGGCAAGAGGGCAGGCAGCCATAACAGTCTGACCAGGGTACACCTGAAGCCAAACCTGCTGGTTGGCGGCTACGGACAGTTTACTTTCGGAATGAATTACTGGGGACCGGTAGGGGTGAACAGGGATACCTTCGCCCTTATAAGGAAAATGGATAATGTGACTTTTTAATTTCTCTGAATCAGGCATAACATGAATATCAAATCTCAGATCTCCATCGTTTTTCATCTTGACAAGTGCATTGGATGCCATACCTGTTCCATTGCCTGTAAGAATGCATGGACCGACAGAAAGGGAGCAGAATATATGTGGTGGAATAATGTTGAGACCAAACCGGGTACCGGTTATCCGCACCGTTGGGAGGAGCAGGATCTGTACAGGGGCGGATGGGAGAAGAGCGGCAGTAAGGCAAAACTCAGGGGAGCCGGAAAAGTGAAGGGTTTGGGTGTAATATTCCAGAATCCGAATCTGCCTTCCCTGGATAACTATTATGAGCCGTGGACCTACCGTTATGAGAAGCTGCTGGATGCACCGGAGGGAGATGATCAGCCGACTGCAGAACCAATATCTCTTATAACGGGAGACAGGATAACGCCCAAGGCGGGTCCCAACTGGGATGACGACCTTGGCGGATCACCCCTTTATGCCCGTAATGATTCAAACCTTGAAGGTCTGAGCGATGAGGAGAAAGAGTCATTGTTTCAGCTGGAAAGGATGGTAATGTTCTATCTTCCCAGGATATGCAATCATTGTCTCAATCCGGCCTGCGTGGCCGGCTGCCCGTCAGGAGCTATTTATAAAAGAGGGGAAGACGGAATAGTATTGATAAACCAGAAAAAGTGCAGAGCCTGGAGGCTGTGTGTTACTGCCTGTCCCTATAAAAAAGTATATTTTAACTGGAACACGGGCAAATCGGAGAAATGTATTCTTTGTTATCCCCGCGTCGAAACCATGCAGATACCGGCATGTATGCACTCCTGTGTCGGACGTATAAGATATCTCGGAGTGATGCTTTATGATGCTGACCGCATCGAAAAGGCTGCATCTTCGGAAGACAGGGATCTGGTAGGTAATCAGCTGGATCTTTTTCTTGATCCCAGGGATCCTGAGGTTATCAGTCAGGCAAAAAAGGCGGGTATCCCCGACTCCACAATGGAAGCAGCCAGGAATTCACCCGTATGGAAATATGTTAAGGAATGGGGACTGGCACTGCCTCTTCATCCGGAATTCCGGACCCTGCCCAGCCTGTTTTATGCATTGCCTCTTCTGCCTGCCATGGCCAGCATGGAAAACAATTTCTACAGTTCAACAAGCAGCTCGCTGTGGAACAATGTGGATGATTCAAGACTTCCGATGAAATATCTTGCAAACCTTTTCTCTGCGGGAGATACTGAATTAATCCGGAATATTCTGAAAAAAATGCTGGCTGTCAGAATACACCGCAGATCTGTAACAGTGGGGGATATAACGAAAAAAGAAGCTTCCCGTGTTCTGCAGGATTCCGGCTTATCGGCCGAAACGGCTGATGCTGTTTTCAGACTGACATCCCTTGCCGGTTACAGGGACAGGTTTGTGATTCCGCCTGCACACCGGGAAGAGGCTATTGAAGCCATAGAAAACACATTTATCCGGAAGGAGAATACCGGCTTCGGATTCACGGAAAAACCGGAAAGGGGACTGTGACATGAAAGATTTGACACATTACACACTGCTGGCTGAGATGTTCAGATATCCTTCGGATGATATGAAAGATTATCCGGAGAAATGGAATGAAATACTCAGCCGCTATGATGATTCCCTCAGACCGCCCCTTGACCGTTTTACTGCTCATATCAGGGAAAAACCGCTGTCTTTTCAGCAGGAATACTATATCAGTACCTTCGATGTGCAGGCCATGTGTTTTCTGGATATCGGCTATGTTTTATACGGTGAGGATTACCGGCGCGGGATATTCCTGGTGAATATTAAAAAGGAACAGATAAAGGCAAAAAATGACTGCGGGAGTGAACTTCCCGATCATCTGCCAAATATCCTGACCCTTCTGCCCAAAATCGCAGAACCGGATCTGGCCGAAGAACTGATTTATTCAATGCTTATTCCCGCAATAAACAGGATGGTCCTGGAATTCAGGGATATATCTAATCTCTACAAGGGATTACTGGAAGTTCTGGCAGGAATCATGGAAGCAGATTTTCCCTGTTCTGATTTTGAGAGATTCACGTTTAACGTGAAGAAAAGCACGGAAAAAGCGGGCTCCACGGAAAAAGCGGATTCTGCCGGGAAAGCGGGTTCTGCAGAAAAAACAGGCTTCACGGAAAATCCGGGAAACCCGGAAAACCGGCAGGCGGAATGTATGAAGCCGGAAAGTGTTAATTATAATATTAAAACAGGATGGAAATGAAAGGCTTTTTCTTTTTTGTTTTGTTGCCCTACCTGGCTCTTTTCTCCCTGCTTCCGGCAAGTATTTACAAATACCGGGTGCATGGATTCAGGGTATCCTCCCTCTCCAGCCAGCTTCTTGAAAATAAACTGCTGTTCTTTGGAAGCAGGCCGTTTCACTGGGGTATTATCCTATTATTCTTCGGCCACCTTATTGCTTTTCTGATCCCTGCATCAGTACTGGCATGGAATGAAAAGCCTGTCCGGCTGTATATTCTCGAAACAGCTGCCCTGTCCTTCGGGATCATGACCCTGACAGGACTTGCAATATTGATTTACAGACGGCTGAGTGTTAAAAGAATCCGGATGGTCACAAGCAGAATGGATGTTTTTGTGTTTCTGACCCTCTCCGTCCAGCTTGTGACAGGCTTATATACAGCATTGTTTTTCAGATGGGGTTCATCATGGTTTGCTACGGTACTGAGTCCCTATCTATGGTCAGTATTTGCATTCCGGCCGGATATCACAGCCGTTAATGCACTTCCCGTCATGGTAAAAATACATATTGCTTCAGCTTTTGTTCTGATAGGCATGATCCCCTATACAAGATTCATGCATTTTCTGGTTTACCCCTTTGTTTATTTATGGCGGCGTTATCAGATAGTGATATGGAACAAAAGGGAAAAGATTTAAACAATACAGATCTGATACAAACATGATAATAAATTCAACATAATAAAATACATATTATGAGGAAGTACTGCAGCCGGAAATATTACCGGGGTTTATTCCCCCTGACATTTTTATCATTTGTTATTATTTCTTCTGCTGTTGTTACCGGCATTTCCCCGGATGTAACTTTCGTTAATTTTCCGGGTATTGCTTCCGGCAGCATTCCGGGCGGTGCTTCCTCTTTAGCTTCCGGTATCGCTCCGGGCAGCGGCTCCGGTCTTGCTCCGGGCGATATTTCCGTTACTGTTCCGGACAACGGCTCCGTTACCGTTCCGGAAGGTGTTTATGCCGTTGCCCCTGATATCGCTTCGGACAGCAACTCCGGCCTTGTTCCGGGCAACGACTCCGATATTGTTCCTGAAGATGTTTTCGAATCAGTAACAAGTTCTGCGGAAGATCTTGTCAGGGGCCAGAGGCTTTTTTACGGACTGGTTTATCCGGAGAATAAGTACATGAACTGTGCTTCCTGTCACAACACAGATGTGACTGACAGTCTGAACTGGAACCCTGATGCCGTGGAAATATCCCGGAAATACAAAAACAAAAGTGTTGCTGATCTGACTGAAATCCTGCTCACTCCTACCGGAAAAAAAATGATGGAGGTACACCGGGATTTCCGTTTTACACCGGAGGAGATCATGCTTGTCAAGTTGTATATGGATGAGCTTTCCGGCAGCAGCCTCACTCATAAAAAACCGCCTGTCACAAATCTTGTTCTGTTTATCGCAGCCTTATTTCTGTTTTTTATTTCAGCTGTCGATCTGATAATCACCAAAAAAATGAAAAGGCGATGGGTAAATCCCCTGATTCTTTCTCTTACAACTGTATATATTACCTGGACCCTTGTTGTCAATGCTGTTGCCCTGGGGCGTTCTCCCGGTTATTCACCTGATCAGCCTGTAAAATTTTCCCATCAGATCCATGCGGAACAAAACGGGACAGACTGTATCTATTGTCACAATTATGCTCCCTACAGCAAATCAGCAGGAATACCCGCTCAAAACGTTTGTATGAACTGTCATCTCCTCGTACGCAGCGGCACAAGATCGGGTATGTTTGAAATAACAAGATTTATAGATAGTTATGAAGAAAAAAGACCGCTTGAATGGATCAGGATACACAATGTTCCGGATCATGTGTTTTTCAGTCATGCCCAGCATGTCGGAGCAGGTGGGATCGACTGTACGGAATGTCACGGGGATATTGCGAAAATGGACAGGGTAAGGCAGGAATCGGATCTGTCGATGGGCTGGTGTATAAAATGTCACCGTACAAAAAAAGTCAGTTTCGGGGATAATAATTTTTATTCGCATTACCGGGAACTGTCTGATAAACTGCGGAAAGGTGAAACGGACAGTATCACCGTGGAAAGGGTGGGCGGTACAGAATGTATGAAATGCCATTATTGACAGATGATTTTCAAAAAGACATTATATATATAGTATATGAAGAACTCCGGGGATATTATGGAAGATATTTTAAGACTAATCAGCTCCAGGAGAGATTTTCTGAAGGCTTTCGGATTCAGCTTTGCGTCGGCTGCACTGATTGCAGGCTGCAAAATACCTGTCAGAAAAGCTGTCCCCTATATCAATCAGCCACCGGAATTCACTCCCGGCGAATCTGTATATTTCGCAACAAATTTCTTTGACGGTCACGAATATTGCGATATACTGGTAAAAACACGCGATGGACGCCCGGTAAAAATTGAAGGGAATCCTCTTTCCGGATTTAACGGCGAAGGTACCACGGCAAGGGTACAGGCCTCTGTCCTGAATCTTTATGATGATGCACGGCTGAAATCCCCGATGCTGGACGATCAGACTGTTACATGGGATGCCATAGACGAAAATATTATCAATGAGCTTAAGCGCATTAATTCTGAAGGCGGTGAGATCGTTCTCCTCACTTCAACCATAATTTCTCCTTCCACCATTAAACTCATCAGTGAATTTGGAGCAGGATTCAGGAATTTCAGATGGCTTAAGTATGATGCACTTTCATATTCCTCTGTCCACGAAGCCAACTCCCTGTGCTTCGGAAAAGCAGTGATACCGGATTATAATTTTGACAGGACAGACCTTGTGCTTTCTGTGAATGCAGACTTCCTGGGAACATGGGTGGCTCCCGTTCATTTTATTCCTAAATATGTTGCCCGCAGAAAGCTGAACAATGGTGAGAAGAGCATGCTCCGTCATATTCACTATGAAGCAGGTATGAGTCTTACAGGAAGTAATGCGGATATAAGAAGGAAATTAAGACCATCCGAGGAAAAAACTATGATGAGGGATCTTTACAACAGGATTGCAGTCAGCTATGATGCTGAAACACTGCCCGGACCGGCTTTCCGCGAAGATCTGACGGAGCTGGCTGAAAGCCTTACAGCCTGCGCGGGAAGATCCATAGTGGTGTCGGGAAGCAATGATGTTGAGATACAGGTCCTTGTAAATGGAATAAACTATATGCTTGGCAATTATCCCGGATGTATTGATCCCGGCAGACATTTAAACATTGCTTCAGGCACTGACAGTGAGGCTGAGGCTCTGGTAAATGATCTGAATGACGGCAGGATAAAAGCCCTGCTTATGTACAATGTCAATCCTGTATATGATTATCCCGAGCCGGATAAATTTTTGAACGGAATAAAAAATACGGAGCTGACAATAAATATGGCAGTTGCCCTTAATGAAACGGTTGGCAAAGCAAAATATGAATGTCCGGTTCACCATTACCTTGAATCATGGAATGATGCCGAAATTTCTCCGGGACAACTGAGTCTGTGCCAGCCTGTAATTCACCCTCTTTTCAACACACGTTCCTTTCAGGAATCCCTTTTGAAATGGTCCGGCAGCGGTGTGTCGTGGCACGATTATATACGTGCAAACTGGGAAAGGGAATATTTTCCCGGATCAGGCCGGTCTTCGTTTGCAAATTTCTGGAACACATCCCTGGGCAGGGGTTTATTCAGCTATTCCGTTAAAGGGGATGATACCCGTCCTTTTGACAGGACAGCCCTGGGGAAGATTACAGAAATAACAGACAATCCGTCTCCGGATGATTACGAGGTTCTTATTTATGAAAGTATTGGAATGGGTACGGGAATGTATGCCAATAATCCCTGGCTTATGGAATTGCCTGATCCGCTTACCCGTCACTGCTGGGATAATGTGGCCTCTGTATCACCCTCCGATGCCGAAAGATTGGGTATTGTGAACGGACACTTGCTGGAGATTGGCGAAGGACTTCTTCTTCCGGCATTTATCCAGGCCGGACAGGCAGAGGGTACAATCTCTGTTGCTGCAGGATATGGTCATGTTAATTCAGGACCAGTTGCGAACGGGACCGGGGTGAATCTCTATCCGTATGCAAAGATTTCAGGGGGTAGCCGAAGGTATGGATTTACTGTGAGCCGCCTGGAAAATACCTTTAAGGAAATTCCGCTGGCTCTTACACAGACGCATTCCTCCATGGAAGGAAGACCCATTGTCAGGGAGACATTCCTCAGTGAATACCGGGAGGATCCGGCTTCGGGGAACAGACTTTATGAAGTATCTGATCTGCATAACAAGACTCTTTATCCTGAAGTGAAATATGACGGATTTCACTGGGGTATGGCAATAGACCTTAATGCATGTATCGGATGCAATGCATGTGTTATTGCCTGTCAGGCCGAAAACAATATTCCCGTAGTGGGCAAGGATGAAGTCAGGCTCAGGAGAATAATGCACTGGATAAGAATAGACCGCTATTATTCTGATTCAAATGATAATCCGAAGGTTTATTTCCAGCCCCTTATGTGTCAGCAATGTGATAATGCCCCCTGTGAAAACGTGTGTCCGGTGTCGGCAACCAATCACAGCAGTGAGGGTCTGAACCAGATGACCTATAACCGCTGTGTCGGAACAAAATACTGTCTCAATAACTGTCCCTACAAGGTGAGAAGGTTTAACTGGTACAGGTATACCGGTAACAGGGAATTTGATTTCAATACAGCATCAGATCTTGGAAAAATGGTTTTGAACCCTGACGTGACAGTAAGGGAAAGAGGGGTGGTAGAGAAATGCTCTTTCTGTGTCCAGCGTATTCAGGAAAAAAAGCTTCAGGCCAAGCTGGAGAACAGGACACTGAAAGACGGAGAGATCAAGACGGCATGTATGCAGGCATGTCCGGCGGGAGCAATAGTGTTCGGTAACCTGAATGACAGGGAAAGTAAGGTTTCCCGCCTGTTCAGTGACCCCAGGCAGTATTACCTGCTTGAGGAACTTCACACACTGCCTTCAGTGGGCTTTTTGACAAAAGTGTGGAATGATGAGGATATAAAATCATAAATAATACCCGGCAGCCGATGTATAACAGAAAAACCAGAGGTCCGCTCATTGAAGGTAACAAGACTTTCGGTCAGATAACAAAGGAGGTCATTGCACCCCTGGAAACCAGTCCGGGACTGTGGTGGTATATTGCCTTGGCTATCTCCTCTGTTGCAGCACTCTTTGGAGTTTATGCCATGTATGTCACAGTAGTCAGGGGAATAGGAACCTGGGGACTGAATAACTCCGTGGCCTGGGGATGGGATATTGTCAACTTTATCTGGTGGATAGGTATAGGTCATGCAGGAACAGCTTTTTCAATTTTCCTGCTTGTTTTAAGACAAAGATGGAGGACATCCATTAACAGGTCAGCCGAGGCCATGACTGTCCTGGCTGTAGCCTGTGCCGCTTTGTTCCCTCTGATACATATGGGCCGTATATGGCTGGCTTTTTATATCATTCCCTATCCGAACACCAGGGGTCCGCTGTGGGTTAATTTCAACTCACCGCTCTTCTGGGATTTTACTGCAATAACTGCTTATCTTCTTATCTCAGTATCATTCTGGTACCTGGGAATGTTGCCTGACTTCGGAACGATCCGTGACAATACAGGATCAAAAATAAAGAAAGCCATATATGGTTTTTTCAGTCTTGGATGGACCGGCTCAAGCCGCCAGTGGATACGTTTTGAATCACTGAGTTTTGTTTTTGGGGGACTTGCTGCCGTTCTGGTGGTATCTGTTCATTCGATTGTTGCTACAGATTTTGCTGCCGGAATAGTACCCGGATGGCATTCAACCATTTTTCCGCCTTTCTTTGTTATGGGTGCAATTTTTTCAGGTTTTGCCATGGTGATGACACTCATGGTAATTATCAGGAAAATTTATAATCTCACCGATTATATTACAGATAATCACATGGATGCAATAGCCAGGATACTTGTGTTTATCTCGCTGATCATGGCTGTATCCTATCTTACCGAGCTCTTTATTGCATGGTATTCAGGCAATGAATATGAGATGTTTGCAATAATAGGCAACAGGGTTACAGGTGATTATGCCCTGCAGTTCTGGGGAATGATACTCTGTAACGCTCTGATTCCCCAGCTCTTCTGGTTCAAAAAAATAAGAAGAAACTGGGTGGCTCTGCTGCTGGTCTCCCTGGTCATTAATTTCGGAATGTGGCTGGAGAGATACAATATAGTTGTTACTCCCCTGAGCAAGGATTTCCTGCCCTCCAGCTGGGTTGCATACCAGCCTACCTTTATCGATATAGGCGTGTTTGCAGGAACAATAGGTCTGTTTGCCGTGGGTGTGCTGCTGTTTATGAGATATATTCCGATGATGGCAATCAGTGAACTGAAAGGTGTTGTACATATCGGGGAAAAGGATGAGGATTAATATGTTTAGCTATGGCCGGAAATTATAAAATAGGGATATTTGATGATGAGGAAAAGTTCGTCTCCTCAGTAAAGCTGCTTCTGGAACAGCAATATTCCATATATGAGGTTTATACTCCATATCCTGTAAATGAGGTGCTTCATCTGTTAAAACGGAGCACAAGACTTCCTGTGGCAGCTTATTTCTTTGGTCTGGCAGGTATTATAGCCACGCTGGCATTCCTCTATTTCACATCTGTCATCAGCTGGCCAATAGTTTACGGGGGTAAGCCATTTAATTCCTTTCCCTCCTTCATTGTGGTTACAATTGTTTTAACCATACTGATCGTTACAATTTTAAGTCTTGCCCTCTTTTCCGGAAGATCAAAACTCTATCCCGGCCGTGAGAATACGATATTTGACCGCAGGGCCACCGACAATAAGTTTGTTATTGTCATGGATGCGGAAGCCCCGAACCTGGCGTCGTCAGGCAAAGCTGCAGACATAATGAGGGCAGAGGGTGCCGTTGAGATTATTGATAAGGAAATTGAAAATGTAAATTCATGAAACACAATAATCTGAAAATAAATATTTACGGAACAGTCCTGCTTTTTCTGGTTTCACTGATTCAGTATGGCTGCAACAGAGACAGGCATAATCCGGGATGGGATTATTTCCCGGACATGTTTTATTCCACAGCCTATGAAACATATTCGGAAAATCCCAATTTCAGTGACGGGATGACTATGAGGGAACCCGTACCGGGAACAGTGCCACATGATTATATTCCTTTTGATTATACATCTGATCCGGATTCGAGGGCAAAGGCAGGTATTGAACTTGTAAATCCGTTTTCGCCGGCTGCTGACATACTTGCCGGGGGAAGGGAGGTTTATAACATATTCTGTGCCGGCTGTCACGGACTTAAAGGCGACGGGGAAGGAAACCTTTTCACTGCCGGCCTCTATTCCTTAAAACCAAGATCCCTTACAGACAGTATAGCTGTTGAGCTGAAGGACGGTGAAATGTTTCATACCATCACCCTGGGTCTGGGTTTCATGGGTGCACACGGATCACAGGTAAGGCCTGATGAGAGATGGAAGATGATCCTTTATATCAGGGAACTGCAGCAGGGACCTGCAAAACAGGAGACGGAACAGGAAGGCGAAAGATGAAAGGAAGGAGATTTGCATAATATCATTGCATAATACAGTAAATATAATGAAGGAACAATTACAGGTATCAACAACCTTCAGAGTCATAAGCCTGATCCTGATATGTATAGGTGCAGGCAGCTTTGTTGCCGGACTGTTTTTGGATCGTGTGGCTGCCTGGTCCGCTTACCTTGTCACCAATTACTATTTCTTTTCGCTTTCAATGGGAGGGATTTTCTTTTATGTGATCCAGAGCATTACCCGGTCGGGATGGTCCTCTGCCTTCAGGCGTGTTCCGGAAGCCATGATGGCCTACATGCCTTTTGCGGCAGTTTTTTTCCTGCTTCTTTATTTTGGCACCGCTGACATTTACCGCTGGTCCGTACCGGAGACTGTCGCCGGTGATGCACTGCTGCAAAAAAGATCAGTCTTTATGAATGTTCCCTTTTTCTATGCCAGAGTAGCCTTCTGTTTTGTCCTGTGGATCATTTTTATACGGATACTTAGAAAATTGTCGCTCAGGGAAGACAGTCTTGACCCGGCGGACCATAATGGTATAATGGCACTTTTCGGGAAAAGTGAACTGTATTCAAAAATATTTATTTTTATTCTCGTAATCACTTTTTCACTTTCTGCATTTGATCTTATAATGTCCATCGATGTGCACTGGTACAGTACGATCTTTGCATTTAAAAATCTGATTGCCGCCTTTCTGCATGGTGTATCCGTTATGATACTCATCATCTTCATTCTCCACAGAAGAGGCTATTTCAGTTTTCTCAACAAATACCATTTGCACGATTTTGCCAGATACCTGTTCATGCTGTCCATCCTGTGGGGATATTTCTGGTTTGCACAGTTTATGCTGATATGGTACGGCAATATTCCTGAAGAAACGGTTTATTACTACCTGCGGTGGCAGGAAGGCTGGAAAGTGATGTTTTTCCTTGAGATTGGTCTTAACTGGGCTGTTCCCTTCATGTTGCTGCTTCCCGTCAAAACCAGCAGGAACATGACAGTCATTACCATAGTGATAGCATTTCTTATCATCGGACAATATATTGACCTTTTTGTGCAGGTTATTCCGGGAACAACCGGCATCCTTAAATTCGGACTGGTTGAAGCGGGTCTCTTCCTCGGATATGCGGGCCTGTTTGCCCTGGTAGTGGCAACAGCTCTCAGTAAAGCCCGGATAACAGGACCTAATCATCCTTTCCTGGAAGAAAGTCTGAAGCATAAATTCTGATCCCGGGCAGTGTCTGCCCCGGTTTTTTCACGGAATATTATTACGATTATCCCGGCCGTTTTTGACCCGTTGTTGGAAGAAGCTTCCGGTGTCAGTATAATGAGCAGGATTAGTAGGCCGGTACTGCAGAGTGTATCAGTACGTTTATGTTATAATATAAAACAGGGGGAAGATGAGGATCCATAAAAAAACAATCAGATGCCAGTATAATCCCTTTTTCCCGGTCAGGAAATAATTTCCGGAATTTATTTTTCCCCTGGCTATCCCGCGTATAAGGAATCCAATAATTGTCAGACCAATAATAACATGCAGTATGTGTAACCCTGTTATAAAAAAATACATGCCATAGAAAAGGACATCTCCCGGACCGCGGAGAGCGAGAACAGAAGAAGCCGGATAAATCCGGTCTGTAATATGTCCCTGCCATTCAAGGCATCCTGAAAGGAGGAAAAATATTCCAAGCAGGAATGTTATTCCGGTAAGCTGTAGTGCAAGCCTTTTGTTGTTTTGCCGTAATGCAGCAGCTGACATTACAAGGGTCGTACTGCTTATGAGCAGGATAATTGTATTAAGTACACCGGCGAAAAGGGATAATTCACCGGCAGCAAAATGAAATGCCTGGGCATGTCTGCTGCGATAAACCAGGTAAACGATAAAAAGTGATCCGAACAGGAGTATCTCTGCAATTAGAAAGAGACGAATGCCGAATGCGGAAGGCTGATTGTTGTTAAGTGCTGTGGGATACATGTTTGCTAACAATTGATGGTAGGTTTGTTTACAGAGGGTGGTATGTTCACTTGCAGTTGATGGCACGTTCATCGTTTAAAGATAAAACTATTAATTTCCAAAACCAACACCGGATTATTATTTCCGGATCACTGTTGATACGTATTATAATCAACTTTTTCACTGCCATGGTATTTGACACACACTACAGGGAATGTGACAGTAACGTGGCAAAGGTGATTAGTTTTTAATACGTTGTATTTTATATCTATGATCTCCAGCTTAAGCCATGTCCAGTGACCTTCGGGCAGTTTCCAGGTTACTCTCATTTTTGAAGGAACACTGATGCCCCCGAAAGTATTGTATTCATCAACATCCAGAATCCATTCTAATCTTTGGGCATCCGGATCATTACCCATATAGCGCAGGGCGGAAAGCCTGATAAAATCTCCTTCCGGATTGAAATAAAAGGTGCCGGCCGCTGTTGTTCCTTTATGGCTTATCAGGGCTATGGCAGCGGTATCTGCCAGCTGTTCCCAGCTGATGTGCCGGCTGAGAGCCAGTGAGGGCAACCAGACCATTTCGCCAAGATACCTTTGCAGGGTGGCTTCATTCAGTTTTTCTCCATGTTCATTCACAACGGTGAACAGGGAGTTTAGTTTAATAAGCATCTCAGCCTTGCCGTCAATATACTTATCCCTGCCATTGAAATGAAGCAGGGGATTCATCCCGGCGTCAACAGTCCAGATGAAGCCGGATGGCTCTATGGAGGTATACTGCAGGGCCGTGGCATTTATCCATTTCTTCTGGCCCGGTTTTATTTTCATTTCTGCCTGCTGAATGATCCGGCCGGATGTGATAAAGGGCTTTCCGACGGCTCCCGAGTGCCGGATCCAGTTTTTTACCGGCGGGGGCAGTTCCTGAATATCATTTTCAGTAATAATCCTTTCGTCTGAGGTCCGGACCTGACTCAGAAATGCGTATGTTTCCGACTGGATCATTCTTTGAAAACTGTAATTACCAAAAGATACGATCAGAACAGATAGTATGATGATGTTGGGCAGCGTACCGATTATGGCATCCTTCCGGAAGATGATGATCAGGGTTTGTGACAGGACCACCGCAATAAAGCCGGTTAGCCAGGCATATTCCCAATCTGCAAACTGCAAAATGCCATAGCTGATGATCAGGAGTGCTGCGAACATCCAAAGCATTCCTGCCGGTCTGGAAACGGGAAGGGTCAGCTCTTTTACCTCACTGATCCCGAATCCTTTTACAAATCCAATAAAATGGATAAGTCCGTGTAATAATACAATAATCAGGAACGCTGTTCTCATATGTTTAAACAATGATTCCCAAAATTACAGAAAAGTTCACAAATCTGCTGAAGCTTTTGCCTTGTAAAATATTAGAGTATTATAGCTTCCCCGACAGACGGATGCTGAAATTTCTGTGTGGCTGAATGTCTCCCGGACGGCCCATGTATTCTGTGTTTGTCAGATTTTTAACTACAAATGACAGATTGAATCCCGGACTGATAATATATCCGGCAGAAACATCAAGTACGGCATGTGCCGTATTGTTTTTAACCCAGTAGTCATAAAATCCGGGTAAAAAGAGTTCACTGGTAGCAGGGCTGAGAAATACATCGTCGATATTCAGTATTTTCGACCGTATATTGAGACCTGAACCCAGGGTGAAGGATTTCCAGCTTGAAGTGACATATATCTTGGCCGAATGTTTTCTTCTGTATTTCAGGAAGACTGTCTCATCGCTGTTTCTGTTGCTGATATCCACGGGGAAGGTGTATGTATAACCTCCGGTAGCTGAGATGCTTACCCGGCGAATATGTGTTTCAAGAGCGAATTCAAACTCACTGCCCCGGATAACGGCCTGTTCCAGGTTGTCTGCCCTGAAGCCGACACCTTCACCGGGGTATGATGCAAACAGGAATTCGATAAGGTTTGAATTCTTCATGAGAAAAAATGACAGATCAGCCTGGCCTGCCGTATTTCCCCAAAGGAAAGCCTGTTTGATTCCCATTTCGGTGCTCCATCCTTTTTCAGCGAGTATGTCGGGGTTAGGAATTATTTTTACAGACCCAAGTGTTGTTGATGCAAATTTCTCAGCAATGGAAGGGAAGCGGTAGCCCTGACCGAATGAAGCCCTCAGATATGTGTGTTCAGCGGCCCGGAAGTTAACACCTGCCCTGATGATGGGAGTGAGTCTGTCACTGATTCCGTCAAGCGAGAAATGCTCAAGCCGCAGTCCGGCAACAGCTTTCAGCCGGTTCACCGGTCTTATTTCGACCTGTGAAAAGCCGGCAAGATTAAATCCGTAGTGGTTGCCGAAGAACTCGGAATTTACCACGCTGTAATTTTCTGTCAGACCAGATGTGATATCGATGAAATCTGTTATTCTGCACCATAGCTGATATTCTGAATAAAGATTTATGGCATCGCTGTTGTTCTTTTCATTATTCGGAAGCCTGTTCCTGTCGGAACGGAACCTGATTTTCAGGTCATGTTTTACCTTTTCATTTTTTTTCAGGGAGATGAAGGGATCAATTGTAATGAAACTGCCGCGAAACTCTGCTGCTGTTGTCTCCGATTGTTTCAGGGCACCGCTTTGAGCATCCTCCCATAGCACAAAATCTGTTTTATGAGTACTTCCCGCATTTATGTTCATCCCGTAATTAAGTCCTTCAATCTTTTTGCTGAAATGTTTCAGTCTGAAACTCAGTCTGGCCAGGTTTTCCCCGTTCAGTCTCCTGTACCCCTCATCCGTCATAAGATATGCACCCAGACCAATGTCGGTTTTTCCGAATTTCTGAAGGTGTGAAAGGGAGAAGTTTGTAAAGATCCTGGGAGTATCCCACCATTTCCAGTCGCGGTTATGTGGCCTGCCAAAGATCCCTGTTTCGGCATGGAATTTTGTGAGCGGTGTATTGCTGGCGTCAGCGCTTCTGAAATTTATGATCCCGTTAAGGGCTGAAGAACCGTATAAAACCGAAGATGCTCCCTTGATTATCTCTATACGGGACAGGTTTTCAAGAGGCAGGAACTGCCATTTAATATTTCCGGCGTCAGCGGAATTGAAGGGCAGTCCGTCAATAAGTGCCAGTACACGGCTTCCCGCTCCGTAGCTGAATCCGCTTCCACCCCTTACCGATGCCTGGCCGTCCATCACATCAATTCCCGGGTTCTTGCCTATCAGTTCCCGGGCATCGCTGATATGGTTATCAGAAAGGAAAGAGTTTTTAATAACAGACATGGAAACACTGAGTTCAGCAATTTTCTGCTCGGTTCTGTTTGCACTGACAACAACCTGGTCAATCTCACTGATCAGTGTTTCAAGGCTGATGTCAAGTTCAACAGTTTCATCCTGTCTTACCACGACATCCCTGGTGACGGTGGCATAGCCCACAAACTGGAATATTACCCTTAGCCTGCCCGAAACATTTGCAATAACATACTGTCCGGATTCATCGGTGACTGTTCCCCGGCTGCTTCCGTAAATAACGTAAACACCTGCAAGGGCTTCACCATTTTCGCTGTCAATCACCCTTCCCCTTATGTTGCCTTCCGTAGCTGATGCCAATACACTGCAGCATACAAGATACAGGATGACAGTGAGAGAATGACGCATTACCTGCTTTTGAAGATCATGGTTATTTCTGCTGTTTCTGAAGGATTCTGCGGATTAAGGGTGACGGTGGATATTTCCAGTCTCTCTGAAGTCAGTTCAATGATTCTGGTTACTATGGGAAGGGGTATGGTTTCGGTAGTAATGGTTATTTCCGTCTCAGTTTCATTAAATCTCCACTGGCCTGTATAATTTCCGAAATTGCCTGTTCCGTCCTCATTGAATTTTGCTTCTCCGCTGAATTCATTCAGAAAGTCCCAGTCTCCCGCAGGCTCTTCCCCGTCCACAAGAACGGATTCGTTTATCCACGCCGTTGTGGTCAGAAGCCTGAAGCGTTCAGATTTCTTATCCTTGCTGCATGCTGTGAGCAGCAGGACAGCCGTGATGAAGGTTAGGCAAACAATGTTTCTCATGATGGTTTGGTTTTAAATACAGTCGTGCAACAGTTCGTTAAACTTTTTGGTTTGTTGATTCCTGCCAAATGTATATAATTGATTATTAATATGTTTACTAACATCATGTATGTTTGATAATATATTGTTGCCTGGCAAAGTATGAAAATATAACTAACTAACAGTCATGTAAAGCCTGCAATATATATTTCCTCTTAAATATCATGGTCCTGTGTACAACTGCAAAATTACAAATTTCGCGAGAGTTATTGTCAATCCTTGTCCCCGGGATTTTATCATCAGGTATTAAGCGCGGAAAAATTTACCATTGAGGAAACCCCAATCATCATATATCTTTTCTATTTTTGAATTTACTTTCAGTAATAAACATGTAAAATCCATGATTCAGAAAACACCCGGGGTGTGAATGTTATGTGATGTGGTTGTTTTCTGTTCTGTTATAGGAATTTGCGTGTTGACGGAATAAAAATACAAGTGAATGAAGATCACAGTGAAATATATGCTCAGGATATTGCTTCTGTTTGTTCTGTTATCTGCAATGTTCTTTCCCGGGAATGTTTACAGTCAGCCTGTGGTTGCCCTGGATAACTGGTTCAACCGCGAGACTCATCCGAGGACCGGTATTCCTTATCATTATTTGTGGACAGATACGGAGTTCGGCGGATATTCAGAATGGGGAAGAATATTTAAAGCCAGGGGAGCCGAAATAACAACTGTTGAAAAACCGGACCGTGCCGTACTGAAAGGAGCTGATGTTTATATAATTGTTGATCCTGACAGCACATCTGAATCCCCGTCCCCCAATTATATACTTCCCGAAGATATACGGGCAATAAAGAGATGGGTAAGAAGGGGTGGAGTGCTTGCCATCTTTGCCAATGGCGCACCGGAATGTGAATTCACGCATCTGAACAGGCTGGCTTCAAAATTCGGGATAAGATTCAATCATGTTTCACTTAATCCTGTTATAAACGACAACTGGGAGATGGGAGCGATAACCAGTCTTTCCGGTCATCCGCTTTTCAGGGGAGTATCAAAAATTTTTCTCACGGAAATTTCGGATATGAATCTTAGAAAAGGGGCCAAACCCGTTCTGAGGGCAGGAGGAAGGATAGTGATGGCAGAAAACAATTTCGGAAGGGGATATGTTTTTGCCATAGGTGATCCCTGGTTCTGTAATAAATATATTGATCATGCCATCCTTCCGGAGAGTTTTGAGAATCTTAAGGCAGCGAAGAATCTTACGGATCTTTTACTGGAGAAGACGGGAAAAAGGATAACGGAGTGATAAGCAGGACCGGCATGGCATTTGTCCAATCATGGCATTTGCCCAGTCATGGCATTTGTCCGGCAGCACATATGCCCGAAAGAACAGTTGTTTGGCAGCACATATGCCTGAAAGAACATTTGTTTGGCAGCAGTAAATTTTAGTAATATTAATAAAACACAATAAAATGAAAAGATCACTGACTTTTGTTTTTATCAGCCTATTGGTTTTCCTTGTTTCCTGCAGCACTGCAAGTGTTACGGATCTGCAGCCGGCTTCCCCGGAGTCGGTGGGGCTTTCATCTGAACGTCTGGCCCGTATTGACAATATGCTGAAGGAATATATTGACAACGGCAGGATAGCCGGTGCTGTCGGATTTATTTCACGCGATGGTAAAATAGTATATAACAGAGCATTTGGTGTAAGCGATATTGAAAATAACACTCCCATGCGAACAGACGATATTTTCAGGATAGCCTCACAGACAAAAGCCATTGTAAGTGTTGGTATGATGATGTTGTTTGAAGAAGGAAAGTTTCTGCTTGATGATCCTGTCTCAAAATATATTCCCGCGTTTGGGAACCCGGTGGTGCTGGACAGGTTTAATGAAAAGGATACAACTTATACCACCCTGCCTGCAGGACGGGAGATTACAATAAGAGATCTTTTCACTCATACCTCGGGAATTGATTATGCAGGTATCGGTTCGGAAGTCATGAGAAAAATATATTCCAAAGGAGGCATACGGGGGGGATTTGGCGGTGATGAAATCACAATTGGGGATGATATCATGCTTCTGGGAAAAATGCCGCTTGCCCACCAGCCGGGAGAAAAATACACTTATGGCCTGAATGTGGATGTGATAGGCTATCTTATTGAAATACTTTCAGGTGAAAAACTTGATGTCTGGCTTAAGAAGCGGCTCTTTGAACCTCTGGGAATGAATGATACATGGTTTTATCTGCCCCCTGACAGGCATGGCAGGCTGGTAAAGGTGAATACGGAAAACAGGGAAAGGAAAGTCGTTCCAATGTCTCAGGATGCTGCTGATTATCCCCTGCTTGCGGATGGGAAATATTTTTCAGGCGGCGCAGGTCTGAGCTCAACAACAGGTGACTATGCCATATTTCTTCAGATGCTGCTGAACAAGGGTGTGTACAACGGCAAGAGGCTCCTGGCACGAAGAACAGTGGAGCTTATCACTTCGAACCAGATAGGCAGTCTTGACTTAGGCCGGAATAAATTCGGACTGGGTTTTGAAATAATGACGAAAGAAGGACAGGCGCAGCTTGGAATAAGTGAAGGTTCTTTTTCCTGGGGAGGTTATTATGGTACCATTTACTGGGCAGATCCCACAGAAAAACTTGTTTGCCAGCTGTATATGCAACAGGCTCCGCTTAGTCACAATGAAATAGAAAATAAGTTCAAGGCAATGGTCTACCAGGCACTGGACGATTAACTGACTGTTGCCATAATTTCTCAAAGCCATATTTGCAGATTCTGCTCTGCAGCTGCTTTTGCATAGCTTCTGCCCTGCAGCTCCTACTGCACGGCATCGCCGCCTGAAGCCTGTCTGTTGATAAATCCTGTAATGAAATATCCGAAGCAGGATGGAGGTTTCAGGAACTTTATTATTTTTGCGGCCGGTTGAATAAATTCAATAAAATCCTGTCAATTTAAACTAAAAGGTGGCAGGGTGCACACAATTACTTATGTTTCTTCCCGATGAGAAAGTATTCACTTGATAAAAGCAAGATTAAGGTTTTATTGCTGGAAGGTATTCATGAGAATTCCAGACAATATTTTATTGAAAACGGTTATACGCAGGTTGAATGTATTCAGGAAGCCCTGCACCGGAAGAAACTTGAGAAAAAACTGGAGGAGGCCCATATCATCGGGATAAGGAGCCGTACAGAGCTCAGGAGCGGACTTTTTGAGAAAACTCCGAAGCTTCTTGCGATAGGCTGTTTCAGCATCGGTACAAACCAGGTCGATTTGCATGACGCCAAGATGTCGGGAATACCGGTTTTCAATGCTCCCTATTCAAATACCAGGTCAGTGGCTGAACTGGTGATTGCTGAATGTATAATGCTGATGCGTGACATTCCTGAGAAAAGTGCTCTTGCCCATAAAGGGATATGGATGAAGTCTGTTAATCATTCCGTTGAGGTAAGGGGAAAGACACTTGGTATAATAGGCTACGGACATATAGGATCCCAGGTTTCGATACTGGCTGAATCAGTAGGAATGGATGTCTGCTATTATGATATCGTGAAGAAGCTGAGCCTGGGGAAGGCAAAATCTGTTCCAAGCATGGAAGACCTGCTCAGTATCTCAGATGCAGTCACCATACATGTTCCCTCCACTCCGCTTACTAAAAGCATGATATCGGCGGAACAGATAGCAATAATGAAAAAAGGTGCCTGTCTTATAAATGCCTCAAGAGGAGATGTCCTGGATTATGGTGCAGTTGCCAATGCCCTGAGGACAAAGCATCTTGCCGGTGTGGCTGCAGATGTGTTCCCTGAGGAACCTGCTTCAAACAATGAACCCTTTGTAAATGAGCTTCAGGGTTTTCCCAATGTGATACTGACGCCCCATATTGGCGGCAGCACACATGAAGCGCAGGCCAATATAGCACTTGAGGTAACAGAAAAACTTGTTAAGTACAGTGATATCGGATCAACTATCGGGGCAGTCAATTTCCCGGAGATCTCCCTTCAGTCACACAAGACAAAACAACGTTTTCTTCATATTCACAGAAATGTTCCCGGAGTGTTACGGGAAGTGAACAACCAGTTCAGTTCAAAGGGAATAAACATATCTGCCCAGTATCTTCAGACAGACCCGGATATAGGTTATGTAATACTGGAAACCGACAGTGATCTTAACGGTACCATTCTGAATGACCTGAGAAATATTCCCCATACCATTCGTACGAGAATACTGTATTGAACCGGCAGTAATACTTCCTTTATCCCTGAACTTTATTCCTTATTCAGTCTGCACTTTGTCTGAATAAAAATTCCTGATAGTATTTGTATCTGAATTGTTTTATTCGTACTTTGTAGAAGCAATGGCATTTGTTTGCCTGGTTTGTCATCTGACTTTTTTTGGAAAAACTATAAACCTGAATACAAACCTAAATTTTGTGCCTATGAGAAAATCCTGCTCGTTATCTAAAAAACGTAGTGAGAATTTAAAGAATCTTTGATTGTCTTATTTATTCCAGTCTGTTTGCAACAGGCTGATTACGTGAAATTAACCTTAACTAACAATCCAAATTTATTATGAAAGAAAAATTTTGGTCTGTTTTTAATTTATTGAGGGGATACAAAACTTTTTTGTGTCTGAATTTGACCATGATTCTGGCACTCTTTTTTACAGTGGACCTACAGGCTACTGGAAAAGGTATTATATCCTATGATCCTCAGCAGACTACTGTTCAGGGAACCATCACTGACAGTCAGACCGGCGAAGCTCTTCCGGGTGTCAATGTTGTTGTCAGGGGAACAATTATCGGGACCACTACTGATATGGACGGGGCTTATGTGTTATCCGTACCTGATCTGAATGTTGTCCTTGTTTTTTCCTTTATCGGCTACACCTCGCAGGAAATACCATTAGCCGGAAGAAGCAGCCTTGACGTTTCCCTGATCAGTGAAACCGTAGGTCTTGAAGAAGTAGTTGTGGTAGGATACGGGACCCAGCAACGGAGGACTATATCCGGTTCAATCACCAATGTGACTGAAAAGAATTTTAATATTGGTGTGACCAGAACAGCTGCTGACATGATTCAGGGAAAGGTTGCCGGCCTGGTCATTACAAAATCTACCGGTGATGTTACCTCACAGCAAAGCATGAGGCTTAGAGGGACCTCATCATTAACCGGGAGCAGTGAACCGTTTGTTGTTATAGACGGTGTTCCCGGATTGAGTCTGAACTCAGTTGCCTCACAGGATATTGAATCCATCAGCATACTGAAGGATGCATCCGCTGCAGCCATTTATGGTTCACGTTCAGCCAGCGGTGTTATTCTTATTACTACCAAAAAGGGCAGGGCCGGTCAATTATCCACAGAGTACAACGGATATGTTGCAATGGATGTAGTGTCAAACAAGCCGGATGTGCTCACTGCCGATGAATGGCGCGACTATTCCAAAACGAACAACCTGTCATATCAGACATTTGACAAGGGTGCAAACACCGATTGGTTTGATGAAATAATGCGGACAGGTCTGACAATGAACCATGATCTGTCTTTTTCCGGTGGTGGAACCAACAACAATTACAGGGTATCAATTTCATCTATCAGTCAGGAAGGTGTTGTCAGGGATAATTACCAGAACAGACTGAACATGAGGTTTTCTGCCAGTCAAAAAGCATTAAAGGACAAACTGTTATTAACCCTGTTGGGTTCTATTACACAGAGAGATTATCAGCCAACCGATACCAGGAATTTTGTTCTTGCATATAATATGGTTCCCGCATTTCCGGTAAAGAACAGTGATGGCACATGGTTTGAAAGCACTGATTTTGATCAGGGGAACCCCGTTCACAACATTGTGGAAAATTACGACAAACGCAAGAACAACATTAACTATTTCAATTTAAAAGCTGATCTTGAAATAATTGATAATCTGCTATTATCCGCTAATGCCTATTACCAGCGCCAGTCGACCGACAGAAGCAGGTATCGGAATTCTACCACTGAACGCGGGAGAACCGACTATGGTACCGCTTTCCGCTCATTCTCAAACAGTGATACGAAACTGCTTGAAACAACTCTTAATTATTCGCTGAACATAGGAGAGCACAATATTAATGTTCTCGGAGGAACCTCTTTTGAGGATAATTATTCACAATCAGCACAGGCTCAGAACCGAAAATTTGTGACAGATCTTTTTGGGGCAGATAACCTTCAAGCAGGTGAAAATATGCTGAATGGTGATGTAGTGTCAAGTGCGAGCATGAGCAGGCTTCTGTCTTATTTCGGAAGAATAAACTACAGCCTGATGGAACGTTACATCGTTTCAGCAACTTTACGTCGTGACGGGTCTTCCAAATTCGGAACAAATAATAAATGGGGAACATTCCCTTCAGTTTCTGCAGCATGGAGATTGGGAGAGGAAGTATTTATGGAGAATCTGAAGGGCATATTTGATGAACTGAAATTACGTGCCGGTTATGGTGTATCGGGAAATCAGGCCGGTCTGGGCGCGTATCAGTCAATGCAGCTGTATGGCGCTTCAGGAGTATATTATGATAACGGGGCATGGCATACCGCCTATATTGTCAGTCAGAATGCAAACCCCAATTTACAGTGGGAGCATACTGCAATGAGCAATGTGGGAGTTGATTTCAGCATTTATAATTCAAGATTAAATGGTACTGTTGAATATTATCATAAGAAGACCTCAAAACTTCTTTACACCTATCAGGTTCCTGTTCCTCCATACCTGTATGCATCTATGGCTGCCAATGTCGGAACAATGCTGAATCAGGGGATAGAAGCATCCCTGACGGGGGATGTAATCAGAACCAGGGACATGAGATGGACCATAACGGTTAATGCTGCTCACAATAAAAATAAGATCACTAAGCTGTCAGATGAGGAGTTTACCACCCAATCGATTAAAACCGGGGATGCCTGGGTAAGGGGAGGTTCGTCGAATACCACACATATTGTTGAAGAGGGAAAAGCAGTGGGACAGTTTTATGGTCACGAATGTTTGGGACTTGATGCAAACGGACTGTATATTATAAACGATATGGTTGACGGAGTTCCGGGCGTAACAATATCGGACTATACATATATCGGGAATGCTCAGCCCAAGCTTACTTACGGAGTTGATAATTCGTTTACATATAAGAATTTTGAGTTATCAATGTTCTGGCGGGGAGTATATGGAAATGATGTATTGAATTTTTCAAAAATGTCATACGCTACAACCCAGTGGTTACCGGGAGCAAATGTTCTGCGGGATGCTCTTACACTGGGATTGAATCAAAGTCCGTATTATAACAGTTACTACATTGAAAAAGGTTCTTTTTTCAGGCTTGAAAACCTGAACATTGCATATTCATTTAATCCCGGTATTCTTGGAATAAGCAGAATACGGCCTTATTTTACGGGAAATAATCTTATTCTGCTGACCAGGTATAAGGGAGTTGATCCTGAAGTATCAATGAGCGGACTGGATCCGGGTGTCGAAGGAAGGGAATATTATCCGAAATCGAGGACCTTTTTGTTTGGCGTAAATGTGAGTTTTTAACTTTTTAAATTACCAGCATATATGGAAAGGCGAATTATTTTTATACTGATACCTCTGATTCTTGTTTTTCTTTCAGCAGGTTGTACGGAATGGCTGGATGAGAAAGTATATACTCAGTTACCGGCAGCCAGTTTCGGAAAAACCGAAGCCGAGGTGAATTCTTTGATAGCTCCTATTTATACAGGCCTGAGATCGGTCAATAATCCGGTTAACATAGCCGAAAACTCTTCTGATATGTCAATAACACCAACAAGAAGAGGGGGAGACTGGTGGGATGGCGGTGTATATAAGGAACTACGACTTGGAAAATGGACTTCGCAAACGAGTCATATAGTAAGTTTCTATAATGCATGTATGCAGCGTGTTTCACAATCCAACCAGATTTTGTACCTGATTGACAATTCCGAGGGTATTACCGACAAACTGCCCTATCAGTGTCAGGTCCGGGCAGCAAGAGCATTCTGGTATTATATTCTGTGTGATTATTTTGGCAATGTGCCTATTGTGACGGATTTTACTGATTTGTCAAAACCCGCTACGAAATCAAGGGCTGAAGTCTATGATTTTGTTATGTCCGAGCTAAATGCCATTAAGGATGACATAAGGTCGGATGTGAGTCCTGAGAGTTACGGGAAATTTACAAAAGGAGTGGTTCATACAATACTTGCAAAGATGTATCTGAATGCTATGGTGTGGAATCCCGCCGGAGGACCAAAATGGCAGGAATGTATCAATGCCTGTGATGTTGTGATGGACCTGCCATACTCTCTGGTTTCCAACTGGCATGATAATTTCAAGGTTGAGAATAAAAATTGTCCGGAGCATATTCTGGCCGCCATTAACAGTCCGTCAGCAGCTAATGGTCTGCTGGCTTTTACTCTTCATTATCTTGATTATATTACTTTAGGCACCACCAGACGGGGAAATAACGGACTGTCAGCAATGCCTGCATACGTAAGGCAGTTTGATCTGGATGACAAACGCCGGGGTGATGATGTTGAGCATAAACCCGGAAGTTTTCTCATTGGTCCGATGATAGATCCGTCAACCGGGGAAGTAATACAAACGGCACACGGACGCCCGCTGATACATCATATTGATATTACCATCGTGTCTGATATTGATGAAGATGGCTGGGGCCATGTTGAACAGGAAGTAGGAGCCCGGTGCTTTAAGTGGGAGATTGAAAAAGGTGTGAACTATATGCAGAATGCAAGTGCGATTTTCAGACTGGCCGATGTATATCTGATGAAGGCAGAATGTCTTGTGAGACTGGATAAGGATAACGAGGAAGCCACGAGACTCGTGAATGAAATCAGGGAAAGGGTATTTGATGATCCTGCCAAACTCAAAACAAGCGTAAGCCTGGATGATATTTATCTTGAACGGCGCCTTGAACTGGCATGGGAATCTTATACAAGACAGGATCAGATACGTTTTGGTACATTCTGTGATGAGATACCCGGCTGGAGAGGTGAAATTCCTGAGTTTCGTCAGCTGTTCCCTATTCCGCAAACTGCACTTGATGCAAATCCGGAATTGCAGCAAAATCCAGGATACTAAATCTGATAGCCGGAAAAGTGCGTCCTGGCATTATTCATTATTCAATTCGGGACGCACTTTTATTTTCATGGCTTTTTCAGGTGTAAATCTTTTTCAGAGTGAAAAATATAAAAAGCCCGGTTCTCTTTTCAGGGATTATTATTTTCCTGGCATTCCTTTTGCATTTTTCTTATTTCGCAGTTCTTAACCGCAATCTTCTCGCCTATCAGGAACAGATACAGCTTTTTCGTTTTAATCCTGATTATTTTCCGGGCTTTCTTTCAAAGCCGGGCGGACTGTCTGAATATGCAGGGGCTTTCCTGATGCAGTTCTATGTGAATCCGGCTATTGGGGCACTGATTGTTACAATTGCCGCGTTTGGAATTTTCGCCATATGCCGGGGCCTTCTGAAAAAACTGGATATAAAAGGTGTACTGTGGCCCCTGATACTCGTTTTTTTACTGCTGATCCTTCAGAGTGATTACGTTTATTATGTGAGTTACACACTTGGTTTTTTATCAGTTCTTGTTCTTTTCTTATTCTATACAACATTAAAAAATAATTATATACGTTTCGCAGCAGCAATTACGGGTACAGTTCTTCTTTATTTGCTGGCTGCAGAATTTTCATTTATCGCTTTCGGCCTGATCATATCATATGAACTCCTATATGTCACTGACAGGCCGGGCATCGGTTTTTGTACTCTTTATACGGTTGTTGTACTGTTGGTTGTTTATGTTCTTATTCGTTTTGTGTACCTTCTTCCGCTGGATTATCTCTGGATAAAGCCCCTGATTATTTATGGAAATCTTCCTGCAAAACTCAGCCTTATCCTTTTATTTGCCTGTTTACCTCTTCTGTTGGTTTTTACAGGAATCCGTACCCGCATGGCAAAAAAACCGTACCGGAATCCCGGGATGAACTTTAAATCTTTTATTGCAGGCCTGCTGTTAATATTTGCAGGTATATTTTTCATTGTCAGATATGTGTATGATAATAGAACAGAACTGTTGCTCGCGATGGACAGAAATGTGCAGAAGGGTAATTGGGACAGGGTACTGAAAATCTCAGCCGGTTTAAGTGAAGTAAATCAGATAGCGGTTTATTTTACAAACATTGCACTGTATAATTCAGGGAGACTGAGTGATGAAATGTTTCATTATAACCAGGTTGGTCCGGCAGGCTTATTCCTTGGATGGGGTGATGAGGCTTCTTCGTTTTTCGGAAACGAGGTCTTCTATCAGCTTAACTATTTCAATGAAGCATATCGCTGGGCTTTTGAAACCATGGTTTCAAAAGGTCCATCACCGCGACTTGTTAAAAAAGTTGTCCTTATTTCTTTAATCAATGACAATTTTGAGGTTGCAGAAAAGTATCTTTTCTTGTTGGAAAAATCTTTATTTTACAGAAAATGGGCAGATTATTATCTTGAATGCCTTGCAGATCCGGAAAGACTATATGCTGACAGTGAAATAAATGAGAAAAAACAATATTTGATTCATACTGATTTTTTTGCCGATGTTAACGATTATGAGTCTGTGCTTTTGAAACTTCTTGAAAATCATCCCGGCAACAGGATGGCTTTTGAATATTTGATGATCTCGTTCCTGTTAAGGAAAGATATTGTGAGTTTTGCTGAGAACATCCACCGTCTGCATGAATTCGGATACAGTGAGATACCTGTTCATTTTGAAGAAGCTCTTTTGCTGATTATGTCGGCAGGAACAGCGGAATTTGTACCGGAGGGTTATTCAATAAGGGAGTCTGGCGTAAAGATGTTTGAAGATTATTTGGGAGTACTTTCTTTCCGGTCCGGAGATCCTGTTAAATTACAACAAATACTTCACGACCGGTTTGGTAAATCATATTTCTATTATTATCAGTTCAAATGACGGATTAATATTTGTTCCATGAAAAAAATTTCAAAATCGTCATTCCGGTTGTTTAAAAATGTTCTGTTTCTGAATACCTGTTTGTTCGCTTTTTCAGCTGTTTTGATGCAGGCATGTTCAGGCGATGCCATGCATAATTCTGCAGAAAACAGAAAACCGGTAATTACACCTGATTATTCAGATATCACCATTCCCCTGAATATTGCTCCCCTGAACTTTTTAATTGATGAACCAGGTGAAAAATATAAGGTGGAGATTTATTCTGGAGACAGGGAGAAAATTGTTATAAAATCAGCCGGTAATGATATCAGGATTCCGCTGAAGAGATGGAAAAAGCTTCTGCTTTCATCTGCCGGGAAAGATATTTTTTTTGAAATCTGTGTTAAGAAAAATGGCAACTGGATTAAATATAATACTATAGTCAATCATGTGGCAGATGATCCCATTGACAGTTATGTTGTATACAGGCTGATTGACCCGGGATTTGAAATGTGGAGTAAAATGGGAATTTATCAGCGTTGTCTTGAAAACTTTGATGAAAAACCTGTAATGCTTAACTCCCTGAGCAGAAACAATTGTATGAACTGTCATTCTTTTTCAGGAAATGACAGCCGGACCATGTTATTTCACATGAGGGGTAATCTGGCCGGAACAATAATTTACAGGAACGGAGAAATAAAAAAAACAGACACAAAAACGGATGAAATTCTTTCAGCAGGTGTTTATCCTGCCTGGCATCCGGACGGAAGATTTGTTGCATTTTCTGTAAATAATATTACACAGCTGTTTCATGCAGCACCCGAAAAGAAGATTGAAGTAATTGATACCCGGTCCGATCTCATTTTGTTTGATGCGGAAACAAACACTGTAAGTCAATGTGAATCAATAGCATCAGAGGGGCGGCTTGAAACATTTCCCACATGGTCCCCTGATGGACGTTATCTTTATTTTTGCAGCGCGGAAGCGTTGCCCGTAAGCCAGTATGACGAGAGAAAATACGGACTTTTCCGTATCAGTTTTGATCCTGAGACACAGAAATTCGGTGAGACGGATACTGTTCTTTCCTCTGCCAGAACCGGTATGAGTATTTCTTTCCCGGGTGTTTCACCGGATGGGAGATATATTCTTTTTTGCATGTCGCAGTACGGTAATTTTACAATCTGGCATTCAGACAGTGATCTATATATGCTTGATACCGAAAATGGTGAAATGGAGAAGCTGAATATAAACAGCGATCAGGCGGAAAGTTATCACTCATGGACTTCGAACGGGCGTTGGATAGTTTTTGGAAGCCGTCGTTCAGACGGACTCTTTACACGATTATGGATTTCATATTTCAGCCCGTCCGGTGAAACAGGGAAACCGTTTATTGTCCCCCAGAAGAATCCCACACACTATGATACTTTTTTCAAATCATATAACAGACCTGAATTTATAACAACAAAACTTGATCTGAATCCGCGGATTTTATCGAAGTATGCAGGAATGGAACCGGAAAAAGCATCATTCAGAACCGGAAACAGTTCAATCCGGGAACCGGAATAACCAGGAACATATTGCAAAATTTCAAAAAAAACAGATACATTCATTCGGCTAAACTAGTTAGAAGACCATTTGGCAGAGCAAGTAATGTTTCAAAAAAACAGATACATTCAATCGGCAAAACTAAATGGAGAATCATTTGGCAATGGCCGGAAGGACCTTTCTGCAAGGGTATGGTCCGGGAAAAGGAAGGCATGTACCGCGGTAACAGGGAAACATAATCATAATGAAAAAGGATAATGACCAGATTTATTTTACCCGTATTATTTATATCGTTCAGCCTTTTATCATGCAGCAGGGATTCAAAAACTGTATGGACTATAGGCATGGAAGACGGATCTTCGGCGGATCTTGCACTGGGACCGGATGGGTTCAGGGATTTCCTGGCCCGGGATTTTGGATTTGAGGATAATTATTTTCTTATCGGCCATTCAAGGGATGAGGAGTCCTTTCCGTATGTTCTTCCGGGTCCTGCCGATACCTGGGGAGGGACCTGGTCCACTGCAGGCTGGAGGACACACCAGATTAACATCTTTTTCGGAATCAGCGAAATGCACGGAAAAAGTTTAGGTGGCAGGTGGAAGCTGGTTATCAATCTTCTTGATTTTTCCGGAAGATTCTCTCCGTTGCTGAAGGTAAGTATAAATGAATATGACCGGAAATTCAGGCTGCTTGCCGACGGAAGCCGGCCGGAGGAACAGGTTCATCCCGGACTGACTGCGGCTGTTACCGATACTGCATCCATCTCAGGCAATCTGGCAGAAATCAAGTCACGGAAGATTGAAATACCTGTAGACCCCGGAATCATCAGGCGCGGGGGCAATTGCATAACATTAACAGTTCTGGAGGGTTCCTGGATTATGTTTGACGAGGTTCATCTTGAGGCTCCGGGAAATGCATCCCTTGTTTCTCCCGAAGATGTTTTTATAAGGGAAGTAAAGCCAGCGTCATATGAGCTTGCTGAAGGAGAAGGCCGGATCCAGCCCCTTCTTGTGACTGCTGTTCATCTTAAAGGCTCGCCGGTAATCAGTGTGAAACTGGACGGGAAAGAGATTTTCAGGGAAACGGTTGAATCAGGGATCAGTCAGTTTGAAGTACCGATGCCGGCAACAGATAAAAAAAGAAAATCCGTATATAAAATATATTCCGGTGATGTTCTGCTTGAAGAGGGGTCTGTGAGACGCTCCCCTCAAAAAACCGGGACTCTTGCGGATTATGTTGATACCAGAATCGGAACAGCACATTCAAGATGGATGATTGCACCCGGTCCCTGGATGCCTTTCAGCATGGT